>Ga0181525_10002994_pt1 | contig 13539 bp, 11 predicted proteins | sample PEATcosm2014_Bin_48_FD_121100 | JGI IMG/M metagenome (GOLD analysis project Ga0181525, IMG submission 121100) | Peatland microbial communities from MTU Mesocosm Facility, Houghton, MI, USA - PEATcosm2014_Bin06_10_metaG | ecosystem: Environmental > Terrestrial > Soil > Wetlands > Peat | place...
GGATCGCTTCTCCGCGCTTCCCCTCCTCATGCCCGATCGGGCCGATCACGTCGAAGCCGCGGCGCTGCGCAACACCTGCCGTGGTCATGGCGTTCAGATTGGCACGATCGATGCGCTCCTGGCGCAATTGTGTGTCCGCCACAGCTTATTAATGCTGTCGAGTGATCGGGATTTTGAGGGTATGGCAAACCATTGCGCTCTGCAGCTCTGGCAACCTTGATTGCAATGAGGTCCCCGAGCAGACTCTGTCCGGCTCCGATCATTCCTCGTAGCTCCGGGCGTTTCGTGGCCGCTCCGGTTCCTGTATCAGCAGACAGCGATCGCAGAAGATGGTTCGACCGCAGCTAGTTCGCCAGCAACGCACGTCGAGATCCACGCCCAGAGCGAGACGCGCGAGATGATCAGAACGATTCGAGCCTTTGAGTAGCACCAAGTCCCCCGTTCGCGCGAACTCGCCGAACCACTTTGCGGCGCCTCGAATGTTTTGGAATCCATGCACGCGATCGCCCGCGGAGCTTGCGAAGTGGGCCTCCAGAGATTTGGCGTGAACGCCGATGACTAATACGCTGTCGGCCGCACCGAGCGCTCCCTCCACCGCACGCCGATAGCGAAGAGCTGAATCGCCACCGTAGTCTGAGATCGTGCCTAGCACGATCAGTTTGCGCCCGGCCTTCGCACCTGCCATGACTTGCCAGGCAGTCGGCAACGACCAGTTGGGAGCCTTCCAATCGTCGCGGATGAACGTTATGCCGCGTGCAGTTTCATGCACGCTCATCCTACCCAGCACGGGTTCATGGCCGCTCACCGCCCGGACTGCGTCACCGAGCGGTACACCCAGCGAGCAGGCCGTCGCGACGGCAGCCAGCACGTTGCCCGCCTGATGCGCTCCCAGCAACCGTGTTTGCGCTAGCGCGCTGTTGCCGCGGTGATGAATCATGAGCGTCAGGCGGTCCGGCCAGTGAGCCCTCACGACTTCGGCACGGAACTCGGCCTCCTTCTGCAATCCATAGGTCACTACGCGAGCGCGGCAATTCAAGGCCATGGCGGCCACTAAATCGTCATCGGCGTTCAGCACTGCAAGACCATCGGCGGGCAGACAAGCGATGAGCTTGCCTTTCTCCGCGGCCACGCCCTCCAGGCCCCGAAACGCCTTGTAGTGATCGGTGCCCACATTAGTGACGACTCCCACCTTCGGCTTGAGTAGGGTCATCAATGGATCGAAGTCCCCGCGCTGGGCGACACCGACTTCCTGCACATGGAACTGCGTGCGCGGTCCAATCGACAGAAGCGTTCGCGCCACGGGATACAGCAAATTCAGGGAATCCACGTTTTTCGCGGATCGAAATCGAGTAGCCAGCGCCGCATGCAGGAGTTCCTTGGTCGTCGTCTTGCCCGCACTACCGGTAACGCCGATGAAGCATGTTTGCGACAACAGATGGCGCCACAATCGTGATGCCGCGATCACGGGACGGCGGTAAACCACCTGGGTCCTGACGATAGCTCGCTGTCGCAGTCGGTCGAGCAGTTGATTGAACGTCTTGAACACGGGCCTCCTGGCCGATCCTAGGCCTGCGGGTCCTGTGGGACGCCCGGCAAAGCGCTGATTCGAGGCAGATGACAACGATCGCAAACTCCGCGGTAAATCAGGGCTAACCGCTCGCGAGCCGTCGCCAGCGCGGCACCGCGTGCTTCGCTTCCCACCGATGGAAACCTGTAACTTACGAACGACAACGGCATAAATCTCGGTGGCTCAAGGTTGGAAACGGGAATGCTTCACGTTTTCGTGAGTTGGGGCGGATGCTCAATGCGAGGCGTCGCCCAAGTCAAGCGTTCGTTGGGTGAGGCTACGGACCGCCGCGATAAATGCGCGCATTTGTTCGAGGGTGAATCACGCATCCATATGCCACCCCGTGATAGTTTACAGGTATGGTGCGTACGTACTACGCCATGCCTTGGGAATCAATAGTGACGCTGCACTGACGCGCAGACCGTCGGTGCGGGCCGGAGAATCGTGCCTTTGAGCTGATGCGGGAAGTGCAGATGCGTGGCCGCGTGCCCATTGCCTTAGCTCTCCTTATTTCGATTTCGCTGCTAGCGCTGCCTAGCGCAGCCTTAGCGTTCGATCAAATATTCGGTTGCAAGCCAGCGCTCACTGGCAAGTCAGGCATTCAGCCCTATGAGCCGCTGACAGGTGGTGTTACACACGACAGTGACGATGCGCGATATCTCGACGTTAACTTATCGGTGCAAATCAGATTGCTGCCATTTTGTGACAGCACTGCCGGCGGCCATAATCGTTTGTATCTAACGATGGCCACCCGCTTCGGATTCTATTGGGACACGCGTCCCGGATCTCCGGTCATCGGTAAACGCTACAACCCGCAGCTACTGTGGCGTTTCACGCCCGGCGTGTCTGACGGGACTGGCACGAATTTGAAAAGCACTATCGATCTCGGTTACGCCCATGAATCAAATGGACAACTGATACACACACCACAACAGTATCAGTCGCAGCTTTTACTGACACCCATTAATGAAGAGGCCAACCAATACATCCATCGAGGATGGGATTACATCCATCTCCAATGGCAATTGCCTGATATTGGTCCTGTATCGCCCAAGGTAGAGGGCAAATACTTCCTGCCACACGGACTGCTGCAAGGTCAGGAAGATGAATATCACTCCTGGGAGGACAACCCGCAGGGTAAACAAAGGAAAACCGTCGATGGACTCGATATGGCTGTCGAGTATCCGGCAAAGGCAGAAAAGATACTCGGCATCTTCGATTTGGCCGCGAAGTATCAGACCGGATACGACGTTCCTCTGCGCTACAGCACGGCAAGGCTGGAGCTTGGTATTCAGGCCGGATCCCTACCCTTGGCGGTTTGGATGCAGCACGGATATATGAGTGATCTTGCAATGTACTACCTTAAAGTGACCTCATATGGCATAGAGGTCAGATTCCAGACATTCTGATTCCAGCCGCGACGATATGGTTTTTACCGGCTCTGCAGCATATTCAAGATTAGATTGCCAACTGCTGTGCCCAACTCATACTCTGATGATCATGGCCAGTACAAGCGGTAACACGAAGACGCGCCAGATCCTCTTCTACTTCGGACCGTTGACTCTGCTGATCTATCTGCTGGCCCCGGAACGTCTGCTCGACATCCCCACGTCTTACATGCTGAAGAATCAATTGCATGCAACGGCTTCACAAGTGTCTATCTTTCGGGTGGTGACGGGAATCCCGATCTACCTGGGTTTCGTCTTCGGGGTGACGCGTGATCTGTGGAGCCCGATGAATCTGCGGGACCGGGGCTTTCTGATCCTCTTTCCATTACTGACCGCGGTGATATTAGTGGTGATGGCTCTAGACCAGGTCACGTATACGGGTTTACTCATCGGCATGACGACAGTCATGATCTCGTTCCAATTCATCATCGCTGCTTATCAGGGACTGATAGCGTTAATCGGGCAGGAAGCGCTCATGTCCGGGCGACTGAGCGCTGTATGGAATATTTTCTCCTATCTGCCATTGAGTGCTGCAGCATTCGCCGCCGGATTCGTCACCGAGCATTTGACGCCCCGCGAGACCTTCCTAAGCGTGGCTGCACCGACCCTGCTGATTAGTCTGTTCGGGCTTTTGAAGCCGCGCGCAGTTTTTCTCCACACCTATGAATCACCCCTCGCCCGCGGTTCAGACTTGCTGGGAGACATCAGGCGCCTGCTAAGACACCGCGCAATCTATCCCGCGCTACTGATCAACCTTCTTTGGTTCTTTACACCGGGCGTCCAAACCGCTCTGCAATACCATCTGACCGAACACCTGCACGCCGCCGATTCAATTTATGCGGATTACTACGGCATCTATATCATGTCATTTCTGCCAACTTTTCTGCTGTACGGGTTCTTGTGCACGCGCGTCCCGCATCGCTCGCTCCTGTGGTGGTCGACCCTGATTGCCGTGCCAGCGATAATTCCGCTCGCCTTTATCCACTCTGGCGATCAGGCGCTGCTGCTGGCCATTCCGATGGGCCTGATGGGTGGACTGGCAAGTGCAGCCTATTACGATCTGGCGATGCGCTCCTGCCCGGCAGGATTGCAGGGAGCGTTCATGATGCTCACGTTAGGGATCTTCGTGCTTTCCCTTCGCGGCAGCGATCTGCTGGGCTCCTGGATCTATGCCAACAGCTCCGTGCATGGATTTCTCTATTGCGTCATCGCGACGACCGCAACGACTTCGATGATCCTGTCGGTCATACCGCTGATCCCGAAACAACTGACCGCCACGGCCGACGGCGAAGCCAATGGGCTGCTTGAAGCTGCCGTATTGAACGAGGCTGCTACCTGAAGCGAGGCGGCCGTTCACCTGCCAGAGTATCGTTCGTGTGCAGGTGTCCTGAACGTCGGATCAAGTTTCCGAGAGTTGCTTCGGCGCCTTATGTACTATGTACGTTAAGTGACAGAACGGCATTCAAGTCAAGCGGACAATCTGCTGTAGGAAGGCCTTGTGATCGGCCAAAGAATCTTCGAACGTGGGGTTGGATAGCCGTGCTGGAACATTCAAATGACGATCATTTTTGAACGCGGAACTCTAAATCGTGCCGACTAAGTTCCTCACCCCGGCACTTGGGCAGAGCGGGCACATTCACGAGTTAATAAAGCAATCGGCCGACGCGCTATCCTCGGTCAATACCGATATCCAGCATGAACTTGCAAACAGGGACGTGCTACCGGGTATAAAAATCGCCTTCGACACAAATGAGGCCGTTATAAGGACATTGCTAGAAGCGGCCGAAGAACAAGCGGCGGTGATTCAGGCGCTGCAGAATGAAATCAGAAATCGCACCCTGCTCCAACATCAATTGAACGCGGCGATGGAACAGGAGGAGGGTTCTCGCAATGCCGCCTTGCATGATAATTTGACCGGGCTGCCGAACCGAGTACTGTTCAAGGATCGACTGCAACATGGAATTGCGCAGGCGACACGGCATCGCTGGATTCTTGCTGTTATGTTCGTGGATCTGGACAATTTCAAGACCATCAACGATACGTATGGGCATCAGGTAGGCGACGCCGTTCTGCAGACTGTTGCAACGCGACTCAAGCACAACACGCGCAACGAAGACACGGTCAGCCGCTATGGCGGTGACGAGTTTTTATACCTACTGACGCGACTCCGCGAGCAAAAGGACATCGCGATGATTGCCGAAAAGATCCTCAAGGCGATTCAAGCGCCGTGTAACCTGAATGTACGCGATATCGTCGTCAACCCAGATCTCGACGCCAGCATTGGAATTTCGGTGTTCCCGACGGACGGGGCCACTGCGGATGCGTTGATCAAGAGTGCGGACGAAGCCATGTACCGGGCCAAAGAGAACAGGTCAGGGTATGCATTTGCACAATAAGACTGCGTTCTCATGTGCGGTGTCGAACAGACGATCGCTGGACAATGGACTAGTGTCTTTGCGATGCTCCACGACTTTCTAACATCGAATCGTCAGGTAATTATCAGTCGCTGTAGGGACAAAGTTGTCAGAAGGCTCGAGCCCACCGAACCCCCTTCAACGATGCACCACGGGGTGCCGCAATTCCTCGAACAGCTTGTCGAAACCCTCCGAGCCGAGCGCAAGACGCACAGTAGAGAAAGTGCAGATACAGATTCGGTACCGGCGCAGACGCAGATCGGTCGCACGGCTGCCTTACACGGGGCTGAACTGCTACGTCTCGGTTTCAGCGTCGACCAGGTCGTCCACGATTATGGGGACGTATGCCAGTGCGTTACGGCGTTAGCAGTTGAAAAAAATGAACCCATTTCGACAGACGAGTTTCGCACGCTAAACCGTTGTCTCGACGACGCGATTGCCGGCGCCGTCGCCTCATTCGGCTATGGCCGCCAGAAATCGATCAATCTCCAGGCGGAAACCTTACAACAACGCCTGATCGTTTTTGCCGCCGAACACCGACAGCTAACCGATATCGCCCTCAAGTCATTAACTGCAATTCAGACTGGCAACATAGGCATAAACGGAGCCACCGGCACATTGTTGGCTCATACCTTACAAGAACTAAGCTCCCTGACTGATCGGTCGCTGCCAGAGATACGTCTCGAATCCACAGACGTCAAGGCTGCGTCTGCCTAGCCGTGCGCAGAACACCGCGCTTCACCGCAGCCAGCCACGCCAAACGGTAGTCGCATTTCCTCCTCGTCTAAGGCGTGAACCTCGGCCGCCCTGAACGCTCCCGCCTCTACCGCGATGCAACAAGCCTTCCGGAACAGATCGCCGCGGTCTATTTGACTTCGCGGCCGGCCGCGTAAGTCCATCTACTTGTAAGTGTTCAAATACGCTATGACATCGTCGGCGTCGCTGGCAACCGCGAAGCCGGAAAACGGCATGTGATTGCCCCTTACCTTAGCCTGCGGATCCCGCAAATAATCGCGCAGATTCGAGTCGTCCCAAATAATTCCGGAGCGCATCATCGCGTTGGAGTACCGAAAATCCTCCAGCGACCCGGCCTTGCGCCCGATCACGCCTTTCAGGCTCGGTCCGAGTGCGTCAGGGCGTTCCGTATGGCAGGCAAGGCAAGCGCTAAACAATTCTTTGCCGTGGATCGCATCCGCGCCAAACGCCGGCACAATGAGAATAAGGCCAGCTATAGCGCCCTGACAAACCCGACGCATCGCGGTCTCTCTGGTTTACGCATGCACTAGTGGCCCTGGGTTCTTCAGATAATCGGTCCTGATTTTGTCAACCGACCAGAGCGCGAGCGCGCCCAGCGTGCCGGTCGGGTTATAGCCAGGTTGCTGCGGATATGTACTCGCGCCCATCACGAACAGATTATGTGCGTCCCATGCCTGAAGGTAGCGGTTCACCACACTGTTGCGAGGGTTGCTGCCCATAATCGTGCCCCCGGTATTGTGTGTCGATTGATAGGGCACGACGGTGAAGTTCTTCGGTCGCGGGCGCATTTCGTAATGCGACGGTCCCATCGCCTTAATGATGCCTTCCAGTTTCGACAAAAGATAACGCGACATGGCGTGATCATTATCGGTGCCGTTATAGGTAAGGCGCAGCAGCGGTCGCCCCAGCGCATCTTTGTACACGGGGTCAAAGTCCATATAGTTATCGCGATGTGCATAGACCGAGCCCTGCGTGTTGAAGCGGGCCGAATGGTAGTACCACTTGACGGTTTCGCGCTTCCATTCGCTGCCCCAAGCCGGCGTGCCCGGCGGCAAAAAGCGCCCGCCGATCGGCGGACTTGCGCCGCTGGCCGCCACAAAGTAACCGCCACCGAAAAAGCCGAGGCCCGTGTGATCGAAATTGGGCCCGTTGAAATCATCGATCATCCGCCCACCGCCCGGCGAGCCCATGTAGGGATTGAGTTCCTTGCCGGGGAACAACGCTGCGGCGCCGGCTTCGAATTGATAGCAGTAGTTCTTTCCGACAACGCCTTTGCCTGTTGGATGCTCGTACGGCTGACCAATGCCGGAATGAAGCAACATGTGGGTGTTGGTAAAGACAAACGCCGAAAGCACGACAAGATCTGCAGGTTGTTCGTATTCCGTACCGGTCTTCAGATCAGTGTAGAGCACACCGGTGACACGCCTGGCCGCTTTGTCATAAACTAATTTCGATGCGAAAACCCGAGTGCGCAGCTCGAATTTAGGTTCCTGGCGCAGCGCCGGCATGATCGTGGTGACGGCCGAGGCTTTGGCGTTTGCCTCGCAGGCCGTGCGATCGCAGAACCCGCACTCCTGGCATGCGCCCATGGTAACGCCGTATAGATTCCTGTAGGCCGCGCTCGCAGCCGAGAACGGCGCAGGAAACGGGTGATAGCCGAGACTGCTGGCCGCTGCCCCGAACATAAGGCCGCCTTCGGAAGGGGCGACCGGTCTGTTGGGGTATTCGTTGCTGCGAGCCCCTTCGAAAACATTACCCCCCTCGATCTTGCGGCCTTTGAGATTTCCAGCTTTGCCCGATACGCCGCATACCTTGTCGAAACGGTCGTAGTAGGGTTCAAGTTCGTCATACGTGAGCGGCCAGTCCTGAATCGTCATTGTCGCAGGAATGCTGTTGACGCCATAGCGTTCAGTCAAGCTGGTACGCAGGCGAAAATCATCCGGTAGAAAGCGCCAATGCATCGCGCTCCAATGATTTCCGGTGCCGCCAACGCCTTCGCCCGGCAAGAACGCGCCCCAGCGGCGGATAGGAAGGGCCAACTGATCGGGCCGGTTGCGGAAAGTGATGGTATCGATCGAGTTGTCACTCATCAGCTCCAGACGCTGCTGATATTTCAACTCATCACGAATGCTCGGAAGTGCGAAATCTTGCGCCGGGCGCCGATCGGGGCCACGTTCGAGACCGACGACCGTCAGCCCCGTCAGGGTGAGTTCTCTTGCGAGGATGGCGCCCGCCCAGCCCATGCCGATTACTACCACGTCGACTTCTTTGAGCTTGATGGCCATCGCTCGCGCTTCAGGAAAAATCCGTAATCGATTGCGGCTCGGCGACGTAACGCTTGTTGCGATACTCCTCTATCTTATCGGCATAGGTTGCCGGTAGGCCGGGAAAGCCCAGCATGCGCCACGATGCCTTGTTGCGATTGCCGCCATAGAGCGGGTCGGAAAAAAAACCCTCCATCGTTATTGCAAGGACTCGCTGGAAGAACTCCTTGGGATCGACATCAACAATCGCGGCCGAGCCGTCTTCCATGCTCTTGAGCGCAGCAATGCGCTCGCCTGGCCCCAATCGATCCATTTCTTTACCGAAGGTCCGGCGTGTCCAGTCGTTGGTGGCACGCACGCCGACCGCGAAGTATTCACGGGGAGTCAGCGACAATTGATATCCCTGTTCGGGCAGGCCCTGGTGATATGGTCCAGCGCGATACATCTTTGCGCCAGCGCCCCAGGCGCTGGCCAGCTGGCGATCGATAAAGCCGGGAATACCGCAGTCCGTTCCCGATGCAGACAGCTCATCAGCTGGGATCATGGTATCGGCAACTGCTGAAAAGAACGAAACCTCGTCCATTGTCAGCGCGAGCCAGCCCTGGGCTTCTGCAGGCGCGCTGCTGTCTTGGGGCTTTAGGGCACCTGGCGCATCCGCGGCCTTCGCGGGCGTTGTCTGCGGCACGGTGAGCAGGGCAACGCTGGCACCGGCCGCACCTGCGCCTTTAAGAAAATCGCGGCGCGCAACGGAGTCATCGGGCATTGGCGCTCTCCCCCCAAAAAAGCAGGTTTCCCCGTGGCGGCTTTCCGATCTTGGAAGCCTCGTGAGCTCAAGTGTAGCTTAGCGTGATGGCAGTCATCATAAAAGCTCTGAACAGCGCCGCCCGGTGGGCGACCGTGCTCGAACCAGCCAGATGGAACGCAGAGACTTCTTGACGAGCGCGCTGGCAGCCGGCGCAGCCGCGGCGGCGCCTGGCACCTGGGCACGCGAGATGCCCGAGGCATGGTTGAAGAGCTGGCAGGCAGCGTTGCAAACGTTGGCCGGCAATGTGAGGCGCGTAGCGCATTTCGATCAGCCGGTACTCTTTGAAGGCTCGGTCTATGCGGGCACATGGCAGGAGTGCGGGCCGCACGAGAGTGTGTGCTATGCACAACTCTCGCAGTTCGTGAAGCCGGCCGAGAACACACCTGCACCAATTGAGGTGGCGAAGAATACGCACCGCGCTTTCTTCACACTGCAGCGCGAAGATGGCCAACTGCCGGCGAGCGTGAAGCTCTCTGGAATGAGCTGGGGACAGATCCAGATGGTCGTGCCCATCGCCGCCAGCGCGTGGGAAATCTCGCGCTCAGCGCGGGACGAGTCATTCCTCGCCGAAGCCTACAACGCCTGCAGTCGATGGGACGCCTGGCTGCGGCGCTATCGTGACACGCGTGGCACGGGTCTGATCGAAGCGTTCTGCACCTACGACACCGGGCAGGACAACAGCCCGCGTTGGGCAGGAGTATCAAACGAATGCCCGGAGCACGACGCAAGAAAGTTTTATCCCGTGCAGTCAGTGCCCAGACTGTGTCCGGACCTCTCCGCGACAATGTTCGGTGCACGCCTGGCGCTCAGTGCCATGGCGACGGCACTCGGTAAGGAAGCCGAGGCGCAGGCATGGACGGACGCCGCAGAGCACATGCGTTCGCTGATAGTGAACAGGCTATGGTGCGAGGAAGACGCGAGCTTTTATGACGTGGACCCCGAAGGCAGCTTTGTTCGCATTCGGTCGGTAGCGAACTGCCGCGTGCTCGGCGAGCATGTGTTGAGGCTCAGCGTGCCACGCGAACGAAGGATGTTCGATGCTCTGTGGGAGCGGCAATTGCACAATCCGAAGGCGTACTGGGCAAAGTATCCGCTGCCCAGCATTGCGTTGAATGACCCGAAGTTCGTGCGACCCATCCCACGCAATTCCTGGGGCGGAGCCTCGCAGGCGCTTACCGCACTGCGCACGTTGCGCTGGATGGAGCACTACGGCAAAGCGCGCGAGTTGCGCCTGCTGATGCAGGCCTGGTGCGAAGCAATCGTGCGTGCCGGCTCCTTTTGCCAGCAGATGGATCCGGAGACCGGCGAGTTCACGCAGCCTGACCCCGGCGGCTACTCCCCTTGTGCGTTGGTGTTCCTGCACTTTGCGCTGCGGCTGGAGCCAGGCGCGATGGCGGCCGACTTTTAAGTCAACGCGGGAGTCAAGGGGGGTACGCTGCCCGCCCCTCCCACCCCTTGAATACTGCTGTGCTGCGCCCCGTTCGGATCAAGCCTGGAAGGTGCTCCCATATAGCAGCCGCGCAATAGGTCATGTCAACTTGCCAATCGATTGTCGGCGACGGCACCGCTAGCCTCATTGGCCGAATCAAGGAGCGGCCATGACCCATATCGCAGAACACACCAGTCGCGCCGTCGTCCCGCGCGAGACGCTCTGGGGCGAACTGATCCACAAGGAGGACTGGTGGGCCATTTGGATCGGCCTGGGCCTGATCGTCGTGGCCGCGGCACTGTTCGTGGATGGCGGCACTCTCAAATGGATCGCCGTCGCGCCGCTCAGGTGGAGCCAACCAACGCAGGTCGCGACGCAGTTGCGCGAGCATTGGACTCAATATACGGCTCTACTGGTGCTTTGGGCGGTGCTGTTTGGCATCGGCGCCAGCGGACTGAGAATCAAACTAACGCAGTTCTTGCCGGCGTTTGTCGTGCTCTATGTCGCCGCGCTCGGGCTGTATTTCCTGGGCCAATGGAATCAGGCCGCGCACTACAACCTCGAGCCGCCGTTGGTGGCATTGGCACTGGGTTTGCTCCTTTCTAATACGGTGGCGCTGCCCCAATGGCTCAGCTCGGGGCTGCGGGTGGAGCTCTACATCAAGACCGGCATTGTATTGCTCGGTGCCAGTTTGCCGCTCACACTCATCGCCTGGGCCGGACCGGTCGCAATCCTGCAGGCGAGCATCATTTCGCTGGTGACATTCGCGGCGATCTATTACACCAGCAAACGACTGGGGCTGGATCCGCGGCTCGCGGCAGTGCTGGGAACCGGCGGAGCGGTCTGCGGCGTCTCGGGCGCGATCGCCGTAGCCGGCGCCGTGGGCGCCAAGAAAGAGCATGTGTCGATCGCGATCTCCCTGGTAGTGCTGTGGGCCATCGTCATGATTTTTGCCCTGCCGTTGATATCGCGGGATCTGGGACTGTCGACCGGCGTCGCCGGCGCCTGGATCGGCACTTCGGAGTTTGCCGACGCAGCCGGGCTCGCCGCCGCGCAGACCTACGGCGGCTACGCCGGCAACGTGCCGGGTATCGCCGGCAGTGCGGATGCGGCGGTCAATGCCTTCACGCTGATGAAAGTCATCGGCCGGGATGTCTGGATCGGGGTTTGGGCATTTGTACTGTCCATAGTGGCAATCAGCCGTTGGGAGTCCACCGGTGTGCGCACTAAGGCTGGCGCTGGGGAAATCTGGCGGCGCCTGCCAAAATTCGTGCTCGGATTTTTGCTCGCTTCGGTCGTGATTACCCTGGTCACCCGCGGGTACAGCTATGCCGACTATAAAAAGTCGGTACTGCCCGGGCTCGTTGCACCGCTGCAGGTGTTTCGAGTCTGGGCACTCACGTTCGCCTTTCTGAGCATCGGCCTGACGACCCGCATTCGAGATTTTGCGGCCATTGGCACGCGTCCGTTCTATGCGTTCACAGTCGGCGTCGTCATTAATGTGATCCTGGGCTTCATACTCTCGACGCAGGTGTTCGGCGCCTTTTGGACCAGGCTGGGTCAATGAGCACCAGCGAGCCGCGCTGCCAGAGCTGTCGACATTTCACTCGCGCCGCTGCTGAACTCGAGGCACTGCTGCCGGGGCTGCGCACGCTGAGCTCGGCGTACGCCGCGGTGCGCTCCGGGGATGGTCTTTGCAGCGTGCACGATCGTTACGTGGCCGCCTATAGTCACTGTGCGGCGCACGCGCAGCAGCGCCCATCGCAGAGCGCTGAGCTCACCGGGTGACGCAATCATTGCCGCGCGGCTGTATCCGGCAGGCGGCAAGTGAAGTTTGACGCCTCATCGATGCTGCCGGCTCCGTCATAGCGGGCCAATTGCGGGTAGGGGCACAGCGGACGGGTGCGGTCGACTTTGCCCGCGGTGCTGTGTGTAGCGATGATCCGCGTCGGGGCTTCTGCCTTCTCGACCCAGCGTTCCATGAGACTGATCTTGTCGAACGTGTCAGGGCCTTCCCCGCCGGTGCAATGACCCATGCCGGGCACCATGAAAAGACGAATCCAGTTCGACCCTTGAGCTGATTGGGCAGTGAGTTTGAGCACCGACTCGTAGAATTCAATGCTGGAGCCGGGCGCTACCTGCTGATCGGCCCAGCCATGATAGATCAGCAGTTTGCCGCCGTGCTTTGCAAACGCCGCGAGATGCGGATCGAGCTCGTCGATGTCCTTGTCAACCGCGTTCGCTCTGGCTGCGTCGCGCTCCAGGTCGAAATTCCGCCAGTCCCAATCAGGGTCTTGGTACACAACATAGCGAAACTGATCCAGGAAGAGGTCTGCCGGACGCGGACCGCCAGCAAGACGCTCCCAGCGCAGCTCCGTCCCGGGCTCCAGTCGTGGGAATAACACCTGGCCTGTCTTCGTGGTAGCGGGGCTTATGATCGTCTGCGCGGTTTGGACTTGGCGTGGCGTCAGACAGTCTGGGCCATCGGCAGCCACGCACTCGAGGCTCTTGAAGTCGACGTGACAGCCTTCAGGATCATCGATGATGCCGTCTTTTAATCCGTCGCTTGCATCGCAGGCCTCCAGCACCGCGCGGTGAATCATCGCGTACTTGTCGGGCGGGATTACGGCCGCGGGATCCTCGAAGGTCTGAATCGCGAGCCACAGCGCCCAGGCGTTGCGGCGCATGTTGGCCGGATCGCCGGCGATGACGCCATCGAACTCATCCGGGTACCGGTAGGCTTGTAGTAAGCCTTCCCGGCCGCCACCAGAGCAACCGTCCCAATAGGAACGTCGTGCCCTGCGACCATAGAACGCCTTGATAAACTTCTTGGCCTCGATGGTCATTTCGTGATCA
>Ga0181525_10002995_pt1 | contig 13538 bp, 8 predicted proteins | sample PEATcosm2014_Bin_48_FD_121100 | JGI IMG/M metagenome (GOLD analysis project Ga0181525, IMG submission 121100) | Peatland microbial communities from MTU Mesocosm Facility, Houghton, MI, USA - PEATcosm2014_Bin06_10_metaG | ecosystem: Environmental > Terrestrial > Soil > Wetlands > Peat | place...
CGGTTGCACCATGGACCGCGCATAGGCGTTGAGAGATTCGAGGTAGCGACGCTGACCTTCCTGGAAGAGGATGTCGAAGGCGAGCGTCGACTTGCCGCTTCCCGATACACCCGTGATGACGGTGAAGGTCTCGCGTGGAATCGCGACGTCGATGCCTTGCAGGTTGTGTTCGCGTGCGTTGACCAGCTCGATCTTGCCCTGCTTCGCACTTGGTGCTACGCAGGGCAAGCCCTCCGAAGCCCGCAGGGCGAAGGAGGGCGGTTCAGCCGCGATGGTGCCCGTGGACTCGAGACGATATTCGCGCAGCGCGCGACCCGTGTGCGACGAAGGGTGCGCGGCAACGGTATCGGGATCGCCCGAAACGATCACCATGCCGCCGGCCGCGCCGCCTTCCGGGCCGAGATCGATGATCCAGTCCGAGGCGCGAATCACGTCCAGGTTGTGCTCGATCACGATGAGCGAATGTCCGGCCGCGAGGAGCTTGCGCAGCGCACGCATCAGCCGCGCGATGTCCTCGAAATGCAGGCCGGTGGTCGGCTCGTCGAACAGCAGGAGCGAACCGCGCGCGGGCCTGCTGCGCTCGCCGGCGCCTTTTTGCTTTTTCGACTCGCCGCCGTTCTTCAGGGCTTCGGCGAGGAACGAGGCGATTTTCAGGCGCTGGGCTTCCCCACCGGACAGTGTGGGCACGGGTTGCCCGAGGCGCAGGTAGTCCAGGCCGACGTCGGCGAGCGGTCCCAGGGTCCGCACGACTTCGGTGTCGCCGGCGAAGAGACGAACCGCCTCGGTGACCGTGAGCTCGAGCACATCGGCGATCGACAGTTCGCGATCGCCGCGCGCGATTTTCACTTCCAGCACTTCGGGACGGAAGCGCCGCCCGTCGCAGTCCGGACAGCGCAGGTACACGTCGGAAAGGAATTGCATTTCGACATGCTCGAAGCCATTCCCGCCGCAAGTGGGGCAGCGGCCATCGCCCGTATTGAAGCTGAAGGTGCCCGCGGTGTAGCGGCGCTCCTGCGCGGCAGGCGACTGTGCGAACAGCTTGCGGATGGGGTCGAATGCACCCACCACGCTCGCCGGATTGGAACGCGTGGTTTTGCCGATCGGCGATTGGTCGACCAGCGCGACGTCGTCGATCCAGTCTGCGCCAAGACAGCGGTCGTGCTCGCCGATGACGGGTGCCGATTTGCGCAAGGCTTTGCGCAATGCCGGATACAAGACGTCCTGCACGAGCGTCGACTTGCCCGAGCCCGATACACCCGTCACGGTGACCAGGCGATGCAGGGGAAATTCGACATCGATGGCGCGCAGGTTGTGCTCGCGCGCGCCTTCGAGGACGATGCGCGGCGTCGAAGCGACGACCCGCTGGCCGCCGGGTGCCTCGATGCGCTTGCGGCCTCCGAGGTAGATGCCGGTCGCCGAATCCGCGCATTGCAGTTGCGCGGGAGTGCCCTCGAACACGACTTCGCCGCCGCGATCGCCAGGCCCCGGCCCCATGTCGAGGATGCGATCGGCAGCCAGCATGATCTGCGGATCGTGCTCGACGACGACCAGCGAGTTGCCGCTGTCGCGCAGGCGTTCCATGACGCCGATGACCCTTTGCATGTCGCGCGGGTGCAGGCCGATGGAGGGTTCGTCGAGCACGAACAGCGTATTGACGAGCGAGGTTCCCAACGCCGTTGTCAGGTTGATGCGCTGGACTTCGCCGCCCGACAGCGTTCGGCTTTGCCGGTCGAGCGTCAGGTAGCCCAGTCCCACTTCGCACAGGAAGCGCAGGCGTGCCTGCAGTTCCTCGACGATCATGCGCGTCGCTTCCTCCTCGCCCCGCCTTCGCTCCTGCGGAGCTACGGCGGGCGAGCCTGAACTCGCTACATCGACGCGGCCTGTTTGGGAGGGCCTGCCCTCCGAAGCGGCTTCGCCGCGAAGGAGGGTGAGGGCGTCAAACAAGTCCCGCAATTCGCCCGCCGGCACGAGCATCACGTCATGCATGGTGTACGTCTTGCCTTCGTTGCCCAAGGCGACGCGCCAAAGCAGGCCATCGGGCTTGAGGCGCGTGCCCTGACAGGCGGGGCAGGTCGTATACGAGCGATAGCGGGACAGCAGCACGCGAATGTGCATCTTGTAGGCGCGCGATTCGAGCCATTCGAAGAATCGATTCAGGCCGTACCACTGCGTCTTCCAATTGCCTTTCCATTTGGCGTCGCCCGCGAGCACCCATTCGCGCTGGTTCCCTGGCAATTCGTCCCAGGGGACGTCGAGGTCCACGCCGGCGCCGCGCGCGAGCTTGACGAGGTCCGCCTGGCACTCCTTGAAGCTCGAGGTCTGCCAGGGTTTGATCGCGCCTTCGCGCAGCGTCTTCCTGCCGTCGGGAATGACGAGGGCGTAGTCGATCCCGATCACCCGGCCAAAGCCGCGGCAGCGCTCGCAGGCGCCGATGGGGGAATTGAACGAGAACGTGCTCGGCGTCGGCACGTGGTAGTGGATGTCGCAGTGCGCACAATGCAACTCCGACGAAAAGCGTGCCCACGGCTCGCCTCCCTGGGCTTCGTCGTCGATCCAGGCATCGACCCGGCCGCCACCCAGGCGCAGGGCCTCCTCGACGGATTCGCGCAGGCGTGTCGTGTCGTCGTCACGGACGCGCATGCGATCGCGCACGACATCGAGCATGAGTTGCCGGTCCGTGCCTTCGCGCCGTTCGCGATGCACGCGGTTGTAGCCCTGGGTCTGGAGGTGGTCGCGGATTTCCTCCGGCGTGAAGTTCGAAGGTACCCGGATCGGAAAAGTCAGGACGAGGCGCCGCTCGGCGAATGCGTCGCGATGCGCCAGGATGTGGGCGACGATGCTCGCCGGCGAGTCGCGCCGCACGATGCGGCCGCAATTGCGACAGTAAAGGTGCGCGGTGCGGGCGAACAGCAGCTTCAGGTGATCGTTGATCTCGGTCATGGTCCCGACCGTGCTGCGCGACGTGCGCACCGGATTCGTCTGGTCGATGGCGATCGCGGGCGGCACGCCGTCGATGCGATCGACGGCAGGGCGGTCCATGCGGTCCAGGAACTGGCGTGCGTAGGGCGAGAAGGTCTCGACATAGCGGCGCTGACCTTCCGCATACAGAGTGTCGAAGACGAGCGAGCTCTTGCCCGAACCCGAAACGCCGGTGACGACGATCAACTCGCCGGTCGGCAGGTCCAGGTCCAGATTGCGCAGATTGTTTTGGCGGGCTCCGCGAATGCGGATCCAGGAATTTCGTTCGGACATGGTCTCTTTGGGAATGGCGCGCCGCGCAATCGAGGGCATTGCCGGCATCGCTGCCGGTGTCATTGGCACCGGCAGCGCCACGCGGATACTGTAGAAAATACCATATATGGCCGGTGCTGCGCTGCGAAAGCCCGGAATTGAGGCGGCAAGGCCGACCTATCCCAAATAAAAGTTCATTTCGCGAGCGACCGGTCGATACAGACGAAGCGAGCCGGCGAATTTCGTCCGAATAAGTGGCTCGCGCCGATCTTCTTTCCGGAGAAATTTCCATGAAGGGTTTCGCTCAATACCTGCTGATCGCGCTTGCCTGCGCCTCGGCTCTATCGGCGTGTGGCAGTGGTTCGTCCTCTCCCGCGGCTTCCGCAACATCCCCGTCGACCGTCGCCGGCGTAGCCACGCCCAAGACGGTTTCCGTCGTCACGGCCAATTGAGGAGAGCGCGATGAAACAAGCGAAACTTCGCGCCGCGGCAGCGGCTGCCATGCTGGCGGCGGCCGTCGGCGCACAGGCGCAGATCCCCGCGACCGCGCCCTACAACACCGACGTTGCCAACCTCTATGTGCAGGACGAGACCTCGCAAGGGATCGGCAGCCTGAACATGGTTCTTTGCGTGATCGGCTCGATGGACCCGGGCGACATGGTCAACGCCGGGCCCTACCTCGCGCTGGTCGACATGAACAAGTGCCAGACGCAAAAGGGTGGCAGCTCGAATTCCGGCAGCGCGACGAACTTCGCCAATGCGATCGTCGACGTGACGCGCGCATCCAACAGCGACCCGATGGTCGCCAAGGTCTGGCTGTCGCTCTCCGAGCAAGGTGGCACGACCAACGTCTACGCCCACTTGAGCGCGACCCAGTCTCCGACGGATGCGCCGCCGTATGGCGCGTTCCGCATGGACTACATCGGCAAGCAGAACGGCCAGACCGGATTCAATGGCTACATCGTTGCCCAACCGGGCTCGATCACCTTCCTGGAGACGGGACAGCAGTCGAGCAACACGGCACTCGCGATGAGTGCGAACGCGACGACTTCTGGCGCCGGCACGATGCAGATCGGCGGCGGCAATTCGGGTCAACCGCAAAGCACGTTCAACTTCGCCTATGACCCGTCCTATTTCCATCGCGACGATGGCACGAACGACGAGTGCTTCGACCGTTCGAAGGCCAATGCCTCGACGCTCGTATGGCAGTACGGCACGTACAACGCCAACGACGGCACCCGAGTCGACCAGGCGCATCCCGGAATTCCCGTGCTCGCGACCTACCAGGGCACTTCGTACTACGGCTTCGCGAACTACTGGGGCATCAATTTCAACGGCCTGTCGATTCCGGACGGCCAACCCGTCTCCGGGCTGACGGTTGCGGACCAGCGCCCGAACAACACGACGACGTATCAATTGAACAAGGTCGGCGGCAAGCTGACGAAGTGGACGCAAGCGCAGACGACCCTGGGTGCCCTGGTCGGCATTCCTGTCAACGTGAACGCCGATCTTGCCAGTCTGACCTCGGCGAGCCCCACCGTCAGCGGAGTGACGCAGAGCGGCTGGAACAACTGGGTCATTCAATGGACAGGTTCCCTTTTCCAGGTCGTCGGCGTGCAGGCCTGTGGCAGCAATGGCTGCTCGACCTCGAACTTCGATGCCGCCGTCAACGCGGACATGCTGACCGCGACCACGCCGCTGTCCGGTTGGGCCAATTCCTTCGGCGGCAACATGAACATTCCGCCGACGGGCTCCGCGCATACGTCGAGCGACCCGGTTTTCTATTTCAACCAGACCACCGTGATTCCCGGCTCGGCTTCGCTCTCCCTCATCTGCCTGAGCCAGTGCCCCACGTACACGCAATTGCAGGGTTACAGCCAAAGCACGCAGTCGACGCCGTTTGCGAACGGTACCGACCAGCAGTGGAACAGTGCCCTCACTAGCGCGAATACCGTGAGCTATACGTTCGGCGCCTCGGGTCTGAGCGACGGCAGCGGCCTCGATATCCTCGAATCCGGGTACCCGAACGGTTCGCAATATGCGCAGAACGGCATCCAGACCGGATGGCTGTTCGATGCCGGCGACGCGTTCTCTCCTGGCAATTGTCCGAACGGTTCGCCGAGCGGGATGGTCTGCCAGGATCCGAACCCGAGTACCTACTACACGTGGCAGACCGGTTCGCAGCAGTGGAACCAGTCGCTTTGGCTCACGAACAATGGCAGCGTCGTACCCTTCGATCCGCCGCAGAACATCAACTACACGGTGCCGACGGGCTCGCAGTACGGCAGCTACGCCGGCCTGCCGATCCTGCTGCAGTTCAATGGCTTCGGCAACCTGAGCGGCATTCCCGGCTACTGCGTCAACCCGGTGAACAACGCGCCGGTGGACTGCAGCACGAACGGCTCGCAATACGTGCCCATGTTCTCCATTCCCGACGGCACGACGATGACGCTGCCCGACATCTCGGGCTCGGGCACGACCCCGCTGATCGTCAAGGCGCTGAACGGCGAGATCCTGCTCAAGCAGTTGAGCGGTGGACAGTGCGCCTCGATGACACTCACCGCGCAGACTCTGCCTACCGGTGGCTTGCACGATCCGAGCAATTCGTCGGACAGCGAGTACCTCGGAACCGAACCGGTCGTGACCTCGGCACCCAAGGTGGTCGACGGCGTAGTCCAGCAGTAAGCCGGCCGCCAACGCTCCGCAGGAGCGTTGGCGGTCGAGCCCTCCGTAGCCGCGTCGCGGCGAAGGAGGGCTTTTTATTTCTATTCGAAGAAGCGTTCGGCGAGGCGCACCCAGTAGCTCGCGCCCACCGGCAGCAGCTGGTCGTTGAAGTCGTAGCTCGCGTTGTGCAGGGTGCAAGGGCCTTGCGCGTGTCCTGCCAGGCGGTGCGCGCCTTCCTCCGTTCCATTGCCCAGGTGCAGATAGGCGCCCGGCCGGCGTTGCAGCATGTAGGCGAAGTCCTCGCCCGCCATCGACGGCGGCGAGTTGCGCAGGACCTTGTCCGCGCCCAGTACTTCCTCGGCGACACTGGCGGCGAACTCGGCCTCGCGTGCATGATTGATCGTGGGCGGGTAGTTGCGGTCGAAATGCACTTCCGCGCTCGCCCGGTGTGCCTGCGCCGTCCCCTGAGCGATGCGCTTCATGCCTTCTTCGATCAGGTCCGTCACCGAGTCGTCGAAGGTACGCACGGTCCCCGAGATCGTTGCCGTATCGGGCACGACGTTCGTCGCTTCGCCCGCGTGGATCATCGTGACCGAGAGCACGGCGCTGTCGATCGGGCGCTTGGCGCGCGTGATCAATCCTTGCAGGCCCTGGACGATCTGCACGGCGACGAACACGGGATCGACCCCGAGGTCTGGCATCGCCGCGTGCGAGCCGCGGCCGATCACGCGAATCTCGAACTCGCTCGTCGAGGCCATGATGGGCCCGGCGGGCGCGCCCATGTGTGCGAACGCCAGGCCGGGCCAGTTGTGGATGGCAAAGACCGCATCGCAGGGGAACTGCGTGAAGAGGCCGTCTTCCATCATCCGTTTCGCACCACCACCGCCTTCCTCCGCGGGTTGGAAGATCAGGATGACCGTGCCGGCGAAGTCGCGGGCCTTGGCAAGATGACCGGCGGCGCCCAGCAGCATCGCAACGTGCCCGTCGTGTCCGCAGGCGTGCATCTTTCCTTCATGCAAGGAGCGATGCGCGAAGCGGTTTTTTTCCTGGACCGGCAGCGCATCCATGTCGGCGCGCAGACCGATCATCGCGTGGCCTGGCCGCGCTTGGGCCGCACGGGTGCCGCGGATCACGCCGACGACGCCCGTTCCTGCCATGCCGCGATGCACCTCGATTCCCAACGTGGCGAGCGTGCTCGCGACGAGTTCGCTGGTCCGGTGCTCTTCGAAGCACAGTTCCGGGTGCGCGTGGATGTCGCGCCGGATCGACTGGATCTGCGGCGCTTGGGCAACGATGTCGTCGAGCAGGCGCATGATCCGTTCCCGCTTATTGCACGACCTGGTCGATCGTGATGGCCACCGCATTCGCGCCGACCGCGACGGGCTTGCTGAATCCTTGCAGATCGCCGGGCGCGGCGATCGCGTCGCCCGAATGCGAGATGCGGGCACCGACGATCACGGGCGAGTATTTCGAGAGCGTGTATTCGGGCATCATGGCCATGGAGTCGTCCAGCGCGAATTCGAACGGCAGGTCCTTCACCTGGCGTCGCACCAGTGCCAAGGGTACCCGCGGTCCCTGCGCCGCCCGTGCAAACACGAAGACCGTGTCGCCGGGCTGTGCCTTGGCAGCAAGACCCGCGGCCAGTGTCACCTTGCCGCGCACGCCCGAAGACCCGGATGGAGCAGTTGCCGCCGGAGCGGCGCCAGCCGGATCCGCCACCGATGCCATCGCCTCGGGCGCACCGCTGCCCATCGCGGCGGGCGGTGCCGGCGTTGCCCCGGAACTGGCGACCCCGCCGGGCGTTGCGCCCTGGCCGGCAAGCTGGCGCGCTTCTTCCAGGCTCTTCTTGAGACTCTCGGAAAACTCCTCGCCCGCGGGCGCGTTCTGGAGAGCGCTCTCCCAGTACTTGACCGCCTTGGCGTATTGCTGGTGATCGAAAGCATTCGTGCCCGCGAGCGCGAGTGCCTTGACCTCCTTGGGATCGATCTGCAGCGCGCGATCGATCAACTTCATCGGCTCGCCATCCAGGCGCTGGCCGTTGGCCATCGCCATCGCATCGGCCAGGTCGGCCAGCAGGCGCGCGCTTTTCGGATTCAACTCGACCGCACGGGTGAACGCCCGCACGGCATCGGGGTACTGATGCTGGTAGGCGTAGGCGCGCGCCAGCATGGACCAACCCTCCACATCGTTGGGCGCCTTCTTCAGGGCTTCCACGAGACCGTCGATCATTTTCTGGACTTGCGCCGACGTGATCGGGCCGGCCTGCACCTTCCGGGCGCCCTCGCCTTGCTGCGCCTGCTGCTGCGATCCAGCGGGGCCGATCATCCCGGGCACCATGGCCTCGGGCGTGCCGAGGACGACATACAGGCCGATCGGCAGCACGATGACGAATGCGCCGACCAGCGCGGCGGTCCAGCGCGCGCGCTGCGGGCCTTTCACGACGTCTTCCTTGCCGCCCGCGACATCCTCGAGCAACCGGCGTTCGATCTCCCGGCGATTCTGTTCGTACTGGGCTTCGTCGAGCCCCCCGCCGGCACGCTCGGCCTCGAGCTCCCGCAATTGATCGCGAAACACCGCGACGATTGCGCCGGCGGATTTTTCCTTGTCGCCCTTGTCCTGGCGCAGCAGCGGCCAGAGCAGTGCGGCCAGGCCCGCGGCCATCAACACCAGCGCAACCACCAGAAACGCGATCATGAAAGACTGCCCTGTTCCGAATCGTCCGAAAGGAGTTCCTGCGCACGTTTGGCGTCAGCCGCGCTCCATTGCGGATCTGCCGCGGCGGCGGCATCCAGGCGAGCCATGCGCCTTTGCAAGGTGATGTAAAGAGCCGCGAGGCCGCCGATGAGCAGCAAGCCCGGTCCGAACCAGAGCAGCACCGTATTTCCCTGGACCGGCGGCCGGTACAGAACAAAGTCGCCATAGCGGTCGACGAGCCACTGGCGCACTTCCTCGTCCGACTTGCCCTGTGCAAGGAGTTCGCGCATCTTCTGGCGCATGTCCACCGCGAGCGGCGCTTCGGAGTCGGCCAAGGTCTGGTTCTGGCATTGAACGCAGCGCAATTCCTTGGCGAGCTCCATCATGTGGTGCTCGATCGCCGGATTCTCGCCGACCTCGGGCGCTTCCCTCGCGATCGCGCTGGCCGCAAGCGCGCTGCCCAGCGAGAGGAGCAACGCAGCGGCGACAAACGCCGCGCGACGCCAGTGGCGTGAATCGTTCATGAGCGAGAGTCTCCCAGGCCGGAGCGTCATCCGGCGTTCAGGCGCTGGATCAGCGGCAGGAGCGTGTCCTGGATCAAGTCCGGGGTGACGGGACCGATGTGCTTGTAGCGGACGATGCCCTGCTTGTCGATGAGGAAGGTTTCGGGCACGGCGTTGACGCCGTAGTCCATGCCGACGCGGCCGGCCTCGTCGTAGGCGGACGTGGCGTAGGGGTTGCCGAATTGCGCGAGCCAGCGCATGCCGTCGGCACGCGTATCCCGGTAATTCAGGCCCACCACCGGGATCGTGCGCGTACGCGCGAAATCCACCAGCACGGGATGCTCTTCGCGACAGGCGACGCACCAGGAAGCCCAGGCATTGAGGATCCAGACCTTGCCCAGCATGTCCTTGCGATCCACCATGCGCGCCGGGTCCTCGATGGACTCGACGCGGAAATCCGGCGCAGGTTTGTCGATGAGCGGCGACAGGATCTCGCGCGGATCGTGCCAAAGGCCGTTGAACAGCAGTCCGGCGATCACGGCGAAGATGATCAAGGGCAGAATGAACGCAAGCGAGCGCTTGCGGGACGCAGACGGCGAAGGCGTGCCCGGAGCGGACACCGAAGGTGCTGGACTTGCTGGCATGACTTCCTCTACTTCCACTTCAGGCGGATACGCTGGCGCCGACGGCCTCGGTCTCGATCGAACGGCGCTGTGCCAAACGATAGCGGCGGTCGCTGAGCGCGAGTGCGCCGCCGGCCGCCATCAGGAGGCAGCCGCCCCAGATCCAGTCGACGAAGGGTTTGTAATAGACGCGCACGACCCAGGCGGTCTGGCTGACGGGCTCGCCCAGCGAGACATAGAGGTCGCCGGCGATACCCGGCGCGATCGCCGCGTCGGTCATCGGCTCGTCCTTCGAAACGAACTTGCGCTTCTCGGGGAACATCGTGCGCACGAGCTTGTCCCCGCGCAACATTTCAAATTGGCCGCGCAGGTACAGGTAGTTGGGACCGGTGCCTTCGCTTGTCCCGACGAACTTTGCCGTGTACGGACCGACGCTCACCGTATCGCCGACATCCATCTGGACGTCCTTCTCCACCTCGTAGCCCTTGACGAGCGTCACGCCGGTGATGAACGCGGCAACGCCCAGATGCGCGACCAGCATGCCGAGGTAACCGCGCGGCAGTGCCGCGAACTTCGCGCCGAGCTTGCCGCCCTCGGTCGGGCGCAGGCGCGACCAGAGGTTGACGAATGTGCTCGCCGCGATCCACGTGGCGACGAGGATGGCGCCCGCGACCAGGAAAGACCAGCGGCCCTGGATCAGCGGCGTTGCCACGGCGACGACCACCGCTACGGCCGCCGCCCACTTCAGGCGCTGCGCGATTTCCGGCAGATCCGCCTTGCGCCAGCGCGCCAGCGGTCCGATTCCCATGAGGAAAAGCGCAGGCGTCATGAGCATGGGGAACACGACGTTGAAATACGGCGGCCCCACCGAAATCTGCCCCCAGCCGAGCGCGACCATGACGAGCGGGTAGAGCGTACCGAGCAGGACCGCAGCGGCCGCCGTCAGGAACAGCACATTGTTGACCAGCAGCATGGTCTCGCGCGAGACCAACTCGAAGCGCTCGCCCAAGCCGACCTTGGGGGCGCGCCAGGCATACAAGGCGAGCGACCCACCGATGACGATGCCCAGGAACAGCAGGATGAAGACGCCGCGGCGTGGATCGGAAGCGAAGGCATGCACCGAGGTGAGCACGCCGGACCGGACGAGGAACGTACCCAGCAGCGACAGCGAGAACGCGAAGATCGCCAGCAGCACGGTCCATACCTTGAAGCCGCTGCGCTTCTCCGTCACTGCCAGCGAGTGCATCAGCGCGGTTCCTGCGAGCCAGGGCATGAACGAGGCGTTTTCCACGGGATCCCAGAACCACCAGCCGCCCCAGCCCAGCGTGTAGTAGGCCCACGCGCTGCCCAGGCAGATGCCGATCGTGAGGAAGGTCCAAGCCACCGTGGTCCAGGGCCGCGACCAGCGTGCCCACGTGGCGTCGAGGTTGCCGCCCAGCAAGGCTGCGATGGCGAATGAAAACGCGACCGAGAAGCCGACGTAGCCCATGTAGAGCATGGGCGGGTGCGCGACCATGCCCGGATCCTGCAGCAAGGGGTTGAGGTCATTGCCATCGGCGACCGCAGGCAGCAGGCGATCGAAGGGGTCCGACGTGAGCAGGATGAACAGCAGGAAGCCCAGCGCGATGAGCCCCATCACGCCGAGGATGCGGGCGATCATTTCGCGCGGCAGGTGCTGGCTGAATACGCTGACGGCAAACATCCAGAAACTGAGGATGAGCAGCCACAGCAGCATCGATCCCTCATGGCCGCCCCAGAACGCGGCGAGCTTGTAGAAAAAGGGCAGGGCGTGCGTGGAATTCGTCGCGACATACAGCACCGAAAAATCGTCGTGCAGGAAGCTCGAAACCAGGCACGACGCGGCGATGACGACCAACAGGAACATGACGCGGGCAGCCGGACGCGCCAGCGCCATCCAGCGCACATTGCCACGCGCGGCGCCGACGATCGGCAGGGTGCCGAGGATCAAGGCGACCGCTGCCGCCACCATGAGGGCGAAATTGCCGATTTCGGGAATCATTGGCTGGTGCTTCCAGAAGAGTTGGATCCGGCAAGCGCCGGACTGCTCGTACGCGAGCGCGCGGTCACCAACGTATTGGTCGAATCGGGTTGCCCGCCCTTCGCGCGCTTGAGCGCCTCGGCGGCTTCCGGCGGCATGTAGTTCTCATCGTGCTTGGCCAAAACTTCGGAAGCATGGAACACGCCATCCGATTCGAGGCGTCCCTGCGCAACGACGCCCTTGCCCTCCCGGAAAAGGTCCGGCAGGATTCCCACGAACGTGACCGGGACCGATTTCGCCGTGTCCGTGACCTGGAAGTGAACGGTCGTGCCTTCGCGGTGCACGCTGCCGGTCTCGACGAGACCGCCAATCCGGAAATTGCGATTGCGCGGCGCTTCGTCCGCCGCGATCTGCGAGGGCGTGAAGAAGAACACCAGGTTGCTGTTAAAGGCGTTGACGATCATGGCCGCAGCCACGCCCGCGGTGGCCAATGCGGCGACCACCATCACCAGTCGTTTGGTTCTCGGTTTCATGATTGCCATGCTCGGAATGCGCGCCGCCGCACCAACCGCGGCGCGGACAAGCGCCTATTGTCGCTCAATTTCCTGCCCTCACCCCCGCCCCTCTCCCGCGCTGCGGGAGAGGGGAAGAAACCGCCGCCCCGCAGCGCCAAAGAGGGGATGCAAGCTCCGCCCCGCAGCGCGGGAGAGGGGGTGGCTTTATCCCTCTCCCACGCTCCGCGTGGGAGAGGGCAGGGTGAGGGCGGTCGCTCAGTTCAAATCGTACCGGTACCCCACGTAGTAGAAGACATCCGTCGTCGTGTCGTTCTGGATGGGTCCGGTGAAGCGGGACCTCTCGAGCGACAAGGTACCTTCGACGGAGAGCCGCTGGGACCACCTGTAACTGGTGCGCAAACCGGGCGTCAGGCGAAACAAGTGCTGCCCGTTCGTGTCGGTCTCCCAATACAGCGCGAGATTGGGCTCGAGCGTCATGCGGTTGTCCAGCAGCCCGTTCAGGTTGTTGTAGGAAAGCTGGTTGCCGTCCAGCGTTTCGCTGTGCAGGTGCGTCAGCGAGAACACGTTGATGTCGCGCTTGGAATACAAATTTGAACCGGTCGCCTGCACGGTGGCACCGAAGACATTGCCGGTCGCCGAGGAGCCCTGGAAAGTCTGGCCGTTGATGGTCACCGTCGGCAGCGCGCCGACACTGGTCACGCGCAGGTCTGCCGAAAGCTGCCAGTTCTTGCCGAAGGGACGGGCGATATCGAATGCGATCTGGTGCGTATTCGCCGTGGTCGCCAGCGCGTCGGCGCGCAGGATCTCGACCGTGTAGGGGGCATGCGAGTTCGGGCACTGGCCCGCGAAGTACTGCGTGTACGAACTGCAGCCAGCCTGCAGCAGGCCGTTGCTGGTCTCGAGGGTCGGCGCCTTGCGCTGATCCAGCAGCAGCGACATCGTCGTCTGGTCTTCCATCTGGTAGGTGCCTTGCAGCGTCGCGGCGTTGAGCGTCGCGAACTGCACGTCATAGTCGACGAGGCTGTAGATCGTCTTGTGCGAATCGAAATACCGCACTTCGCCGCCGACGGCTCGCCGGTCCACGACGCCATCCGCGGTCTGGTTGATGAGGAAGACCTGCCCGCCCCAGTGATCGAAGATGTTCTGCGCGTCGAGGTTGACGCCTTCGAAGACCTGCGAGGCATCGACGAACTCGTCCTGGCTGACGGGCTTGCCGGCGTACACGTTCACCCGCAGCTTGGGCTCGATGTCGTAGCCGAAAATGCCGCCATCGAAGCGGCCGACGAGGCCGCCGGTGACCCCGCTTTGC
>Ga0181525_10002996_pt1 | contig 13535 bp, 24 predicted proteins | sample PEATcosm2014_Bin_48_FD_121100 | JGI IMG/M metagenome (GOLD analysis project Ga0181525, IMG submission 121100) | Peatland microbial communities from MTU Mesocosm Facility, Houghton, MI, USA - PEATcosm2014_Bin06_10_metaG | ecosystem: Environmental > Terrestrial > Soil > Wetlands > Peat | place...
CATCTGGGCGACCACGTCGGCGGCCGCGCACAGATCTTCGCGCCGGGCGATCTCATCGCGCACGCACGCGATCGTTCCATGGTCTGCCGTTTCCGTTTGCTCGATGCACAGCCTCCACAGCTTAAGGAGCTGCTCGTCAGTGCGGCTCTCGATGTGGTGGACGATCTCGACGATGCCGGTGGTGATCACGTTGTGCTTGAGCGCTGCGACGTGGAGGCGGCCGCACGCGGTCGCGAACTCGAGCTCGTCGCGAAACTTGACCTGGCCCATGCCGATCCGGATGATCGCCTCGCGCACGTGCGCGGCGTCGTGGAGCGGCATGTCCATGCGCCACATGTGCTGAGCCACCACCGCCGCCGGCACGGAGTCTCCGAGCTGGCCGACGTCGACCGTGCTCCGGCCCGGCGGCCTACCCGCCGGCGTGTTGCATCGCCGGCGACGTCGCGTCGCCTTCGGCTTGCTCACCGCGGTCGCTCCGGCATCGTGATCCACGGTACGCCCCACGCGTGGGCGTAGAACTCGCCGATCCCGGTGACCGCGTAGCCGTCGGCGAGCTCGCGCCGGCGCCGCTCGGCGAGCTTGCGCTTGTTGTCGCCGGCGCGGAGGAGCCAGGGCCAGCGCGACGGAGCCATCGGTCGACAGACGTCTCGCATCCAATACGCGTACAGCGGCTGGGGCGGCAGACGCGCGACCGTGCGCCGGCTCTTGCCGTTGCGGCGGCTCATCGATCGCGCTCGCGGATCGCTTCGACGATGCGACCGGTGCTGCTGCTGATGATGTCGTGGATGTCGTCGAGCGCGTTGACGATGGCCACGATGCCGCACGCGATCAGCACGCGCTTTGGAACGTCTGCCGCGCGCGCCGCGTCGGCGCTGTTGCGCTCCACCATCTCGCGGAGGCCGAACAGAGTCATGGCGCGAGGCACTCCGGCTTGACGAGCTCGCGCACCTCGCTGGACACGTACCAGTGCCACGCCGCGCGCGAGAAGAAGACGATCGACGCGGCGATCGGGATCCACACGAGGATGGTCAGCACGACCTTGTGACGGTAGGTCATGACCAGCACCCTACCGTTCCGGTATGACGTAGTCGAGTTCCGTCACTGCTTGCGCGCCATCTGGCTCGGGTCCGGTCGCTTGAAGTAGACCGTGCGCCATCCGCGATCATCGCGCTCGATCGCGAACGGCTCCCATCCCTCGGCGAGCGCCGGCTTGATCTCGCGGTGTACGCTCTCGCCTGGCGCGACGTTCTGGCCCATCGTTTCCCAGCGCGTCACGGCTTGGGCTCCGGCTCGCGCTCGCGCTCGCCAAGCGCCTCGGCCTCCATGTGCGCCGCGACGCGTGCATGCTTGGCATCGGCATGGGCGCGCGCGTCGGCGTCGGCCGCCGCCGCCGCCTCGGCGTGGAACTCGCGCGCCAGCTCGACGGCCGCGAGTTGGTCGGCGCTCGGCGTCTTGGGCGGTGACATGGACGTGCGCATCCCGCCGCCGCGCTCGGGATGCCCCATGCGCTCGATGTCGGCGACGGTGGCGCCGCGCCGCATGAGCTCGGCGTCGGTCTCCCATCGGATCGTGTCGTCGTACGGCGATGTAACCGTCGACCGTCGGATGTAGCCGAAACGGTCGAGCTGGCCATCCTCGAGCGCGCTGCACCGCGAGCAAATGCCGTCGCCGCCCTCGAAGTCATGGCCGCACGGGTCGGAGCAGTCGTTGTAACGGCCGGTCATGCGCGCGCACGCGCCTGCGCCGCACACCGGGCACTCCGGCTTCCCCGGGGTGTCTGTCAGTGCGGCGTTGAGGCCGTCCGCGATCTCGTCACGCGACTGGATCGAATCGAACTCGGGCACTCTCAGCTTCGCGATCGCCCGCGTCACGGCGTTGCGGAGCTCGTCGGCGCGCGCCCTGGCCGCCTCGCGCGGAGTCGTCGCGATCTGCTCGAGCGGGATCATGGTCTCGAGCGGCTTGATGTACGCGCCGGGCTCGGTCGGCGCCGGCGAGCGCGGCGCCGCGGCCCGCGCGTGCATCCGAGCGTGCATCCGCTGATGTACTTCGATCTCGACACGATCTTCGGGCGCGATGCGTTGCACGCCGTGACGCGCGAGTTCCTCGTCGCTCATCCGCGCGAGTTCGCGCTCCACCGTGTTGCCGAAGTCTCGCCAGCGCGCCGGCGTCCCGGGCGGCATGACGGTCCAGGTCGGATCGATGATGCGCGCGAGCTTGTCGAGCTCGGCCGCGTTGATGCCATCCTGATCGATCCAGTGGAGCGCGATGATCCGGGCTTGGGCGAGTAGTTCGCGGTCGAGCTCGCCGCCGCACGCCGGGCACGTTTTCGCGTCGTCGTCGGCATGGGCGAAGACGTGATCGCGACCGCAATGGATGCACGAGCGGGCGCGCGCGCTCGCGTCGACGCTCTCGGCCGGGCGCTCCTCCGGGCGCTCGGAGCGCGGTCCGGCGAGCTTGCGGAGCTGGCCGATCTTCGGATCGTGGCTGACCTCTTCCATCGCCTCCCACTCGTCGAGCGCCTCGTGGAGACCCTCGCGGAGCCGGTCGACGATCTCGAGGTGCGCGAGGCTGTCGCGCGCGTCGACGCGATCGAGCAAGCGCTGGAGCTCCACCTTCCACTCGCGATTGCTCTCGGCGTCGCCGCCCGGCGCGTCGGCGATGATCTTCTCGAGCCCGGCGCGGAGCTCTTCCGCCTCGGCGCCGCGCCGCTCGAGGTCGCGCACGCGCGCGCCGGCGACCATGCTGAGATAATCGATCAGCTGCTCGCTGGTGCCACCGACCGAGATCAGCTCGTCGATCGCCGTGTGCAGCGCGCCGCGCAGCACGGTTATCCGATCGTTGGCGGTCGCGAGCTCTAGGCTGATATCGCTCACAGCGCACCGCCGACGACACGGTTGCCAGCAAGCCCACGAAGGCGCACGATCTCGTTCGCGTCGTCGCCGCGATCGACACCGCAGCGAGCCGCATCCGCGTTGGCATCGATCCAGTTGTCGAGCGCGAGGTGGAGCGCGGCGCGCAGGATCGCGACACACTCCTCCAGCTCCTGGGATCGGTCTGTTGCTGCCGCGCTGATGGCCGCGGTGTGGCCACCGAACTCACGCTCGTGTTGCTGGAGCCGCTTGTAAAGGTCGTCGCTCTCCAGCCGATGCCGGGTGATCGAGCGCGTGGCCGCGGTGCGCTCCTCGGAGCGCGCCTCTCGCTCTTGCTGGAGCTCGAGCCGCAGCTTCTCGACTTCGCCCAGCGCCGGGTCAGATCCGGAGTTCGCGAGATCGTGGAAACGCCGGATCGCCTCTTCGCGCTTGGCTTCGGACGCGCGCATCAGGTAGACGCACTCGCGCAGGGCGAGCCGCAGCTTCTCGACTTCGGACATCATCGCTCACCGCCAATCTTTGCCGTCATCACGCCGCGGCACCGGCCGTCATGCTGGTCCCACATCTCGACGCTCTTGACCGTAGCCCCGTTGCGTCCAGCGGCGAAGTCTTCGCGCGCGAGCTCGCGCATGCGCCAGAGGTGATGCTCGTCCCACAGCTGAGCGCCGCACCGCTTGCCGATGCTGTCGGCGGCGACGGACTCGCGGCCGCAGACGTCGCACCTCGAGGCGGCCTGCGGGTCTCCCATCATCGCGGCTAGCACGCGATCGGCGATCGCCATCTCGAGCGCGGCGAGCTCGGGCGATGCCGGCTCGGCGTCTACCAGCGCGCCGCGAGCGTAGAACAGGCGATACCGCGCCGCCTCGTCGGTCAAGTTGACCTTCGCTCCATCGCGTAGGCGCTCGATCGCGGCGTTGATCGGCACGCGGTCAGCGACACCGGTGGTGACGTCGCCGGGATCGTCGTGCTCGATGTACGTGACGAAGTGATAACGCGATGTCATGCCGGACACCGCCTTGAGCGGGGTGCTCATCACGACACGCCATCGACTTGGTCAGCCATCTCGCGCAACATCCGCGCGAGCCCGAGGCTGTCGTCGGTGACCGGAACTCGGCTCGTCACCGAGAATCCGTTGCCACGGTTGCCGCCCAACACGATCAGCACCGTGCACGCCGCGTTAGTGTCGAGGAGTGCCTTCGTGCACTCCGCATCGTACTTTCCTGGCCCTACTGGCATGTCCGCTCCTTCCAACTTGTGACGCGTTGGATGCGGCGACCATACCGTTCAGCCGTTCGAATTGGAACGGGCTTGGCGCTTGAGCCGCGATCGCGACGCCTTGAGCCGCTTGACCTCGGCGTCGAGGCGTGCCGCTTCCTCGCGGAGCGCGTTCAGCTGGTAACAGAAGTTGAACTCGCGATGGGCGATCTTGCGGAGCACGTCGTACGGGTCGAGCTCGGCACCGCAGTCGCCGCACGTCACGCTCGGTGTTCGGTCGGACACCTTCGGGGCGCCGTGGTGGTAGCACTCGTCACGCTGGTAGGTGATCGCCGGATTCGCGCGGTCGAGCGCGGCGGCGAGCTTGCGCTCGAGGTCGTCGCGCTGCGCCTCGAGCTCGCGGATGCGGCGCCGGTCGTCGAGGCTAACGATCTCTGGCTCGGGGTCGGGCTCGAGCATCACCGCCTCCGCCGCGCGGCGCGCCTGGCCGCGCGGGCGTCGCGCACCGCGGCGAGACCGGTCGTCGTCAGCGACCAGCGCTCGCCGCGGCTCCACGTCGCGAGCCCGCGGCGCTGGATGCTCTCGACCGTGCCGGAAGCGCCACCATGCTCGGAGTGGCCGCGCACGCACGCGTATGGGTTGCCGTAGCGGTAGATCGACATCAGCATCGCGATCTGTTGCGGCGACAGCGGCCGCTCTCGTACAGGCACGGTCAGTACCGGCCGCCGCGGTCGATCGGTGGCGCCGGTGGCCACGGCAAGCGGTGCGGGGTCAGCCGCGGCAGCCGAGGCGGCGACGCGGCGCGCGCGCGGAGCACGCCCGGCCCCGTGTGCGGCGCGACCACGTTGCCGCCCTGGACGCGCACGCCAGGACCGGGCACGACCGCGCCGGCGAGCACGAAGCCGTTCGGCAACAGGTTGCGGATCACGGTGCGCCTCATGACCTCAGGTCTACCACGGCCATCTTGACGCGACGCCACACCCCGAGCTTGTGTGCTGTCGTCGGCTTGAAGTAGTCGACGGTGGTCCCGACGTAGGTCTTCCGGCAGCGCGCCGCACGATCGGTGCCGCACGTTGGCGAGCGCGTGAGCCTGGCGCGGCGTCACGGCGTCGCCACCGGTCGGCATCGCGAGCACGCGCATTGGGGGGACGTGCATTTCGGGCACGGTCCGCCATCGCGCCCGAGACCTCGCCATCCGCACGAGCAACGGCGCGCGATCAGCGGCGAGCCGTCGTCGAACTTGAGCGTGGTCGCGCCGGCGCCGGCCTGGATCGCCATGTGGTGATCGCAGTAGCGATAGAGGCCGTTCGTCCCGACGGTCGGCAACGCGCCACACGAGCGAGGACGCTCGACGTTGGGGCCGTCGATCATCATCTCGCACGCGATCTCCGCCGGTGCCGTCATCGCACCCACCGGCCGCTCGCGTCGCGCATGAGCGCGCCAGCGCACGAGCCGCCACGTGCCCGGCACGTGCCTGCCCGTCCACAGCCGGAGCGGATGGATCGCCGGCGCGCGCTGACCGTCCTCGACGTCGTGCGAGATCACGACGCCGAAGCGACGCATCACCACCGTGTTGACCAGGCTGAGGAGCGTCATCGGTCGGCAGCGTCGAGCACGATCTCGCACGAACACGCGACCGCCATGTACGACTCGAGCCGATCCTCCGCGAGCTTGGCGATCCGGCTCTCGAGGTCGCGTGCGCGGCGCTCGGCGTCGAAGCGGGCGCTGACCCAGCCGATACCGGCGATCGCCGCGATCAGCCCGGCGACCAGCACGGCCAGCCAGGTCATCGCGTTGCCGGCCGGCGGGATGACGACCGCGCGGCGGAGGATCGGCTCCTGCCGATCGTGGTGTTGATGGTGACGCATCCTCCGAACGATGCGCCGCGCGCGACCACGATGTCAACCGCCTTGGAGCCACGCCGGAGCGGATCGCCCGACAAACCACTTGCCGCGGAACGCGAACCACCGGGCCGGCTGGCGAGCCGCGAAGAACACGAGCACCGCGAGCTGTGGCTCCATCCAATACGGCGCCCGGCGCGGCGGCATCAGCAGCGCGCGATCGCCGCGAGCCCGACCAGCATCGCCGCGATCGCGACGGTCTGGATCGCGAGGTGGGCGTGGGATGCGGCGTTGCCGTTGCCGAGATAGGCGTCGCGCGCCGCGGCGGCGATGGTGCGCCACAGCGCTGCCGCGAGGAACGCCGCCACCGCGAGCTCGGCGCCCACGCGCGAGATCGCGATCGCGAACTCGGTCACTTGTGCGCGGAGCCGCCTGAGCCGGTGTACTTCTGCCGCACTTGCTCGACCACCGCGCGGATGCGCTTGATCGCCGATGCACGCCGGAGGTGATCGGCGCCGGCGGCGACGGTGGCACTACCGCCCGATCCCGAGCCGACGGGCGCGGCGGTCTCGGCGGCGATGATCTCTTCGACGACCTTGACGGCGCAGTCGACCGCATCGAAGCCGACCGAGCCGATCAGCGCGAGCGCGTCGGCCTCGAGCGTGGTCGCGTTGAGCGACGCGATCGCCTCGACGGCGCCAACCGCCTCGGCGACCACACCGCCAACATCCGACTTCGCGCACGCGAGCCAGTCCGATCCGGCACCGGCGGCGATCTGGCCGGCTGTGCCGCCGCACGACGGCGCGCCGTAGGTCGCGAGCATCACGAGCGGGAAGATCACCACGTTGACGATGATCGAGGTGCGCAGCGCGCGCAGGAACAAGCGAAGGCGGGTCGACATGCCGACAGCCTACCTCAGCGTCCACCGCCGGCGCCACCGCTGGAGCGTCTGCCGCGGCACGCCGAGCACGCGCGCGGCCGCGCTCACGTTGCCGCCGGCGAGGCGGAGCACGAGCTCGACGTGCCGACGGCGGAGCGTGGCGAGATCGGCCGCGCCGGCGATGCGCGCGACCTCGGCCACGAGCTCGTCTTCCCACATCCACGCCACCGCCCGATCTTACTCCGCGGGCGCCGGGTCGCGGGGTGCGACAACGCCGAGCACGATCCCGCCGGTCTTGAGGTCGCACCGGATCACCTCGACGTCGCCGCGCTCGACCAGCTCGGCGAGCTCGCGGAGCCACTCGGCCGTCACGGTTGGCAACCGGCGGTCAGCCATCCTCGAGACCATACCATACGGCGGCTCGTTGAACGTCAGCTCGCCGCACCTCGAGCACGGTTGCTCGACATCGCTCATCGCCGGCGGCGCGCGTCGCCGAACACCGCGGCCGTGAGGTCGGCGCCGAGGTCGCGCGTGCGTCGCTGAGGTTGCGGCGAGCTCGCCGGCGCCGCGCGACGGATCGGCGCCTTCGGTACCGCGATGAAACGGTGCACCGCCTCGAGCACGGTCGCGGCGCTGTAGCACCCAGGGCCGTGCGGGTGCGTCTTGGGGCACGGCTGGATCGTCTGGCACATCGCCATGCGCTCGCGGTGCTCGCGGTCGAGCTCGTTCATCGGCGCTTGCCTCGCTTTCCTTGGGCGGCCCGACGTCGCTTCGCAGCCCACTCGTCGAGCTTGCCGGGCTCGATGCCACCGCGCCCGGGCTCGAGATTCCACGCCGGCGGCTGACCGGCGCCGGCGCAGAGCGGGGTGTTCGCATGCCCCAACGGGATCGTGACCACCGGCATCGACGCGAGCGCGATCAGCGCGATCTGGGCTGTGCTCCTCACGCCACGACGCTATCACGCGTCGCGGAGGACCTTGAACGGGATCACGCGTGCCGGTGGAGCTCGCCGGGCCCGGCGCCGCACCAGCACCGTGCGGCATCCGCGATCGAGCGCGTCGCGACCGGGCTCGCGTACGGCTCGCGGCGCTTCGGCGGGGTGCGCTTGCGATGCACGCCTCCGGTGCGCCCGTGCGGGTTGGTGTGGCGCGGCGCGGCCTCGGCACCGTAGCGGAGCCGCTGGCGCTCCTGCCGTCGCTTGCGCCGCGTGCGACTCACCGGCCGGTCGAGCCGAAGCCACCGGCGCCACGCTTCGTCACCGTCAAGCCTTCGCCGAGCTCGTGGTCGACCTCGGCGATCGACGCGCGCGGCGCCTGGATGATGACGAGCTGGGCGATCCGGTCGCCGCGGCGCACCTCGAACGGCTCCGGCCCGGCGTTGTGCAGCATCACGTGGATCTCGCCGCGGTAGTCGCGATCGATCGTGCCCGTGATGGCGAAGACGCCATGTCGCGCGGCGATGCCGGAGCGCGGCTGCACCAGCGCTCCGAGCCCGTCGGGCAGCTCGACGGCAACGCCGGTCGGGATCCGCACGGTCGCGCCGCACGCGATCCGCTGCACCGGCTCGCGGTTGGCCACCGGCTCGCGGTCATCGACCTGCGCGGCAACGAGGTCGAGGCCGATGGCGCCGGCGGTCGCGTAGCGAAGCGGGAATCCGCTCTTGTTGACGACGCGCACGCTCGGCGACCACCGGTCTTTCGCGCCCGACGGAACGGGCCAGGCGTCGCGCGGCGATCCGTCGGCGCGGAAGCTCGGCTCGAGGTCGGGTTTCCCGCCGCGCGGGTTGGCGAGCGAGACCTCCGCGAACGCGACCGGCATCTCGGCTCGCACGGTCTTGTCGGTGGCGATCGGCTGAGGCGTCGCGGCCGCCGGCGCCACGACTCTCGGCCGCTGGAAGACCAGCGTGACCGGCGGCGAGTCAGCGGCTGGCAACAGCTTGGCTAGCGCGGGCTCGACACCGGCGACGACGGCGGAGAGACGCCAGCCCTCTTTCCCCATCGTGTCGACCTCGGCGGCGAGCGCCGCGCGACTGCACGCGACGACCTTGCTCTCCACGGTGCCAATTCCACCCACGAACTCCAGCGCGATCGGAACTTGGAATGCCATCAGCGGACACTACCACCTCGCGATCACGCGAGCTCGGTCGGAGTGGCCTGGGCGCACGATGCGGAAGGTCTCGCCGATCCACGTCACGCCGCGGGCTTCGCCGGCGGGGGCACCGGGTCGGGCTCGGCGATCCACACGCCAACGTGCGTCAGCACCGCGACGCCCGGCGTGTGGTGCCCGTACGCCTCGACCTTGATCAGCTTACCTTCGGGGAGCTCGAGCTCCGCGATCTGCCGAGCGATCAGCGTGCGCGCCGCGGCGACGTCATCGGCCGCGACCGAGGTTGTACGCGAGGATCTCGCCGACTCGCGCCAGTCGCTCTCGATCGGCACGAGCTGAGCGTCGACCTCTGCCGCGACCGTCGTCTTGTCGGTACCGCTTCCGAACGCGCTCCAAGAGTACATGCGCCGGACGGTACCACGACGTAGTACTCGAGCTCGAGCGCTATCACGCCTCGAGCTTGCCGAGCGATACGTCGATGTGCTGTGTCACGTTGTAGCCGGGCGAGAAGGATCCGTAGACGTTCACCACGATCACCGGATAGTCCGCGGTCGGCGTGAGTCCGCTGACGGTGTCGGCGAACAGCTTGCGCGCGTACGCGACCTGATCGGCCTCGGCGCTGCCGGCGTCGCGGTAGTTCTTCTCGCTCGCGGCGAGCTGACCGTCGATCGTCGCGATCACGGATGCCTTGTCGGTGCCCTTGGTGGAAGCGCTGTATGACATGCCGGCATCCTTGCATGCGCACGGACCGCCCCACAAGTAGCGCCTGATCTCGACGATGAGATCGAGCTCGCCGACCTCGTCGGCGTAGCGGATGCGCTTGCACGACGGGCAGACCATCGCGTCGAGCCGCTCGTGATAGCCCTCGATGTGGCACTCGCGGCACACGCGCGGCGGCTCGTTGTACGTCGGCTCGCCGCACCGCGGGCACGGTCGCTCGACGAACTCGGTCACGCGCGGCGACCTGGGGCTCGCGACACCTCGCGGCGCCGCGCGAGTTCGCGCTCGATGCGCGTGGCCACCCCTCGCGCGTCGCTTTCGAGCTTGTTGGTGATGCGCCAGTCGATCGCGAACGCCGCGACGATGAGGCCAGCGCCGAACGCTAGGCCATGCCACCACGGCAGTCCGGTCCAGTCCACCGGGGAGCGTTGGCCGGCCGCGTAGCCGATGCTCAACATGCCGAGCATGAAGATCCGTGCACGCGCGGTTGCCAAGGTGTTCATCATGCCGATCGGTCTACCACGCGGCGGATCGCTTCGCGCGCTCGCCGGTCTCGGCGTAGTGGGCCATCAGCTGGCTCGTCGCATCCACGCGATCGTTGCGGCGAGCCTTCGGGAACACGCACAGCTCCGCGAGCCACGGGTCGAGCCAGTGCGGGCACGAGTCGGGAAGGTAGAACGTCCCAGCCTCGAGCGCCGGAACCATCGCGTTCGCGCGCGCGACCTTGCCGTCGCTGCCGGTGTCGACGCCGTCGATCACCACTATCACGGAGTTGCCGTTCGGGCCGATCAGCTTGCCGTCTTGGAGCTGCGCCTTCAACGATTCGATCACGCTGGCGCCGTTGGCCTTCATCTCGATCAGGCACCGCTTCGCCGGCCACTTCCGAACGAGCTCCTTGATCTTGGCGCACGTCGTGAGGAAGGTCATCGGCTCCGTCTTGTCGTCGAACAGGAAGCGCCGCATGCCCTGGCCACCGATCACGAGCAGACCGACCGCGCTCGCGGTGTCCTTCAGCGATCCGAAGGTCGCATCGACGGTGATCGTCAGCCAGTCGAGCGCGAGCTCGGTCGTGCGCGGCCGGTGCTTGATGACGTAGCAGTCGTCAGATCCGTCCGTCGGCCGCTCGCGACATCCCTCCGGCCGTTGCTTGCGCTCGTAGCTCTCGCCGTCGACCCGGAAGAACGGAAACCAGATCCGGCGGATCATCCCGCCGTCGATCGGCTCCGGGTTTTGGTTGTACTGCGACTCGTAGCCGTGCGAGCCGAGCTTGATCCGCTTCTCGTCCAGCCACTCGCGCGGCCACCGCATCGGCTGCAGCAGATCGCCCTTGGCGCGCTGGTCGCGCCAGCCGAACGCGGTCTCCGCCGGCGCCGTCTTGGGCCCCTTGCCGAGCTCCATGACGATGCACAGCTGATCCCAGCCGCCGAGATTGTTCTTCGCCCAACGGGTGAGAGCGAGCAGGTAGCCCGAGAGATCTTCGACGTGCACGCGCTGTTGGGCGACGATGCGGATCGTACGCAGCTCGTGGTTGACGCGGTTCTCGAGCTTCTTCGACCACGTCACGTGGACGCGCTCGCGCGTCGGGTCGTTGAACACGCGCGCGGCGTCGTCAGGGTCGTCGACGAAGATTCCATCAGCGTGCACGCCGGTCCAGCTTCCGAGGAGCGTGCGCGAGAGGCGCGTGCCGCCGGCGGTCGTGGTCCACTTTCCGATCGCATCCTGGTCGCGTCGGATCGTCCACTCGATCTCGAAGGTCTGGCGGTACCACTTCGATTCGATCAGGTCGCGGTGCGCTGCCGAGTCGCGCTTGACGTTCTCGTCATTCGCCGACGAGCACGCCCAGAAGAATCGGGGCGCGTGGAGCCACATCCACGCCGGCGCGAAGACCATCAGGATTCGCGACTTGAGGGAGCCCGGGCACGCGTTGATGACCGAGTTCTGCACCAGCAGGCGGCCGCGGCGGAACTTCAGGCCGTGCCGCTTCCACGTCGCGACCACGCGAGCGCGCTGACGCTCGGTGCCCATCCCGTTGGCGATGAGCCAGCCCTCGAGCATCTGCTGGATGTGGTCGCACAGCGCTTGGATGTGCGGCGCCCACTCGAGCGGGCCGCCCTCGAGCACGTGCCACGCACCGCGCACGAACCACGCGAGCGAGCGCCGCATCAGCTCCACTCGCGCCTCGTCGGAGATCGCGATCCGGTCTTCCGCGGAAAGCGCGGCGGCGACCCTGGCGGCGCGGAGCATCAGCCAACCGTATCGGGATCCGGTTCCGCTGACACGAGCTCGTCACCACCGGGCGACGGCTGGAGCTCCGCGGCGCCGTGCGACGTCTCCGCCGTGACCTCGACGTCGATCACCTCGCCGTGCTCGGGCTCGGGCTCGGGCAATGCTGGCGCGATCGCGACGCCAGCAGCCTCGAGCACCTCGAGCTGTTCGTCCGTGAGCTCGGGCAGGAGCGGCAACACCTTCGGCTTGACCGCGATCTCGACCTTGTCGGGGGCGTGCATGCCGAGCATCCGCGCGAGGTCCATCCGGATCTTGTTCGCCGTGCGGTAGTCGCCAGCATCGCGCGCGGCCGCCTCGTCTTCCTTCGACGCGCGGATTACGTGATCGCGGTAGCCAGCCACGATCTCCGCCGTGAACTCGCGCGACATCTCGCGGGCTCGCTTCATCGCCAGCTCCGCGGCGGTCTTCCCGATCCCGAAGTGCTTGCGAATGCACCGCACACGCTCGTGGAAAGTCAGCGTCGGGTGCGAGGCCATCTGCTCGAACGCCCAGCGAGCTCGCTCCTCAAGCTGCGGGGTCAGCTTGCTCGGGGTGTCGGGGTAGCGCACGGTGGGCTTCCTAGCCTGATACTGCCATGCCCCAGGTGTGACAGCGTGGCGCGGTGCGTTCGGTGCTGAAGGCGTCGCGTCGTGTGGGCGACGGCTAGCGTGTGACACTCGGTCACGCCCTACATCTTGGGTGGTGCTCCCGGTGCAAGTGCCTATAATCCGGAATGTATTGACAGAAATTGGCCCGGACCTTGATGCTGTGTCGCTTGGTCAGCACAGACCGTGCACTCCGAGGCCGCGTCGGACGCCCGTGGGGCGAGATGTTGGTGCCGTGCATCCGCGATCCGGATCCGACGTGCGCGGGGCCTCCGGCGACGTCGGGGCGCACGCTGGCGGTACGCCGCGAGACACCTGTTCCGCCGCTGCCGAGCGCCGGGCGAGCGACAGCCGCGCCGCTCGATCGAGCAGCTGGAGCCAGCGAGAGTACTTCCGCGACGGATGTCCCTCCGATGTCCTCCAGCGGAGTTGCTCGCGGGGACATCGCCGGGACACACGGCCGTGGCGACGCCCGGCGCAGGCCGGGATGTCTCAGATCACGACCTCCCTGTAAGAGTCTGAATCGGAACGGGAATCGTGACCGATCGGCTCGGGCCCCAGGTTTTATACGAGGCCGATCTGATGAGCTAACCATGGGTGGCGTAACGGTTAAATACTGGGCTTGGGGCGTTCGGACACGCCGCGGCGACGCGAGAATATACGCGCGACGAAGCAGGTAGACGGGAGCCGGTGGAGCTGCGCGACGCCGCGACGGATCTGGTATCGTGCCCTCGGGTCCGGCGAGCCCGCTCGATCGGAGTGCACCTCGACCAGCCGAAGCCGGACGGTGAGTCGTGCCGGTCGTGCGGGTCGCCGGGGAGCCCGTTACGCGCTCGCCGGCGCCGGACGCACGCCGAGGTCGGTGATCTCGCCGCGAGCTCGAGCCTCGACGCGGGCCATCGCGAGGAAGAGACGCACCATCGCGCGGGCGACCAGCGCATCCGGCGGTGGCTCCGGGTATCCGTGGTCCGTCATGTCGATGAGCATGTTATCCGGCTTGGGATCGCGGTGTGCCATGCCTACCCAATCGCGGG
>Ga0181525_10002997_pt1 | contig 13535 bp, 10 predicted proteins | sample PEATcosm2014_Bin_48_FD_121100 | JGI IMG/M metagenome (GOLD analysis project Ga0181525, IMG submission 121100) | Peatland microbial communities from MTU Mesocosm Facility, Houghton, MI, USA - PEATcosm2014_Bin06_10_metaG | ecosystem: Environmental > Terrestrial > Soil > Wetlands > Peat | place...
CTCTCATCATCCTGCCCCTGATCAACCTCGCGTCCTTTGCGCAGAAGGTGCCGCACCTGAATCCAGTTGACGGGAAGAATATGAACCGCATGTATCCCGGCAAACCGGGCGGGACGCAGACCGAGCGAGCTTTGTGGGCCATTGGACGGCAAGTGGTGGAACCATCGGACTATTTGATTGATCTTCACGGCGGAGACCTGGACGAGAACCTTCGCCGTTATTCGTATTGGCCGCGGACCGGCCACCAACAGCTCGACTCCACGTCCCGCGCCATGGTGCTGGCCTTCGGGCTGGACCACATCATTATCCAGAATAGTCAAGGCCCGGCGGTGTCCGGCGCCACGCCCATTTCCCGATTTGCCGCCGATCTCGGAAAGCCCACGATGATTGCGGAAGCTGGTCACGCAGGCACTACTCATGCCGAGGATGTGGATGCCTTGGTCCAGGGCGCAGGAAATGTCATGCGCTATCTGAAGATGCTCCCTGGCGGCGTAAAGCCCGTGCAGCATCCGGTGTGGATCGGCCCGATCGCGACCGTTCAAAGCGATCGGGATGGCATCTTTTATCCGCTGGTTGTCCCGGAAAGCTATGTTCCGCAAGGAATGAGAATCGGTTATATCACGGATTATTTCGGAAACAAAATCGCAGATGTCTTCACCCCGGTGCCGGGTGTAGTTGTATATATCTGTTCGGTACCGTCGATGAAAAAGGGCGACACGGTCGCTAATATCGGGGAAATCGCCAGTGAACCCTGAGATCGCTGGCCGGCAATTCCAGATTCGTCCGGCCAACTTTTCCGATACGCCCCTGTTACGCATTCTGATCGAGCGCTCCGTGCGCCTACTTCAGCGCAACGACTACACGCCCGCCCAGATAGAGGGAGCGCTGGGACACGCGCTTGGATTGGATACCCAGTTGATCCAGGATGGAACATACTTTGCGGCGATTCCGATTTCACAGCCGGAACGAATTGTGGGGTGTGGAGGATGGAGCTTCCGCAAGACTCTTTACGGAAGCGATCATGGCCCGCATAGAGAGGCGGGCTTGTTGGATCCCGCCACGGAGCCGGCCAAAATCCGAGCCATCTTCGTCGATCCCGACTGGGCTCGCAAAGGTCTGGGCACTCTCATCTTGAAACACTGCGAAGAGGCGGCGCGGCAGGCGGGGTTCCGCAGCCTGGAGATGGGCTCGACGCTGACGGGAGTTCCGCTTTACTCTCTCAAAGGTTATGAGCGGCGTGAAACTGTCGCCATTCCGCTTCCCAATGGAGAGTTTCTCCCCATCGTTCACATGGTGAAGAATATTGACAATTGAAAGGTCGCTGACGGCGCGCGATTTGGATTTCCTGCCCGCCGCAGACTTGGTTCGTGAAATCGGGGAAGCAAAGATATCGCCGCTGGAGTATATCGAACACTTGTTCGCCAGAATCGAGAGATTGGATCCTCGCATACACGCATTCACTCATTTATTGCGCGAGGAATCCCTGCATAGCGCCCGGCTTGCCGCAGCAGCCTTGCAATCTGGACGAATATTCGGACCGCTTCACGGCATCCCGGTAGCGATCAAGGACAACATCGACGTGGCGGGAGCTCCCACCACCTGCCAGTCGCGAATTCTCGCCGGCCGCCCGGTTGCATCGCACGATGCAGAGGTGGTCGCTCGATTGCGTGAAGCCGGAGCGATCGTTATCGGCAAGCTTGCTCTGGAGGAATTCGCGATTGGCGATCAGCCGCCGGATTCTCCCTGGCCGGCCACCCGCAACCCCTGGGACCTTGATCGTACTCCGGGGGGTTCTTCCTGCGGCGCAGGCGCCGCCGTTGCCGCTGGTCTTGTACCCATCGCTGTAGGCACTGACACCGGAGGGTCCATCCGCAATCCGGCCGCGCAGTGCGGGGTGGTCGGGCTGAAACCGGCTTATGGATACTTGCCGCTCGCCGGCATCTTTCCTGTCGCTAAATCGCTCGATCACGCCGGAGTCGTCACGCGAACTGTCGGAGACAATATGCTCGCCCTGCGGGTGCTGACTGGCCAACCGATTCGCCCGCAAGCGCAGGACATCGGCGGAGTTCGCGTGGGCCTAGTCAAGCACTTCTATACCAGCGACTTTCCATCCACGCCTGAGGTCCAGGCTGCTCTCGAAGCGGCCGTGGAAACGCTTCGCGAACTGGGAGCCGTGGTTGTTGAGACGAACCTCGCCGCACTGCAGGTCTTCCGGGAGTGTGGCTGGACCATCCTGAAGGCCGAAGCTTACGCCGTGCATAAGCATTGGCTCCGGGAACGGCCGGAAGAATACGGCGCCGCCGCGCGCCGCTTACTCTTGGGTGGCGCTTCTGTCGACGCGAACGATTACCGGGAAGCACAACGCATGCGGGTGCGGCTTCGCGCCAACCTGGCAACCGCCATGGAAGACATAGATATACTGTTAACGGCGGTGACGCCGGCGCCCGCCTGCCAACTCAACGATCCGGATGCGATGGAAAAATCCAGCGACGGTTCGCTGAGAATCCCCTTCAATGTGACGGGGAATCCAGCGCTGGCCCTGCCGATTGGATTCACTGCCGCGGGGCTGCCGCTGTCCATGCAACTGGTCGGAAGGCCGGGGGAGGAAAGTACGGTTTATCGCGTGGCGCTGGCTTACGAAGCAGCAACCGGGTGGCATCAACGGCGGCCGGAGTGCGCGGCTCATAACGAGCCGCGACCGTGAGGGAGCGTTGCAGCTAAATACGCGACCGTATTTAAGAAACGGCGCACTTAGTTAGCGCGGCGCGTCATTTCCTCAGAATTTCGCTCAAAAAGCTTCGAGTTCGTTCGTTCTGCGGTGCAGTGAAGATCAGCGCAGGGGGGCCTTGCTCTATAATTCTCCCTTTCTCCATGAAGAGCACCCGATCCGACACGTCGCGCGCGAAAGCCATTTCGTGCGTAACCACCAGCATCGTTACTCCCGATTCCGCCGCCAGCGCTCTCAGCACATTGAGCACGCCTCCCACCAGCTCCGGGTCCAGGGCGGACGTCACTTCATCGAAGAGCAGGATCTTCGGTTGCATAGCCAGCGCTCGTGCAATGGCGACGCGCTGCTGCTCGCCTCCGGAAAGCTGCCTGGGATAGGCATCGTCCCGTCCGGACAGCTCCACCTTTTCGAATAAGTCTCGCGCCCGTCTGCGCGCGTCCGCCGAAGATAGTTTCAGCACGCGAACGGGGGCTTCCATGACATTCTCGATGGCGGTCATGTGCGGGAATAGATTGAAGTGCTGGAAGACCATGCCGGCATCCTGTGCCTGAGCCGGCCTCCGGCGGCGCGTTGAGCGAGACTCTTTTTCGGAGGGCAGAAGATTTCCGCAGATCGCAATGCGGCCGGACTGGTAAGGTTCCAGCCCCATCAGGAGACGCAGAATGGTGGACTTGCCCGATCCGCTGGGACCAATGATCGCAACCTTCTCTCCGGCGGTCACCTGCAGGTCGAAATCTTCCAGAATTCGGCTGTTTCCGTACCACTTACTAACTCCCAGGCATTGAATAACCGGAACTTCAGGACTTACCAACGTTACGCTCCAGGCTGCGGAAAAGCATCGAGGTAGAATAGCTGATTGCCAGGAAAATCAGGGCCACCATGGTATAAGGTTCAGTGTAACGGTAGGTCGTTCCCGTTACCTGCCGGGCGGCGCTGAGTAGCTCGGGAATCGTGATCGTGGCCAGCAGCGGGGTTTCCTTGAACATACCGATCAGGTAGTTGCCCAGTACCGGAATCACCGGCGGAATGGCCTGAGGTAGAATGATGCGCCGCCAGGTTTGACCGCGGCTGAAGCGCAGCGCCTGAGCGGCTTCCCATTGTCCCGGTGGCACGGCGTCTACGCCTCCCCGGTACACTTCGGCGATGTAAGCGCTGTAGTAGATCCCCAGACCCAGCACGCCGGTGAGCATGGCGGAGAAGCGGACTCCGAGCAGGGGAAGTCCGTAGAAAAGAAAGTAGAGTTGTACCAGCAGGGGAGTGTTGCGGAGAAATTCGACCAGGCACCGGGAAACCGCCCGCGCCGGCCAGGATGGTGCGCGGTACCCTAGCGCCAGAACCAGGCCGCCCAGCAGTGCGAGAACGAATCCCATTAGCGTGGCTTCCAGGGTCACGACCAGACCTCGCAGCAAAAGGGGGAGAATCTGGACCGCCAGATGCGCGTCGAATGTCACGCGGGGCGCCTCGCCGGCCCACGGTAGAAAGTAATGCGTTTCTCCAGGGAGCGCACCGCTTGCGACAGCGGAAAACACATCAGGAAATACAGCAGTAATACCGCGCCCCAGGTCTGGCCCGGCTGGCCGGTGGAGGTTATTACTTGTGCTCCGGAGAAAGTAAGGTCGGTAAGGGTAATGAGGGAAACCAGCGAAGTGGATTTCAGTAACTCCACCAATAGATTGCCGAACGGAGCCAGCATGCTGGCGAACGCCTGCGGCAGAATGATGCGCCGGAACGCCAGGTTCCGCGGCATGCCCAGCGCTCGCGCGGCGTCCCACTGCCCGGGATCCACGCCCTGTATTCCAGCGCGAACCACCTCCGCGCCATACGCCGAGAACGTCAGCCCCAGGCCCAGAGCCGCGGCCGTCAGGGGCGTGACGTCAATGCCCAGGACGGGAAGGATGAAGAACAGGTAGAAAAGCTGGATGAGCGCCGAAGTGCCCCTCAGAATCTCCACGTACACTTTTGCCACGGCGCGCAGAGCCGCCATTCGCGACACTCGCGCCGCGCCCACCAGCAGGGCGAGAACGATAGCAACGCAGCCGGAAGCAGCCGTGACCTCCAGCGTGACACCCGCGCCGCGCAACAGCACCGGTAGAAAAGGAAGCAGCTTGGGAGCGGATGTCATTCATCCCGCTTCCCGTCCAGAGCATATTTCAGTGGCCTTGATGCCGCGCGGGGGCATGTCGTCTGGCGTGTATCCGAAAGCGCCCAGAATCCCGAGCAGCTTGCCGGACTCGAGAAGCGCGGCAATGCTGGCGTTCACGGCGGCGAGCAGGTCCGTATCTTCCTTCCGCAAGCCGAACGACTGGTAATGATAGATAGACTTGCCATCGGCGCCCAGCGGTTGCTCAAAAGGCTCGGCGCGCTCCAGGCCGGCGTCTCCGCTGGTTGCCAGCAGACCATTTACTTCGAGCGAGGGAAAATAGATGGCGTCCACTCTCCCGGCCTGGAGCCCGGCCAGCGCCTCGGTGTCTTTCGAGAAGAGAACGATTTGCTCGGGGGCCACTCCACTCTCCACCACCTCCTGCTGCTGATCTACACCCGGCTGCGTCCCGATCTTCACCGCGGGCTGCCGGGTCACGTCCCCCAGACGGTGCAGGTTCTTCGGATTGCCCTTCCTCACCAGAAACGATCCGCCAATTCGCGAGATGGGATCGGAGAACGCGATGCTGCCGCAGCGCGCGGGGCGTATAAACATTCCCGCCCCGATCATATCGATGCGCTTGGCGAGCAGGCTGGGCGCCAGCGCGTTGAAGTCGGCGATCTGCGCGTCAAGATGCGTGATTCCATATGGGGCCAGCACCGCTTGGAGCAGCTCCACCATGGCGCCTTGCAGCGCGCCATGCGCGTCGATATATCCGTAAGGTTTCTCGTTAGCAATACCCACGCGCAGTGTGCCGGTGCGCCGGGCGTTCACAAAAACCGTTCCGCCGGCTGGCGCACTCTTGCAGGACAGGGTCCCACCGGCGGCGGCCGCACCCAGCGCTTGTGCCAGAAAGCTTCTTCTGCTTGTCATTCTTAATATCGATATTGCCATGTAAAACCGTTGCGGACAGCCGGAAAGACAGCTATCCTAACCCAACATGCTGTTTGCCGATATTGCACTTTCAAGACGTTTAGAACGTGCGGAAGGATACTCCTCGGTCCAGTTTGCGGAAGCGCGGCGCCGTCTATTCCCGGACAGCGGCGCCGAGTGGATGGAATGCGGCGGAGCATACGCAGTTTTCGACGGAATCCACTCTCCTCTCACGCAGACTTTCGGCCTGGGAATTTTCGGGCAGCTGAGCGCGTCCTCGCTGGATGTCTTGGAGCGCTTCTTTCGCCATCGCGGGGCTCCGGTGTTGCACGAAGTGAGTCCGCTGGCCGGCGTTGCCGCGCTGGAATTGCTCTGCAAGCGGCAGTACAGGCCGCTGGAGATCAGCAGCGTCCTGTACCGGCCGGTCGAGGAACCTGCCTCGCAGGATCGCGGCGATATCCGAGTGCGTGTCATAGGTTCGGAAGAAGCTGTGCTGTGGGCTGAAGTGAGCGCCCGGGGTTGGACTCACGAACATCCGGAACTTCGCGATTTCGTTCTGCAAGCCGGCGCCATTTCGGCGGCATGCCAGCATTGCCCCTGTTTCCTGGCTGAGTTGGACGGCCAACCCGGCGCTTCCGGCGCGCTTTGGATCCATAACCGGGTGGCGGTGTTCGCCGGCGCGGCAACAATTCCACACCTGCGCCGGCGAGGTTTGCAGACGGCGCTGCTCGAAGCTCGCATGCGATACGCTTTCGAAGCCGGCTGCGATTTAGCCATGATGGTGGCCGAGGCGGGGAGCAACTCCCAGCGCAACGCGGAGCGCAAGGGTTTTCGAATCGCCTATACGCGTACGAAATGGCGTTTGAGCACCTCAACCACTTCAAGCACCTCAACTATTGAATGAGATACTGCTCCAGTTTCCCGCCCGGCAGCGTAAGCGTGCTCAAGTGCAGGGACTGGCCCTGGAACTGGATCTGGAAATGGCGGTAGGTCATGCCGCCGCGCAGTTCCACGGATGTTTGCTTCAGGGATTCCGGCGGACCCAGCGACTTCAAGCTGGCCGAGGCATCTTCCAGGACCTGACGGGTGAAGTAAGCAGCGGCATTCGAACTCAGCAGATCCCGATCGATCCTGCCTTCCAACAGTCCCTCATAAATCTGACGCGCTTGTTCGAGCGCCGGTTTGGCGTCCGGATCTTCGGCCGCGGTTAACAGCAGCGGCGCGATCTGACTGGTGATGGACGCCGGCGCGCTGGAGCCGTCCGCATTGGCGAATACTACTACGGCCGCGCCCTGGTCCGGCCAGACGGTGTTCAAGCTCACGAATCCGGCCACCGCGCCGCCGTGCGAAAGCTTCGGATGCCCATCGGCGTCCGCTACTCCTACTCCCAGCGCGTAGCCGATGGGTGCGCCATTCCGCAGACGCACCGCAGTGGTCATCGCGTCGAACGATTCCGGCTTCAGGAGCTTGTGCTCCATCAGAGAGATGTCCCATAGCGCCACATCGTGCGCGGTCATGGCAAGCTCCCCAGCCGCATAAAGCCAGCCGCGGCCCTCCATGCGAGCCGGACGTTGCGGGCCTAACGCAAATCGCGTATAACCCGCTGCGTCCGTCGATTCCAGCGTTTGTTCGTCCAGGTTGATGGCGCTGGTCATCCCCAGGGGTTGCAGGATACGCTTGGCGAGGAAGTTGAAAAACGGCCCTCCCGTTACCTGCTCCACAATCCGGCCGGCAATTACGAAATTGGTGTTGCTGTACTGCCAGCGCGTCCCCGGATCGAAGTCCAGCGGCTTCCGGGCCCACTGCTGGAGTATGCTATCGGCCGTGACCGGCTTCTGCATGAACGGCGGTACGTAGTCTTGCGGATAATAATCCTGATAGCCGGAGGTGTGCGAAAGAAGCTGGCGGATGGTGACTTCGCCGGCCGCGTGAGATCCGGAAGGTAGCGGGACACGCGGTCGTCGAGCGACAGCTTGCCATCCTGAACCAGCAACAGGATCGACCCTGCCAGGAATTGTTTGCTGACAGAGCCGATGCTGTAGCGCATCTCGGGCCTGGCGTCGGTGGCCGGATCCAGCCGCGCCTTTCCGTAGGCTTTCTGGTAAACGATCTGGCCGCGCTGAACAACCGCAATAGAAACGCTGGGCGCGCCGCTATCGATCAGCGCCTGGGCGGCGATACGATCAATCTGGGCTGCCGTGGTGGGGGAAAGCTGCGCCGCGAAGGCGCCCGCGGCGGCACTTGCAACGAGGACCGCGGCGAAAAGGGTTCGAAAAGAAAAGTGCACGACGGAACGCTATTGTAGCGCGGCGCGATTCCCCGAGGCGGCGGAATGTTCAGCGGTCAGCTTCTTCATCAGGATCTGCGTGTGCTCGGGGAAATGAAGAACAATCACGGGGGGAGTGCCAATGGAATCCCCGCGGAAGATGCCCGCCACAGCAACGTCCAGCGGGGTTTTCCCCTCTACGTCCTGAACGTCGAGTTTTGCGCCCTTATCCACCAGATACTGAATCACGGAGTCGGCGCCCCGGCAGACCGCGCCGTGCAACGCGGTTTCGTGGCGATCGTTGACCGCGTTGACATCGGCCTTCAGTTCTTCCACCAGCAGTTTGACGGCTTGCAAAATGTCGCGCTCCTGATCGATCCATTGACCGGGGACACAGCCCACACCGGCCGCAACCATTAACGGTGTGGTATGTTCGTCGATCGGCGTGGTGTAATCCGCCTGCACCGAAAGCAACAAACGCATCATGGGAATATCGCCGGCCTTGGACGCCAGAAAGAAGGGCGTAGCTCCTTTGAATTCGGTGTAGTTCATATCTCCCGGGTTGCGCCGGGCGGTTTTAGTGGCGGCCTTCGCGCTGGGATCGGCGCCGTGAGCGATCAGGCGCCGGGCAAGCTCCAGACTATCCAGATCGCCCTCCGCGGTCTTGGGAGCGGGAAACTGCGATTCCTCATAGTTGCGGATACGCACCAAAGCATGCAGCGGCGGCCAGCGTGTGCCTGCTTCATTCGGGTCGGCGCCTTTGTTCAATAGGAAATCAGCCAGAGCGAAATGGCCGTTGACGATAGCGGTAACCAGCATGCTGTCCCCAAGGGGGCTCAGTTTCGGCTGGTCCACCGGAGTTCGTCCGTTCACATCGGCGCCCGCGGTCAGCAGTTCGTCCACCAGAGCGATATCTCCGGTACGAACGGCGAAGAATAAAGCCGTCTCATTCTTGCGGGACAGCTTCCGGACATCGGCGCCCGCGGCGAGAAGCGTTTTGACGGCGGCCGGATGGTCCGCCGCGGCCGCCCACATCAGCGCAGTCTGCCCGCTGCTTTCTTCGGCTTCGTTCGCGTTCACGCCTGCCGCCAGCAGCGCTTGGATCACATCGGGATTGCCGCTACGCGCGGCGGTCAGCAACGGAGTGCCCGTTTCCGCCACCGGATGCCGCGGATCCGCCCCGGCCTTCAACAAGGCCTGAGTTACTGCGGCCTCGCCATTGGTTACGGCCAAGGCCAGAGGGGTGACGCCCCAGCGGTTGGTGACGTTTACTTTGGCGCCTGCCGAGATCAGCGCTTCGACAAGGTCCACGCGATCCTTTTGCACCGCCCAATGCAGAGCGGTTGTTCCGTCCGGGTCCGACGAATTGGGATCGCCGTGCATCTGAAGCTGCTTCTTAACCGCCGCGCCGTTCCCATCTTTCACCGCGCCGACCACCGACTCCAACTCCGGCGGCGCTGCGAAACTGGGGACAGAGAGCGCAACTGCGGCTCCAAGCATTGAAAGAAATTTCCGCATCTTTATTTCCTCGTTGGAATTTCCCGGTTGGGACTTCGTTGAGACTTAACAGAATGATGAAAAAGCCGGCGCAGATTTAAGAATCCAATGCGACTGAAAGTCTCGTGAAGGGAGTGGCGCGTGCACTCCTGCGTGCCGCGTTCACAATGGTGTGAGCGCGTTAGGGTCCGCGAACAATGTTCGCACGAGTGCGAACACAGCACGTTGAGAACGTGCGCCACATCGTGCGCACAAGAAACTGGCGGCGGACGGAGACTCAAGTCCGCGCTACCGGGGCGCCGGAAAGAGTCGATTGCAAGTGTGGCGTAGACGCGCCGCCTGCGATCCGCGGTCATAGGAAAGGCTCTTTCATCACTGTCAGAGTTCGGCGAGCATGCCCGTGGCGTCGCCCAAAGTTTGGGTGTGAACGCCGGCCTTATCCAGAACACTCCGCAGCAGGTTCGACATCGGCATGTCCTGCTTGTACTCGATGTGCCGGCCGCCTTTCAGTTGTCCCGCTCCGCCGCCGGCCAGAACGATGGGCAGATGTTCGTGGTTGTGCATGTTGCCGTTACTGATGCCGCCTCCGTACAGGATCATGGAGTTGTCGAGCAGCGTGGCATCGCCGTCGGGAGTGGCGCGGAGTTTGCCAAGGAAGATGGCCATCTGCTGGACGTGATAGGCGTCGATTTTAGCCAGCTTGGCGAGCTTTTCCGGATTGTTATCGTGATGGGAAATGGAATGATGGCCGTCCGGCACTCCGGCCTGCGGATAGCTCCGTCCACCTTCTTCGCGGCCGATCATTAAAGTGGTCACGCGCGTAATGTCCGACTGAAACGCCAGCACCTGCAAGTCGAACATCAGGTGGATATGGTCTTCGAAGTTGTCGGGGATTCCAAGCGGCCGCGTGCCGCCCGCGGCGAGCGTAGGAGATGCGGAGTTGTGCGCCTCAATGCGCTGCAGCCGCAACTCAACTTCGCGAATGGAAGTGAAATACTGATCCACTTTCCGGCGGTCGGCAGCTCCGAGAGTGCTTTCCAGCCGCTTCATGGATCCGGTGACGGCATCCAGAATGCTGCGGTCTTCCCGAGTCTGGGTGAGCCGCTCTTTTACGTTTTCTCCCTCGCCGAACAGGCGCTGAAAGACCAGGCGAGGATTATTCTCCATGGGCAGCGGCGTGGTGGCCGAGCTCCAGGAGAAGGTGTTCATGTAGGCGCAGGTATAACCCTCGTCGCACAAAGGATCCAGATCGCTGTCATCCAGCTTCAGTTCCAGCGACGGAAGCAGGTTATCCTGGCCCAGCGATCGGGCTGCAATCTGGTCCGCGGTGATCCCGAGATACAGATCGGCGCCTTCGGTGCGTTTGGCGTGACATCCGCTCAGAAATGCCCCCGCGGCTCGTGAATGGTCGCCGGCGCCGTCGTTCAGCCGGTCTGCGGCGTGATGCGCTAACCCGGACAGGACGTTGACGCGATCGCGGAAGGGTTCCAGCGCCTTCAAGGTCGGCGAGAAGGTGAAGTCCGTCCCGGCGCCGCTGGGAGTCCACTGCGCCAGGTTGACGCCGTTCGGGATGTACATGAAGCCAAGTCTGGGAATGGCCGGTTTGGTGGCGGCGAACGCAGGCGTCATCGCGTCCAGCAACGGCAGCGCCAGCGTGGCGCCAAGCCCGCGCAGAAACGAACGCCGCGGGAGCGAAATCTGTGAGAGAAACATGGGTCTGTTATTCCTTTCCTGGGTGGTAGTCTGCGCGAGCAACCGACGGGCGGGGGGATGGTTGTTGGGGTTGCGTTTGGGCATCCAAATTCTGAGACATCCGCATCTGGAAGGGAGGGCTTTGTACGATCCCTATTAATAGTGAGGAGAAGCGGTAATCGTCTTTTTTGGCTTGATTCACGGCTGCGCGAATGGACGGCGCGTCGTACCAGTCGCTCCCGCGCCCCAGGGCGTAAGTGAGGAGCCGCTCGGTCATCCGATAAACAAATTCACCGGAATGTTCCTGCAAGACCTGGCGAAGCCCCTGGACACCGTCGAATTTTGTGCCATCGGCGAGTTGTCCCGAGGCGTCGATGGGGTTGTGCGTCTTATCCGCAGGACCGGTGGATTCTGTGGTTCTCCATTTGCCGGTGGCGTCGAAGTTCTCGAGAGCAAATCCCAGAGGATCCATGCGGGCGTGACAACCGGCGCACGCGGGATTCTTGCGGTGTTCGGAGAGACGCTCGCGCATGGAGAGTACCCTTCCAGAAGCCTCCGCTTCAGGCAAAGCGGGAACATCCGGTGGGGGAGGGGGTGGCGGACTGCCGAGCAGACTTTCGAGAATCCATTTGCCGCGCACCACGGGAGAAGTGCGGTTAGGGTAGGATGTCCCGGTCAAAATACTGCCCTGCCCCAGCAGCCCTCCGCGAATGCCGTCCGTGACAGTGACGCGGCGGAACTGGTCGCCATACACGTCGGGAATTCCGTAATGACGCGCCAGGCGCTCGTTCACGAAGGTGTAGTTGGCGTTCAGTAACTCCAGCACGCTGCGATCGCCGAGCAGCACATTCTCCAACAACAGGTTGGTTTCGTGTTCAAACGCCAGCCGCAAGCCATCGTCGAATTCCGGAAAAACGATGGGATCGGGCCGGACGCCTTCCACCACCCGGAGCGACAACCATTCCGCGGCGAAGTTGGTCACCAGGCTCATAGCGCGCGGATCGGCCAGCATGCGGCGAACCTGGACCTGCAGGACGGCGGGGTCGCGCAACTCCCCGCGCTCTGCAACCGCCAGCAACTGGTCGTCGGGAATGCTGCTCCATAGGAAAAAAGAGAGGCGGGACGCCAGCTCGAGATCGGTGATGCGATAGGGAGTATCCGAGGCAATTCCCGGCGGGTCGCGTTCCACCCGAAACAGGAACGCCGGCTCCATCAGCATGCGGCGCAGTCCCATGCCGATTCCCGCTTCGAAATCACCGTCCTTTCGCCCCTCCTTATAGGATGCCAGCAGGTCCTGTAATTCGAACTCCGACACCGGCCGGCGATAGGCCCGATGCGCCAGCGCGCTCAGAATCTTTTTCGCGCAGGGCAGCTCATCGGCTTCCCGGGCCGGCCGGCAGGTAAAAATGCGGCGCCGGCTGGCTGCTTCTTCGGCGCCAGCTTTGGTTGTGGTGAAGGGGCCACTGACAATCACGCTGTCGATTCCCATGGGGCGCGGCGGGCCGCCCGTCCCGGAAATGAACTGTTCGCGGACGTCGCCCGGCACCGGCACAAAGCGGGCCAGAAAAGCCGCGCTGATCTGCCGCTCGCCGGCCTGAACAGGGAGACGAACTTCCAGCGCCGCGTCCGCATTTCCGCCGCGCGTGGCCTCCTCCTCTTTGCTCAGAACTTTCACCGGCTCCTGGGCCGGCGTCCCGTTCATCGGAAGAAAGCCATCGGAAGGTATATCCAGGGGCTCGCGAATGGTCTGGTCCATTCCTATTGCAAACAGGGCGACCGGCTTCCCGTCCAATCCTATTTCGATCCGCTCCCGAAGAGGCTTGTCGTCCATGTCCGAGCCCCCGACATAGCGGTCAATCCCTATGATCCGGTCGTAGCGGCGCTGCAGCTTGATGCGGATGCTGTATTCGCCGTCCACGGGGAAGCGATACGAAAAGGCCAGACCGCCGCGCGTCCCGAACGGCAGCCCGTCGATCCATCTGGTCTGAGGCATTTCATAAGTAACGCGGCGGGTGTAAACATTGGGCGCTAATGAGGCAGGCCCGATGGCCGCGGTAGTGACCCGGCGCGCGATGGAAAGGTAGCGTTCCAGGAGCAGGGGCGAAAGTCCAAGAACATCGCCGTTGTTGTCGAAGCCGTAGCTTTTGTCGTCGGGCGGGAGCAGCGACGAATCGTCGGGATTCAGCTCCACGTCGAACAAGTCACGCACGGAATTCAGATACTCCGTCCGGTTCAGGCGATGCAGCATCATGGGACGGCCCGGATTGGGATGAGCCGCCGAGGCGCGATCGAGAGATGTTTCAAGCGAAGCCAGAAACGCGCTGGCCGAAGCCTTGTCC
>Ga0181525_10002998_pt1 | contig 13535 bp, 7 predicted proteins | sample PEATcosm2014_Bin_48_FD_121100 | JGI IMG/M metagenome (GOLD analysis project Ga0181525, IMG submission 121100) | Peatland microbial communities from MTU Mesocosm Facility, Houghton, MI, USA - PEATcosm2014_Bin06_10_metaG | ecosystem: Environmental > Terrestrial > Soil > Wetlands > Peat | place...
GCCAGGCGGGCAACGCAAATTATTCTGCCGCTTCCTCCGTCATGCAAAGCTTCACGGTCTCGCAAGCTTCGCAGACCATCACCTTCGGCGCACTCAGCAATCAAAACTACGGTGTTTCGCCCATTTCACTGACTGGCACTTCCAATTCGAGCCTGACCCTGACTTACACCTCCACCACGCTTTCTGTTTGTACGGTTTCCGGAAGCACCGTAACGGTGGTGGGAGTAGGCACTTGTTCCATTACCGCGAGCCAAGCCGGCAACGCAGACTACTCCGCCGCCACGTCCGTCATGCAGAGCTTCACGGTTTCACAAGGCTCGCAGACCATCACTTTCGGATCGCTGAGCAACCAGAGCTATGGTGTTGTGCCCTTTACGCTCTCCGGCTCGTCGAACTCCAGCCTCGCGCTCACCTACACCTCCACCACGCTTTCTGTTTGTACGGTATCCGGGAGTTTGGTTACGTTGGTGGGAGTAGGCGCCTGTTCCATTACCGCGAGCCAGGCGGGCAACGCAGACTATTCTGCCGCCACCCCGGTAATGCGCTCCTTCACCGTGTCGCAAGGCTCGCAAACCATCACGTTCACCGGCCCCGGCAATCAGTCCTATGGCGCTTCCGTTATGCTGAGCGGCTCCGTGAACTCGGGCCTCCCGTTGAGCTATGCCTCCACCACGCCCTCGGTTTGCACGGTGAGCGGGAATACCGTCACCGCGGCCGGTACCGGCACATGCTCCATCACCGCCAGCCAAACGGGAAGCGCAGACTACACCGCCGCCACGCCGGTAAGCCAAAGCTTCACCGTGACTGCCGCCGCGCAGACCATCACGTTCGGCGCGCTCCCTAACATGGCGTTAGGCTCGGCACCCTTCGCCCTGTCCGCGTCTTCCAGCTCCGGACTTCCCGTCACCTTCTCCACTTCCACGCCTGCGGTGTGCGCCATCTCCGGGAGTACCGTCACCGTGCTGGCTACGGGCACTTGCAGCATCTCTGCGAGCCAAGCGGGCAATGCGAACTACAGCGCCGCTCCCAGCGTCACGCGCAGCTTTTCCAGCAGCCCGGCCTCGCAGACCATCACGTTCACTCCTCCCGGCAATCAGGCGAATGGAGCTTCGAACATCACTTTAAACGCGACCGCCAGCTCCGGTTTACCGGTCGCTTACACGTCGAATACTCCGGCCGTCTGCAACGTCTCCGGGAATATGGTCATCACCATCGGCGCCGGAACCTGCAGCATCACGATAACGCAAGCCGGCAACGCGAACTATGCGGCCGCACCGCCGGTAACGTTCAGCTTCTTTATCTCCGCCAGGAGCCAAACGATTTCCTTCAGCGCGGTGCCAAATCAGGCCTCGGGAGCCGGAGCTTTTCAACTATTCGTCACCTCCAGTTCCGGACTCCCCATAACCATTACCTCCAATACGCCCTCCGTTTGCTCTGTCTCCGGCAGCATAGTCACACCGCTGACGGCGGGCCTTTGTTCCATTACTGCCAGTCAGGCTGGCGGGCAGGGCTACGCCGCGGCGAATCCGGTAACGCGCACCTTCAGCATCGCCGCCGCTCCGCTGTCCGTGAGCAGTGTTGTTTCGCTGGGCGAGTATGTCCTCGGCTCCAACGTCTCCACTACTCTCGCGGCAAGCGGCGGATTGCCACCTTACCATTGGTCCTGTGGCGACCTGCCCCCAGGCATGACGCTCAACGCTTCCAGCGGCGCGCTCAGCGGAACGCCCTCGGCGCCGGGCTCCTACGACCTGACGATCGTGGTGGCCGATTCCCAATCCCCGCCGGCTACTGCTCAGTTTTCGGTCACCGTATCGGTCTTCGGCATCGGCACGTCTACGCTACCAGCCGCCACTGTGACGGTCCACTACTCTCAAAGCCTCAGCGCCGCGGGCGGCGTTTCTCCCTATAGCTTCACCGCTTCCGGCCTGCCCGCGGGATTGTCGCTGTCGAGTTCCGGCGTATTGAGCGGAATCCCCACCGCGACCGGTTCTTTCACCTTAGCCGTTCAGGTGACGGATTCCGCCGGAAAATCCTTCTCAGAAAATTTGACTCTGGTGGTGAACAGCCTGCCTGCGCCACTTACTATCACCGGAGGACCGTTGACCGGCGGAATCGTAGCTACGGCTTACTCGGCGAACCTCAGCGCCACCGGTGGCGTGACACCCATCGTTTGGTCGCTCATCGGGGGCAGCCTTCCCCCGGGCCTTTATCTGACCGGATCCAGCGCCGTCATTCAGGGTTTGCCGAAAACAGCCGGTACCTACTCGTTTACCCTGCAGGCGGCCGATTCCAATGGCGCCCTCAGTTCAGCCACTTACTCGATCGTCATCTCGCCGGCGTCGCTCACCCTGTCCGTGCCTTCCTCGTTCCCCATTGGCATCGTCGGCGTGGATTATCCCGAGCAGATCCTGACTGCCAGCGGCGGAACTGCGCCATATGCATTCACGGTTACCGGCCCCTGGCCCGCCGGGCTTACCCTGGAGAACGGCCAATTCAATGGAATACCCACCGCTGCCGGCAGCTATGCCTTCACCATCACCGTCACCGACGCCAGCGGTAAAACTGCCAACGCCCCGAGCTCTATTCTGATCCATCCGCCGGAAGCCGATCTGGTGATCTCACAAAGCATGGTTTCTTTCCTGCTCACTATTGGTTCGGGCAGCGTCGCTTCGCACGCTACGGTGACTGTTCGCTCCAGTGTCGTCCAGAAACTGCTGAATTATTCCATCAGCGTGTCGCCGCCTGCGCCCTGGTTGGATGTTACGGGCGGAGGAACCACGCCCGGCACGGTGGAAATCACCGTTGCCCCCTCGGCCCTTTCTCTCCTTCCAGCCACGGCTCCTTACCAGACCACGATCAGCGTCTCCTGCGCGGCGCCGAGCCCGTGCGCCGGGAGCGTGCACACCATAACCGTATCTCTGCAGGTCAGCGCTCTGGTACCGCAGCTCTCCAGCACCAGCAGCCTCATCTCGTTCCAGGCGTCGTCGCCGGCTTCTCTGTCACAACCCTTCGGAATCCAAAACACCGGAGGCGGCACTCTCTCCATTACGGCGGTCACCCCGGCCGATCCGTGGCTCTCCGTGTCAGGAGTACCCGAGTCGTTAGCGGCCGGCCCGCCCGCCTTCTTCGGCGTCACTGCCGACCCCACGGGGATGGCGACCGGCTATTACCACAGTTCGATCCTTATCTCCTCTTCGGCCGGCTCGATCGACGTCCCCGTGTCGCTGTCCATTCCGCCCAGCATGATTATGTCGCTCTTTCCGGGTGGAACCCAAATCCAGACGGAGTCCGGCGTCACACCCGGAGTTACATCCGGTGCTTTCCAGGTCAGCGTTACGGGATCGTCCGCAGCCAGTTGGACGGCCGCGGTGCAGCCCGGTGCGCCTTGGCTGAAGGTAACTTCGCCGAGTGGGCAGGCCACGAATTCTACCCCTGGCAACGTTGCTTTCTCCATCGATCCGGTGCTGTCGGCCGCGCTTCCGGCCGGCGCGCATTACGGGACCATTCGCGTCTCCTCCAGCGACGTGGCCGATACGCCTCTGGATTTTGATGTCATTCTGGACGTTGCCTCCACGGGCGCGCCTATCCAGCCCAGCCTTTCTCCGGCCGGCTTAATCTTCGTCGCCACGGCTGGATCGGCGCTAGCGGGCCAATCGCTTTCTCAGACCGTTCAGGTGTCCGCCAGCGCCGATTCCGCTCAGAATTATCAAGCATACCCATACACTGTGGATGGAGCCCCTTGGCTATCCATCTCCCAGACCGTCAGCACCGTCTCCTCCACGGCGCCGAGCAACTCCATGGTTTCCGTGAATCCGGCCGGACTCGCGCCAGGAGTTTATCGCGGCATCGTGAGTTATGCCCTCTCCAGCCAGGCCGTCCGAAGCGTCAACGTGACATTGATTGTGCAGCCGGCCCAGCCGGCGCCCGCGCCTGGGGCAGTTGCTTCCGCCACGCCAGCGGCGTGTACATCCGCCACCCTCATTCCTACGCAAATGGGTTTGGTGGACAACTTCGAACAGCCCATCGGATGGCTAACGCCGCTATCGGTTCTGGTCCTTGACAACTGCGGCTCACCCGTCACGAACTCCCAAGTGATCGCTTCGTTCTCCAGTGGAGAGCAGCCGATCATCCTAACGCCTGTGGACTCCGTCTCCGGCATTTACTCCGGCGCATGGACTCCCCGCTCCGTCTCGCCGCAGTTAAATGTCACCACGCAGGCCACGGCTCCGGGCTTCACGCCGGCTTCCACCAAGGTGACCGGCCAGGTTGTCCCCAGTATGGTGCCGGTCCTGGCCCCCGCCGGTATCCTGAACCTGTTTAACGCGGTTTTGGGCGCAGCGCTTGCTCCCGGCACGGCCATTCAGGTTTATGGCGCCAATCTATCCCCCCAGACGGCCGCCGCATCCACAATCCCGCTGCCAGATTCTCTGGCCGGAACGTCTGTTTCCATCGGCGGTCTGCCCGCACCGCTCTACTACGTAAGCCCTGGACAGATCGACGCCCAGATTCCCTTCAGTCTCGCTCCCGGCGACGATTACCAGGTCCAGATCAATAGTGGCGGGATCCTGAGCACCGTGGGTTTCATCCACATCTCCCGCGTCGCTCCCGGGCTGGTGGCGGAGCCATCGAATCTGGTAATCGCTCAGCACCTCGACTATACTCTGGTTTCAGAAACGTCCCCCGCCGCGCCTGGTGAGTACCTGATGATTTACCTGGTCGGCCTAGGAGCGACAAACATACCCGTCCGCGAGGGCGCGGCTTCTCCCTTCGACCCGCTCGCGTATGTGTCAACCCCCGCCACCGTTACGGTGGACGGCAATCCGGCTACCGTCTCATTCGCGGGCTTGGCCCCTGGTTCCGTGGGACTTTACCAGATCGATTTTCAAGTTCCCCAGAACGCCCGCAACGGCGATCTCGCTTTATCGGTGTCACAGGGCGCCGTTCAGGCCAACTCCGCCATTCTTCCGGTGAAACAGCCTGTCACGCAGTGAGCAACCTTAGTAAGCGCATGTGAGCCGGGCCGGGTTTTACCGGTTCCAGAACGCTCCGCCGAACTCGGATCCCGACATCGAGTCCAATCATGGCCTATCCGTTTATCCGAACCGGGCGGCGGAGATGACGCTCAGCGGCATCAACCAACTGTGGGTGGCCGACATTACCTACATCCGGCTGAAAACGGAGTTCGTGTACTTGGCCGTGGTTTTGGACGCCTTTTCGCGTGGATGAAAGAGCAACGGACCAAAGCAAAGGCGGCTTCGCCGCGCAAGCGAAAACGTAAGACTTCGGCAGCCTCGAAGCCAGGGACAGCAGCCGCTCGGAACAGTCCAAACGGAACCGCCCAAACGACATGAGCTCTCCTTTGGCCGGTCCGAAGCAGCCCCATTCGGTCCAGAGCGGTGTGCAGCGCTCTCCCTGAAAAAGGGTCCAAAATAAGGTCCAAAGAAGAAATGCGACCGATTGGCTGGATGGCCATACTGCGGGAGATCTCATCGCGGAATGGGGGCGCATGGCGGACAACGAAGCTCATTTCACTTTTGTCCTGCGTATCGGACCAAAAGAATACTATTGACGTATGCACATATTGTGCGTACATTGACAAGGCGTGGGTTTCGAGTGAGACGAAGAGAGTAAAGCCGGAATCAACTTTCGTAAACATGGCGTCCGCATACCGGAAGCGATTCCAGTGTTTGACGATCCCTCCGCCGAACGGCGGTTCATCACACTTGGGAGAGGGGCAGCGGGCCGTTTGCTTGTCGTGGCTACACTTGGCGTGGGGAGAACATTCGAATTATCTCTGCACGTCCCGCCGAGAATCACGAATGGGAGGAATATGAGGCAAATCGATGAAGGATAGATATGATTTCAGCAAAGGGAAACGGGGCAGAGTGCTTCCACCCGAACCTGAGCCCGCGGGAAAGACCCGAATCACAATTCGGCTCGACCAGGATATTGTGGATCGCTTCTTTAGAATGGCGGAGGAAACCGGTGGTGCGACCGGGTATCAAACCCTTATCAATGGGGCGTTGCGGGAGTATCTGGAGGGAAAAGTACCGAGGTTCGAGGAGACGCTCCGACGCATCATTCGAGAGGAGTTGAAATCGAGCGCTGCTTGAATAGCCATCTCGTGAAGTTGCTCGCCCCACTGCGCCGTGCTCATATGCTCGAATGCAACTGGCGTTTCGCGAGCAAAGCCCAGGTTACCCGCGGACGATCCACTGCACTGAGGTTGAATCGCTCGACTTGCAATTGCATTCGTTCGAGTGACCCGGCTACCCTGGACACGGTTGGGAACCTGTTGGTGCGGATGAGAGGACTTGAACCTCCACTCCCTTGCGAGAACTAGAACCTGAATCTAGCGCGTCTGCCAATTCCGCCACATCCGCAAGATGGGCTGGGACGCTCTTATTGTCGAGTAGGGCGGCGTTGGGTGTCAACCTTTAAGACGGCTGGCCACGGGGATGGCGGACACCACCTCGGCTGCCGCCGGCTCGGTTGTACGCAGCCTTTCGATGAGTTCGAGGACGCGCTGCTCGATCTGATCGCGCACCTGACGGAACACCTCCTGGGATTCGCCGATGGGATCGAGAACGTCCCAAACTTCCACTTGCGCGCCGCGGTGCTCGGGAAGACTGAAGCCCGACATATTAATTATCAGGTCAAATTCCCCCTGCACATGCTGCAACCCTTTGGGATAGCAATCGCCCAGATCGATGTTCTTCTCTATCATCACACGTTGAGTCAGCGGGGCGACGGCCAGAGCGGGCGCCAAACCCGCGCTCAGCGGGATTAGTACGTCCGCCCCGTAAGTACGGGCGAATCCTTCCGCCATAGGGCTGCGACACGCATTACCAATACAGATAAACAGGACCCGATACTTCGTCACTGATCCTATTTTAGCGGAGCGCAGAGCCTTCATACTTCCCTAAGGTATTTTGCTCAAGAATATTAGGTGAACCCGAGAATCATCTGTAAGTTCAGGATGGAAGGTGGCTGCCAGGTGACGGCCTTGCTCTACCAAAACCGGATCTCCCTCATAAGTGGCTAAAACTTTGGCGTCGCGGCCAACGCGGCGAATAATGGGAGCGCGAATGAAAACGGCTTCCAATCCGCCTTCCATGTTCTGGGGATTGAGGCGCGCAATCCGGCTGTCGAGCTGGCGGCCATACGCATTGCGCTCCACCTGCATGTCCATCAGGCCGAGGGACGGCTGGGCCGGGCGCTCGGGCTGCGCCGGGTTCGCGATGCCGGTGGCGAGCAGAATGGCGCCGGCGCAGGTGCCGAAGATGGGGCGCTCGCGCCCAAACTCGCGCAAGGGATCGAGCAGCTTTTCTTCTTCCAGCAGTTTCAGCATGGTGGTGCTTTCGCCACCCGGAATTACCAGCCCGTCGATAGCGTATAAGTCGGCCGCCGAACGCACTTCCACCGCTGCGGCGCCGGCGCGCTGGAGCGCGCGCTGGTGGGCCTCAAAATCGCCCTGCAAAGCCAGGACGCCGACGCGCTTTTTGCCGGCTTCGGGCATCACCAACCTCGCGTTTGCATCAATTCCGCCTCGGGTATTTTAGCGACGTCGAGCCCGAACATGGCCGTGCCCAGGTCTTCGCTGGCTTCGAGCAATTTCACGGGATCCTTGTAATAGGTGGCCGCTTTCACGATGGCGCGGGCGCGCGCTTCGGGATCCGACGATTTGAAAATTCCAGAGCCGACGAACACTGCCTCGGCGCCCAATTGCATCACCAGGGCGGCGTCGGCGGGGGTGGCAATGCCACCGGCTGAGAAGTTGGGGACCGGAAGCTTGCCGTGCTCGGCCACCCACTGGATCAGCTCGAGCGGGGCCTGATGCTTTTTCGATTCGGCGACCAGCTCTTCGGGCCCTAGAACGGTGAGCTGCTTCATCTCTTTCACGATGGTCCGGATGTGGCGCACAGCTTCGACTATATTGCCCGAGCCGGCTTCGCCCTTGGTGCGGATCATGGCCGCGCCTTCGGCGATGCGGCGTAAAGCCTCACCCAGGTTGCGCGCGCCGCATACGAAGGGAACTTTGAAATCGCGCTTGGCGATGTGGTGCTCTTCGTCGGCCGGCGTGAGAACTTCACTTTCGTCGATGTAGTCCACCTCCAGCGCCTCGAGAATCCGCGCCTCCATGAAGTGGCCGATGCGCGCCTTAGCCATCACCGGAATGCTGACCTGGTGCATGATCTCGCGGATCTTGCCGATCGGGGCCATGCGCGCCACGCCACCTTCTTTGCGAATGTCGGCGGGAACGCGTTCGAGCGCCATCACCGCGACGGCGCCGGCTTTTTCGGCGATTACGGCCTGCTCGGCGTTAGTGACGTCCATGATTACCCCGCCCTTCAGCATCTCGGCCAAGCCGACTTTTAATCGAAAGCTTTCATCTGTGTACATGGTTGGCTCCTGGGATAGTTTCTACAGTACGAACGCAGGGGAAAAGTGTCGAACGGGATTGGCGGGGGGCTCGGCTCCGCCTTACGGCCGCGCCTCCGGGATTGGGGACCAGGCACGTTGTGGTACAAACGCGGGACCGGGATTGGGGGCCAGGCACATTGGTCATACCAGGGCTGCTACCTCGGCGAGAGATGTCGTGGCTTGCGCGCGATCCAGCGCTTCGGAAAAGATTCGGCCTAGAATCGCCAAGCCGCAACGAATTTCTTCCGGCGTCATCCCGGCGAAACTGATGCGCAGGCCGTTCGGCCGGGGACGCGACACTGCGAAAAACTTTCCCGGCAAATAGGTAACGCCCTCGCGCTCGGCGCGCGGCAGCAACTCGCCCGCGTCCAGCGGTTCCGGCAACTCGATCCACAAACTCATTCCGCCGCGCGGCCTGGTGTATTTTGAACCGCCCGGCAAATGCTTTTCACAAGCTTCCAGCGCGGCCTGCAAACGCTCGCGTCCGGCGATGAGCATACGCTGGCGGTGCTGCTCCAGGCGGCCGGATTCGGCGAAACGCAATAACACGGCTTGCGAAAGCTGATCGGTGTGCAGATCGCTCCACTGCTTGGCTTCGGTGAGCTTTTCGATCAGCGCCCGGCGCGCGATCACCCAGCCTACTCGCAGCCCGGGAAATGCAACCTTGGAAAAGCTTCGCAATAGGATGATATCGCCCGATGCATCGAGTTGTTTGAGGGAGGGAAGCGCATCGCCCTGGTAGCACAGCGAACCATAAATATCGTTCTCGATGACGGTGACGCCGGCGGCCTGAGCAATTCGAAGTAAGGCTTGGCGTGCGGCCAGCGGCATGGTGGCGCCGGTGGGATTTTGAAAATTGGGCGTGACGCAGAGCAAGCCCGGCCGCTCGCGGGCGATGGCCCGCTTCAACTGCTCCAGATCGATACCGTCAGCGCCAACCGGAACGCCGATCAGCCGTGCCCCCGCGCGTTCGAACACGCTGCGCACGCCCAGATACACCGGATCTTCAATCAACACCGTCGCGCCATTGACGATGGTACGTTGCAGCAAATCGAAGGCTTGCTGGCAGCCACTGGTGATCAAGATGTCGTCGGACTCGCGGGCAGTGCCTTCCGATCGCGCCTGTTCGAGAAGATAGCGGCGCAACGGCGGATAACCCGCAGGCGAACCGAGCTGCAGGATGGACGCGGTATCGTCGCCGGCGATCACTTCGGCGCAGGTTTTGCGAAATTCTACCAGCGGAAACAAAAGCTCCGAAGGCCGTGAACGGGAGAAACTGGCCGGCGCGGTTTCGTCGCCGGTTCGAGCGTTGGCGGCGCTGGCGCGGCCGGTGACAAAGCTTCCGCGGCCCACGTGTCCGGCGATCAGGCCTTCCGATTCGAGCAGGGCATAGGCGGCGGAGACGGTGGTGCGGTTCAGTCCAAGTTGGCCAGCCAATTCGCGAGTGGCGGGCAGACGGTCGCCCCGGCGCAGAGCTCCGGATTCGATGCTTTCCCTAACCTGCTCATAGAGCTGGCGGAAAAGAGGTGACCCATTGCCGGGATCTAATGGACTGATAGGGAGCATGCCAATCTAGCCAAAAGCATAGCATATTGGCTGGGGGCTATGGCTGATCAGTGCCATGCGGATGTTTTTGTCATTTCGCGAAAACGAACTATCGTGTAAAGCGCATAGCCGGACACTGTGGCCAACAGAAATGGCGCAGTTAGAGAATAGGCGGCGTACCAGGATGCTGGCGTCCACGGCACACCAAATCTGAGGAAGAATAAGAATAAATAAGCAGCTTGCGCAAGAACGCCGAAGCGGCGGAGCGTCCAGAGATTCAGAGATCCGCCCAGCGCGGTGTCCAGCATGTCGAGCGGGTGTCCCCAACTGGGAAGTACAAACAGTGCGACCGCGATAACATCCACCAACCAATTGCGGCGCAAAACCGGACGCAAGAGGACCAGAATGAGAATCACCGTTGCATTTGTGAACGCAACATTTTGAGGAACGGAAAGAAACGAACCGTATATAAAGCGAAATCCGCTCAGATTTTCGGCGGGGATCGTATCCAATAGGCGGGAAGCCAGCAAAAGCAGGTTACCGACAATCATCATGGCCATGCCGACAACCAGTCCGGCCAGGATATGAGAGGCGACCAATGGGTCCCGGAATCGGCCCGAAGTGAATCGATTGAGTGAAATCAACGCGTCGGGCCAAGTACGCCGGACATACGGTTCAATGGCAAGATACAGGATCCCAATAACACCCGAAAAAAAAGCAGCCGAACTGAGAGCCATTATGAGCAGGTTGACTTCTCCAAAGGATGGCTCGTGCGCCGCGGTGAGAACCCATCGGAGCATAGCGGCCGCGAACATGATCTTAGCGATGGTCCAGGCGCCCTGCCGATCTACCCGCCCGAGACGGAGGTTGCGCCACGCTACGAAGGCGGCTATCAAAGAAGCTGCCACGACGAGGCCGGTAATTAATGTGTTGGTGAGTTGGCCGCCGCCGGGCGCAATTCCCGGCGAATTCCATGCTCCGGTTATGGTGAATGAAACAGGCCGGCCGCGCAATGCTGCCGCTTCCACTCGAATCGGATCGGGCTGGCCGTTGGCGTAGGTTCCGGTCCAGGCCATTACCGAATCGGCGTACATGGGAGGAATCGACTGCGGCGTTACCGATGTGAACCGGGTAGGATCGAGTCCGGCAGCGGCCAGCAGACTGTTCCAATCTATGGCACGTCCGGCTCCCGAGGACGCCGTCGTGGGCCGAACATCCAGTTCGACGAGCTTACCGTTAGGGTCCAAACTCACGCGAATCATTCCGGGCTGGATGTTGGGAGGGTCATCCGGCTGGATGAATCCGTTGGCTGGCGCCGTTATATGCGGACCAGCCAGGAAGATTTCGGGCCGCAGATAATCCGGCGATTGACGGTAAAAGAAGCGGGTCAAGGCGGGTTGATGAGTGGCGAGCGGGGTCCAGCCGTTAGCAAAATCGTGCTGACGGAAATAGCGCAAATAGGCGTCCCGGTCCGGGCTCGAGTAGAAACCGTAAGCCGAATCCACCGGCGTCTCCGCGTAACCGAACTGCTTCAACATCCCCCGCGCCTGGAAAGCCAAGGCGTCCGGTGGGAGCGGAAGCGGCGCCACGCCCAGCAGAGTGGTGCGGGCACTGAGAAAAGCCATGGCCACCAGGCACACGATGACCCCAGCGAAGCAAAGAACGGCAGTGCGCGGCTGAAGGCCTTCCTTTTCGCCGGATGCCGCGACCATTTCGGGCGATGGAGTTTCACCAGCGGCCAGGGCGGCTGCGATGGGATCGCCGCCGGGCAGCCCCAGCGCCACGTTGAAAGCGGATGATGGGCGGCGCTTTGGGTCCTCTTCGAGACACCTTAGAATAACGCGCTCGACGGCGGGATCCAGGTCCTTTACCAGATCGGAAGGGTTGGTTTGAGTGCCGGTGCGACGCTTACCGGTGAACATCTCATGCAGCACCAGGCCGAGCGAATATAAATCGCTGCGAGTGGTGACTTCCCGGCCTGCCTTCTGCTCGGGCGACATGTAGGCGGGCGTTCCGCTGCGCAAATCGCTCAAGGGAATTTCGGCGGCCAGGCCGGCGAGACCGAAATCGGTGATCCTGACCTGGCCTCGGCCATCGATCATGATGTTGGCCGGTTTCAGATCGCGATGCAGGACGCCGCGTTCGTGCGCGGCAGCGAGACCGGCGCAGATCTTACGCGTAAATTCGATGGCTTTGTCCTGTGGCAATCGGCCGATGCGGCGCAAGAGCGAATCGAGGTCCTCGCCATCCAGGTATTCCATGGAGAGGAAATGGAGGCCGTCGATGAATCCGATATCGTAGACGCGGCAGACGTTGGGGTGGGAGACCTGGCGGGCGACGCGGACTTCGTTGCGGAAGCGGGCCAGCGCGGCTTCGGAAAGCTCCGGAACGGAGAGGAATTTGAGCGCGACAGCCTGGTTCAGGATGAGATCGTAAGCGCGGTAGACTTCGCCCATGCCGCCATGTCCCAACAAGCCGAGAATGCGGTAGCGGCCGGCGAGCACGGTACCCGCGGGGAAGCGGCCTTCCTCGACGCTGCCCGAGGAAGGCGGCGATGAGCCGGGCAGGTGAGCAGTCTGGGTGTCAACGCCCTGTATGAGCGGCGCAAGGCATGCGGGACATATCTTCCAGCCCTCGCGGACCTCGGCCGAACATTTCGGACAGACCGGCGCGCCCGAGGGTTGCATGATGCGCCTCCTCAATTTCGATCAGGTAATGGTTCGATAATACGCGATCGGATGGAGCGGCGGGGGAGTGCGATCCCGCATGTTGCTCCTGCGCACCGAAACGACTTGGCGGACCCTGACGCTCGATGGGCAGGGCGCGATGATTGCAGCAATCAGATAGACCGAGGGCCCTGGCAGCAATACTGTTCAGTTAGCATGGTGTTTCACAAAGGTACGCGCGGCTTCAGCCGCGTTTGTGTTCGGTAGGGGAGACGCGACTAAAAGTCGCGTGTACCAAGGTCTCACAAAGTGAACAGCATTGGAAGTTGGCGGACGTGAACTCGACCCGCAGTCCGGTGGGATTTCCAAGAGTCGCGCTGGCAGAGTTGTAAGTCAGGAAGTACAAATACGGCTGGCTCCCAGGCCCGACGACGGCATCGAATACGAAATAAGTCCAGGTGTTGAATCCCTGTAAAGCCGGACTTGATACCCAACTGCAAACATTCTGATAGCCGATGAGGCTCCCTATCCGTGCAAGTTGGCGGCTTGGGGACCGGCTTGGGGACCGGCTTGGGTGGAATCCGCCGCATGGGGACAAAGCTCCACCACCATACCAGCCCACGCGGGCTGCGGGTTGCTCCCGGAACCGCTTTGCGTCATGATTTGAACAATTCTCGAAAGGCCCGCCTGGGGTGGGAGGTGTTCCCGAGAGCCGTTTGCGGGTGAGGGCCTGCAGGACGGCGCATTGATCCGCCAGTGAGCGACGAGTCCTCTAGGCCCAATACTGTTCATTTAGGCTGGCTGTGCCAAAGGTACACGCGGCTTCAGCCGCGTTTGCGTTCCGTATAGTGGAGACGCGACTAAAAGTCGCGTGTACCAGCGCCTCATAAGTGAACAGCA
>Ga0181525_10002999_pt1 | contig 13532 bp, 14 predicted proteins | sample PEATcosm2014_Bin_48_FD_121100 | JGI IMG/M metagenome (GOLD analysis project Ga0181525, IMG submission 121100) | Peatland microbial communities from MTU Mesocosm Facility, Houghton, MI, USA - PEATcosm2014_Bin06_10_metaG | ecosystem: Environmental > Terrestrial > Soil > Wetlands > Peat | place...
CCTTCCTGCGGACCGCGCATCCGGACATCGTTTACAGCACGCGCCTGGCGTCCTGCCAGCCGCGCGTTTACGCCGACGAAGACCTCGTCAAGGGCGTGCTGACCAATCTGCTCGAAAACGCCGCGCAGGCCGTTACTCCCGGCGGAGTGGTGCTCGGCGTTACTTCGGCGTCTGCGGACAAGATTACTATTGAAGTGCATGACTCCGGTCCGGGACTCAGCCCGCAGGCGCGCAGCTCGCTTTTCCAACCCGCCATTTCGTTCAAGCGCGGCGGCATGGGACTGGGCCTTTCTATCGCGCGCAAGAGCGCTCTGCTGGCGGGCGGCGACATTCTTCTGGTGCCCGGCGAGCTCGGAGGGGCCGCGTTCCGTGTCCTGCTTCCAGTGGCTTAACAGCAATACTGTGCAGTTGGCATGGTCTTGCCAAAGGTACACGCGGCTTCAGCCGCGTTTGTGTTCGGTATGGGGGACGCGACTAAAAGTCGCGTGTACCAGAGTCTCATAAAGTGAACAGCATTGGGCTTAGCAGTGACAGCAACGTGGCGCACGCACTCCTGCGTGCCGTGTCGCGACTCTTCGCGACACCTCTTCTGCCGGCGCTGTTCCCCCTGCTTCTGGCGGCCCAACCTATCCTGCGCGTCCCCGTTCGCCTGGTGGTGGCTCCCACTTCCGTGACAGACCATGCGGGCAACTTCGTTAACGGACTCAGCGCGGCTGACTTCCAGCTCTTCGATAACGACGTCCCGCAGCAGGTCCACGAAGACGGCGATTTCCTGCCCATATCGCTGGGCATCGCCATCCAAACCAATCTCAAAGGACCATCCATCCAGCGCGTGCGAGAGCTCGGGCCGCTGCTTGGGGCGCTGGTAGTGGGCGTGGGCGGCGAGGCCGCGATCTTCAGTTTTACCGACAAGCTGGACGTCCGGCAGGATTTCACGCCCGATCTCGGACGCCTGACGCACGCGCTGCGCCGTATCGAATTTTCGCCCGGTCCGAATCACGTGATCGACGCCGCGCTGGATGCCATCCATCTGCTGGACCGGCGGCCCGAAGTACGCCGCCGCATTCTGCTGCTGCTCTCTGAACCGCGCGATCAGGGCAGCGCAAGCACGCTGGATGATGCGCTGGCCGACGTCACCATGAGCAACACTTTGATCTATTGGTTGAACGTGGGCCGCGGCATGTCAGCCCGCGGCATGTCGGCAGAAGATGCGGCGCCGGCCATGACGCGCTTCACCGGCGGCCAGCAATACTCGTTACCCAATGGGCGCGCGCTCGAAAGCGCCATCACACAGATTGGCGAGGAGATCCACGGCCAGTATCTGCTGAGCTACACGCCGGCCACCAATGAGACCGGCTTCCATCGCATTCGCGTGGTGGCCAAGCGCGCCCGCGTGGAGGTTCGGTCGCGCCCCGGCTACTGGTCCATCGCGCAGGAGTTCGTACCGCAGCTTTCCAATCACTGAAACATGCTCCTGAATTTTATGGACGGCATCCTGGCTCACGCACTCCTGCGCGCCGCGCCGAAACTCGTCTCGACGCCCGGGGCTTTTTCCAAGCGCAATGGGTGCGGCGCGCAGCGCCAAACGAAAAAGCGTTCACACCAGTGTGAACGCGGCACGCAGGAGTGCGTGCGGCACAAAAGCGTGCCCCACCAATGTGCGGGCAACGACAGCAGGCAGAATGGTCTCTAAACGCATCCTCGTACTGGACGACGAGCCCAACATCGGCGGTTCGCTGCGCTTGATCCTGGAACGGGAAGGCTACTCCGTCACGCTGGCGCGCAGCATCGCCGAAGCCAAGCCCGCGGCCGAGCGCGCCGATCTGTTGCTGCTCGATGTCCGGCTTCCGGACGGCAGCGGCATCGAATTCCTCAAGCAATTGCGCGACCGGGAATACTTCGCGCCCGCCATCATGATCTCCGGGCACGGCACCATCGCCGAAGCCGTGGCGGCCACGCGCGCCGGAGCGTTCGATTTTCTGGAGAAGCCGCTCGGCCGCGACAAAATTCTGCTGTCGCTCAAAAACGCATTGGAACAAGCCAATCTGCGCCGCGAGAACGAGCGCCTGCGCGAACTGGTGGCCTCCAGCACCAAAATGATCGGCGCCAGCCCCGCGTTTCTGCGCGTGGTGGAACAGGCCGGCATGGCCGCGCGGAGCGATGCCCGCATTCTGATCATGGGCGAGTCCGGTACCGGCAAGGAACTTCTGGCCGCGCATATCCATCGTGAAAGCCCCTTCGCCAACGGGCCCTTTGTCAAAGTGAACTGCGCCGCCATCCCGTCCGACCTGCTCGAAAGCGAGCTTTTCGGCCATGAAAAAGGCGCCTTTACCGGGGCCATCGCGGCGCGCAAGGGCAAGTTCGAGCTGGCCGACGGCGGCACCATTTTCCTGGACGAAGTGGGCGATCTCCACGCCGCTTCGCAGGCCAAGCTGCTGCGCGTGCTGCAGGAGGGCGAGTTTCACCGCGTGGGCGGCGAGCAGCCCATCCGCGTGGCGGTGCGCGTGGTCTCCGCCACCAACCGCAATCTCACGGACCTGGTGTCGCAGCAGAAGTTTCGCGAAGATCTGTACTATCGGCTGTGCGTGGTTCCCATCCGCGTGCCGTCCCTGCGCGAGCGCCCGCAGGATATCATCGCCATGGCGGATTATTTTCTGGACGATTTCTGTCTCCGGAACAATTTCCATTCCAAACAAATCGAAGACGAAACCTACGAAATACTGGAAGCTTATTCCTGGCCAGGGAACGCCCGCGAATTGCGCAATATTATCGAGCGCATGGCTATCCTGACGCCAGGCGATCTGCTGACTCCCGATTCGGTGCCCGTTGAGATTCGAATCGCCGAGGGTTCCGGCCCGCGCTCGAACATTAAAGAGGCCCGAGCCTCCGCCGAGCGCGAGCATATCCTGCGCGCCTTGGAAGAAACCAGTTGGAACGTCTCTGGCGCCGCGCGCGCGCTCGGAATGGAGCGCACCAACCTCCACAAGCGTATCCGGGCTCTCGGTCTGAACCGCTCGAAGCAATAACCGCGCGGTGGACTCGCGTGCTGCAACTGCTTACAGCATTCTGACGCCTGATACAACCAGGGCCCGCATTTAAACAATGTGCCAGGAGGCCAACCGCAAGCCGCAACTTTCAAGAGTGCTGTATTATTTGTCCATGCGCTGCAGCCTCGCCCTCGTCCTGGTTTGCTCCCTGGCGGTGGCCGATGAGAAGGCCAAAACTCCAGCGGAGACGCCCCAGCCCGCCGTCGAAACCCTGGATCTCGACACCATCGCCCGCATCCGCGATGAAGGGATCCGTCGCTCGCACATCATGGAATACGCCAGCGGCCTCTTCGATGGCGTGGGTCCGCGCCTCACCGCTTCGCCCGACTTTGTCAAAGCGCAGGAATGGTCCCTCGACCAACTGCGCCGCATGGGGGCATCCAACGCCCATACCGAATCCTGGGGTGAATTCGGGATGGGCTGGCGGCAGAAAGGGACTTTGGTCCAGATGACCGCGCCGTCCACCGCCACCATTCTTGCGCAGGCCACGCCTTGGTCGCCCGCTACATCCGGTGAAATTACGGCCGAAGTAATCGCCGTCCCCGATCTCAAAGAAGAGAAAGATTTCGACAAATGGAAGGGCAAACTGGCGGGCAAGATCGTTCTTTACGGCGACGCGCCGAAGATCAATCCCGATCCGTCCAATCCGCTCGAGCATTACGACGCAGCCAAGATGGAGCACTTCCGCTCCTACGCGCTGGATGGCGATCAGAAGGATAGCCACGTACTCACAAACGATCCCGCCTACTGGGAGAAAACATTCAAAGAGATGGCATTCCTGGAGAAAGTTGGGCGTTTCTTTGCCGATGAGCATGCCATTGCCGTGCTTCGCCCTGGCGGCTCCGGCGGAGTACTGCGTGACGACACGGATTCTTCTCTCGGCTGGTGGGTCTATCGCCCCGAACGCAAGCAGGCGGTGCCATCCGCCGTCATCGCCAGCGAATCCTTCGGCCGCATGCACCGGCTGATCTCACACGACGTTCCCGTTTCTGTGCGCCTCAACATCGCTACGCAGTTTTCGGGCGACCACGAGCAAGGAAGCAACGTCATCGCCGAGTTCGCCGGAGCCGACGCCGGGCTGAAAGATCAGGTGGTGATGCTGGGCGGTCACCTGGATTCCTGGATCGCCGGCACCGGCGCTACCGACGATGGCGCGGGCGTCATTATCGCGCTGGAAGCCATGCGCATCCTGAGCGCGCTCAAGATCCAGCCTCGGCGTACGGTTCGCGTCGCCTTATGGGGCGGCGAGGAGCAAGGTCTTTTCGGATCGGACGGCTACGTCAGCAGCCACTTCGGTACTCGCTCTTACACCACCAAAGCCGAGGAGCAGGAGGTCCCGTTATTCCTGCGGCAACAGACCGGCGCTGTTACCATCAAGCCCGAGCACGCGAAACTCGACGCCTACTTCAACGCCGACAACGGCACGGGTAAATTCCTGGGCATTTTCACCGAAGGAAACTCGGCCGTTGCGGCCATCTTTCAACAGTGGGCCGCGGCGATCGCCGATCTGGGCTTTACCACCATTTCCCAGCGCAACAGCGGCTCAACCGATCACATGTCTTTCGATCAGGTGGGGCTGCCCGGCTTCCAGTTCATCCAGGACCCGCGCGATTACCTTACCCGCAGCGTTCACACCAGCCTGGACACCTACGAGCGCCTTTCCGAACCGGACCTGAAACAGGCCGCCACCGTCATGGCCATCTTCGTTTACAACACCGCGCAGCGCGACGCAATGCTTCCGCGCAAACCGCTGCCGCATCCCGAATTAGACGAACAGCGCGCCAAGCCGCTGGATGGTATCTATTCTGATGCAGTGAAGCCGGCAATTTAAATACGACTGACGTGGCGCACGCGCTGGTGCGCCACATCGGGCCCGGGCGCTATTCGTTCCCCCAGGACATTGCCCCAAACAACACGAACGCGGCAGCGGTCACTAACTGGGCCAGCACCAGCCCGGCGCGTTGTCCGAGCAGCCAGCGGTTAATCGCCAGCAGCAGGAAACCACCCGCGATGGCGAAATACCACCACGCGAACATCCGGGTGCGCAGAGGGTTCTTCATGGCGGAAGGGGGGGCCACCGGGGGCCCAATTCCATGAAACCATATGCTTTTTTCTCTTGCAGACTCCCTCAGTTCTTGTGATATCATGGTCCCGTTTTATCTTAAGACTGTGCGCTTGCAACCGAAGGGTGCCAGCAATTGGGGTTCGACGCAAGCAAAGCGTGCAGCATCAGAAGTGAGGAGAAGAAGTAGTGAGAGAAAAAGGTACTGTGAAATGGTTTAACGCCGCCAAGGGCTATGGCTTCATCCAGCGCTCCAACGGCGACGACGTGTTTGTTCACTTCTCGGCGATCCAGATGAACGGATATCGCACTCTGGAGGAAGGTGCGGAGGTGGAGTTCGAGGTCAAGCGGGGCCCCAAGGGACTGCAGGCCGAGAATGTCATGCGTCCCTAAGTAAACTTAACGAGGATCTGATTCAAAATCGAGCGAGGGCCGTCCACGGGAGACGGCCCTTTCTGTTCCTGCCTGATTTATTTATCCTTTCGTGATTTACCTGCTACTTACTCACGGCGCCGGTTCGAATCGCAACTCGCCCCTGTTGGTCGCTCTCGCCAACACGCTTGCCGAACACACTTCCGGCCAACAAAAAATCGAAGTGGTGCGCTACGACTTGCCTTTTCGACAGGCTCGGCCGCACGGGCCGCCGCGTCCCGGCGACGCCGCGCGGGACCGCGAAGGGCTGCGCCAGGAGATTGCAAAACTGCGCGAAAAGCATCCCGATCAAGTCTGGCTGGGCGGGCAATCCTACGGCGGCCGGCAGGCCAGCATGCTGGCGGCGGAAATGCCGGGACTGGCCGATCGGCTCCTGCTGCTGTCCTATCCTCTGCATGCCCCCGGCAAACCGGAGCAGTTGCGGACCGCCCATTTCCCCAAGCTCCAAACGCCGGCGTTGTTCGTCCAGGGTACGCGCGATCCGTTTGGTTCCATCGAGGAGGTGAAGCGGGCAATAGCATTGATCCCGGCGCCCGCGCAGTTGCTCGAAATCGAGGGCGTGGGACACGATCTGGGCGGGCAGCGCTCCAGCGCACAAACGGCGGCTACGATAGCAGCATCTTTTCTCGCGTTCTATCCTTGACCCAGCGCACGCCCGCCATGCCCAGGTTATAGTTGTAAATCAATAACGTGCAGATTCCGAATATCATGCCCAGCAGGGCCAGCAGCGCGCCGTAAGGCCAAGCAGCGGTGAGCGAAAAGCGGATCAGAATGGTGGAGATTACGAACGCGCCGTTGCGGAATACCAGCTCGTAGCGGTCCGCTACCGCCAGCGACAAGATCACGATCAGCACGTCGGTGAAAATCATCACGGTGAAGACGTCGGTATAGAAGAAGGAGTTCAGGTTCACCCGCGCCCCGCTCAAAAATTCGATCACCCGCTGGAGAGCCACGCCCAGCAGTAAAAGCGTCAATCCCAGCGCGATCGCCTTTTTGCGCGAGATGAATTTTTCCAGTTCCAGCAGTTCGGATTCAGGCCGATTTTCGTCCATCCGCCGGCGCGCCGCATGCAAAAACACGGTGACCAGCAGAAACATCAGCAGCCCGGCGCTCACGTTGAGCAACACCGGCCAGGTCTCCGGCGAGAAACGCGTCAATTCGCCGACCCCATTCAACTCGGCGATATCCTTGAAAAAGCCGCGGATGAAGATCAGCGAAACGATCTCGTACTGCTTGGCGATGGATTGCGTGGTGGATTGCGGCAGAGCCCCGATCAGCATCAGAACCTCGTAGAACAGGATGAAGCTGAACGGCGTGTAGATGGCCGACAAATAATTCTTGCCGACGCCCGCGATCAGCGCCGGCGGCCCCACCAGTGTGCGCGACAAGAATACCAGCGCCAGATGCACGATCAGCCCCACCACGCTGGCATCCACTACCAGATGGTCCAACAGCTTTTGGCGACGTTCGGAATAAAGATTGTCGAAGAGCGCGCTGAGCGCCGCCGTGCAACGGGATAGGGTCATCCGGTCTCCTGCCGAGCGTTACTGCAGTTTTGCTTCCACGGTCAAAAGGACCAGCGAAATCCACACTAAGTCCGCCAGGAACAAATGGATGAGTTGCATCCAGACCGGCGCCAGCAGGACTAGATTGATAGCGCCCGCCGTGAGCTGAGTCAACGTCAAAATCAAGACGCCGGCAGCCAGGCGTCGGGTGATGGGCGCTCGCGTGCGTCGAAGAACCAGAACGGAAACCGTAACGAAATAGCATGCGGCGAGAATCGCTAAAACCGGATGCAGCACGCGCAGCCGCACCAGGAAGCTAACAGCGGCGATGCCGGCGGCAGGAGCGAAATCCTGGCGAAAGCCCTGCGCGAGCGACGCGGCCGGGAATAGTGTGTCGCCCAAAGCAGCAATAGCGCCGGTGATGCCGATCGCTGCGGCAGCCGGTAAGGCGGCCAACGCCCAGGGCGAGAGTCGGCCAGCAGTCGCGGCGGTGTCGCGGGAGAGCCAGGCCGTTAGCGCGAGCGTTCCGAGCAACACCAGAGTATTGAGCAGGTGCAGCGAAAGTGCGATAACGCGGCCAACCGATTGGTCTTGCTCCACCAGATGAAACTTCACCAATGCCGCGCCGAGCAGGGCTTCGGTGATCAAGAATATCAGTGACGCGGTGGCTGCCTTGCGCACGGGAGCGCCGCGTTCGAAACGCAGCCGAGTCCACAGCCAGAGCGCAACGACAACCAATCCGGCCACGCCGCTCATCGCCCGGTGCGTAAACTCGATGATGGTGGCGACGCGCGGCGCAACTGGAACCACTTCCCCGTTGCACAACGGCCAGTGGCTGCCGCATCCTGCGCCCGATCCGCTGGCGCGCACATAAGCGCCCCACAGCACTACCAGGACATTCCAGGCCAGCACACCCCAGGCAAAACGCGTGAAAGTCGCGGAGGCTTTGCGCGCCGTAGGTGTGATGGTGGCGGCCAATCTTTACTCTACCTCTGTTAGAATCGTGTTTCGACGCCGTGCGCACTACCTTGTTGTTAGTCATGCTCGCCTGGCTTCTCGGCGGAAGCGGCCTCGCGCAAAGCAATAAGAAACTCGATCCGGACGCGGGCTACATTCCCACCGTCGCGCCCGAAGACGGCAAAAAGAAAAAGAAGAACCAGGACGTAACGCAAGCTTTGGCTCTGCCCCCGGAGTTGCCCGCTGCCGTGGTAGCCGAGACGGACCGGCTGGCGTTTCAGGTGACGCCCCTCACCGCCAAAGGTCTGCTCTCCCAGCAAACCCGGGAAGCGCTCAAGTTTCTGCTGCGTTCCAGCCACGGCCCCATTGTCAAATTGCGCGCCTTCGTGGCCGGTTCGGGCGACTTGCGGCGTATCGGCGAAATCGCCGGTGAAATGTTCCAGGAAAAGCATATGGCTCTGCCCGCGCTATCTGTCGCGCAAGTAGGAGCGCTGCCGCTGGAGGGATCGCAAGTGGTGCTGGAAGCTACCGAAACAGATCGCCGGAACGTGAATCCATCGGGAGTCGCCTTTGTCGCTGCGCAACCGGCGCAAAGCGTCGCCGACTCGCTCGCCAAAATCAAAAGCGCGCTGGCTTCCGCGGGTATCGCAGTGTCCGGCGCGCTGATAGTCACCTGCTTCGTCAGCTCCTTCGACGCCCAGCCCGATACGCAGCAAGCCATGTCCGCCATTTTCCCCGGCGCGGCGCTGAATTATGTGCAGATGCAACGCGCGCCCGTGACGCCGCCGGCTTCGTGTGAAGCAGTGGCGCGATTGAGCCAGGCAGCGTCGTCTACGAATGCTTCCCCCGATTCAGGCATCGCGCTGGTAGCGGCGCCTGAAATCGTGATCAGCGGAATGCAACTGGCCTTCGGCAGCCAGGATAGCGATTTCAAACTCGCTTTCGGCCGGCTGGAGAAAGCGCTGGCGGCCAGGAACGCCCGCTTTGATCGCGTGGTGATATCGCATCTTTACGTGACGTCCCCGGCATTAACCGCCCGCGTGATTGCTTTGGAACCCGCCAACATTCCGCGGAGTGTCTTACCCGTCGAAGCCCTGCCGTCGCTCGATTCTTCCTTCGGCCTGGAAGTGATCGCCGTGCCAGACTCCGCCAGTTCGCGGCCATAATTCCATCCAGCGTCAGGCATGGCTGGCAGGGATATCGGATGCTATAGTCACTGCATGGCTCTGACCACGAGAACGCTTTCCTGCCTATTACTGGCGAGCGCGTGCGCGCTGGCTCAACCCAAAGCCACTCCGGAAAAAGAAGCTGCTCTCAAGGCCGATCTGGCCGGACAAATTGACTCCATGAAGAAGCAAGCCCAGGTGATGGTGGACAGCGTCTTCAGTTTCGGCGAGCTGGGATTTCAGGAATTTGAAACGTCGAAATACCTGACCGGCATCCTGGAAAAGGAAGGCTTTCAAGTGGAACGCGGCGTGGCGGGAATCCCGACCGCGTTTGTCGCGACTTGGGGCCATGGCAAGCCGGTGATCGCGCTGGGATCAGATATCGACGACATCCCGCAGGCCTCGCAAAAGCCGGGCGTCGCTTATCACGATCCTATGATCGATGGCGCTCCCGGACACGGCGAAGGGCACAATTCCGGAATGCCGCTGAATATCCTGGCCGCCGTCGCCATCAAGAAAACGATGGAGCGCGAGCATCTGGAGGGCACTATCAAGCTGTGGCCGGGAGTCGCGGAGGAGTTGCTTGCGGGGAAAGCGCCTCTGGTGCGCGCGGGCGTCTTCAAAGACGTTGACGTGGTGCTGTTCTGCCACGTGTCGGACAACTTCGGCGTCTCCTCCGGACCCAGTACTAATAGCGGTTTGGTTTCCGTCGAATATACCTTCCACGGAGAGGCGGCGCATGCCGCGTTCGCACCTTGGCGGGGACGTAGCGCGCTGGACGCGGTGGAACTGATGGATACCGGTTGGAACTTCCGCCGCGAACATTTGCGCCTGGCCACGCGCATTCATTATGTGATCACCAACGGCGGCGATCAACCCAACGTCGTGCCTCCTTTGGCATCCGTCTGGTATTACTTTCGCGAAGTGGATTACGACCATATTATGAATCTGTGGCGCATCGGCGACGATATGGCCAAAGGCGCCGCGCTGATGACCAACACCACTTATGAATCCCATTTGTTAGGCAGCGCGTGGCCGGGCCATTTCAATGTCCCGATTGCAGAAGATGCATATCAGAACATCACGCGCGTTGGTCTACCTGCCTGGTCGCAGGCTGACCAGCAACTCGCCAAAGCTCTGCAGCGTGAGCTGAAAGTACCCGAGGATGGGCTGGCGGTGAAAATCGATCCGCTCCCGCCTGCGCGCACCGGTCCACAGCCGGAGCCAACCGGCGGAGGGTCCGATGATATCGGCGATATTTCCTGGGTGGTTCCGACCATTGTGCTGCACTATCCGTCGAATATACCGGGCGGTCCGGGACACAGTTGGGCGAATGGAGTGGCGATGGCGACTCCGATCGCGCATCAGGGAGTGATCGCCGGCGCCAAGGTGCAGGCCACGACGATGCTGGATATCCTTTTGCATCCCGAACTGGTGCAGCGGGCTTGGGACTACTTCAATAATGTGCAGACCAAAGACGTGAAGTACAAAAGTTTCCTCCGTCCTGAGGACAAGCCAGCCATCTGGCTCAACCAGAAAAAGATGGACGAGTTCCGCCCGCGAATGAAGGCGTTTTACTACGATCCATCCAAGTACGATACTTATCTCGAACAGCTCGGCATCCAGTACCCGACGGTGAGAACCGCCGCGCCGGTGAATTGATCCGACGCTCCGGCATGGTTCTGGAACGTATAGTATTTTGCTTCAAATGGCTGCGGAAACGACGAGCCGCGACCGTGAGGGAGCCGGTCCCAAATAGCGAAGCGGCAAGTGAAGTTCTAGTACGCTATCTGAACCAGGAAGCCAATTTCCTCGCCGCCGTTGAAAAAGGGATTGCGGCTGCGGAACGAGGCGAGTTCCTTGAGGAAGATGAGAGGGATGCCCGCATCGAGCGCATGTTCCGGCTTGATCCGCACTCGTTGGACTTTTCCAGCCGCCGACGATTTGGAGAACATCAGAAACTATCTAAAGCGACGGGACCCGCGCCTGGCTGAGTCCACCGTACGGACAATCTATCAGCGGATCCGCTCGCTCAAGAACGGGCCTCGCCGAGGCCGTCCGGGGCAGCGTAGCGCAGTACGCCCCCACGGCGCACCAGCGCGCACCACCCGCTCGCTTGACAACCTATTAACCCCAATCCTATCATGAGGTTTGCTCCCATTTTGGGACTTCGGAGATTCGCGGGCCAGGCAGCCGGCGCTCCGCATAGGTTTATCGTGAGGGGGAATCGTGATCAAGCTCGACATCATCAATGAGGTCGTGAACAAAACCGGCATCACCAAGACCAAGGCCGAGATGGCCGTGGAAACAGTTTTCGAGAGCATGAAGCGAGCCCTGTCGCATGGCGAGCGCATTGAACTGCGCGGCTTCGGCATCTTTAACGTGCGGCCGCGCAAAACGGGCATCGGCCGCAACCCGCGCACCGGAGCCGAAGTAGCCATCCCTCCCGGTAAAGCGGTGCGATTCAAGCCCGGCAAGGAGCTGCAGTCGCTGCAGTAGCGTAAGTGTCGTGGTTCCTCGCACATCGCCTAACGCGCTGCCAGGCCAGAGCGAAGCGCTGAAGGCCGCGTTCAGCTTTCCGCAAGATACAATTTCAACCCGGCGCTGGGCGCTGCACTGGTTACTGCTGGTGCTGACGCTGTGCACCACTACATTGGTCGGTGTGGTTTTCACCGAGAGCTTTCAAACCAACCGGCCGATATACCTCGATCAATACTTGAGTGTCTTTGCGACGCTGCGCGCCCAGCCGATGCTGCTTGTGGACAGCCTGGCGTTCTCCATTACTCTCATGACCATCCTGCTGGCACACGAGCTGGGCCACTACTTCGCGTGCCGCTACTACGGGATCGACGCCAGTTTGCCTTATTTCCTGCCGTTTCCGTCGCCCATCGGGACGCTGGGAGCATTCATTCGAATCCGCTCACCAATCTACACGCGCCAGGCGCTCTTTGATGTCGGCATCGCCGGACCGCTGGCCGGCTTTGCAGTACTGGTACCCGCTTTGGTAATCGGGATCGGCGCTTCCAAATTGGTACCCGGAATCGGCCAGCGCGGCGATCTGATTTTCGGTGTTCCGGCCATTGAGCGAGTGTTCGAATGGATCATTTTTCCGCACGCCCGTTCCTCCGATATCCTGCTGCACCCTATCGCGCGCGGCGCCTGGGTGGGCATTCTGGCCACCGCGCTGAACCTTTTGCCCATCGGGCAATTGGATGGGGGGCATATTGTCTATGCTTTCGCCGGACGGCGTCACAAACTCTTATCTAGGATCTTCGTCTTAGCTCTGCTTCCTTTGGGATATTTCTATTCGCCGAGCTGGTGGATTTGGGCCGCGCTGCTGTTCTTCTTCGCGCTACGGCATCCGGTGATCTACGACGATACGAAACTGGATACAACCAGAGTAGGCCTAGGATTGGCGGCGCTCGCAATTTTCCTGCTGACGTTTATGCTGGCGCCTTTGCGTTAAGTCCCACACCACGCCGCGGGCCGTAACGAAATTTCACGCCTCTGTGTCAGGATTCCACTCGGAGTCGTCTTTTGGTGACGACGAGAGCATGGACAGAAAGAGCGCAAACACGATTAAAGCGGCGGTAATAGCTGTGAGCAACATCGAAAGACCCACCTTCTGCCGTATGCTGAGCAACTTGGATGCCAATCGCGAGCCGCCACCCACAGCCGCCCCACCCAGCCGCCAACCAATGAACCGGTCTTCAGCCGTGAACGGAGTCCGATATCGGTGTAAACTACCTAAGGACGCTGGTTCCTGGCCGTCCGCAAAAAAGGAGAAATTCATGAGCACCGCTACCACAGCGCCAACCGCTGTCTCTTATACCATCGACCCGGCGCATTCCGGCGTCGGTTTCAAGATCCGGCACCTGATGATCGCCTATGTTCGGGGAGGATTCAGCGGCGTCACCGGCGACGTGATTTTCGACGCGGCTAATCCGTCGAACACCAAGATTACCGCCAGTGTGGATGTCAATACGCTTCACACGCACGACGAGAAGCGCGACGCGCACGTCAAAGGCGCGGATTTTCTGGACGCCGCTAAGTATCCCAGCATGACATTCGTTTCCAAAAAGGTAACTGCGGAGGGCAAGAACGAGTGGAAGGTGGTTGGCGATTTGACGCTGCACGGCGTCACCAAGGAAGTTACGCTGGACGTGGAAAGCGCCCATGCCGAAGCCAAAGATCCCTGGGGCAATCTGCGCAGCGGCGCATCGGCTGAAACGACCATCAAGCGCAGCGACTTTGGCCTGACGTTCAACGCGCCGCTCGAAACCGGCGGTGTGATGCTGAGCGACGAAGTCCACATCCACGCGGATATTGAGCTGATCAAGAAGGCCTGATAAAGTCCGTCATC
>Ga0181525_10003001_pt1 | contig 13528 bp, 11 predicted proteins | sample PEATcosm2014_Bin_48_FD_121100 | JGI IMG/M metagenome (GOLD analysis project Ga0181525, IMG submission 121100) | Peatland microbial communities from MTU Mesocosm Facility, Houghton, MI, USA - PEATcosm2014_Bin06_10_metaG | ecosystem: Environmental > Terrestrial > Soil > Wetlands > Peat | place...
CTACGTTTTCCAGCCGTATCGCATGGTGAAAGATTTGCGCACCGGCGTGGAAACGAGCAATGTTCAAGCCGTGATGGACGGCGACCTGGACATGTTCGTGAACGGCTGGCTGCGCGCCGGCTGTCCGACGAAACGGATGCAGGGCGTGAAAGATGAAGAGGAATAAAATTTAACCGCAGAGACGCAAAGGCGCAGAGAAAAATCGATAAGCATTGCTGTCAATCTAAACCTGATTTAATTTTCATCAGACTGAACACTTTTTCACTCGTTGCCATTCTTTTGATTTGCGCTGTGATTTTTATGAGAACAGCGCGAGCACAATCTTTGCCGGCAAATACTTCGCAAGTGCTTGAAGTGATTCGTGCAAAATATAATTTGCCCGCGCTGGCCGTCGAGGTGGTCAAAAATGGGAAAATTTGCGACCGCGCCGCTGTCGGCGTTCGCAAATTAGGCGATCCAACACTGATAACGATTGACGATCAATTTCACATCGGCTCTTGCACTAAATCCATGACGGCTACGCTCGCAGCCATGTTCATCGAGGAAAATAAATTGCGTTGGGACACGACAATTGCCGAAATTTTTCCCGAGTTGAATGGCAAAATGGACAAGCAATATGATACCGTCACGGTCGAACAATTGCTGACGCAACGCGGCGGCGTTCCGGGCAATCCGCCTGCGGAAGCGTGGAAACGTGCATGGGAACAAAAAGGCACACCGACACAACAGCGCTACGAATTTATTCAGGCCGTGCTCGCCCAGCCACCAGCCGCCGCGCCGGGAACAAGATATATTTATTCCAATCAAGGCTATGCAATTGTCGGGGCGATGCTGGAAAAAATCGCTGGTAAATCCTGGGAAGACCTCATCACCGAAAAACTTTTCAAACCATTACATATGGATTCCGCTGGCTTTGGTGCGCCGGGCACGATTGGCAAAGTTGATCAACCTTGGGGACACACACGAGAATCATTGCCAAAACAAAGCGACAATCCGCCCGCAATTGCGCCCGCTGGCCGCGTGCATTGTTCGCTGTATGACCTTGCTCATTACACAATCTTTCAAATGGAAGGCGAACGGAACGACGGTTTGTTGAAAGCGGAAACTTTTCGAAAACTTCATGCGCCGCCCGATGGTGCGGATTACGCTTGCGGTTGGCGCGTGGTGAAACGTGGTTGGGCGGGTGGAAACGCGCTGACACATAACGGTTCAAACACCATGTGGTATGTGGTCATGTGGCTTGCACCAGAAAAAGATTTTTCCGTCATCATTGCCACAAATACCGGCGCAGACAACGCGGCCAAAGCTTGTGATGACGTGGCTGGCGCGATGATTAAAAAATGGTTGGCGAATTAGTTAATTTTCTCTGCGTCTCTGCGTCTCTGCGTTAAAATAAATCCGTGAATATTCTCGACAAAATTGTTGAAGAAAAGAAACGCGAAGTCGCGAAATTGCCCGCGCGAATCATCGCCGCCGGCGATTTGCGCGACGCGATGCTGGAGCACGGCGAGCGGCGCGATTTTATCGCCGCCTTAATATCTCGTAGGAGACGAGGTGACGAGTCTCAAATTAAAAAAAATCAGTCAGAGCCTACTCACGTCGGCTCCTACGATTCAATTGCGCTGATTGCCGAAGTGAAAAAAGCTTCGCCGTCGGCTGGCGTGATTTGCGAAAATTTTGATCCGGTAAAAATTGCGAAAGAATACGAAGCGGCGGGCGCAAGCTGCCTTTCCGTTTTGACGGACGAAAAGTTTTTCCAAGGCTCGCTGGATTATCTCCGCCAAATCCGCGTCGCCGTGAAGCTGCCGCTGTTGCGCAAGGATTTCATCATTGATGAACGGCAAATCCTCGAAGCCGTCGAATGGGGCGCGGATGCCATTCTGCTCATCGTCGCCATTTTGAACGACGCACAACTGGCAAAATTCCATTCACTCGCTGTCGAAGCTGGTCTCGCCGTTTTAGTTGAAGTCCACGACGAAGCCGAATTGGAGCGCGCGCTGAAAATTTCTCCCGCGCTCATCGGCGTGAACAACCGCAACCTGAAAATTTTCCAAGTGGACTTGGCGACAACAGAGAAATTAGCAAAAAAAATCGGTGCAGGAACAATTCTCGTCGCTGAAAGCGGAATCCATTCTCGCGCAGATGTGGAGCGTCTCAAAAAATGCGGTGCGAAAGCAATCTTGGTCGGCGAATCGCTGATGAAGAACGGCGACATCCAAGCCAAAGTGCGGGAATTAATTAGCTGAATCTTCGTAGCAGCGGACGTGAGTCCGCTCAAATTTTTAGAATGAGCCGACTCACGTCGGCTGCTGCTTTTTATTACGCGCCATCTGCTTCGCCAGCCGGATCGCCGCAATCATGCTTGATGGGTTCGCGATTCCTTTTCCGGCGATGTCGTAGGCCGTGCCGTGGTCGGGCGAGGTGCGGATGAACGGCAGGCCGAGCGTCCAGTTCACGCCGGTGTCGAACGCGACGGCTTTCAGCGGCGCAAGCCCCTGATCGTGATACATTGCGACGACGGCGTCAAAATCGCCGTGCAAGGCGTAGTGAAAAACCGTGTCGCCGCTCAACGGGCCGACGACGTCAAATCCGCGCTTTTTCGCGGCGGCAACCGTCGGTGAAATCATTTTGATTTCCTCGTCTCCGAATTCACCGCCTTCGCCCGCGTGCGGATTCAGGCCGCAAACGGCAATTTTCGCCCGCGGCAAACCCAAATCGCGGCAGGCTTGCGCCGCCAATTCAATGGCGAGGGAGATTTTTTCCGCCGTCAATTTTTTGGGAACCGATTTGATTGAAATGTGAATGGTGGCGAGCGCCACGCGCAGCCAGCGGTTTTTTTCGTCGTGGCCGAGCAGCATCATCGCCGTCCGTTTGGCTTTGGCGAGTCCCGAAAGGAATTCGGTCTGGCCGACGAAATGTTTGTGTCCGGCGCGGACGATGGATTCCTTGTTGACCGGCGCGGTGACGAGTGCGTCCAGTTCGCCGCGCAGGCAGCGTTCCGCGCCGTTGCGCAGCCATGCGATGGCCGCCCGCGCGGCGACCGGCGAACCGGCGGACAAATCTTCCGGCAGCGGTTGGGCCAGCGGATTGGTGACAAACAGTTTCCCGGCGGCGTTGCGACCGGAAAATTTTTCGAGCGGCAGGTTCAACCCAAACTTTCGGTTGAGCTGGCGGAGGCAAAGTTCATCGCCAATCAGCAGGTATTTTGAGCCGTCTTTCGGGGCTTCGGCGGCGACGGCCTTGAGCGCGACTTCGGGGCCGACGCCGGTCGCGTCGCCAAGCGAAATACCAATCCAGCCGGTCATGGAAAGCGGAGAATGAAGGTTTTCGCCTTCATGCGGTCAATCCATTCTTTTAACAGACGCGCCTGTTCCTGGGCGCGCAGGTTGTTTTCAATGTCATCGCGGACTTCGTTCAGCGGTTTGACGTGCGCCGGGCGCGTCTGCTCGACCAGCATGAGATAGCAGGCGTCGGGCGTTTCAATCACGTCGCTGACCCGGCCGGGCTGAAGCGCGAACGCGGCGTCGGCCAGCTCCTTGCGCAGCACCGAACGTTCGATCCAGCCCCGGTCGCCGCCCTGGCTGCGCTGCGAATCCTGCGAATAAACGGAGGCCATTTCCACGAACGACGCCCCCTCCTTGATTTTGTCCCGGATTTCACGCGCCAGGTTCACCGTGTTGGTGTCGTCGTTGTCAGTCTTGTTGAGAACGATCATGCGCAGTTTAATTTCGTCCTCGACCTTGAAATCGTCCTGGTGCGCCTGATAATAAGTCTCAACCTTGTAGGGCGAGATGATGATTTCCTGCGCAACCTTTTTGGAGCGCATAAATGACTCGATCGCCTGGTCGCGCACGTCCTGGCGGAAAGACTCGAACGTCTCACCCTGCGCCTGCAACGTCTTCATCAGCGTCACGCGGTCGGTGTAGCGGTCGCGGATGCGGTCCTGCACCAGTTCATCCAGATAGCTGTCAGGCATCCGGTAACCTTCCGTGTCGAAATCATGCAGGATCAACTGGCGTTCGACCAACTGCTCCAAGCCGTCGTTAACCGTCTCGGCGAATTTCTGCTGGAACACCGCCTCCGGCTGGTCGGCGTATTCGCGCCGCAGGCTGTCAATCGCCGGCGCGACAAATTCCTCCACCTGCTGGCGCGTAATGACAGTGTCGTTGATGACGGCCAGGACGCCGTCCACCATCTCGGCATGGAGGCGCGGGCCGGGGCAAAGCGCCAAAGCCAGAATCGGAATGAAACGGGAAATTTTCATCAACCGCCGCGCAGTCTAACAACAACCACCGGCGGGTCAAGCGCGCGGCGGCTTCAGTGCAGTCTGGGGCGGCTCAGCCAATACATCAACACCGCCAGAATCCCGGCCACGACCAACGCCACAAAGAGCGACCACTTCAGGATGAACCATTGTTTGCGCCGATGCGCGCGTCCGCCCTGACCCGGCAGCAGGTAGTATCGGCTTTTTTCCTTTTCCTTGTGGTGTCGGGAACGAGGCATGAGTCAGGGAATTACGAGACGGTTGGTCATGCCGGCGGTTTCAAAATTAATATTGAAAGGTGTTTGCGCAACCGAACCATCAGCGAGAGCAATGTAACCCACGCCACCGTGCCGCTCTTTTGTCCATCCGACGGAAGCGTTCGTCAAAAGATTCAAAATACCGGGAAGAACGCGAATGCCATTGACTGCAAGGTTATCATCGCCGGCAAGAATCATATTCGGATAGGGATCGGAGGCGTCGAGACTTAAGAAATAGCTGATATTCGCGTTGCTGAAACCGGCGGCGAAATCAGTTGCGACGATTCGTTTCGTGTCTTGAGGACAAATCAAAAATTTTGGCGTGGACAGCTCATTGGACATGGTCCGAAAGATTCCAGCAACATCTCCGGCAACCGCGAGTTCCATTGCGCCGCCATTTGTCACCGAAACTTGCATCGGATATTTGTCGCCGTTGTCTCCTTCCCAAATTCGGAATCCGATGGAGATTTGTTTCAGATTGTTGACACAACCTATTTTTGAACTTTTGCGTTTCGAGGCAGCAAGAGCGGGAAGCAATAGAACCGCCACCACTGCAACCACGCAAATAACCACCAGCAATTCAGTCAAGGTGAATCCTTTGCCACTGCGCGTTGTTGGTTGAAGTTTCATTTTCCAATTTCCCGCCCGCATCGCCCATGCCACACCATTTTGCTGGATTTCCCGGAAGAATCAACCCAAGCGCATGAAATTTTCACGCGCGCTGCGTGAAAATTCTCCGGCCACCGGCGCTTTGCATGCCGATGGCCGTGTTATTTTTGGCGCGAAAACTTTGCGCCGGAGCAACCCGGTTCAGTGCCAGTAACCTCTTACCCACACGCGGCGGTGGCCGTGCCAGCCCCAGCCGCCACCCACCCAGACCGCGCCCGGATGCGGACGCGCCGCCCAGCGGCCTCCGACCCAGACCCAGTGGCCGCGCCATTCCCACGCCCCCGGAACCCAGAACCAGACGTCCAGCGGGCCAGGCGCAGCGGACATGACTTCATACTGCGGCGGCGGCGGGTTTTCATCCACCACCACCTGACCCGGTGGCGGTGGCGGCTGGCGTTCATAAACCACGCAGCCGGCCAGCAGCGGCAGGCCGGCGGCGATTATCAGTGTCTTTGTCAAAATTGATTTTTTCATAGTCACCATTCAAGACGCTAACCGGAACGGATTTGTTACACGGCAGGTGTGCTCGAAACAGACCATTTTCATCTTCGCGTGTTCAGACAGCGCTTTGGAAATTGCTCAATGCAACATTTCATTGCACCTCCACGTGCCGGGTCGGCGCGTGCTTGACCCGCCGGAAAAGGAAAATCAGCGGGATACAGCACAACACCATCACGCCGAAGATGCGGAAATTGTCCACGAACGCCCACAAGTGCGCTTGCGCGTTGAGCAGGCTGTAAAGCGCGGCGTAAGCCTGGTGCGTCGCCGTCACCGAGTCGGTGTGCTGCGCCAGGACGTGTTGCGCCGCAGCAAGCTGCTGGGTGAAGACCGGGTCGGTCGGCGTCAGATGCCCGACCATCAACGCCTGATGCACCTGCGCCCGGCGCGCAATCATCGTGGTGACGAACGCGATGCCGATGCTGCCCCCGAGATTGAGCATGAGGTTATAAAGGCCGGTGCCGCTGCCGATGTCGCGCTGGCGCAACTGGCTCATCGTCGCCGTCGTCAGCGGCACGAAAATGAAGCTGATGGCCACGCCGTTCAGCACCGTCGGCAAAACGACGCTGGCCATGCTCACCTGCAAATTGATTTCGCTCAACATGAAGACCGACAGGCTCAACAGCGAGAAGCCAATGAACAACATTGTCCGCAGCCGGATTTTCCCGACGAGCCGCCCGACAAAAAACGTCGTGACAAACGCCGCCGCGCCGCGCGGACTCAACGCCAGGCCGCTTTGCAACGCCGGATAACCCATCAGCGTTTGCAGGAACAGCGGCAGTTCCGCCGTCGTGCCGTAAAGAATCAGCCCCACCACCGTCATCAGCATCAGGCCGGTGCGGAAATTCCGGCTGGCCAGAATCCGCAAATTCACCAGCGGCTGCTCCACGCGAAATTCCCACACGACGAAGCCGATGAAGGCCGCGACGGACACCAGCGTGAACCAGCGGATCCATTCCGCGCCGAACCAGTCGGCTTCCTGCCCCTTGTCCAGCACGATTTGCATCGTCGCCAGCCACAGCGCCAGCAGCCCGAAGCCGATGAAATCAATAGCCGCCTTCACGTTGCGCTTGATGTAGGGCGGATCCTCGACCAGCCAGACGGCGAGAAAAATCGCCAGGATGCCGACCGGCACGTTGATGTAAAAAATCCAGCGCCAGGAATAATTGTCCGTGATCCAGCCGCCGAGCGTCGGGCCGATGATGGGCGCCACGACGACGGCCTGCGCGAACGTCGCCATCGCGATGCCGCGTTTTTGCGGCGGAAAACTTTCCAGCATTGTCGCCTGCGCAATCGGCACCATCGCGCCGCCGCCCGCGCCCTGCAAAATGCGCGCCGCAATCAGCATCGGCAGGTTCACCGCCATGCCGCATAACACCGATGAGAACGTGAACATCGCGATGCAGGAAATGAAGACCCGTTTCCGGCCGAAATGATTTCCCAGCCAGCCGGTCATCGGCAGGATGATGGCGTTCGAGACGAGGTAGCTCGTCAACACCCACGTCGCCTCATCCGGCGTCGAAGACAAACTGCCGGCGATGTGCGGCAGGGCGATGTTGGCGATGGAAGTGTCGAGCACCTGCATGAACGTCGCCAGCATCACGCCCAACGCGACCAGCCACGGGCTGTGGCGCGGATGCCATTCCTGTTGTTGTCCGCTGTCGGGCATGGGAATTGAAAGTTAAGAACGCCGGTGCCGCGAAATTTTCACTCCACTTTCCGCGCGGCGACGAATTGAAAAACAAATCTCGCCGCACCGGCCAGACCCAGCGCCAGCAGGGCAACCGCCCAATCGGGAATGGCAAACGCGCTCACTTGAACGCTCGGTGTGACGGACAGTCCCGGTCCGATGGTGTGGTCGGCGGGCAGCGCGTCGTCGAAAAGGATTTTCACCGGCACGCGCTGGACAACCTTCACGAAATTGCCCGTGGCGTTTTCCGGCGGCAGCAGGCTGAACGCCGCGCCGCTGCCGGCCTGCACGCTGTCCACGTGCGCGCGGAATGTTTTTCCGCCAAGCGCGTCAATCTCCACCGTCACCGGCTGGCCGGGCTTCATTTTTCTCAACTGCGATTCCTTGAAATTGGCGACGACCCAGATTTCCGGCGGCACGATGGACATGAGCTGCTCGCCGATCTGGACGTAATTGCCGGTCTCGACCTGCTTGCGCGTCACAAGCCCGTCGCACGGCGCGAAGATTTTCGTGTAGGACAAATCCAGTTGCGCCGATTGCACGGCGGTCTGCGCCTGCCGGAACAGCGCGAGCGCCATGCCAACGGAAGCTTCGGTCGCAGTCTGGGTCGCCTTGGCCTCGTTGATTCTTGAAACGTCCGCAACGGCCTTTTGCCTAGCGGCGACCAAATTCGCGTCCGCCTCCTTGACCGCGTCCTGCGCGGCGTCAAATTCCTGCGCCGAAATGGTGTTTTGTGTCCGCAATACCTGGTTGCGCTGAAAATCCGCCTGCGCCCGCGTATCGGTGGCTTCCGCCGCGTCGGCGTCGGCCTTCGACTGGTCGGCGGTGGCTTGGGCGGTGGCCACTTTCACGGCCATCAAATCGAGCGCGGCGAGCACCGTCTTGTAATTGGCCTCCTGCGCGTCGGCGGAGGCCTGCTTCTGCGCGGAGGTTGTCGCGTAATCCGCCGGGTCAACTTCAACGAGCAGTTCGTTGGAATGAACCATTTCGTTGTCGAGGACGTGGACAGTGGCGATCTGCCCGGAAATCCGCGGCGCGATGGAAACCACATGCGCGGCGATGAACGCATCGTCGGTGGATTCGTGCGTCATGAACGTGAACAGATAATCCAGTCCGAAGAATAAAAGGACGGCGAGCGCGACAGTTGCGGGCCAGAGGAACACCGGCGAATTTAGTTTTGCCAGTTGTTTCCCGTTGAGCGGCGATGACGATGGATTTGCAGGAACGGACGTGTTTTCACTCATAAAATCATTCCGGCGACCGGTTCTCGCCGCCGTGGTCTTTGGCAATCAAAACATAAATGGACGGGATGACGAGCAGCGTGAATAGCGTGCCGATGCTCATGCCGGCGACAAGAATGATGCCGATGGAATTGCGCGCCGCCGCGCCCGCGCCGGTGACGAGGGTGAGCGGGAAATTGCCGGCGATGGTGGCCACGGTGGTCATCAGCACCGGCCGCAGCCGCAGCATCGCCGCCTCGCGGATGGCCTGGACTTTGGTCCGCCCCTGGCGCTGGAGTTCGTTGGCGAACTGGACGATCAGAATGCCGTTTTTGGAGATCAGCCCGACGAGCGTGATCAGCCCGACCTCGGAATAAATGTTCATGGAAGTCGTCCAGCCGTTAGTCCAGAACGTCAGGTTCGGATTCGGCATTTTCAGGAAGCAGAAAATGAGCGCGCCGAAAATCGCCAGCGGCACCGAGCCGAGGATGATGATGAACGGGTCGCGGAAGCTGTTGAACTGCGCGGCCAGCACCAGGATGATCAGCACCACCGCCAGCACGAACGCCGGGAGGAACTTGTCGCCTTCCACGCGCAAAAACCGCGAGTCGCCGGTGTAATCCAATTTATAGCTGCTGGGCAGAATCCGCGCGGACTCCTTCTCCAGAAACTTTAGCGCGGTGTCCAGCGGCACGATGGCGACGCCGCTGATCTTGACGGAATTCAACTGCTGGAACCGGTTCAGCGCCCGCGGCGTGGTGTGGTTTGTCAGATACGCGAACGTGCTGACGGGAATCAAGCGGCTGCCCGGCCCTTTGACGTAGGTGTTCTCCAATTGCTGCGCGTCCAGCCGCGCGCCGCGCTCCATTTGCGGGATGACCTTGTAGCTGCGGCCCGACAGGTCGAAGCGGTTCACGTAATTGCCGCCGACGAGCGTGCTCAAATCCGAGCCGACCGTCTGCATGTCGAGGCCGAGCGTGGCGACCTTGTCGCGGTCAATGACCAGTTCGGTCTCCGGCTGGTCCACCTTGGTGTCAATCTGCGGCGGAAAGGCGAACATGCCGTTGGTGGCGCATTCCTGTTCCAACTGCTGCGCAAATCCCAAAATCTCCTCCGGCTCGGCGGTCGAGGACAGCACGAGGTTCATCGGAAAATTTTCACCGCCGGTGGGCAGCGGCGGCGGCGTGACCATGAACATGTGGATGCCGGGAATTGAGTTCACCATCGCCTGCGCCTCCGGCAGGATCTGGAAAACCGTCCGCTTCCGCTCGCCCCACGGCTTGAGCACCATGCCGCCAAATCCGAAGTTCGGCTGCGTCAGTTGAAACACCTGTTCCTTTTCCGGCACCCGGGCGAACGAGCGCCCGGCCACGTCCGCGTAAAACGAAGTCTGCTCGATGGTCGCGTCGGGCGGTGTCTCCACGACGCCGAAAATGACGCCCTGATCCTCCGCCGGCGCGGGTTCCTTGGCAGCCCAGGCCATTCTGAACATCGGAATGGACAATAGCGACAACCCGATCCAGACGGTGTAAATCATCGGCCGCCGCGCGAGCGTCCAGTCCAGCACGCGCCCATAGAACATTTTCAGCCGGTCGAAGTCGCGGTTGATGCGGCCAACCAGCCCGCGATCCTCGCGATCGTGGCTCAACAGCCCGGACGCCATCACCGGCGACAGCGTCAGCGCGACGATGCCGGAAATAAACACCGCGCCGGCCAGCGTCAGCGCGAATTCGTGGAACAGCGAACCGGTCAAGCCGCCTTGAAAGGCAATCGGCGCGTAAACCGCCGCCAGCGTGATCGTCATTGCGATAACCGGCCCGACGAGTTCACGCGCGCCGAGCAACGCCGCATCCACCGGAGTTTTGCCCTCGCGGATGTGGCGTTCGATGTTTTCGACCATCACGATGGCGTCGTCCACCACCAGGCCGACGGCGAGCACGATGGCCAGCAGCGTGAGCAGGTTCAGCGTGAACCCGAACACCTGCATCAGGAAAACCGCGCCGATGAGCGAGAGTGGAATCGCGACCAGCGGAATCAGCACCGAACGGAACGAGCCAAGGAACAGGAAGATCACGACGGACACGATGGTCAGTGTGATGAGGAGCGTCTTCACCACCTCGCGCAGCGCGTCGGAAATATACTGCGTCGCGTCATACGCAACGCGCGCCTGGAGGCCGGTGGGCAAATCCTTCTGGATGGAGGCCAGTTCCGTTCGCACGCGCTTGACGACGTCGAGCGAGTTCGCGTTGGGCAGCACCCAGACGCCGATGAACACCGCGCGTTCGCTGCTGAAACGCACCTCGGAATCGTAATCCTCCGCGCCGAGCACCACGTCCGCCACGTCGCGCAGGCGCACCAACTGGTCGCCATTCCGGCGGACGACGAGGTTTTTGAATTCATCCACCGAGCGCAAATCCGTGTTCGCCGTAAGGTTCACCTGCACGAGCGAACCCTTGGTGTGGCCGACGGCGGAAAGGAAATTATTCGCCGCCAGCGCCGTGCGCACCTCGGTCGGGCTGATGTTGAAGGCCGCCAGCCGGTCGGGCTTGAGCCAGATGCGCATCGCAAACGTGCGGCCCCCCAGGATGTCCGCCTTTTGCACGCCTTCGATGGCGGTCAAACGCGGCTGCACGATGCGCGTGAGGTAATCCGTGATCTGGTTCGCCTGCAAAATGTCCGACGAAAAACTCAAATAGGCCGATGCGAACTGCGAATCGGCGGTGGCGATGGTGAGCGTGGGAATTTCCGCCTCGGGCGGCAGATCGTTGCGCACCTGGTCAACCTTGGAGCTGATTTCGCCGAGCGCTTTTTTGGAGTCGTAATTCAGCCGCAGATGCACCGTGATGGTGGACAGCCCCAGCGCGCTGGCAGATTCCATGTAATCAATCCCGTCCGCCGCCGCGATGGCGCGTTCCAGCGGCTGTGTGACAAATCCGCGCACCAGGTCCGCGCTGGCGCCGACATAAACGGTCGTCACGGTGACGGTCGCGTTCTCGCTCAAGGGGTATTGCCGGAGATTCAGCGAACGGATGGCCTGCAAGCCCGCAATCAGGATGAGCAGGCTCACCACCGTTGCCAGCACCGGCCGGCGGATGAAAATATCCGTGAATGATTTCATGCGCGCGACGGTTTAGCTGTTCGGCGGATTGGGCGACATCGAGGGCTTCGGCGTGTCGGTGTTGTTCACCTGCACGCTCACGCCATTGCGCAGCTTGAACACGCCCGCGCTGACGACGCTGTCGCCGGCCTTCAGCCCCGATTCCACGCTGACAAAGTCGCCATGCACCAGGCCCGTCTGGATGAATTGCTGTCGCGCGACCAGGTTTGTGGTGCCGGCCTGCGGCTCAAGCACATAAACCGAATCGCCGAACGGCGCGCTCAAAACCGCCGTCGCCGGAATCGCCAGCACGGTTTGCTCCTCCGGGAAAAGCACCTCGACGCGCACGAACATTCCGGGCCGCAGCGATTGATCGTTGTTGTCCAGCGTCGCCTGCGAGGTCACGCTGCGAGTCGCGGAATCAAGGTCGGGATTGAGCGCGGTTAGCGTGCCGTCGAATGTGCGGCCCGGATAAGAGTCGCTGGAAATGCGCACGGCCAGCCCGGTCTTCAGCCGCGCCAAATCCTGTTGCGGCAGCGAAAAATCGGCAAAGACCCGCGAAAGCGATTGCAGCGAGACAACCGGCTTGCCCACGTCGAGCAATTCGCCGAGGTTCACCAGCCGGATGCCCAGCTTGCCGGCAAATGGCGCGCGGATGGTTTTCTTGTCAATCGTCGCGCGGATGTTGTCGGCATTGGCCTGATTTTGTTTGAGCGTGGCTTCTGCCTGGTCCAGTTCAGACTGCGAAACGGTTTTGTCCGCAAGCAGCGTGCGGGTGCGTTCGGCGTTGAGCCGCGCCAGTTCCACCTGCGCCTCGACCGCGCGCAACTGCGCCTCCTCCGACGACGTGTCGAGGCGCACCAGCAGATCGCCCTTGGCCACGGTCGCGCCGGACTCGAAATCAATCTCGCTCACCGTCCCGGCGATTTCGGGCGAGACGGTCACGCCCTGCTCCGCGGTGATGGAACCGATGGCGGTCAGCGAGTCCTGCCATTTTTCCTCGCTCACCGTGGCGGAGGCGACGGTTTCCGGCGGCGGCACGAATGCCGCGCCAAACGCAATCATCTTGTGAATCTGCAGTGCCTTCACGCCGGCCAGCACCAGGAACACGGCGAAGACGATGGCAATCGCGGTAAAAATTTTCCGTTTCATATATTTTTCAATGGTTGATTTTTCCAAAAATGCTTCAAGCCCGTCGTTTCTTTACGCCCGCGCCGACGAGGAACAATTCCACGGTGCGCTTCGCCGTTTTTGTGTCCGGCACGCAATCCCGCGCGACTAGGTGCGCCACAAGGTAAAAATGCGTCAGGCCGTAAAAGCCGAAGGCCAGTTCGCGGCTGTCAAACCGCCGGTCCAATCCGCCGTCTTTTTGCGCCTGCTTGATGAGCGAGTGGACGAACTCGAAGTTCCGCTCGCATTTTTCCGTGCAGGACAGATCCTCCGGCACTTCGCCCGGCGCGGCGAACATCGTGGCGAACGAAATCCGCATCAATTCCCGGTTCCGGCGGAAATAATCGAACAACGCGACAAGGATATTCTCCAGTTGCGCGCGAATGTCGCGGCCCTTCTCCGCCGCTTCGCGCAACAGGCGGTAGCGCTCGTCGTGCGCCTCATGCACAAGCGCCTGGAACAGCCCGGCCTTGTCCGGGAAATGATAATACAGCGCCGGCTTGGACACCTTCGCGTCATCCACGATGGCCTGAACCGACGTGGCCGCGTAGCCCGCGTTGGCAAAATGCTTCAGCGCCGCGCGAAGAATATGTCGTCGCGTTTCGGAATCGGCTTTCGGGATGTCCACCGCCTTGGCCATAAAACTTACCGAACGGTAGGTAA
>Ga0181525_10003004_pt1 | contig 13518 bp, 13 predicted proteins | sample PEATcosm2014_Bin_48_FD_121100 | JGI IMG/M metagenome (GOLD analysis project Ga0181525, IMG submission 121100) | Peatland microbial communities from MTU Mesocosm Facility, Houghton, MI, USA - PEATcosm2014_Bin06_10_metaG | ecosystem: Environmental > Terrestrial > Soil > Wetlands > Peat | place...
GCGTGCGGCTCGTCGCGAGTGTTGATGATGGGGCGGCTCCGCGTCGTCGCCGACGAGATGGCTTCCCAGATGTGCTCGGCGCGTTGACTCATGGAGAACGCGGTGCCCTTGGCGTTGGTCACGACCTTGCCGGCCCCCGTGAAGATCTGGCGACTAATGAGAAACGGGATGAACACGTTTTCGAGCCGACTCAGGTCCTCGATGCGCTCGATGCAGTAGTTCTCGTGACAGCCGTAGGAGTTGCCGGTCGAGTCGGTGTTGTTCTTAAAGAGGTAGATGTCTCCGCGGATCCCCTCCTCGGCGAGTTGGGACTGCGCGTAGCCGACCAACTCTCGCAGGATCGACTCGCCCGCCTTGTCTTGGGCGACGAGGTCACTGAGGCTGTCGCACTCGGCCGTCGCGTACTCGGGGTGACTGCCGACGTCGAGGTAGAGCCGACTGCCGTTCTCGAGGAACACGTTCGACGACCGACCCCAGGCGACGACCTTGCGGAAGAGAAAGCGCGACACCTCATCGGGACTGAGGCGTCGCTGCCCGCGTAGGGAGAAGGTAATCCCGTATTCGGTCTCTACGCCGTAGATCCTTCGCAGCATGGCGACCCCGAGCGCTAGCTCAGCAGCTCCCGTACCTGTTCGTCACCCAGGCGCAAGAAGGTACGTCGGTTGCCCCGGTCTTCGAGGATGCAGGCTTCGATGTCCTCTACCGGCAGCACTCGGTCGGGGCCGGCGAGGGCACTGACCGCGTTCTTCAGGGTGACGGCGAGCGAGTGGAGGGCCCCGTCGGTCAGGGCGAATCGGTCGCGAATCGTCTCCGCGTCACCGCCGAGCACGGCGAAGTGCGGCTCGTCGGAGATCGTGCCCTCGTAGGCGACGCGGTAGAGCTTGGTGGGGCGCAGGTTGTTGCCCAGTTGGGCCACCAGGATCTCGACCTCGAGGGGTTTCTGTCCTTCGGTGAACATGTCGCCGAGGTGCTGGGCGTAGTAGTTGGCGAGCGCCCGCGCGTCGACGTCCTCACGCGAGTACGTGAAGCCGGTCGAGTCGGCCCAACGGATGCCCGCTTCGCGCAGCCGGTCGAACTCGTTGTACTTGCCGACCCCGGCGAAGGCCAGGCGGTCGTAGACCTCGGAGATCTTGTTGAGCGACGCCGAGGGGTTCTCCGCCACCATCACGACGCCCTTGTCGTAGATCGAGGCGACCAGGGACCGTCCGCGCGCGATGCCCTTCTGGGCGAACTCGGCGCGGTCCTTGGTGAGCTGTTCGGGCGAGACGTAGAAGTAGTTCGTCACCGCAGCGCTCCACCGGCCACACCCCGTGACTCCGTGCGCCGATCGTTGATGAGCCGAAAGCGTGCCGCGACGTCGGTCGCCGGGAGCTCCTGGAAGCCCTGCGCGTCGACGGTGATCATCATGGGAAAGATGTTGCGCACGAAGTCCGGCCCGCCCGTGCTCGGGTCGTTGTCCCCGGCCTCGTAGAGCGCGAGCGCGCCGAGCTCGAGGGCCCCTTCGCGGTCCAGGTCCTCTCGGAATCCCAGCCGCAGTGTTCCCTCGGCGAAGGGTGAGCCCGAGCCGATGGTGGCGAAGTCCGTGCGTTCGTAACAACCGCCGGCGCCGTCGTACTCGAAGATCCGCCCCGACGCTCGACTCTCGTCCCAGCCCGCGAGGAGCGGCACCACGATGAGGGGCGAGGAGAGGTTGTTGCGTTGGACGATCGGCGAGAGGTAGTTGGCCTTGCCCTCGAGGCTGAGCGCCGAGTCGGTCATCTTCTCGTAGTGCTCGAAGGACAGTTGGGCGATCTTGAGCAACTCCATCCCCCGCGCGGCGCTGCCGGAGATCGCTAGCGCCGTGAATCGATCGGCCGGTTCGATCTTTCGGACGTCGCGACTAGCGATGTAGTTGCCGGTCGCCTGGCGGTCCCCCACCATGACCACGCCGCCCTGGTAGCGAACGGCGATCACCGTGGTGGCGTGGGGCACCTCACCGGTCGTGGGTCCCGAGGACGTCGAGAGCCCGGTCGCTTCGGCGTAGTGCCAGAATGATGGTCCGGGGTCGCCGTGGGCACTAAAGAGCGGCAGACCCACGTCTACTCTCCGCCTTTTTGCACGTAGTTACGTACAAACTCCTCGGCGTTCTCCTCTAAGACCTCGTCTATCTCGTCAAGCAAATCGTCGAGGTCGGCCTTCAGTTGGTCGCCCTTGGTCGCGTCCACCGACACGTCCTCGGTCGTCTCACTCGCACGCTCGGTGCGCTGCTTTTGGATTCGCTCTCGTTCACTCATACGTCTGTTCTACCTGTCTAGTGCGTCAAGAAGTTCACTTGCCGATGCACTCGTTTCTAGCAACTCTGCGGTCAGTGCATGGGTACCCCTCAAGGGATCGAGCATCGGGACTCGTTGCAGGGGTCCCTCCCCGAGATCGAAGACGACCGAATCCCAGTTCGCCGCGACGATCTCGTCGGGGTAGCGCGCCACGCACTGGCCGCGAAAGTACGCTCGCGTGCTGTTCGGTGGATTGTGAACGGCTTCACGAACCTCGGGTTCCTGATGCAGCCGACGCAGCCCGACCCGCTGGGCCAGCGAGTGGGTGGGGCGCAGGTCGTGGTACTGCAGGTCGATCGCGCGTAACCGTGCGTCTTTGCCCCGCAGGTCGTACCGGGCCCGATAGCCGTTGACCACGCGCCACTTCGCCACCCAGTCCACGCGATCGGCGACCGAGTCGCGGTCGTCGCGAACCCCGTCGAGCATCTCGCGCCACTGCGTGAGCACGAGGTCGACCTCGTGCTCGTCGCCCACGGTCTCGGCCCCGGTGCGCCGCACGTAGGAGGAGGCCAGGGTCCAGAGCTCGTCCTGGAAGTCCCAGGCGCTGCGGGTGCGCTCGTCGTCGCAGAGCACCGCGTCACGCAGGGTCAGGTCGATGGCGAAGGCGCGCACGGCGTGCACCGGAGCGCGCGGCATCGCGGGGAAGGCGTCCGGTCCGAACTCCTCGAGGGCGGCGAGCAGCAGCGCGGTCGAGCCGACCTTCACGAAGGTCGCCACCTGGCTCATGTTGGCGTCACCGATGATCACGTGGAGGCGACGGAACCGCTCGGCGTCGGCGTGGGGCTCGTCACGGGTGTTGATGATCGGCCGCTTGAGGGTCGTTTCGAGGCCGACGACCTCTTCGAAGAACTCGGCGCGCTGGGAGAGTTGGAACTCGGGGTCGACTTCGAGCGCCGCGTCGGTCTCGGCGCCAACCTTGCCCGCGCCAACGACCACCTGTCGCGAGACGAAGTGCGGCACCATGGCGCGCACGAGGTGCGTGAATTCGACGTCACGGCGTACGAGGTAGTTCTCGTGGGTGCCGTAGGAGTTCCCCTTGCCGTCGGAGTTGTTCTTGTAGAGCGTGATCGCGTGACTCGCGTCGAGCGCGTCGTTGGCGATGCCGAGCGCTCGACGCATGATCTCCTCGCCCGCGACGTCGTAGAGCGTGGCCTCTAAGGGGGTGCGACACTCGGGCGAGGAGTACTCGGGGTGGGCGTGGTCCACGTAGAGTCGCGCACCGTTGGTGAGGACGGTGTTGGCGAGGTGGGTCTCGACGACCGGCGCGAACGACGTGAGGTCGACGCGCCCGCGGGCGTCCATCTCGGGCGTCTCGCCGTCGAAGTCCCAGTTGATGCGCGTACGACCCTGTTGCGCGTAGGCGTTGACGATGATGCTGGAGGAGGTGATGGGGTCGTAGTCCGGTCCGCCCGCGATACCGTACTCCGTCTCGACGCCGAGTACCTTCGCAATCGATCTCGAGTTAGAGATACTGACCCGTACCCACGTGCTGGATCGAGCGTCCGCCCTTCACGTCGTCTTCTTCGCGGTTGATCAGCGTGCGAATGAAGATGATCCGCTCGCCCTTCTTGCCCGAGATCCGAGCCCAGTCGTCGGGGTTGGTCGTGTTCGGCAGGTCCTCGTTCTCGCGGAACTCCTGGCGGATCGACTCGAAGAGGTCGGTGCTGCGAAGTCCCCGGCCCTGGTTGGCGATCTCTCGCTTCACCGCGATCTTCTTCGCTCGACGCACGATGTTCTCGATCATGGCGCCCGAGGCGAAGTCCTTGAAGTACAGGACCTCCTTGTCGCCGCCCTGGTAGGTCACCTCGAGGAAGCGGTTCTCGTCGTCGATGCGGAACATGTGCGTGACGGTCTCTTCGATCATCGCTTGGACCGCCTTGGCGCGGTCACCACCGCCGAGCTCGCGGACGGCACCCTCGTCGAGGGGCAACTCGACGTGGAGGTAGCGCTGGAAGATCTGCGCGGCGGCGTCGGCGTCGGGCCGCTCGATCTTGATCTTCACGTCCAGGCGACCTGGCCGCAGAATCGCCGGGTCGATGAGGTCCTCGCGGTTGGTGGCGCCAATCACGATGACGTCGCGCAGCGACTCCACGCCGTCGATCTCGGCGAGGAGCTGCGGCACGATGGTCGACTCCATATCCGAACTGATACCCGTCCCGCGGGTGCGAAAGAGAGAGTCCATCTCGTCAAAGAAGACAATGACCGGCACGCCCTCTTCGGCCTTCTCCCGCGCGCGCTGGAAGACCACGCGAATTTGGCGTTCGGTCTCACCGACGTACTTGTTGAGCAACTCGGGACCCTTGATGTTCAAGAAGTACGAGCGCACGTTGCGATTGCCCGTCAACTCCCCCACCTTCTGGGAGAGCGAGTTGGCGACGGCCTTGGCGATGAGCGTCTTGCCGCACCCCGGCGGACCGTAGAGCAAGATGCCCTTGGGGGCCGGTAGGTCGTAGTCGTTGAAGAGCGCGCGGTGCAGGTACGGCAGTTCCACCGCGTCGGTGATCGCTTCGATCTGTGCGTCGAGACCGCCGACGTCGGCGTAGCTGATGTCGGGCACCTCTTCGAGGATCAACTCCTCGGCCTCTTGGCGGATCAACTTCTCGGTCAGCAAGTTGGAGCGCAGGTCGAGCAGCAACGCGTCGCCGCTGCGCAACTTGACCGATCGCAGCGCCTCGGCGAGTTCGACGACTCGCTCTTCGTCGGCGCGGCCGTAGACGAGCACTCGACGCTCGTCGAGCACCTCTTTGACGGTGACGACTTCGCCCTGTCCGTCGGAGTCGCGAACACCAATGACCGTGAAGGATTCGTTGAGCACCACCTCGTCGCCGCGCGCGATTTGGGCGGGGTCGAGGGCCGGGTGCAGCGCCACGCGCATCTTGCGTCCGGAGGCGAAGATATCGACGGATCCGTCTTCGTTAAAACCCGTAAACGTGCCGTAGACGGCCGGCGGCTGGGTGAGTTTTTCGACCTCGTCGCGCAGCGCCGCGATCTGGTCTCTCGTCTGTTGAATGGTGATCGTGAGCTTCTCGTTGTTCGAGCGACTCTGGGACAACTGTCCGCGCGCCTCGAGGAGTTTCTCTTCGAGCGCCTCAATGCGGCGGGTCGCCTGTTCGACCTCGCTGAGGTTCGAGTCCCGCGGGGTGGCGGTGAGCGTCTCGTCGTGCTCCTCGCTCGACGCATCGGGAAATCCTCGGGAACGATCCATAATTCCACCCTAGGGGAGCGGCGCTGGGGCGTGAAGGTCACGTTCTGAGCCGCTCCCCTACTAGAGTAACTAGACGTAGTTAGCTCTGGAGGACACGCGAATGAAGGTTTGGATTGACCAAGACCTCTGCACCGGCGACGGCCTGTGTGAAGAGATCTGTCCGTCGGTCTTCACGCTGCTCGACGACGGCCTCGCCTACGTGAAGCAGGGCGCGGACGTCAAGAGCAACCCCGGCGGCGCCGACGGCGTGGCCGAGGTGCCCAGCGAGTTCGAGGACGCGGTCATCGAGGCCTCTGAGGAGTGCCCGGGTGAGTGCATCTTCATCGAACGCAATTAGTCGCTAACTCATACCGCGGTGCGCGGTCTCGGTAACAGTGTGGCCCTGACCCGACGTGGTTCCCGAATGCGGTAGTTCGAACTCGTTGCTTCGACGGACTCGTGCGTAGGTCCGCGCCAGTGGACTGCTCGCTCGCGTTCAGCTAGCGAGATCGGGCGTCCGGCCGCGTCTGCCCCAGAAACCTAGAGTGCAACGTCATGAGCGCGCCGCCCCCACCGTTGGGTCTAAGAGAGCGCGCCGCGCTCGCCCTGCTAGCCGTCGGCACTGTTGCCTTCATGCCCGGTGCGTTGGACCGATTTGTGTTCGTGAAGGTCGCGTTGGTGGCGAGCGGCGTCGCCCTCGCCTTCGCGGCTCCGGCCCGCGGTCGACTTTCGCCGCGGATCGTCGCACTCCTCTCTTTCGGAGCCCTACTCCTCCTTGTCGCAACGTTGCGTGAGGCGGCGCCACTGACCGCGCTCGTCGGTCGATCACCGCGTTTCGAAGGCGTCTTCGTTCTGCCCGTCTACGTCGGCGCCGCCGCGGCGGGGGCCCGACTTCTCGGTCCCCACCGAGCCGCCGGTTCGACCGCGTGGTTCATGAACTGCCTGGCCCTCGCAGCAGTGTTGGTTGGCGTTGAAGCGGCGCTCGAACTCTCGGGACTCCGGCCCCTCGCGACCAACGTGGCTCGGCCGGGATCGCTGCTCGGTAACGCGAGCGACGAAGGCGCGTGGGCCGCGCTCGTGCTCGGTCCTCTCGCCGCCGTCGCGGTCACAACTCGCAGGTGGCCCTACGCCCTTGGTGTACTCGCTGCGGGCGTGACGTTGGTGGCGAGTGGGTCACGAGGGGCGCTCCTGGGAGCGGTAGTGGTTGCGGTCGTCCTGGTGCTGCTCGAACCTCGCAGGTCGCTCAAGGTGCTAATCCTCGCCGGTCTTCTCGTGGTGGCCGTGGGCTCTTTCGCCGTGCCGGCGACGCGCGACCGGATTGTGGGCTCGAGTCCCTACGCCATAGAGACCGCGAAGGGTAGGACCCTGCTGTGGGAGGAGACCGTCCATCTCGTGGAGGATCACCCGCTGCTCGGCGTCGGGGCGAGCGGCTTTGTGAACGCCATTCCTCACGACCATACGCTGCAGTGGCAGCGCGACGTCGGCCCCGCCGACCCACCCGACAGTCCGCACGACTGGATCCTTCAAGCGGCGAGTGACGGAGGTCTGCTGTTAGGACTCGCCGCGCTCGCGCTCGCGTTGATGGTGCTCTTCGACGGCGTGGCCGCGACGCGACGACAGCCCAATCGCGGCGAGCGTTCGGCCGTCGTCGGCTTTGTTGCGGGAGTGGGTGGCTACGGTGTTGCCCTGTTGTTCCACTTCACGTCGCCTGGCACGACGCCGCTGGCGGCGACGTTCGCCGGTGCGTTGGTCGCGGTGACCGCCCGATCGGGCAACGAGCGTGGTGAGACGACGGTGCCACGGTCCTCACGACTACGACTCCGGTACGAGGACCCGAAAGCTCTGAACGTTCTCAGGGTTGCGCTCTTCAGCGCCCTCGCGGTCCTCTTGCTCCTCGCGGCAGTAGCGGAGATTCCGCTGCGCAGCGCCATTGACGATGCCGCCCTCGGTCGTCTTGGTGCCGCGGACCACAGCTTTCATCTGGCGCAGACCCTGCGTCCGTGGGATCCAAGTATCGGGGCGACCGCCGGTCACGCCTTCGCCGTCCTCGCGGCACTCGGTGAACCAGGCGCCGCCGCGCGGGGCGAACCCTGGGTGGTGGCCGAAGTTCGAGAGGACCCCCAGGGGGTCGGGTCGCTCGAAGACGCGGCCGCGATTGACGTCGCGCTTCATCGATGGGCCGCCGCCCAATCGCTCCTCGTTCGCGCGACCTCGCTCGACCCTACGAACCCTCTCGTACTGTTGGCGCTCGGGCGCGTCGAGCTGCAACGGGGCTTTCGGCCGCGGGCCGTCAACACACTCGAAGAGGCGAAGCGCTACGCACCCTCTAACTCCGCTGTTCGTCGGGCGCTTCGCCACGCGCGCGGATGAACGAGCGCTCGACCCACCCGTCGACGCAGACGAGAGCGTCTCGGAGAAATGCGCGACACGAGAACGCACTTTGTGGTACTTTTCGCCAGGTCTCACCGGCAGGTGTTGCGACGAGACGACGCGAGTGAAGCGGGGCAACGTACAGTGAGTAGAGAGCAGCGTCCTCAATCGGCGTTCGACGCCTCCGACCAACTCTTAACGGCGTCGCCCCGACGCCCGCGCGGTCGCCGGCACGGGTCGCCCAAGCTGATGATCTGGAGCGTCGTCGCGGCGGCGCTCTTCGCCATCTTTCTAGCGGTGCCCATGTTCTTGGGACACAGCGCCTCGCCGTCATCGTTGACGTCGGCGTCGACGATCCGAGCGGGCGACGCCGTCGGACACGGCACCCTCGCCACCCAGGCCGCGACGTCGAAGTGGGTCCTACCGCCTGCGCGACTCGTCAGTCTCTTCGGCACGAGCTACTCGCTCGACACCAACGGCGTCGCCCCGATTGCCTCAGCGATTGGCACCCCGGGCGAGATCTTTCACTCCCTCGGTGACGACGCCGTCAACCTGGCGATCACCCTCGTGGTCGTCCTGTTCATCGCCTTTCCCGCCAACATCTTCAACCAGACGCTCTCGGAGAACTACGACGAAGTCCAACTGATGAAGGAGAACGCGCGGCGCAGAATCCGAAAGACCCTCGGGCTCTCTAACGACACGCCGAAGGATTCCACCGACACGACGACCACGCCCACCGGATCCGCGAGCGAGGGATCCGCCACCACGTCGATGCCCGGACTCGCCAGCCGCCAGTGGTTCATCGCCACCTTGGTGATCGGCGCCGTCCTGGGAGGGCTGCTCGATCCCAACTTCGGCGCGAACTCCCACTCATTCGAGAGTTTCCTCTCGACGCTCGTGGCCTTCTCGGTGGGGGCCGTGTTGAGTTGGTTCGTCGCCAAGACCTTCCGCTCGATGCACAAGTATCCGACGCAGACCTACTTAAAGGCCCTGCCCATCGGGCTCGGCATCGCCCTGGCGTGCGTCATCGTTTCACGAGCGTCGCACTTCACACCGGGCTACCTCTACGGCATCGTGGTCAGTATCTCCTTCGTGGTGTCGATGAAGGATCAACACAACTCGCACCTGATCGTGATCTCGACCCTGTCGACGCTGTCCGTGGCCCTGGTCGCGTGGATGCTCTGGATTCCCGTCAATCACCTGGCGCTCACCGGGAGCGGCAACTTCATCGAGGCGATCTTGGACGACGTGCTGGGCTCACTGTTCATCGGGGGCATTATCGGTTCCGTCATTGGCCTGTTGCCCCTCGAGGGACTCTCGGGCGGCACGTTGGTCAAGTGGCGCCGTGACGTTTGGGCGGCGGTGTTCGCCCTGGCGGTGTTCCTCCTCATCTCGGTGGAGCTGCACCCCGCGTCGGGTCCGGCGCATCACGGCGGTGCGCCAATCGCGACGGCGATCATCCTCTTTATCGGCTTTGGCGCGCTGAGCTTTGGCACGAGGTGGTACTTCGCCCAGCGCAAACTCCAAAAACCCCCGAAGCCGACCACCTAGCGACAGCCTCCGCCGAGTGGTGGCTACTCCTCTAGGCGGCCCACGAGTCGTCGCGCCGACGTCAAAAATCCGGTGTGCGCGACCATCCGGTGATCGGGACGAACGGATCGGCCATCGACGTGCCAGGTTCGGCGCAGTATCTCCACCGTCTCTTCGAGGCCGAAGCTGTGCTGGTGTAAGGACTCACGGAGCAGTTGGGTCTGGTTGATCGTCGGGAGGTAGGCGAGGAAGATCCCGCCCGGCCGTAGTGCGCCCTCGGCGTGCTTGACCACGTCCCAGGGCTCGGGCATGTCCAGGATCACGCGGTCGAGGTCGACCTCGTCGATGCCGAGGGTGACGTCACGGATCCGGACGTCGTAGTCCACGTCGTCCCCGAGGAACTCTCGCACGTTCTTCTGCGCGTGGGCGGCAAAGTCCTCGCGTATCTCGTAGGCGACGATCGAGGCCCCCGCCCGCAGCAGGGTCATCGAGAGCGCGCCCGAACCGACGCCGGCCTCGAGCACCCGCATGCCGGGCCCGACGTCGGCCTGCATCAAGATCGTGCCAAGGTCCTTGGGGTAGATGACCTGCGCGCCGCGGGGCATCTTCAAGACCACGTCGGACAACGTGGGGCGCAACACCAGGAACTTGCGCTCGGAACTCGAGCGCACGAGCGAACCTTCGAGTGAGCCGATCACGTCGTCGTGTTGGACGATGCCGGCGTGGGTGTGAAAGGCCGTGCCCGAGCGCAGCGTGACGAGGTAGTGGCGGTCCTTCGCGTCGATGAGCATCACGCGCTCGCCGTCGACGAGCACGGCCGTCACGACGCGTCGCGCTTTCGCCGAGCCGTCGCGTTCGCGCTGCGCCGGTCGAACCAGCGAAGGAGCAGGATCGCTCCGGTCAGGTAGAGCCACCTGGGCTGCTTCTGGCCCCAGGCCCGCGCCAGCGTCGCGGCGGCGGCGATACGAAATACTCGGCGCAACATCAGGCCTTCTTACGCGCCTTACGCCCTCGTCGACCCCGGACCCAGCCCCAGACGTAGCCGGTCACGACCCCCCCGACCCCCAACGCCGCGACCGCGGGTCGCGAGGACGCGATGGAGTTACCGATCTGACCCTGTTTGGGCAGCATGGAACGCAGGGAGGTTTCGAGTTCCCGGCGGGTCTCGCTGCGTTCGGTCACTTCGTGGCCTTCAAGCGGCGCTTGGCCGTCCCGCTCACGATGCGCCAGGCGGTGAGGCCCATGACCACCAGGGAGAGCGCCGCGACGATCACGTAGGGCAGCCACGAGAGGGAGCCGTCCAGGACCGGGAACTGCCACTGGAGGTAGCGCAGGGAACCCAGGAGTAAGAGCACCGCCCCGAAGCCCACGAAGACGCTCCCGATCGTGCCCCACAGGACGAAGCGACCGAGGTCCTTTAGGGGCTTGATGGTCTCTTCTTTGACGTAGCGGATCGCCAGCTCGCGCAGCTCCTCGAAGTCGCGCTGGAGTGAGGCCCCTCGCAGAAAGCGGCGCCACGACTTGTTCTTCACGGCCTCATCCTACTCAGTGCGTTCTTTTACCAAGTAGGTGGAACTGGCCGTGGCGACGAGTCGCTCCTCTTGATCGGTGATCCGAGCCTCTAAAAAGGAGACGACGCGCCCGGCCTTTAACACCGTGGCGACGCAGGTCAGCACGTCGCCGACCCTCGCCGAACGAAGGAACGTGACCTTCATCTCGGTGTTGGCCACCGTGACCCTGCGCCCACCCACCACCGTCACCGCCGACGCCCCCATCGCCGAGTCCATGATCGACGCCACGAAGCCGCCCTGCACGACCCCCGCGGGATTCAAGAAGCGCTCGTCGACGCGAACGCGCCACGTGGTCGATCCGGGCGTGGACTTCTCCACGCACACCATGCCGAGGGTCAAGTCGCAGTTCGGCGGGATCTGGAGTGCCACGTGGCGAGGATAGTCGCGAGCGCTCGGGCGACGAAGGTGATTCGGTACTGTTCTAGTCATGACTGACACCCTCTACCCCGGCGCGACCGAGCTCGAGGGACGGGTGATCCGCGAGGTGGTGGCGGTCGCCATGGACGCGCCGGCCAAGGCCAACTCCGGCCACAGCGGGACCGCGATGGCGCTCGCCCCCCTGGGCGTGATGCTCTGGGCGCGCGTGTTGCGACACGACCCGACCGACCCGCTGTGGAGTGACCGGGACCGCTTCATCTTGAGCAACGGCCACTGCTGCATCCTCCAGTACGCCCTGGCCCACGAGTTCGGCTACGACGTGAGCGTCGAGGACCTCATGGCGTTTCGCCAGCTGCACTCCAAGACGCCCGGTCACCCCGAGCGAGGGCACACCCCGACCGTCGAGGTCACCACGGGACCGCTCGGCCAGGGTATCGGCAACGGCGTAGGCATGGCCATCGCCGAACAGATCCTGCGCAGTGACTTCGGTGAGGAGTTGGTGAACCACCGCACCTGGGTGTTCGCGGGCGACGGGTGCTTCGAAGAGGGGATCAGCCACGAGGCGGCCTCCCTCGCGGGCGCGCTGGGCTTGGACCGCCTGACGATCTTCTACGACGACAACCACATCACCATCGACGGGGCGACCGAACTCGCCCTGCGCGACGACCCGGCCGAACGCTTCGCCGCGTACGGCTGGCACGTGCTAGACCTCGGGGACCAGGCGAACGACCTCGACGCCCTAGAGGGTGCGACGCGCGCCGCGATCGCCGAGACCACTCGCCCGTCCTTGATCATCGTGCGTTCGCACATCGGCTTTCCCTCGCCCGAGATGATGGACACCCGCGAGGCCCACGGCACGCCGTTCACACCCGAGGCCATCGCCAGGGTCAAAGAGATCCTCGGCGTCTCGCCCGACGCCTTCCACTTCGACCCGGAGATCCAACACGAACTCCTCGAGCGCATCGCGCCGAACCGGGCCGAGCGCGTGGCCTGGGACGCGCGGGTGCGCGCCGCGGGTGAGAAGGGCGAACGACTGCTCGAACAGCTCGACACCAACGGCGCGGCCGTCATCACCACCCCGCCCGAGCTCTATCCCTTCGGCACGGTGGCCGCCACCCGCAAGGCCATGGCCAAGGCCATGGACGCCTTCGCGACCCAGACCCCGGGGCTGACCGCCGGCTCGGCCGACCTGACCGACAACACGGGCATGGAACTCAAGGGTCTCGCGATCCACAACCGCTCGACGCCCGGCGGGCGGCAGTTCCACTACGGCATTCGCGAGTTCTCGATGAACGCCATCATGGTGGGCCAGGCGCACCACGGCGGCCTTCGCCCGATCGGGTCGACCTTCTTCGTCTTCAGCGACTACGGTCGCGGCGCCATCCGCCTCGCCGCGCTCTCACACGCCGCAGTGCTCTTCGTCTACACCCACGACTCCATCGGCGTGGGCGAAGACGGTCCCACCCACGAACCGGTCGAGCAGCTCATGTCGCTGCGCGCGATGCCGAACCTCCACGTGGTACGACCCAGTGACGCCAACGAAGCGCTCGATCTCATCGAGGGGTACCTCAGCGCGAAGGAACCGCCCACGACCGCCCTGATCCTGTCGCGCCAGGACATGCCCGTCTTCAACGAGGCCGACCACGCGGCCAGCGTCGAGGGCGCCCGTCGCGGTGGCTACGTGCTGCGCGAACGCGACGACGCCGTCTTCACGTTGGTGGGCACCGGCTCCGAGGTCGGGGTCTGTCTCGCCGCGGCGGACGAACTGGCCACCAAGGGGGTCGTGACCCGCGTGGTGGCGCTGCCGTGTTGGCGCTGCTTCGATGAACAGCCCAGTGAGTACCGCGCCGCGGTGCTTCGCCGCTCGACCCCGTCGGTCTCCATCGAGGCGGGTGCCACCCTCGGGTGGGCCAACTACGTCGATGAGTCCATTGGCATCGACACCTTTGGCCAGTCGGCCCCCGCGAAGGACGTCTTTGCGTATCTCGGCATCGTGCCCGCCACCGTGGTCGCGCACGGCGAACGAACCTTAAGTGAGGCCACATGACATCGTTGAACGACCTGTACAACAACTACGGCCAGAGCCCGTGGCTGGACAACCTACGACTCGACTGGATCGAGGACGGGACGCTCGCCACGTTCATCCGTGAGGGCGTGCGCGGGGTGACGTCCA
>Ga0181525_10003005_pt1 | contig 13517 bp, 11 predicted proteins | sample PEATcosm2014_Bin_48_FD_121100 | JGI IMG/M metagenome (GOLD analysis project Ga0181525, IMG submission 121100) | Peatland microbial communities from MTU Mesocosm Facility, Houghton, MI, USA - PEATcosm2014_Bin06_10_metaG | ecosystem: Environmental > Terrestrial > Soil > Wetlands > Peat | place...
AGGTCTGCGGCGCGGAGGTGATGCCCGCCTGCGTGAACAGCTTCTTGTTGTAGAAGAGCGTGCGGCTCGAGGTGGTGAACGGCATGCCGTACTGCGTGCCGTTGTAGGTGCCCTGGTTCTTGAACCCGGGCAGCAGGTTCGACGGGTCCGACAGCACGTCCGAGGCGGAGTAGAGCAGACCGTCCTGGGCGTAGTTGGAGAAGTAGTCGCCCTCGGTGATGTCCGGGTACTGCTTGTTCTGGATCATCGTCTGGACCTGCTGGTCGAAGTTCATCCAGGGGATCGAGGTGACGTTGACCTTGATGTCGGAGTGAGCGGCCTCGAAGGCGGAGACGATGCCGTCCCAGTACTTGGCGCTGGCGTTGCTCGGGCCGGTGCCGTAGTCGGCGACCACGAGCTTGAGGGTGGTGGTGCCGCCGCTGCCACCGGACGACGAGCCGCCGCTGCTGCACGCGGCCAGGGCCAGCGCGGCAGTGGCCGCAAGCGCGGCGCCGGAGAGGCGCCGCGTGAACTTCTTGTCCATCGGGGTCTCTTCTCTATGGAGAGGTTTTTGTTAGTTCACCGTACTTACATATTCCCGTCAAGACCGTCCGCCGAGTTTTACCGCACTGTGACCCCTGGTGGCGCCGGCCCGCGGCCGTTGACTGGCAGCCGAGTTTTCACTCAACGGGAGCAATGCGCTACTCTACGAATCGTAGGCCATAAACTGCCGTTGCGAGTGAGACTGATGTTATGAATCCGCCGTTTGAGTTCGCGCTTGCGATCGCACTGCCTATCGTGGCGGTCTATGCCGTGATCGGCGGCGGCCGCATGCTCAACTGGATCTCCGAGCGCCAGGTGCACGCTCCCGCTCCCGAGCCGATCCACCGGGTGCGCGCGAACCTGGTCAAGCTGCGCGCTGAGGTTGAGTCCACGGAGATGCGCAACGATCTCTTGGCGAAGAACATGCGGCTGCGCGCGGTGCGCGCGGCCTACGTAGACGCGCTGTACGACGCCTGCGGACGGCTGGGCACCAGCCCGCTGCCCGGTGCGCGCCCCGGCAACATCCAGCAGAGCGACATCTACCGGCTGGAGACAGCGCTACGGGCGCGCGGTCTCGACGTCAGGGAGACCGTCGCCCCGCGCTGAGGCGGGCCCGGCCAGGCCGTCGGCTGCCCCGCTGCCCGACGCGCCGCCTGCCGTTTCCCGCGCGCCCGCGAGAGTGAGGTTCCGGCCGCTGCCGGGATCGAAGACGTGCAGTTTCCGTCCGTCGATCCACAGTCGCGCGTTCTCCCCCTCGGTGATCCGGCTCGCCGGGTCCAGCCGGGCGACCACGGTCTCCGTGGTGCCACCAGTGTCCGCTCGTCCCGAGTCCCTGGCGAGCTCTTCGAGCTCGGTCACGTTCGCGGCCGGTCCGAGCTGCTGGGTGAAATAGACGAACTTGTCCGAGCCGAGCGACTCGATCACGTCGATGGTGGCGTTGAACTGCAGCCCCTTCGGCAGGAGATCGGCCGACACGAGCGATGAGTCCTCGAAGTGCTCGGGGCGGACGCCCACGATGACATCCCTGGCCGCCCCCGCGCTCTCGATCGACTGGCGCTGGGCGCTGCTCAGCGGCATGTCTCCCAGCGCGGTGCGCAGCTTGCCTGCTTCCAGGGTGCCCGGGACGAAGTTCATCGCGGGCGAGCCGATGAAGCCCGCCACGAACAGGTTGGCCGGGTGGTCGTACAGTTCCTGCGGCGGCGCGACCTGCTGGAGCAACCCGAGGCGCATGACCGCGACCCGGTCGCCGAGGGTCATCGCCTCGGTCTGATCGTGGGTCACGTAGACCATGGTGGTGCCGAGCCTGCGCTGGATCCTCGAGACCTCGGTGCGCATCTGCACGCGCAACTTCGCGTCGAGGTTGGACAGCGGCTCGTCCATGAGGAAGGCGGCCGGGTCGCGGACGATCGCGCGGCCCATCGCGACCCGCTGCCGCTGGCCGCCGGACAGGTTGGCCGGCTTGCGGTCCAGGTGCTTTTCCAGGTCAAGGATGCGGGCGGCCTCGGTCACCTTCTCGTCGATGACGTTCTTCGGCGTCTTGGCCAGCTTGAGCGCGAAGCCCATGTTCTCCCGGACCGTCATGTGCGGGTACAGGGCATAGCTCTGGAACACCATGGCGATGTCGCGGTCCTTCGGCGCCTTGTCGTTCACCACCTTCCCCGCGATGCGCAGTTCACCGTCGGTGATGTCCTCAAGTCCCGCGATCATGTTGAGTGTCGTCGACTTGCCGCACCCGGACGGGCCGACCAAGATGACGAACTCACCGTCATGGATCTCAAGGCTGACGTCATCCACCGCCAGCGCTCCGTCCGGGTAGCGCTTGCTGATGTGGTCCAGGATTATTTCGGCCACTATGAGCTCCTTAGGGTCGCCCGGCTAGCCCTTGACCGCGCCGGAGGTAAGCCCGGCGACGATGCGCCGCTGGAAGAACAGCACGAAGATGATGATCGGGATCGTGATGACCACCGCGGCGGCGGAGATCGACCCGGTGGGCACCGCGAACTGCGAGCTGCCGGTGAAGAAGGCCAGTGCGGCCGGCGCGGTCCGCGCGGCGGTGGTCGCCGTGAGCGTGAAGGCCAGCAGGAACTCGTTCCAGCAGAACAGGAACACCAAGATGGCCGTGGTCACCATGCCGGGCGCCGCCAGCGGCGCGATGACCCTGACGAAGGCCTGGAAGGGGGTGGCGCCGTCCATCTTGGCCGCCTTCTCCAGTTCCCAGGGGATCTCACGGAAAAAGGCCGACAGCGTGTAGATCCCCAGCGGCAGGCCGAAGGCGATGTACGGGATGATCAGCCCCGGCCAGGTGTTGAACAGGCCAAGGGCGCGCTCGATGTTGAACAGCGGCGTCGCGAGGGAGATCAGCGGGAACATCGCGATCATCAGCGACATGCCGACCAGCGCGCTCTTGCCGCGGAACGCGAGCCGCGCCACCGCGTACGCCGCCAGCGACGCGAGCAGCACCGAGATGAACGTGGCGATCAGGCCGATCCCGATGGAGTTGAGCAGCGGGCGGGTGAAGTCCGAGGTGCTGAAGATTCCGCTGTAGTTCGCCCAGGTCCATTTCCGCGGGAAGAACGTCGGGTCGGTGATGGTGGACGGGTCCTTGAAGGACAGCGAGACGATCCACACCACCGGGATGAGCATCACCAGCATCGTGACGATGTTCGCGGTGATCCAGCCGGACTTCTGCTTGGCAGTGGCGGCCATGTCAGCTCACTTCCCCGTGCCCGGCGCGGCCGCGCCGAAGATCTTGATGTAAAGGACGGCGATGATCGCGACGCAGACGAAGATCAGGATGGAGATCGCCGAGCCGATGCCCAGGTTCAGCGCCCGGAACAGGTTGTCATAGCCCAGGATGGACACCGAGTAGGTGCCGTTGCCGCCCGCGGTCAGGATGTAGATGTTGTCGAATATCCGGAACGCGTCGAGCGTACGGAACAGCAGCGCGACCAGGATCGCGGGCTTCATCAGCGGCAGCGTGACCCGGGTGAACCGCTGCCAGGCGGAGGCCCCGTCCACCCTGGCCGCCTTCGTCAGGTCTTCTGGCACCAGGGACAGCCCCGCCATCAGCAGCAGCGCCATGAACGGCGTGGTCTTCCACACCTCCGCCAGGATGATGATCGCGATCGCGGTCCCCGTCTTGGTGAGCGGCGCGCTGTCACCGAACAGCGCGGACAGGTACCCGGTGTTCGGTGTCCACGCGTACTGCCAGCCATAGGCGGCGGCCACGGTCACGATCCCGTACGGGATCAGCGAGATGGTGCGCACCACGCCGCGCATGAAGATGGTGCGGAACATCAGGAGCGCGAGCAGCATTCCGAAGGCGAACTCGGCGGCGACCGAGATCACCGTGATGATCAGCGTGACCATCAGCGCGTGCCACCAGTAGGACGACGACAGCACGGCGCCGTAGTTGCTCAGCCCGACGAAGTGGGCCTGGGCGGGAAAGCGCAGGTCGTAACGCTGGAGCGAAAGGTAGATGGCGTAGAAGACGGGGAACGCCGCCACGACGATCATCACCACCACCGCCGGAGCGCACAGCAGCCAGCCCAGCCGGCGTTCGGCCCTGGCCCCCTCGGAAAGCTGCTTGCGGTGCCCGCGGTTGGCGGCGACGGGCTCGCCGGCGGTGACGACCTCGGTCTTCGCGGTCACGGAATCAGTCCCTTCGACTGCAGGGCGTCGTTGATCTGGCCGACCAGCGCCTGCTGCGTGCCCGTCGGGTTGACGCCCGCGGGCGGCGACACGTTGTGCGAGATGACGATGGAGATGTTCTGGTACGCCGGGGTCTTGGGCCGCACGCTGGCGGTCTGCAGCGCGCTCAGGATGTCGGCGTGGAACGGGTAGGCGGAGAACATCGCCTGATCGCTGTAGAGGCTCTCGAGCGTGGGCGGCAGGCCGCCCTTGACCGCCGCGTTCAGCTGGTTCTCCCGGTCCCGCAGGCACAGCGCGGCCTGGAAGGCCAGCGTGGGGTTGGGCGAGTACCTGCTGACCGCCAGGTCGATTCCGCCGATGGTGACGTGGGCGGGCTCGCCGGCGGTGACTCGCGGGTACAGTGCCCACTTGAAGTGCTTGAACAGCTCCGGGTTGTTGGCCTGCATCGACGGATAGACGAACGGGTAGTTGAGTTCGAAGGCCGCCTTGCCCGCCTCCATGGCCAGCCGGTTCTGGTCCTCCATCTGAACCGGCAGGGACGGGTCGGCCGCCACGGAGGTGCCGAGCCGCTTCATGATCGCCAGCGCGGTCACCGCGGGCGCCCCGAGTGCGGCCTGCTGCCCGTTGGGCGTCAGGATGCTGCCGCCCGCGCTGGCGACCAGCGTGTTGAACCAGACCGTCGTGCCTTCGTACTGGGCGCCCTGGATCTCGATCAGGTGCGGCTTGCCCTCCTTGGCGAGCCGCTCCGCGTCGCTGATCATCTGATCCCAGGTGACGGGCGGGGTCTTCACCAGGTCGTCGCGGTACCACAGCAGCTGGGTGTTGCTGTTATACGGCACCGCGTAGAGCTGGTTGTGCCAGGTAGCGGTCTGCAACGGGACCGCCAGGGTGCCCGCCTCCGCCTGCTGCTTGTCGCTGCCGGTCCACGGCAGGATCCAGCCCGCCTCGGCGAACTCCGCCTCCCAGGTCACGTCGAGGCCGAGGATGTCCATCGTCGTGTCACCCGCCGCCAGCCGCCGCACCAGCTGCAGCCGCTGGTCGTCGGCCGACGCCGGCAGCTTGTTGTAGCTGATGACGTACTTGCCCTTGCTTTCCGCGCTGCAGTTGGCGACGGCCGTCGCAACCGCGCCGGACGGGTCGTTGAAGTTGTAGAAGTTGAGCGTGGCCGGGCCAGTCGCGGCGCCTGCGCTGGTACAGGCGGCCAGGACCGACGAGGCAAGCACGACGCCGAGCGCGCCCGCGCCCGGACCCCCCAGGCCCAGGCCGGGGCGCAGGAAGCCACGTCTGCCCGGCTTCCGTACTGGATTCCGCAGACCACTCTGTCTGTCGTTGTCAGCCACGGTGCGTCTCCCCCTGACGCCTCAGATGCCGAGGCGCCGGATCTCCGCCCGTCCCTGTGCCGATCGTCGCGCTGGGTCGGCGGCGCTTCATCACCTCCGGAGGGTGATTTCGATGACGGGAGCGCGCGAACCGCGGCTGCTACGCGATTTTCCGCGGGGCCGTCAACCTTTGGCCGGGGCCGGGCGTCATAACAGGCAGCCATCGCGGAGCGGCAATTTGCCAACATTTCATAGAATCGGCGTACCACGCTGGCTTCGACTGTCCACCATGAACGCGGTGGCCGCATATCCGCCATACCCTGACCATTGCGGTCTCGCCGGACGTGGGGGTTGATATCCAGCAGCACCGCACTAGGCACCGGGCCAGGCAAGGAGTTCTCCCGTGAGCACGTGGGCAGCACCCAGCTACACCGAGTGGGCCGTCCCGGGCTACACCGGGAACTGGCTGCTGGGCCACGGCGTAGCCGGCACTGTCGTTACAGCGGTCAACGACTCCAACGGCCAGCACGTGGCGATCAAGTACCTCAGCGAGGACCTGGTGCACGACAGCGAGTTCCTCGCGGAGTTCCGTGCCACGGCCGAGCAGTTGATGACACTGAACGCCCCGCACGTGGCGGACGTGTTCGACTACGCGGAGCAGCCAGGCGTGGGCGCGGCCATTGTCACGGAACTGATTGAAGGGGTTTCGCTGCGCAAGCTGATCAAGCGCCGCGGACCGCTCAGCGCCAAGGCGGCGCTCGTGGTGCTCAAGGACTCACTGCTTGGGCTGGCCGCCGGGCACTCGCGCCGCGTCGCCCACCGCGACGTCAAGCCCGACAACGTGCTGATCGACGCCAACGGCTGGTGCACGCTCACCGACTTCGGCCTCGCGGTGCAGGCGGACAAGCAGGTGCCCGTCCCCGGAACGCCGGAGTATATGGCGCCGGAGCTATGGAACGGGTCGCCGTACTTCCCGGCGACCGACATATACGCCGCGACCGTCGTGCTGTGCGAGTCCCTGACGGGCAAGCCCCCTTTCACCGGACGGGCGGGGCGGCTGCGCGAGCAGCACGAGTCCGAGCAAGTGCCGCTTGACCAGTACGACCCGCCGCTGCGGGACCTCATCGGCTGGGGCCTGGCCAAGTACTCGGACCGCCGGCCGCCGAGCGCGTGGGCATTCGCCGGCGAGCTTGACGCGCGAGCGGTCGACGCCTACGGGCCGAACTGGGAAGACGAGGGCCGCCGTGAGCTCGGCGAGCGCGCCGGGGAACTGCTGGCGCTGCCGGAGGGCGACAGCGGTGACTCGGCGGGGAAGACCCGGCAGGCCCGGCGCAGGCTGGTGGCCTTCGCGTCGGTCGCGGCCGTCGTCGTCGTCGTGGTCGGCGCGGCGAGCGCGGTCGCGCTGTCCAAGAAGCCCACCGTCAACAGCAGCGCCGCCGCAGCGGATGTCTCCGCTGTGATCACAGGGAAGACGACGGTGGTGGTCTCCAAGTGCCTCACGCCGACCACGTTTACGTTCACCGGCTCGATCACCGACCAGCAGCCGGGGCAGGTGTCCTACCAGTGGCAGTACTCAACGGGGCAGAACGGCCCGGTCGAGCGGCTGAGCTTCGCCACGGCCGGCCAGCAGCAGGTGACCAGCGGGACCTTGTCGACCGGCATAGCCGGCGCCGGGTGGGCTCGGCTCAACATGCTGCTTAACTCCGGCGGTAAGGCCTCGAACATGGTCACGTACTCGCTGCTGTGCAGCGAGGGCAGCGGCGGCATCACCGCGTCGGTGAAGGTAACTCCGGCCGTGCTGAATGAGTCCTCCTGCTCGGCCGCGACCCCGAACCCGACTCTGACCGCCACCGGTACGATCACCGCTCAGAACGCGGGAGTGGTCACCTACTACTGGCAAGTGCCCAGCGGGACGAAAACCCCGGGCCAGCTCACCTTCAGCAAGGCCGGCACGCAGCCCGTGAAGCCGCTGACGTTCAAGGCCGGGGTTCCGGAAACCGGGCAGATGGCACTCGTGGTGACCAAGCCGGGCGTCGCGGTGTCCACGGCGAAGTACTCCGTGAACTGCCCGACGGCGAATATCGCGCCCGCCCCGACTGTTGCCCCGATCACGGCCAAGCCGACCACGGCCAAGCCGACGACGGCCAAGCCGACGACCGCCGCCCCGACCACGGCCAAGCCGACCACGGCCAAGCCGACGACCGCCGCGCCGACCACGGCCGCCCCGACGACCGCCGCGCCGACAACGGCCGCGCCGACCACCGTCGCCCCGACCACGGTCGCGCCGACAACGGCCGCGCCGACCACCAAGCCGACGGGTTAGGCGCCGGCGGGACTACCCGCCGTATTCCTCGTCGGTCACGTGCGGGCCCCAGTGCGGCGCGCCCTCAGTGATGGACAGGTGGGTCATGAAGTGCCCAGGGCTGGACCCGTGCCAGTGTTCCTCGCCGTCGGGGGTGAAGACGACGTCGCCGGGGTTGAGCTCGACCTTCGCCTGGCCCCGGGCCTGAACCAGGCCGCGTCCCTCGGTCACGTAGAGGGTCTGGCCGCCGTCGTGGGAGTGCCAGGCGGTGCGGGCACCCGGAGTGAAGTGCACGGCGGCCACGTTGAGCGGCGACGGCGGCAGTCCCCTGGTGACCGGGTCCATCCATACCTCACCCGTGAACGACTCGGCCGGGCCCTTGGCCGTCGGCGGCTTACGTGAAATCTCCATCCGTTCCTCCTCTTGCCGCATCCCTGCGCGATGCTAACCGGGCTCGGCGGACAGTTCCACGGTCAGGCCCAGGCGCTTGGCGAGCAGGTTGGCCCGCTCCCGTTCCTCGGTGCTGAATGAGCCGGTCACGCGGGTGAACCGGACGTGGTGCAGCGCGCCGCCGAGCGGCAGGCCGTCCTCGCGTACCAGCCTGATCCGCTTGCCGCCGGGCCAGGTCAGCTCGGCGGTGCCGGCGCCTGCTACGTCCAGGTGGCCGTCAAGCACGTCACGGAACAGCCGCACCGCGCCGTCCAGGTCACTGACGTGATGCTCGATCAGGTCAAGGCGGCTCGGGCGCCCCGGCTCGGGCAGCTCCGCCGGCGGCGGGGAGGCCGGCTCGCCGGCCTGCTGGGCGACCTGGATGACGATGCCGTGCGCGGCGCGCGGGTGCAGGAAGGCCTCCTTCCAGCCTGGGTTAGCCAGGTTGACCCCGACGGGCTCAAGGCCGGCCGCCGCGAACCGGGCCAGCGTCTCCTCGATATCGGTGACCAGGAAGTTGAAGTGGTGCGGTCCCGGGCCACGGGAGTCGAGGAAACGCTCGAGGAACGCCGCATCCGGGCCTCCGGTGGGTTTCAGCAACTCGACTTTCGGCCCCGCGGCGTACCTCAGCTGCCCCCACCAGAACCCGGGAGAGTCGCCGCCGTAGGCCCAGGTTCCGCCGAGCACGCCGGCGAACAGGTCCCAGCCGCCGGGGAGGTCCGGCGTGCCGACGGCGAGGTGATCGAGGATCGTGGTCATGGGACCTCACGTTACGGCAGGCCCGCCCGGAAGCTAGCCTCCGGCCGCCCGGTCGCCGATAAAGATGACTTTTCAGATCTTCTTGATGGAGAATGCGAGTGAGACCAGTCTTCACCTGCTTACTTGGGAGATTCAACGATGAGCGCCACCGACCAGTACCTGAGGAACAACGAGGCGTACGCGGCGCAGTTCGGCGGCCAGCTGCCGTTGCCGCCCGCGAGTCACGTCGCCGTCGTCGCCTGCATGGACGCACGGCTGAACGTCTACGGCATCCTCGGCTTGAAGGAGGGTGAGGCGCACGTCATCCGCAACGCCGGCGGCGTGGTGACCGACGACGAGATCCGGTCACTCGCGATCAGCCAGCGGCTGCTCGGCACGACGGAGATCATCCTCATCCACCACACCGACTGCGGCATGCTCACCTTCACCGACGACGCGTTCAAGCGGTCGATCCAGGACGAGACCGGCATCAAGCCGGAATGGGCCGCCGAGGCGTTCACCGACCTGGACGAGGACGTGCGGCAGTCCGTCGCCAGGATCAAGGCAAGCCCGTTCATCCCGCACAAGGACGCGATCCGCGGCTTCGTCTTCGACGTGGCGACCGGAAAACTGAACGAGGTCAGCCAGTAACCGAGCAGTTCCAACGGCAGGCACGGCGGGCGGGACGGGGCCGGCCGGGGTCAGGGCCCATCGGCGCGGACGGGGCCGCTGGCCGGGTCCCCGCTGGGCAGCCACGAGGGCCACCGGCGGCCGGTACGGCCCGCAGGCCATGTCCGAGGGCGGCGGCATGGCCAACGCCACCATCATCGAGCGGCTGTGAGCCGGTGAGCGCATCGCGGTTTGACCCGCTGCTGACGTTCTGGTCAATAACGCCGGCCTGGGCGGCGCTGTGAGTCGCGGAGACTGCACCTTGGTCAAGATTGAATGCCTTTTTGGCGCCTGCCCTTGACGCCCGAGAGACCGCCGATTTCTACTGAGCAGAGCAGCTGTCTGCCTTCCAGACAGTCGGCTGAGGGGACCGTACCGGATCGGAGGCTTGCACGGGTGCCCGATGACTGACCTGGCCGACGTGAAACCTGACGTGCTTACTCGCCCATTCGACGCCGGGCGGCCTTGATGAGCAGGCCGCCCGCACCCGCCCGGCCGCGCGCGTCCGCCCGGCCGGCCGCGTCCGCCCGGCCGGCCGCGGCAGCCCGGCCGGACGCGCCCGGGTACGGGCCCGCGCCGCAGTACCCGATCGACTCCGTCGACAAGGCCCTGCTGGTGCTGCTGCTGCTGCGCGACCACGACGAGCTGCGGCTAACGGAGGTCAGCGCCTATCTCGGGGTGGCGTCCTCGACCGCGCACCGGCTACTGGCGATGCTGCAGTACCGCGGGCTGATCCGGCAGGACCCGGCGACCCGCGCATACCACACCGGTCCGGTGCTCGATGAGCTGGCATTCGGCGTGATGCAGCGGCTCGATGTGCGGGCGGCGGCCCGTCCGGTACTCGAGCACCTGAGCAAGCAGGTGCTCGAAACCGTGCACCTGGGCCTGCTTGAAGGGACCGAGGTGCGCTTCATCGACGCGATCGAGAGCCCGCGGGCCCTGCGGGTGGGCAGCAGGCTCGGCCGCATGCTGCCGGCCCACTGCACGTCGACCGGCAAGGCGCTGCTTGCCCTGCTGCCCGATGCGGAAATACGCAGCCGGTACCCGGACGAGCAACTGCCGCAGCTGACTCCCCGGACCATCAGTACCAGGACCGAGTTGCTGAGCGCGGTGTCCTCGGTCCGGCGCATCGGCTACGCGATGAGCCGCGAGGAGAACGAAGACGGCGTCAGCTCGCTGGCCGTCGCCGTCGCCGCCGACCACCCGTCCGCGGTCGCCATCAACGTGTCGGTGCCACAGAGCCGGATGTCCGTTGCCCGGCGGGCCGAGATGCTGGCGGCGCTGCGGCGGTCCGCGGTGAGCCTGGCCGCCCGGCTGCCGTCCGGTTACGTCCCGCTCGCCCGGCCGGACAGGTAAGAGGCCTCGATATCGCCCATCCGGCTGCGCAGCTCGTCCACCGGCCCGGAGAGCGCGACCTCACCCTGGGAGAGGACGTAGCCGTGGCTGGCGATCGCGAATGCCACCGCAGGGTGCTGCTCGACCAGCAGCACAGCCGTGCCCGCGGCCGCGGCTTCTCGCAGCGCGACCATCAGCCGCTGCACGATAAGCGGCGACAGCCCCAGGGACAGCTCGTCCACGAGCAGCAAGGCCGGCTGAGCGGCTAGTGAGCGGCCTAGCGCCAGCATCTGCTGCTCACCGCCGGACAGGACGCCCGCCTTGCGTCGGCGCAACGCTTTCAGCTCGGGAAAGAGCTCGTAAGCGGCGGAGGGCTGACCGGAACCGAGGCGCAGGTTCTCGTGCACGGTCAGGCCGTGGATGACCGCCCGTTCCTCGGTGACGAAGGCCAGGCCACGGCGCGCACGCGTGTGCAGCGGCTCGGCGGCCACCCGGCCGGCGATCTCAACCTGTCCGGCCACCGGCTTGAGCAGGCCGGCGATGGTCCGCAGCGTGGTTGTCTTGCCCGCGCCGTTGCGGCCGAGCACCGCGGCCACCTCACCCACGCCCACCCGCAGGTCCATGTCCCGCACCACCGCGTTGCCTGAGTAGCCAACGCTGAGCGCAGTCGCGCGCAACACGTCTGTGGTCATCATCAGCCTCGGTCCGGATCGGTCGCGGGTGCTGCCGCGCCGACGCGGGGTGCGCGCGCGCTCTGATCGTCACGGCCGGCCACCGTGGCGGCCGTGGGCTCGCCAAGGGCGGCCGGGTCTCCCAGGTAGACCGCCTTGAGCCGCTCGTCCGCGCGGACCTCGGCCGGGGACCCGGCGGCGATGACGCGGCCGCGGTCCAGCGCTACGATGCGGTCGCAGAGTCCGAATACCAGGTCGACGTCGTGCTCGACCAGCATCACGCCGACGCCCGCCCCGTCCGCGATGCGCCGGATCAGCGAAGCCAGCTCGGCCCGCTCGGCCGAGTCAAGGCCAGCGGCCGGCTCGTCGAGCAGGATGACCGCCGGCGCGCCGGCCATGGCCCGCGCGATCGCGACCAGGCGCCGGGTCGCATAGTCGATGTCGGCCGGGAAGTTATTCAAGATCGGCTCAAGCCGGAACTCGCGCACGGCCAGCAGCGTCGCTTCGCTGAGGGCGGTCCGGCGAGGCCAGATCAGGTCGGACAGGTAACGGCCGGGCGAGACCCGGTCGGAGGCCACCTGAAGGTTCTGCCTGACGGTCATGTCCTCGAACAGCTCGAGCGCCTGGAACGACCGGCTGATCCCCAGCCGGGCCCGCCTGGCGCTCGACAACCGAGTGAGCGGGTGGCCGTCGACGGTGATGCTGCCGCCTGCCAGCCGCTGGAACCCGCCGACGGCGTCGATCAGCGTCGACTTACCCGCGCCGTTCGGCCCGATCAGCCCGACTACCTCGCCCGGCCGGACCTCGAGGTTGACCTTGTCCAGCACTACGGTGGCGCCGATGCGGACGCTGACGTCCTCAAGCCGGACCGTGCAAGGTGGCCGGGCGGCCGCCGGCCGCGGAGCGCGGCCGGCTCCGGCCCGCTTGGCGCGGGCGGCCAGGACGCCGCTGAGCGCCGTCCGCCGTCGCCGCGGGCCTGGCTGGCCGACGGTGCCCCGGCTCGGCACTCGTTGCCGGAACGCGGCCGCGACCCTGCCCGCGGCGGCCAGGTTGAAATCGATCAGGCCGTTCGCGGACTGCAGGATGATCACGATAACGCTGACCCCGGCGATGAGCTCCAGCCAGGTGGTGGCCGACGTCACCTCGCCGAGGACCTGGGCACCGATCGCGCCCGAGCCCGTCGAGGCGCCGATGATCGTGCCCGACACCCAGCCCAAGCCGCCGAGGACGCCCTGCAGGGTTGCGTTGACCGATCCCTGGACCTGGAACAGGGAAAAGTCACCGAAGGCGAACTGCGTCTCCATCAGGGCGCCGGCGAACGCGGCGATCCCGGTCGCGACGCCGAAGGCGTAGAGCTTGTTGGCCGGGACCGAAATGCCCAGCGCGGCCGCCGCGCGCTCGTTCGCCCGGACGGCCAGCAGCCGGCGCCCGGACGCGCCCCGGCGCAGGTTCGCGGCCACCAGCGTGCCGAGCAGCAGCGCGGCCAGGATGAGCAGGGCGTACGACCTGGGATTGGCGAACTCGCTGAAGGTGATGCCGAAAATCTGCAGCGGGGGCAGTGCCGCGCCGCCCAGGTTGGCGGACGCCCACTGGCTGGTCAGCACCAGGTCCGAGACGACGGTGGCGACGGCGAGGGTCACCACCGCCAGGTTGGCGCCGCGGACCCGGACCGCGCCTACCGCGACGGCCGCGCCGATGGGGATCGTGGCCAGCACGCTGCAGACGACCGCCAGCCACATCGGCATGCCGACGTCGATGGTGAACAGCGCGGTGAAGTAGGCGCCGAGCCCGGCGAAGGCCAGCTGAGCGAGCGAGATCTGGCCCGCGTAGCCGGTAACGACGACCACCGAGACGATCACGAGCGCGAGCAAGAAGGTCGTA
>Ga0181525_10003006_pt1 | contig 13517 bp, 14 predicted proteins | sample PEATcosm2014_Bin_48_FD_121100 | JGI IMG/M metagenome (GOLD analysis project Ga0181525, IMG submission 121100) | Peatland microbial communities from MTU Mesocosm Facility, Houghton, MI, USA - PEATcosm2014_Bin06_10_metaG | ecosystem: Environmental > Terrestrial > Soil > Wetlands > Peat | place...
ATGCTCAAGCATACGCAGACCTACGAGATCATGAGGCCTGAAGACGTTGGCGTGAAGCAGACATCGCTGGTCATGGGCAAGCATTCCGGACGGCACGCTTTCGTGCACAAGCTCGAGGAACTCGGCTATCGGCTTGGTGACAACCAGCTTGAGGAAGCGTTCGTGCGGTTCAAGACGCTCGCCGACCGCAAGAAGCACGTCTACGACGAGGACATCGAGGCGCTGGTCGACGAGGAGATTGCCACCGCCCAGGACCGCATCAAGCTCGTCTCGCTGTCGGTGATTGCCGGTACGCGCGGGCCGCAGCGCGCCACCATGAAGCTCGACATGGATGGAAAGTCTTTGCTGGAAGAATGCGAGGGCAATGGCCCGGTCGACGCCATTTTCAACTGCATCAAGGCGATGGTGCCGCACGAGGCGGTGCTGGAGCTTTATCAGGTCCATGCCGTGACCGAGGGCACCGATGCGCAGGCGGAGGTCTCGGTGCGCTTGTCCGGCGATGGCCGCGCGGTAACAGCCAAAGGCGCCGACCCGGACACGCTGGTCGCTTCGGCCAAGGCCTATATTGCCGCTCTCAACAAGCTGACGGCGCGGCGGTCGCGCGGCGCGGCGGACGCGATCGCCGTCGGCGAGCGCCGCATCCATTCAACCGACGTGGGGTAAATCTCGTGGCGGTGCGCGCGCCCAATGGCGCGCGCATATCCGCACTGATCATTCCGGCTTGCTCACTACAAAAGTCCGCTCGGCCAGCACGCGGTCTTGATACAGGATCTGCAGGGTCCAGGCGCCGGGAACGATTTCCCAAGCATTGTCGAAGCCGTAGCCGACCACACAGAGTGCGCCGATTTTCATGTCGGGAAATGCGACCCTGGCAGTGCGCAGCAGATCGCCGGTATTCGGATTGCGGATTCCTTGCGGCGGGAATTTCAGCCCAAGGTGAATTGTGACGGCCTGGTCGGCCGGCGTGCCGTCGATACGGAATTCGATGCCGAATTGCGTGCCGACCTTGCCGTCGACGTCGGTTGAGTCGGAAACGAAGCGCCAATCCGATGCCGTGCCGATGGTGCGCGTCGGCGATTCTTGGCCGGCCTCTGCAAGCTTGCTCGTTGTCTGCGCGGTGTAGATCCCGGCGTGGGTGATGGTGACGCCAGTGACGTTCGCGCTTGGTTCGATGACGGTGGGCGTAGGCGTCTGCGCTGCGGCGCTTTCCGCTGCGGCCAGCACACAAAGAACGAGCAATAGCGGACGCATGGGCTCATACCGGATTCGAGGGTGAATCACTCGCCGATTCTCGCCGCTTGGAATCCCGGAAGCAATGCCCTAAATGTGGCTCGCGCGACGGCCGGGCATGCGTAGCTCCGCCGCTGCCGCAAATGGTGAATGTGTGCCTGACCCCGCAATCCCCGGTTAGGGCGCATAGCTCAGTTGGTAGAGCAGCTGACTCTTAATCAGCGGGTCGTAGGTTCGATCCCTACTGCGCCCACCACATTCATCCGACTTAACCGAAGCCTGGCCACGGGCCTCTTGATCTCACCGCACATACAAATATCGAAGAAGGGTATGCCCGACGGCCTCAAGGCTCCTCGGCGAACACTTGTCGATCGTGTCTTCCGTGGTGTTGAACCAGGGGTCGTAATCGAAATCGATGACGAGAAAGCTCGGAATCCCGGCCTCGGTGAGCGCGGTGTGGTCGTCGCTAACCGGATAAGACATTATCGTGCGTGAGAAAGCGGCCGGCGCAATCATCGCGCCGATGCTCCAAAATTTTACCACTTCGCTCATTGCATATGACACGGACGACGGCTCGGGAGACAATTTGAGGCTCTTGTAGCAGACCATGTCGAAGACCACGCCGCTTTCAGGTTTGGTGGCCGGATAGAAATCACCAAGATGCGCGGCAAAGTACGGCGAACCCAGAGCCTTCCAGTGAGGATCGCCGGCGCCCAGCGATTTCGGTCCCTCCTCGCCATCGAAAAAAATCATGTCGATACCAGCGGGGGGCCTCGGCAAATCGCCGAGCGCGCGGGCTGTCTCGAGAAGAACCGCGACGCCCGACGCGGAATTGTTGGCTCCAGGCATGGGAGCGTCGGGGTTCTTCTCGTCACGATACGCCTTCACGATGCTGTCGTAGTGCGTGGCGAGGATGATGCGGTGCGGATTGTCGGGTTCGAGCCTCGCAATGATGTTTGTCATTGCGTGCTCTTTGCCGTCATCGCTGCGATAAATCCAGCGCTGCTCGCCGATGTTATGTAACGGCGTTTTCGCGAGTTCCATCTTGATGTAGTCGATTGTTTTTTGATGGCCCGGCGTATCCAGCGAGCGGGGGGTAAAACGCAACTGCGCCGCGATGTCGCCCATGGCGCGGTCGCCGCTCCAATGTCCAATCGGAATCTCTTTTGATCCGGCGTCGACCTCGGCGGCCTTCGCCAGGTTTGACGATACGGCCTGCAGGCCGGCCGGCAGTACGGTCCACGCCGCAATGACAAGCATCAACAAAAGTCTGCGCGTCACGAAGACCTCTTTCCAACCGGCAAAAAGAGGATGCCCGCGCAGCAGGCGAGCGTAAGCGCATAGAGATAGGTAATGGAGCGCGACCCGATGGTGGGTATCAGCGTAAATGTGGTGAACAAGGTCCCGACCACGTTTCCGAGTGTTGAAATGCCATAAACGAATCCGGCTACTCGGCCGGCCTCCTCGGCCGAGCGGGTGAGAAGGCGCACCGCCACCGGCGAGAACGTCCCGAGCAACGACAACGGGACCAGGAGCAGCGCCGCGCAGGCCAGCAGTATCGGCGAAGGTCCATCGCCCATGGCGTCCAGAATCTGCGACATGATCCGGTCGGCGGTCAGCGGAACGAACGCCAAATAGACGGCGGCGATCAGGATTGCGACCGCAACGATCTTGGGCGAAGGATACCGGTCGACGATTGCCCCGCCGATGAAATAGCCGATGGCAAGCGCGCACAGTACGGTCGAAATCAGGCTGGCCCAGGTGCCTATTCCGCCGCCGAAGTAGGGAAACAAGTAGCGACTGCCGAGCATTTCAAATCCCATCAGAACGCCTCCGACGACGAAGGCGCACAGATATATCGCGATGGACGAGAGGCGGCCCGGCGTCGTCATGGCCATTTTCTGTTGTGCCGCTCGATGGCCTTCAGCGCCTCGACCGGAGCGAAGTCATCGGTCAAAACCTTGGCATGCGGATCGATAGCGCTCTCCGGAGGGTGCGGGTCGATAACGCTGCCGGCGTCGATTTGCGCACGCCAGCGGTCGTCCAGCATGTCGTGTAGGCTATAGCGCAGACCGTAGGCCTTGTTGCGTTCGCGTGCCGTCCGGTCAAGATCATCAATGGTTCGCGGCGGGCCTTCGTAGGCGACGGTAACAATATTGCCGTCGGCCATGTAGAAATCGATTTCCGGAAATACCGCGTTGATCGTCTTCACCGCAGAGTCGAAGAGCATCGTCGTGGGCTCGACGTTCTGAGCCACCACGCCCCCCTCCGCAAGGTGGGCCTTCACGATTTCATAGAACTCTTTGGTCAAAAGATGGAACGGAACAAACGGTCCGCGGTATGCGTCAATCAAAATTATATCGTATTTGTCCTTTGACTCCGTGAGAAAAATGCGGCCGTCGCGATTCGCAACCTGAAAATTCGGCTCATTCTTTATGCCGAAATATTTGCGCGCCAGTTCGATGACGGTCGGGTCGAGTTCAACCGAGGTAACCGCCACGTTCGGCAGGAAACGATGCAGATACCAGGCCGTCCTGCCGCCGCCAAAGCCAATTTCAAGTATTGAGTTGAGGCTCTTCGCATACATCAAGCTGGCGGTCATGAGGCGAGTGTATTCAACCGGCAAATCGCGATCGTCCTGGCTGTTGTAAATGCTCTCGGTGTAAATTCTTCGATTGTAGCCAAACGTCATGCTGACATAAGGGCCTTGCCCATACACATAGATATTGTTGTAGAGCGACTCTCGCGATTCCAGCAGCTTTCGGCCCTCTTGCGCATGCGATGTGGCTCCGGCGATTGCGCCGCCGGCGACGATGACGGCAAATAGCGATTGAACGAGCTTCATCTGCATATCTTGCTGGCTTAGGTGCGGGACGATCTTGTCGCTCTTGGCGAGAGCCGACATGAACGGAGCTTATACCCGAGCGGCTGCGATCCGATCACTTCGACAGTGCCCTGCGTGCTTTAAGGGGTCAAGGTATTCAGCCGCCAGCGATCATTTTGCGGCGAGCTGTTATCGTAGCGGGCTGCTTCCTGCCATTGAACCCTTGCGCCTTTTCTGAAAAGTTATGTTCATGAGGCCGAGCGGTAAAAAATCGGCGCAGGGGGATAAAATGCACGCCACCGCGAAGATCCAGGAACTTCGGCGCGCGACCAATCCGCTGTTCAACGACCGCAAGCTCAAGCTCGGCACTTTTTGCACCAATCTGAACGGCGGCTGCGCGATTAGCACTATCCCCGAGACGCTCAAGATCAGCTGGCCCAACACTGTGCGGCTTGCGCAGATCGCCGACGAGATGGAGCTCGAAGCGCTGGTACCGGTCGGGCGCTGGAAGGGCTTTGGCGGCGTCACAAACTTCAACGGCGCCGGCTTCGAGTGCTTTTCCTGGGCAGCCGGCATCGGCGCCATGACCAAGTATTCCGCCGTGTTCAGCACCGCGCATGTGCCGATGTATCACCCGACGCTGGCGGCGAAGCAGGCGGCGGTAATCGATCACATCAGCAACGGCCGGCATGCGATCAATATCGTCGGCGGGTGGAATCAGGGCGAGCTCGATATGTTCGGGGCGCGCATGCAGGACCACAAGGACCGTTACGCGCGGGCGGCCGAGTGGATCGAAGTCATGATCGGCTTGTGGACGTGCGAGGAGGATTTCACCTACGAGGGCAAGTTTTATCAGGTGAAGAAGGGCGAGCTGGCGCCGAAGCCGATCCAGCAGCCTTATCCGGCGATCATGAACGCCGGCGGCTCGGAGCAGGGCCAGCATTTTTCCGCCAAATATTCTGACATCGCTTTCATCCAGTTCGACAAGCACGATCTCGATTTCGCGCGCTCGAAAGTGGAGAAGTACCGGAAGCTCGCGCGCGAGGAATACGGCCGCGACATCCAGATCTGGAGCTTCGGCTATGTCGTGCAGCGCGAGACCGAGAAGGAGGCCAAGGATTTCCTGCACTATTACGTGCACGAGAAGGGAGACTGGGTGGCGGCGGAGAATCTGATGAAGCTTTTGGGTATCGGCTCGCTCGCCGTCGAGGACTTCCGTAAGCTTCAAGCGCATTTCATGGCGGGCTGGGGCGCGTTCCCCCTGGTCGGTACCAAGGAGCAGGTGGTCGAGGGACTGGCCAATCTGTCCAAGGTCGGCATCGACGGCGCACTGTTGTCCTGGCCGATCTACGAAGCGGGCATGCTCGACTTCCAGAAGAATACGCTGCCGCTGCTCAAGCAGGCCGGACTGCGTTAGCGCTCGTGGCCGGCGTAACATAAGAGCATGGCCGAGGACGCCGACGTCATCATCGTTGGAGCAGGGCTTGCAGGCCTGGTCGCAGCGGCCGAACTGCTCGATGCCGGCAGGAAAATCATAGTCGTCGACCAGGAGCCGGAGCAATCGCTCGGCGGACAGGCGTTCTGGTCGCTCGGCGGTATCTTCCTGGTCGACTCGCCCGAACAGAGGCGGCTCGGCATCCGCGACTCGCACGATCTTGCGCTGCAAGACTGGCTCGGCACCGCGGCATTCGACCGCGCCGAGGATTATTGGCCGCGCAAGTGGGCCGAGGCTTATGTCGCCTTCGCTGCCGGCGAAAAGCGCGCGTGGCTGCGCGAACGCGGGCTTCGCTTCTTTCCGGTGGTTGGCTGGGCCGAGCGCGGCGGCGACAACGCGACAGGCCACGGCAATTCACTGCCGCGGTTTCATCTGACCTGGGGAACCGGGCCGGGAGTGATCGAGCCGTTCGTACAGCGCGTGCGAGAGGGCGTGCGGCTAGGCCTGGTCACCTTCAAGTTCCGCCATCGCGTCAACGCGCTGACAAAATCGGGCGGAGTAATCGACGGCGTGCAAGGCGATATTCTCGCGCAGAGCAACGTCGAGCGCGGACAAAAGAGTACGCGCGACGTTAACGGCGCGTTCGAGCTCAGGGCGCAGGCAGTGATTGTCGCGTCCGGCGGCATCGGCGCCAATCACGATCTCGTCCGCAATAACTGGCCGCAGCGGCTCGGCCCGGCGCCCAAGCGCATGATCACCGGCGTGCCGGATTACGTCGATGGCCGCATGCTGGCGATTGCCGAAGCCGCCGGCGGCGCCGTCATCAATCGTGATCGCATGTGGCATTACGTTGAGGGGATCAAGAACTTCGCGCCGATCTGGACCGACCACGCCATCCGCATCCTGCCCGGGCCGTCATCGCTCTGGCTCGATGCGCGCGGGCGGCGGCTGCCGGCGCCGCTTTATCCCGGCTTCGATACGTTACGCACGCTCAAATATATTATGGAGACCGGTTACGATTATTCCTGGTTTATCCTGACGCACAAAATCGTCGCGAAGGAATTCGCGCTGTCGGGCTCCGAGCAGAACCCGGACTTCACCAGCAAGAGTTGGCGTCAGGTGATCCGCCGCGCCCGCGCGGGCATTCCCGGTCCGGTCCGGGCATTCATGGACAAAGGCGAGGACTTCATCGTCGAGCCCGATCTGGCGCGGCTGGTTGCCCGCATGAATGCGCTCACCGGCGAACCGTTGCTCAAGCTTGAAAATGTCCAGCGCGAAATCGCCGCGCGCGATCGCGAACTCGACAATCCGTTCGGCAAGGATGCGCAGATTGCCGCTATTCGCACCGCCCGCCGCTATATCGGCGACCGGCTCATCCGCGTGGCGCGCCCCCACCGGCTCCTCGATCCCGCGGCCGGCCCGCTGATCGCGGTGCGGCTGAACATCCTCACGCGCAAGACGCTTGGCGGCTTGCAGACCGATCTCGACAGCTGCGTTATCGACGCCGACGGTCAGCCGGTGCCGGGCCTCTACGCGGCTGGCGAGGTGGCGGGCTTCGGCGGCGGCGGCGTGCATGGTTACGCCGCGCTGGAGGGGACATTCCTCGGCGGTTGTATCTTCTCCGGCCGCGCGGCTGGCCGCGCTGCGGCGCGACGCGTGGCCTAGAGGACGATTTTCAGCGCCTGCTCCGCCGCCTCGGCGACGCCGATGTCGCCGGCCGCGGCTTTTTTCACGAGTTCTTCCATTGGGCCGTCCGTCAAATCGCGCAGGCGACCGCCGATCATGCGGCCGGCGGCCTGGGCGATCAGCCGCCGCATGCGCCGTTCGCGGTTTTTCGTTTTATTGCCGGCGCGGGCGGCGAGCAGGGTGTCGATCGTTGCCGATAGGTTCTCGATGCCTGTGTCCTTGGTCGCCACAGTCTCGATGATGGAAATGTCGTGACGGTCGCGCCGCAGCTTGAGCATGTCCCGCAACTGCTTGGTCGTGCGCTGCGCCAGCGGCAGATCGGCCTTGTTGACCACCAGCACATCGGCGATCTCGAGCACGCCCGCTTTCATTGCCTGCACGTCGTCGCCCATGTTGGGCGCGTTCACCACCACGCAGATGTCGGCGATCTCGGCCACTTCGACCTCCGACTGGCCGGTGCCGACGGTCTCGACAATGACCAAATCGCGGCCGGCGGCGTCCATCACATCGACGACGCGGTGGATGCTCTCAGACAGACCGCCGAGATGGCCGCGTGAGGCCACCGAGCGGATGAACACGTCCGGATCGAGCGCATGCCGCCGCATGCGCACGCGGTCGCCGAGAATGGCGCCGCCGAAAATCGGGCTCGACGGATCGACCGCGGCGACGGCGACTTTGCGACCGGCCTTACGGAGCACGGCGATGTAGCCGTCGATCAGGGTCGATTTGCCGGCGCCCGGCGCACCCGTGAAGCCGACGACCGCGGCGCGTCCGGTCCTGGCGCACACGCGCCGATGCACGAGATCGGCGGCCGGGCCGCCCGCTTCCATCAGACTGATGCATTTGGCGAGCGTCGCCGCATCGCCGGCAGCGAGCCGGTCGAGAATGTCGTCCGACGATGCCGGCGCTTCGCGCGCCGGCGCGGCCTTAGACGACGACAAGGGGATGCCCAAAGCCGAGCTCCTCGCGCAGCAGGCTCACGATTTCGCCGTGAGTGACGCCGACCTCCGCCGCTTCGACGATCCGCTCGTAAATATTCTCGCGGCTGTCGCCGGCGGCGCGCTTGAGCGCGTCGAGCGCCCGGCGCACATCGCCCTGCCCCCGCTCCGCTTTGTAGGCGACAAAGCGCGCGACATGCTGCTGCATGCGCTCGAAATCCGGCCGCTCGGTCGGCTCGCCGACATGGGCAACATTGTCAGCCTGATAGCAATTAACGCCAATGACCTTCTCCTCGCCGCTCTCGACCTTTTCCTGGAAGGCCAGCGCGGATTGGCCGATCATCGCCTGGATCAGGCCGGCTTCGGCGGCATTGTACATGCCGCCGGCGTCGTCGATCTTGCCGATCAGCGCCGTCATCTCGTGCTCCATCTGATCGGTCAGCGTCTCGACGTAGTAGGAACCGCCGAGCGGATCGATAACGTCGCAGAGATGCGCTTCCTCGCGCAGGATATTCTGCGTGGCGACCGCGATGCGGGCGGTCTCCTCGGTCGGGGTGGTGATTGCTTCGTCGTAAGCGTCGGTGTGCAGCGACTGCAGCCCGCTCATGATGCCGGCCATCGCCTGCACCGCGACGCGGGCGACGTTGTTCAACGGCTGTTGCACGGTGAGATCGACGCCGGAGGTCTGGCCGTGGAATTTGAAGCGCCACGAGCCCGGATCCTTGGCGCCGAGGCGCTCGCGCGCAAGCCGCGCCCAGATGCGCCGGCCGGCGCGGAATTTGGCGACCTCCTCGAAGAAGCTGATCGAAATGTCGAAGAAAAAGGTGAAGCGCCGCAGTACGTGGTCGATGTCCATGCCGCGGTCGATGCAGTCTTGCGCGTATTGCAGGGCGGTCGAGATGGTGAACGCCATGGTCTCAACCGGCGTCGCTCCGGCCTGCTGCATGTGCTGGCCGACGACCGACACCGGATTCCAGCCCGGCACATGCGTGCGGCAGAACTCGATGTGGTCGAGCAGGACGCGCCGCGCGCCGGGCAGCGACAGCCGGTAGAACATGTGGTTGGCGATGAAATGCGAAATGTAGTCGCTCTGGTTCGAGGTGCCGGTGATCGAAGTCCACGGGATGCCGCGCCGCTTGGCGACCGCAAGCAGGAAAGCGAGCAGCGTGAACGGGGAAGGGTCGTTCATCGCGGTCGAGATCTTGCCCAGCGGCACGGCCTCCAGCGCCCGGTCCATGTGATCGGTGGTGTTGATCACGGTGCCGCAGGTGCCGAGCAGGAGCGGGTCGACCTCGTCGCAGTCGATGCCGCGGAAGCCGGAGTTGCACGGCAACAGGCTGATCGCGGTGGCGCCGGCGTCGAGAATGACGCGCACGCGCTTGTTGTAATCTTCTGGCGTGCCGAGCCCGATCAGCTGCCGCTGCGTCCAGGTGCGGCCGCGATGCATGGTCGGATAGATGCCGCGGGTATAGGGATATTGCCCGGGGAAGCCGAGGCTTTCGAGGAAGGCGTCGTCGTTCCAGTCGCGCGGCGTGTAAAGCGGCTTGATCTCGATATTCGAGCGGTTCCTGACCACGCGGTCGGTGCCGATCTGGCGGCTGTAATCGGCGCGCCAGCCGCCGTGCGCCTGCTCGAAACCGGGCAGCGAGAGTTGAACGGCTTCTTTGCTCATCGGGCGATCTCCCTGTATTCGGCATTTTTGATTTCACGCACTTTGGTGGCGAGCGCAGCGACGTGAGCGATGATTTCATCGCGCGGCGAGCCCGGTCCGAAGATCGCGCTTACGCCGGATTGCAGAAGCGCCGGCCGCTCGTCGTCAGGCACGATACCGCCGACCAGAAGCCCGACATGGCCGAGGCCGCCGGCGCGCAATGCATCGGCAAGCTTGGGCACGATCAGATGGTCGGTGGCCAGCGACGAGATGCCGATGACGTCGACGTCTTCTTCCATGGCGAGCTTCACCACCGCCGGAATCGATTGCCACGGCGGCGTGTAGATGACTTCCATGCCGGCATCGCGCAGATAGGCGGCGACGATGCGGCTGCCGCGGTCATGGCCGTCGAGTCCGATCTTGGTGACCAGGACGCGCGGGGGAGGATTGAGCTTGCTTGCGCTCATTTGCGGCTCCGCGAAGCCTTGACGCCGGCGAGCGCGCGCAAAGGCGCCAGCAATTCGCGGGCGATGGCGTTGACGGATTTGCCGCCGTCCTTGTACCAGACCGGCGTCCAGTTCATCGCGCCGAGAAGGGCGAGCCGCGCCACCGCCGGGTCGCGCTCGCGCGGCAATCGGACCGCGGAAAAATAGCGGGAGAAACGCGCCTCGTAGCGGTCGCGCAATTCCTTCAGTTCGGCGGCAATCTCCGGCGCATCGCCGGGCAGGATGCGGATGATGACGCGCGCGTAGGCGCTGGCGTCGAGCACGGATTCGAGATGGGCGGCGACGGCCTTTTCCAGCCGCGTCCACGGCTCGCGGGCGGCGGCGGCCGCCGCCTCGACCCGGTCGAGAATACGCTGCACACCTTCTTCATACACGGCGAGCAACAGCGCCTGCTTGTTGGCGACGTGAAAATAGATCGCGCCCGGCGTCATGGCCGTTGCGGCAGCGAGGTCGCGCATGCTGGTCGCGTGGTAGCCGCGTTCGGCGAATTGAGCGGCGGCGGCATCGAGCAGCGCCGGCCATCGGTTGGGCTGACGTTTGGGTGCGGGAACAGGCACGGCCATATTTCCGTTTCTTCGCCAATCGGGCGTTTAGCATAAATCAGAACAGCGAAAAAGTCGGCACAGCTCCATTTGGCCAATTTTGCCCCATTGGGAACGCTGCCGCTGAACAGTCGTTTAGTGATAAAAGGCAATCGCTAGTGCAATCAATATGATGGCAAAGACGCCGCTAGCGGCGGCGAAAACCACCAGCGCGCCACGACCGTCCACGAAGCGGTCGGGAAAGAATTGCAGCACGAGCGGCGCCACCAGGACGGCAAGCCCGCCGCCGATGACTACGGCGTACCACGGGATGACATGCAGCGCGGCGAAAGTACCAGCGGCAAAACCCGCTACCGTCAGCTCCAGCGATCCGAGCACAACCACAGATCCGGGACCGGTTGCTTTGGCCGCGCGTGGAAAATGACCGCTGGCAGCCAAGCCTTGCAACGCAGCCGCCAGCACCAGCGCGGCGAAAAGTGCCGTGGCAATAACCGGCTCGATCGATCCCATGAACCCAGCGCGCCTTCGCTTGACCCGCAAAATACCGTAACATACGAGACATATATCAGCGCGCTCGGCAATCGAAGCGCAGGACGGGGCAATGTCAAAAGCTAAAAATCCCAAGGCAGGCGCAAACAAGGCTGACGCAAACAAGGCTGACGTAAAAGCGGCGCCGCCGCAGGCATCCGAACGCAAGAAGCGCACCATCACCGAAATCCGCGAGTCGAAGCAGACCGGGGAGAAGATGGTCTACATGTCGGTGCCGGATTACACCTCGGCGAAATGGGCCGAACTGGCCGGCGTCGATGTGGCGGTGGTGGGTGACAGCCTGGCGATGGTCGCGCACGGCCACCCAAGCACCATTCCCGCCACCATGGACATGATGATCATGCACGCGCAGGCGGTGCGCCGTGGCGCGCCGAACACGTTCGCGCTCGGCTGCATGCCGTATCAGAGCTATCACACCGTGGAGCGCGCGCTCGCCAACGCCACGCGCTTCATGCAGGAGGCGCTGTGCGATGCGGTGAAGCCGCAAGGCGGCAAATCGCAGGTGCACATCCTGCGCGCGCTGGTCGATGCCGGTATTCCGATCGCCTCGCATATCGGGCTCACGCCGCACACGATCGCCATGTTCGGCGGCTTCAAGATTCAGGGCCGCACTGCGGACGCGGCGATGAAAATCCTTGAAGACGCGCTGGCGATCGAAGATGCCGGGTGTTTCATGCTGGAGTTCGAGGCCGTGCCGGCCAAGATCGCCAGGCTCATCTCCGAGCAGCTCACCATTCCCACCATCGGCATCGGCGCCGGAGTCGGCTGCGACGGGCAAATCCTGCTCTGTTACGATCTGCTCGGGGTGTTCACCGACTTCAAGCCGAAATTCACCAAGCGCTACACCAAACTGACCGAAGTCGCTGTCGCCGGCATCAGCCAGTACATCAAGGAAGTAAAGGAAGGCGCGTTCCCGGACGACGAGCATTCTTACGCCGTCAACGAAGCCGAGTATGAGAAATTCGCCAAGCTGGTCGCTAGACGAAAGCAGATTTGACGTGCCGCGCTCGCAAACCAGCGCCGTGCGGCCCCGCCCGATCATCGGCGCCGAGAGCCTGACTGATCAGGCCTATCGGCTGATCGAGGAACGGATCGTCACGTTGCGGCTCAAGCCCGGCGACGTCCTCTCCGAGCAGATGCTGTCGGCGAGCTTCAAGATCGGCCGCACGCCGATCCGCGAGGCCTTGCAGCGGCTCGCGCATGAAGGGCTGGTGACCATCCTGCCGCGCAAGGGCGTTCTGGTGACCGACCTCAACCCGCGGCATCAGCTCTTGGTGCTCGAAGTGCGCCGCGAACTGGAGCGGCTGTTGAGCCGGGCAGGGGCCGAGCGAGCGACGCCCGAGCAGCGCGAACAGATGCACGAGATTGCGCGCGGCATGGATCGCGCCGCCAAAGGCAACGACGACATTGCCTTCATGCGGCTTGACCGTGAATTCAATCGTCTGATGATCGAGGCCGCCCACAACAGCTACGCGGCGCGCTCGATGAAGCTTTTGCAGGGGCTCTCTCGCCGGTTCTGGTACATGCATTACCGGCAGGCGGCCGACCTGCCATTGTGCGCGCGATTACATGCAAATCAGGCGCGCGCGATCGCCCAGGGCAACGCCGAAGCCGGCGCCCGCGCTAGCGACAAGCTGATCGACTATGTGGAGAGTTTCACCCGCGGAACCGTGTCGGTGCGGGGATGAAGACCTATGCGGGCAAACGTACCATGGACGGCCTCGTCGTCACGGTCGATGGCAAGAGGCTGCCGGAGCATTACGAGGTCAAGCAATTCACCAAGCGCGGCTTCGAATGGACCTATGAGGGAACCAGCCCGCAGCAGCTAGCGCTGGCCATCCTGGTCGATTTCCTTGGCGATCCGGCGCGCGCCGTCGCGCTCTCAGAACCATTCATGAAGGATGTGGTCGCCAATCTCGACAACGACTGGCGGCTGACCGGTGAAGATGTGGAAGCCTATCTGCATAAACAGGAGGCGCGTTAAGCGCATTGCGGCCGTCGGCCAGCCGTGATAGATGTGTGATATATCAGAGACGGAGATCAGCCATGATCAGCCAGCGCCAGATCGAGTTCCGCCAGGAATACCGCTCCCGCATCCTCGGCTGGTATGACGGCTATCTGCATCTGGTGATTATCTACGCCATGGGCGCGGCGGC
>Ga0181525_10003007_pt1 | contig 13517 bp, 13 predicted proteins | sample PEATcosm2014_Bin_48_FD_121100 | JGI IMG/M metagenome (GOLD analysis project Ga0181525, IMG submission 121100) | Peatland microbial communities from MTU Mesocosm Facility, Houghton, MI, USA - PEATcosm2014_Bin06_10_metaG | ecosystem: Environmental > Terrestrial > Soil > Wetlands > Peat | place...
CCGTCCCCGGGGTCCGGGGCTGGGTGCGGGGGTTAGCCGGCGATCATGGCGGCGTAGGTGGTGAAGGGGATGGTGCCGTCCCACAGGTGGATGTCGTGGGCCCAGTAGTAGGCGGTGAACCCGCAGGAGCGGGCCTGGGCGGTGGCGGTGGCCATCATGCCGGTGCTGGTGGTGTTGGTGTAGAAGGTGTCCAGGCTGGCGGGCAGGTTGAGGCCGGGGTTTTCCCCGGCGACCGGCAGGCCGTACTGGGCGGCGATCCGGGTGATCCACCGGGTGGCGGACCAGGCGTCCAGCGCCGGGCTGGTCAGCGGCTGGGCGTCGTCGGTCGGGGTGCACAGGTCGTTGCCGCCGGAGTTGTCGGCGACGGAGGAGATGTAGGCGATGACGTTGGTGGTGGAGGGGAGGTTGGCGTAGTACAGCTGCCAGACCGCGCCGACGCCGGTGGTCCCGTCGTCGGGCAGGTTGCTGTTCTCATCCGCGGTCAGCTGGTCGGGGCGGGTGCCGGAGCCGGGGGTGAGGGCCTGGTAGTAGCCCTTGAACCCGAGGCCGCCCAGGGTGGTCATCTCCCAGCCGGTGAGGTTGTCCAGGCCGCCGACGTACCAGGTGATCCAGGCGGTGATCTGGGCGGGGGTCAGGCCGGGGGTGCCGGGCTTCCAGGCGGGGTCGGGGTTGCGGGTCATCCCGGCGGGCAGCCCGGCGCCGGTCAGGGCGGAGGGGGTGAAGGCGTAGTAGGTGCCGGTGCCGGGGTAGAGCATCTCGCCGAGGCCGGCGGAGTCGCCGAGGCGGATGGCCCAGAACTGGGACAGGGGCATGTTGGCGTTGATGGCGCCGAGGTAGGTGGCGACGGCGGACCGGACGGAGGCGGAGAACACCAGGTCGGCGGCGCCGGCCGCGGGGGCGCCGGTCTGGTCGGTGTAGGTGCCGTTGGCCAGCGCCAGCGCCCAGGCGGGGGGGTCTTGCAGGCCGAGGCCGAGGGTGACTTTCATCCCGGCGGCCTGGTAGGCGGCGAGTTCGGCTTTCATCGCGGTCATGTAGGAGGCGGTGAACTTGCCCTGGGTGGGTTCGTAGGCGGCCCAGTTGAACTCGAACATGGCCATCCCGACGCCGGCGGCGGCTTCGGTGGCGGCGGTGGCGGTCTGGGTGTCCAGGGTGCCCCAGATCGGCCCGGCGGCGGCGTGCGCGGCGGCGGGGGCCAGCAGCAGGGGGACGCCGACGGCGGCGGCGGCCAGGGCGGCGGCGGCGCGGCCGCGGCCGGTGCGGGCCGCGGCGCGCAGGGCGCGCAGGGCGCGGAGGGTGTGGTGCAGAGCCATCGGTGTTTCGCCTCTTTCATTTCCGGTGTTCCGTTCTGCTCTCCACTCTCGTTTTTCCGCGGCTCGTTTTTCAGGGGCGTTGTCCCCGATTGTGGCGGGCCGTTGTCCCGGTCTTTAAGGCCCGGGTATCCCGCCCTTATCCGAAGGTCCCGGCCCGGTCAGCGCCGGTCCTTTAAAGGCCCGGGTATTAATGCCCGGCCGGACTAGGGCACTTCGGCCCGGGCACTCCGGCCCAGGCCATGCTGAACAGGCATCAGGGCAGCCCAGACAGCAGAACGCAGCTGGCGATCACGCGGCGGCACGGAGAACTTGCGCTTTTGCTCGGCTGTCTGCTCCAAATGAGAACCCCGGCGGTAATAATTCGCCGAGTCGGCACGAGATAGCTTTCTCAGGCGCCGTGCTCAGCCAGATGGTAATGCCGCGGTTCATTTCCACGGCCGTCCTCCGGTAAGCGTGAGGATGCCGAGATCACTCGACTTTTCGCGGTCATGCTGCGGTCAGCGCCCGGGTAGCCAGCGCTCCGCCGGCGGGTGGTCACCATCGCCGCCGCGCCCAGGGCAAGGGCCGAAGGCTACGTCTTCGCCGGCGCCTCCAACCCCGCGAGCGGCCCCTTCCGGGCCGCGGCACGCCGCCGGATCCTGAAACTCGCCCAGGACCACGACCTGGTAGTCCCGATGGCCGAGACGTTCAAGTTCGACGACGCCCCAGCCGCGTTCGCTGCCCTGACCGCCCCTCACCCCCCAGACAAGCTGGCCAGCACCGCGCCGATCATCACCATCGCCGCTACCGCGGCCCGGCGGGACGGATCCGAGAAGATGGCCAGCGGCAGCATCGGCGCGGCCGTAGTCAACTCGACCCGGACGAAGGCCGCGCTAAGCAGCACGGCCAGCACAAGCCCGGCGACGGTCGCGGGTGAGCCGAACCCGTGCTGCTGGCCGTTGCTCAGCCCGAAGATCAGGCTCGCGATAGCCGCGGTCACCAGCGCGGCTCCCGGATAGTCGACCCGGCTTGCGCTGGTCGGAGCTCCCTCCGGCGGCCGCTTGATCAGTGCGAGCATGATCAGGATCAGCGGCGGGTTGACGAGGAACACGCCCGCCAGCCTGCGTACTGCGTGAGCAGGCCGCCGGCGACGATTCCGGCGGTCGCCCCGGCGGCCGTCGTCGCCTGCCAGATGGCCAGCGCCCGGTTCCTCGCCGCGCCCTCGGCGTTGGTCGTGGTAAGCAGCGACAGCGCGGCCGGTGATACCAGCGCCCCGCCGCCGCCCTGCACCAGCCGCGCGGCGATCAGCATTGCGGGCCACCGCGCCAGGCCGCAGGCCAGCGACGCGACCGCGAAGACGATCAGCCCGATGATCAGCAGTCGGCGCCGTCCGAGCAGGTCGGCCAGCCGGCCGCCCAGCAGCAGGAGCGAGCCGAACGTCAGCGCGTACCCGGTCACCACCCACTGCAGCTCGGCCGCGGCCATGTGCAGGTCGGCCTGGATGGTCGGCAACGCCACGTTCACGATGCTGAAGTCCAGCTGGAGTACGAACTGCGCGGAACAGATCAGCGCCATCGCCAGCCCGCCCGCGTGCGCCTGCCCGCCGGATGCCTTCCCCATGACCTTCCCTGTGCTCACGGTCGGGTCGGCTCCCTCCTGCCGGATGCCGGTGGTTTATACCATCTTCTCCCGCGCCCGCCATCCGCCATCCGCGGGCCGGTTCGCTCGCTCAGCGATCGGCGGCCACGGCGAGCAGGGCGGCCACGGCGACCTCGGCCTCCGCGGCGGCGGGCAGCACCGCGGGCAGCCGGGGGACACCGGGTAGCCGCCCTTGGGATTCGTACCGGCTGATCACCCGGGGGTCTATGTAAGAGCCGCGGGCCACGGCCGGAGTATCTCCCAGCCAGTCCGCCACCCCGCGGATCCCAGCGTTAATCGCGCTCTTACGGCCCCTCGCGGTCGGCGCCGGATCCGCGTTCGCCAGCAGCAGCGCCATCAGCACGGTCGCGTTCCAGGTGCGGAACTCCTTGGCGGTGAAGTGGCCGCCGGCCCGGGTAGCGATGTAGCTGCTCACCTGGTGCGAGCGAAGCGGCCGCCAGGCGTCACCGTCCTGGAAGCAGAACAGTGGGTCGAGGCCGTTGTCGCTGCCGATCAGCGCGCGCACCATCGTCCGGACCGCCCGGTCGGCGACCGAGATCGTGCGGCGCTTGCCCTCCTTGGCGATGTAGTCGAAGGCGACGCCGTCCCGCGTCACCGTCACGTCCTGCTTGCACAACGTGGTCACGCCGTAGTGATGATCCAGCTCCGCGTATTTCTCCCCGCCGATGCGGAACAGGCCGAGGTCGATCAGCCGGACGGCACCCGCGGCGACCCGGTCGCGGTCGAGGTGGCGGCCGCCGAGATCCCGCATCGTCGCCGTGCGCAACTCGGGCAGCGCGGCCGCGAACCGGAGCATGTGCGCGAACTTCTGCGTGTCGCGCTGCTCCCGCCACCGCTGGTGGTAGCGGTACTGGGTCCGACCCCTGCTGTCGACGCCCGTGGCCTGGATGTGACCGAGCGGATCGGCCGAGATCCAGACGTCCGTCCACGCGGGCGGGATGGCCAGCGCGCTGATGCGCAGCAAGGCCTGGCTGCTCGTGACCGGGGCACCGGATGGATCGCGGTAGCGGAAGCCGCCGTCGGCCCGCTCCCTGGTTATCCCAGGACGATGCGGGTCGCTGCGAGTCAGCCCGGCCACCGCGGCCGGGTCTTCGGCGCTCATCAGAAGTCACCTCGGATCAATGGTCCTCCGGTCTCCGGCAATCCGCCATCCCGTGCTTGTCGCGCCGTAGAACACGGGCAGCACGCAGATGACGACCAGGCCAATGACGGGATACCAGACCGCCGCCAGCCCAGCGACCGCATACGACGTGACGCCGACCAAGGCCCGGTGCCGTTCTCCGGCGAAGAAGCCGGCATCCGCCTCGTCCTCGAGCAGGCGGGGAGCGCGGGAAAGGAAGTGGAACAACAGCCACCAGGTCGCTGCGGTCGCGAGCCCGACTAGCGCGTAGAAGACGAGGGCAACCCGCCGGTCGTCCGGGGTGCCATGCTGGAACGCCGAGCTGACCACCGCGGTGGGAAACGGCAGCACCGAGGTGGTGAGCAGCAGGGCCAGGTTCCGCCACAGCAGCCCGCCGTCCACCCGGGCGATCCGGGTGAACAGATTGTGGTGGTTAACCCAGATCACCCCGACGTAGCCGAACGACGCCAGGTACGCCACGTACGCCGGCCACTGGCTGAGCAAGTCATGCAGCACGGCCCCGCGAGTGTCCGGCGCCTTGAGGTCGAGGATCAGCAACGTGATGACGATGGCAAAGACGCCGTCGCTAAAGGCCTCCACCCGATTGCTCTCGGCCAGCAGACCCGGCCCGGAGCCCGCGGCGGTCGGCCCGCCATGCGATTGCGACATGCCGTTTATGTTATGGAGACCGCCGGATCCTGCGTGCGAACTTGCCGCCCCATGGTCGCTTCCCCGGAACCGGCCTAGCCGGAAGCCGCCTTAGCCAGCCAGTAGGCTAGCGGCAACGGCGGAGGTGGCATAGTGACGGCAGAGCTCAGGCGGCTGTTCAACGACCTCATCCGGTTCGAGATCGAACTATGGAACGCGATTGACGCCAGGCTGAAGAGCGAGTTCGGCCTGCCGCTGACGCACTTCGAGCCCATGTCCGTGATCGACAGGCTGCCGAACTGCCGGGTCTACGACATCGCCACCGAACTGAGCATCACGACCGGCGGCACCAGCAAGCTGGTGGACCGGATCGAGGCCAGCGGCTACTGTCGGCGGCTGCCGAACCCGGCCGACCGCAGGTCATCGCTGCTTGAGCTGACCCCGGAGGGCCAGCGCGTCTTCGCCGCGGCCGGGGCGGCCTTCGACGACGAACTGCAGCGCTGGTTCGGTGCCTCCGTGCCCGAGCGGACCCTGCGCCAGTTCGCGTCCAGGCGCTGGCCGCGTGGCGGGGGAGCACCGCGGGCCTGCCTGCGGCCCAGCGCGCCCTCGCCGCCCGGATCGCGCTGAACGTAGCGGCGCTGGAGCGCCGCTACTCACCCTAACTCGACGCCGGGTCCCGGTCCGTACCCGCGTCCCGGCCCGGCGCGACTACCGAGCGGCGCTCCAGCCCTCCGCCTGCCAGACCTGCCGGATGAACAGCTGGCTCGGCGCGGGCAGGGGGCCCGCCCGGGAGATCAGGCACCAGTCGCGCCGCAGCGGCGTGCCGGGGCAAGGCAACTCGGCCAGCACGTCCCGGCCGAGTTCACGCGCGACGGCATCGCGCGAGATGAGGGTCACCCCGAGACCGGCCGCGACAGACTCGCAGACGGCCACGTTCGAGCCGACGGTCAGGGTTCCCGGCGCGATCTCGAGCTCCTCGAAGAAGGCCTCGGTCGTCGCGCGCGTTCCCGAGCCGCGCTCGCGCAGCAGCCAGGTCTGCCGGGCGAGCCAGGCCACGAGCCCGGGCCTGGCGGCCGGCTGGCCCAGATCCATCGGCACCGCCACGGCCAGCTCGGCGAGAAGTTCCGCGCGCAGCGCCGGAGGGCACACCACGACGAGCGGGTTGGCGCGGATGGCATGGGGGATCATCCTGGGCCATCCCGGTCCCTGCGGAGGCCGGCCGCCGAGCACGAGGTCGACCTGATGGTCGCCGGCCAGCCGCAGCGCCCGCTCCCGGTTCCCCACCTCGAGGAGTATGCCGATGGACGGATGCTTCGCCCGGAAGGCGGCGAGCAGGAGGGGTAGCAGTTGCTCGCCGGCCGTGGTGACGGCGGCGATGCGCAGCAGGCCGCCCTCGGCCTCACCTGCGGCAGCGGCATACGCCTCGTCGAGGAGCCCGAGCACGCTGCGCACGTATCCGGCGTAGATCGTGCCCGCGTCGGTCAGCATGAGACCGCGACCGTCCTTGCGCACCAGCGCGAGCTTGAGGTCTTTCTGCAGCGAGGCTACGCAGGATGACACGGCCGATTCGGTCACCACCAGCCGCTCGGCCGCCGCCCGGACGGATCCGGTCTCGGCGACCGCCAGGAAGGTACGCAATTGCGTGAGCGTCGTCATCCAAGACCGCGTCCCGACTTAGCCAATGTCCCGCAGGACGTGGTAGAGGAGCAGGAGTTGCGCGAGCCGCAGCGGCTCGCTCCGCGTGCTGGCGTTGATCATGCCGAGACAGGCGGGCAGTGGCTGGTCGACGCCGAGGCTCTCCCAGATCGCCTTGGCGAGCACCTCAGCCTCCGCTTCCGGCGCGTAGCCGTGGATGTGCAGCGCATCGGCCGGGCACCCGTCCACGTCGCGCATGAGCTTGAGGTGGGCCACCGAGGGTGGCACCTCCGCGATCAGCTTGGCGAAGTTCGGGTGGCGGATGGTCGGCCGCAGCAGCAGGGTCGCCGACAGCGGCGTGCCCGGCGGGTCGTGCCGGCCGTCTATCGGGCCGAAGTTCACCGTGATGTCCGCCTCGCGGCGCTGCCTGCGGATGAACTCCTCCGACTCGGGTTCCCGCTGAGCTAGCTCAGCGAGGACCTGGGCCCTGGTATAGCCGCGCTCGGCGGTGTCGCGCCGCACCTTCCATTCCCGCCGGATCGCCTCGCCGGGGTCGACGTACACGGTGACGTCGAAGCAGGCACGGGAGAGCCTGGTGTGCAGGGGCAGCAGCCCCTCGGCGATGACGACCTTCCGCGGTTCGACGAGCTGCGGGCGGGTCAGCAGCCCGGTGGAGTGCTCGTACACGGGCTTGAGCACCGGCTCGCCCATCGCGAGCAGTTGCAGGTGCTGCTCCATGATCTGCATGTAGTTGCAGTCGGGGTGCAGGGCCGTGAACGGCAGCGCGCGGCGCTCCGCGCGGTCATAGCGGTGATAATCGTCCACGCACAGCGACGTGCTTCGTTGCGTCCCAAGCGCCTCGACGATGCCGCGGGTAAGGGTGGTCTTCCCGGCCGCGCTGTCTCCCGCGATCGCGAGCATCGTCGGCCGCGGGCCGCGCGCGCGGTGCATCCGCATCAGCTTCTCAGGCACCGCCTCTCACCTCCTGGGACTACCGCCGAGCCCCGGCCAGGTGGCGCGGCGCCGACGATGCGGCCCTCCATGCGGCGAAGCTACCGGCCGGCCGCGCGCATCGCCTCCCCCCGGCGGGGGAGGGGAGTGGGGGATCCCGAAATCTGAGGCAGGAACGTACGCTGTCGGACATGAGCAGGTCGCCGCCGCGCCTGGTGATTATCGATGATCACCAGATGGTGCTCGACGGCCTGCGCGCGATGCTCGCCGCCTACTCAAGCAGCGTGCAGATCGTGGGCGAGGCCTGCGAGCCGGAGGACGCGATCGCGCTCGTGACCGAGGCCGAGCCCGACATCGTCCTGCTCGACGTGCGGCTGCGTGGGACCAGCGGGCTCGACCTGTGCGCGGCGATCCTGCGGCGGCGGCCTGCGTGCAAGGTCGTCTTCCTGACCGTCTACGACGACGAGCATTACCTCTACCAGGCGATCCGCCTGGGCGCTTCCGGATTCCTGCTGAAGCGGGTCCGCGGCGCCGAGCTCGTCGAGTATCTCACCCGCATCCATCAGGGCGAGACGCTGGTGGATCCGGCCCTCGCGGCCCGGGTCGCGCAGTCCGCGGCGCGGCTGCAAAGCGGTGAGTTCTGGCCGGGCGCGCACCTCGGGCTGACCCAGCGGGAAAGCGAGGTGCTCGCGCTGATCGTGTCGGGCCGGTCCAACCGCGCAATCGCGGGCCAGCTCACGCTGAGCGCCGAAACGATCAAGACGCATGTCCGCGGCATCTACCGCAAGCTCGACGTCACCGACCGGGCCGGCGCCGTGGCCGCGGCCCTGCGCGAGGGGATCTTCCATTGACCCGGCTCGGCCTGACCGATCCGGTGCACGAGGCGCGGCTGCTCGCTCGCATCATCGAGGCCATATCGACCGGTCTTGACCTCGAAGAGATCCTGCAGGGGATCGCGGCGCTGATCACGGAGACCACACAGACGGACGTGTGCTTCGTCTACCTGCTCGACGAAGACGGCCAGCGGCTGGTGCTGCGCGGCGCGACCCCGCCGTTCCACCGGATGGCCGGACAGGTCGAGCTCAAGATGGGCGAGGGCGTGTCGGGCTGGGTCGCCGCGCACGGCAGGCCGGCGGTAATCATCGATGACAAGATGTCCGACCAGCGTTACAAGCACATCCCTGCGCTGGGCCGCGAGGATCTCACCTCCATGGCCTCGGTGCCGATCCTCGGCAAGCCGCACCGCCTGGTGGGCGTGCTCAACGTGCACACGCGTGAGCGCCGCGAGTTCACCGATGCGGACGTGCAGCTGCTCGGCTGGATGGCAGGCCTGATGGCCGGGGGCATCGAGAACGCGCGGCTGCACCGCTTGCTGGCCCAGCGCGAGGAGGCCATGGCGCGTTACGCCGAGCAGATCGTCCTGGCCCAGGAGGCCGAACGGCGTCGGCTTGCCGGCGAGATCCACGATGGCATCAGCCAGCGCGTGGTGAGCCTGTCCTTCCACCTGTCCGCCGCCGCGGATGCGGTGGCGACGGCACCGCAGGTCGCCGCCCTCCAGATCGCCGAAGCGCAGCTGCTCGCGGAGGCGGCCCTGGACGAGGCGCGTTTCGCGATCGCCGGGCTGCACCCGCCGGTGCTCGATGATCTCGGCCTGGCCGCCAGCCTGGAAAGCCTCGTCAGGTCCTTCCCCTGGCTCGATGTCCAGGCCGAGGCCGAGCCGTGCGATCTGCCCTCACACGTGGCGACGGCCGTGTACCGCATCGCTCAGGAAGCGCTGCAGAACGTCGCCAAGCACGCCGAGGCCCGATCGGCGCGGGTCCGGCTGATGACGCACGGCGACAAGATGATCCTGGAGGTCGAGGACGACGGGAAGGGCTTCGTCCCCGGGGCGCCCGCCGGCCAGGCCGGGCCGTCCGGCTACGGCCTGCCGGGCATGCGCGAGCGCGCGGAGCTGCTCGGCGGGACGATCGAGGTGATCAGTTATCCGGCGCAGGGCACGCTGCTGCGCCTGCTGTTCCCGGTAACAGTTCCGGAATAATCAAGTATTTGCTCAACAGTCCACCAGGAATAGTCGATAGACACCTTGCCGGTAATGGGTCATCGTGAGAGGGCGGGATACCAGCACCCGCTCCATTCAAGGAGGAGCCATGGCGGCAGGCCGGTGGAATGCCGGGGTCATCCCGTATGCCGAGATGGGTTATTACCAGCCCGATTACCAGCCCAAGGCGACCGACATCCTGGCCGCGTTCCGGGTCACGCCCCAGCCGGGTGTCCCGCCGGAAGAAGCGGGGGCGGCCGTGGCCGGCGAATCCTCCACCGCGACGTGGACCGTCGTATGGACCGACCGGCTTACTGCCTACGAGCACTACCAGGCCAAGTGCTACCAGGTCGTGCCCGCGCCCGGCCGGGAAGGCGAGTACATCGCGTACATCGCCTACGACATCGACCTGTTCGAAGAGGGGTCCATACCCAACCTGACCTCGTCGATCATCGGCAACGTCTTCGGCTTCAAGGCGCTGCGCGCGCTGCGCCTTGAAGACCTGCGCATACCGCTGCATTACGTGAAGACGTTTACCGGCCCGCCGCACGGCATCGTCATGGAGCGCGAATACCTGAACAAATACGGCCGCCCGCTGCTCGGCGCGACGACCAAGCCGAAGCTGGGCCTTTCCGCTCGTAATTACGGCCGGGTGGTGTACGAGGCGCTGCGCGGCGGGCTAGATTTCACCAAGGACGACGAGAACATCAATTCCCAGCCGTTCATGCGCTGGCGTGACAGGTACCTGTTCGCCATGGAGGCGGTAAACCGCGCCGCCGAGCAAACCGGCGAGGTCAAGGGTCACTACCTCAACGTCACCGCCGCGACGATGGAGGACATGTACGAGCGCGCGGAGTTTGCCGCCGGCCTGGGCAGCGTCATCGTCATGGTCGATCTGACGGTGGGATACACCGCGCTGCACTCGATGTCGAAATGGGCCCGCGCCAACGGCGTCCTCCTTCACCTTCACCGGGCCGGCCATTCCACCTACACCCGGCAGAAGACGCACGGGGTGAGCTTCCGTGTCATCGCCAAATGGTGCCGGCTGCTCGGCGTGGACCACATTCACGCCGGCACCGTGGTCGGCAAGCTCGAGGGCGACCCGAGCACCACCCGCGGCTACTACGACACCTGCCGCCGTTCCTTCGTGCCGGCCGACCTGTCCCGCGGGATCTACTTCGACCAGGAGTGGGGGTCCATGCCGGGGGTGATGCCGGTGGCCTCGGGCGGCATCCACGCCGGCCAGATGCACCAGCTGCTGCATTACCTCGGCGAGGACGTGGTGCTCCAGTTCGGCGGCGGCACGATCGGGCATCCGATGGGCGTCGCGGCCGGTGCCACCGCGAACCGGGTCGCCGTCGAGACCATGATCAAGGCGCGCAACGAAGGGCGGGACTACCTGAGCGAGGGCGAGGACATCCTCCGCGCGGCTGCCAAGCACTGCGCGCCGCTACAGGCCGCGCTCGATACCTGGGGGGATGTCGCGTTCGACTACGAGTCGACCGATACCCCAGATGTCATGCCCACACCCGTGTCCTAGGAGCCAGTCGTGCGAATCACCCAGGGAACCTTCTCCTATCTGCCCGATCTCACCGATGCGGAGATCACGGCCCAGCTCCAGTACGCCATCGACCAGGGGTGGGCCATCGCGGTCGAGTTCACCGACGACCCGCATCCGCGCAACAGCCTGTGGGAGATGTGGGGGCTGCCGATGTTCGACATCGCCGACGCAGCGGCGGGGCTGGCCGAGATCCGCGCCTGCCGCGATGCTAATCCGCGCCACTACGTGCTGGCATCGGCCTACGACGCGAGCTACGGCCGGCAGACCACCGCGCTGAGCTTCATCGTGCACCGGCCGCCCGAGGAGCCCGGGTTCCGGCTGGGACGGCAAGAGGGCGGCGACCGGCGCATCCGCTACACCCTGCACCCCTACGCCGCGGGCCAGCCGCACGGCCGGCGGTACACCGAGGCGTCCGGGTGACGGAGCAGGCCACGCCGCCAGGCTTCGCCATGCCGGTACCCGGCACCGCCGCCCCGGCGCAGACTCGGCGGGTCCACGCGAGCGAAGACCCGGCCGACCAGGGTCAGCGCGAGGAGGAGCCGCTCGCCGACGGGGCGCTCGTCGACATCGGGGCCTGGCAGCAGCAGCTGGCCATCTCGGGCGTGCTCGACCGGCTTGACACCGAGCTGGTCGGGCTCGCGCCGGTCAAGACGCGGGTCAGCGAGATCGCCGCGCTGCTCATGATCGACCGGCTGCGCGGCCGCTACGGCCTCACCTCATCGCGCCCGACCCTGCACATGTGCTTCACCGGGAGCCCGGGGACGGGCAAGACGACGGTCGCGATCCGCATGGCAGAGATGCTCAAGGGGCTCGGCTACCTGCGCCGCGGCCACCTGGTCACCGCCACGCGGGATGATCTCGTCGGCGAGTACGTCGGGCACACCGCGCCGAAGACGAAGGGCGTGCTCAAGCGGGCGATGGGCGGGGTGCTGTTCATCGACGAGGCCTACTACCTGTACCGCACGGACAACGAGCGCGACTACGGCCAGGAGGCGATCGAGATCCTGCTCCAGGTCATGGAGGCCGACCGCGACGACCTCGTGGTCATCCTGGCCGGCTACCGGGACCGGATGGATTCGTTCTTCGCATCCAACCCGGGAATGGCATCGCGCATCGCCCACCACATCGACTTCCCCGACTTCACCGCCGATGAACTCGCGCGGATAGCCGAGCTCATGGTGGCACAGCAGAGCCATCGGTTCTCCCCCGCCGCGCACCAGGCCTTCCGGGAATACATCGAGCTGCGCATGGGCCAGCCGAGGTTCGCCAACGCCCGCAGCGTGCGCAATGCCATCGACCGGATGCGGCTACGCCAGGCGAACCGCCTGGTGGCCTCGGGTGCCATGGTCGGCAAGGACGACCTGGTCCGCCTCGAGGCCGACGACATACGGCTCAGCCGGGTGTTCGGCCAGGATGCGGCCGGGACAGGCCCGCTGCGGTAGATCATGACCGGCGGGACCCAGGCGCGCGGCGGGTAACCGCGGCAGGACGTGCGGGTTCAACGTGCCGGCCGGGTCGAACGCTGCGCGGATCCTGGCGAACAGCGCCCGCTCGGCTTCGCTGCGGACCAGCGGAAGCCAGCGCGCCTTCAGCGCGCCAATGCCATGCTCGGCCGAGATCGAGCCGCCAAGCGACGCGACGAACGAGAGAACCGCATCCTCGTGCCGCCCGTCCGCGGCCGCCGCGGGGCACCGAAACGTCAAGCTTGACCGGCACCCCGAGGAACCCGGCCGCCTCCGGGTGGCGTTCCCGGTACGCCCACAGCCGCACCCGGTCGGCCGCCGTCGTCCCGACCACCGCCTCCCGGTCGCCGATCACCGCCGCGAGATCCTCAAGTGCCCCCGGTCCGAACGCCTCGAGCAGCAGGTACGCCGGCGCGGGAACCGGCAGCGGCGGCATAAGCCCGGCGTGCGCGACCAGGATGTCGAGCCCGCCTTGGGTGAAGTACTCGGCCGATACCAGACCCGGCACCTCGCCGACCGCCCGATGCGCCAGGGCGTGCACCTCATCCAGGCCACCGAGCCCCACGATGACGGTGACCGCGTCCCGCATCCGCGGCACCAGGCGCAGCCGGGCCGCCGTGATCACGGCCAGCGTGCCCTCGGACCCGGCGAGCAGCGACGGGTAGTCGTAGCCGGTGTTGTCCTTGACCAGCCCGCCCAGGTGCGACAGCACGCTGCCGCCCGCGAGCACGGCTTCGATGCCGCGCAGTTGCGCCCGCATCGGCCCGAACCGCAGCACCCGCAGCCCCCCGGCGTTAGTGGCCACCGCACCGCCCACGCTCGCGCTGTCCCTGCTGGCGATGAGCACCCCGAAATCCAGCCCCGGATCGGCCTCCGCGACCTGCCGCAGTGTCACTCCCGCCCCCGCCGTGACCTGCGCCGCCTGGATGTCGACCGGCCCGATCCGGTTCAGCCGGGTCAGGCTCAGCACCACCTCGCCGTGCCGCGGCACCCCGCCGCCGACCAGCCCGGTGTTGCCCCCCTGCGGCACGACGGCCACACCCGCCCCCGTGCACAACGCCAGCACGCGCGCGACCTCACCGGTATCCCGCGGCCGCACCACCGCTGGCGTCTGGCCATGAAAGAACCCGGTCCAGTCCACCGCGAACCCGGC
>Ga0181525_10003008_pt1 | contig 13514 bp, 11 predicted proteins | sample PEATcosm2014_Bin_48_FD_121100 | JGI IMG/M metagenome (GOLD analysis project Ga0181525, IMG submission 121100) | Peatland microbial communities from MTU Mesocosm Facility, Houghton, MI, USA - PEATcosm2014_Bin06_10_metaG | ecosystem: Environmental > Terrestrial > Soil > Wetlands > Peat | place...
CGGCGGCCAGGAAATGTCCCGCCGCAAGCCCACAAAAAAAGATGTCGTCCTCGGCATCGCTTCCAGCGGACGCACTCCCTTCACCGTAGCCGCCCTCACCGAGGCCCGCCGCCGTGGCGCCCACACCATCGCCTTGACCTGCAATCCCAACTCGCCCCTACAGCGCGCCGCCAACTTCGCCATCGTCACGCAAGTCGGCCCTGAAGTGTTAGCCGGATCATCACGAATGAAAGCGGGCACCGCCCACAAGATGGTTCTGAATATGATTTCCACCGGAGCCATGGCTCGCCTCGGCTATGTCTACGGAAATCTAATGGTGAATGTTGTCCCGAAGAATGAAAAGCTGACCCAGCGCGCGATTGGAATTCTCGAACAAGCCACCGGAGCTACTCATGAATCCGCAACCCACGCATTGAAAGCCTCCGGCAATCGCACGCCGGTCGCTGTGGTCATGTTAGCTGCAGGGGTTTCGCGCGTTAAGGCAGTAGCCGCTTTAAAAAAGGCAAAGTCCAACGTCCGCCAAGCGGTAGCGTTAGCAAAATGAGCCAACGTGGCGCGCAGGAAGGAATTACGTTTGGGGTCAGACGATCACGATCTCTAGTGGTGCGGAATTTGTCGCGTACGGAATTTGTCGCGTACTTAGGAAGTGCGCTGCAGAATCTTTGACTTCATTTCGCAGAGTTCTCCGCTGCGCACAATGACTGAGGCCTGAGAACCGAGAACTGAGAACTGCCTCTAAGGACTTTCCGCCGCGGCCGCCACAAAATCGATCAACTGCTGCACTCCGCTTCGCTCGTCCTTGGTGTTCAACTTAAACGAGACTCCCATCCCGTAGCCAGGATGCGAGGCCTTCACTTCACCACTCAATCGCAACTTAATGTCGTGCGTGCGCACCGTAATCTCTACAGGAGTTCCCGCAGGAAATGCCAGCGGCATTTCCAGATAACATCCGCCCGGGCTCAGATCGCTGAGATGGCAATAGTTCCGCACCGAGCTGCCCTGCTGATAGACTTCCGCTCCCAGGCGGCAGGCATATCGCGTTTGCCCGCGGCGGTTGCTCGGTTCCGAGCGCAGTCGAGCCACGGCGTCGCGGTCGTGGCCCTTCAATTCCGGCTTCGGCGTGTACTGATTCCCCTCATGATGGCGGTCCGCCTCTACCAAGTTTTCACGCGGCTTAACGGAGTGCTCCACTTCCACCTGCTCCGCCGCCAGCGCCTGCTTCGGGGCATCAGCCAGCTTTGTTTGCAACCACTCGCTCATGATGCGCCGCGAAGTTTTCGGCACATCCACAAACTGGATTCCTGCGCGCCCGTTCCAATCCTGCCACATCACTTGCCCGGAGAGCCGCACCGTCGCCGTCTGTCCCGGCAGTTGAAACTGAAAATAAACTTTGCTGGTCGGGGGCAGCCGCTTTCCAAAATTTACCGCCATGCCATCTTCCGCCAGATCCACCAGCGTCGCTCGCGTCTGTTCTCCGCCGGCGTAATCCACAGTCGCCTGGGCGTGCACCGCAGCCCGCGTCTTGCGGCGCTTGTCGCGGAACAACACCGCCTGCGCCGCTTTCAGAGTGCTCATCGCCCGCTCATCGGACACCGGCTTGTACAGCACAAAGTTCACCCCCCGCGCAAACATTTCCTGGATGCTTTCCTGCCCCTCCACAACAACCACCGCCAGCGAGGTTTCATTCACCCCGGAAGAGCGGCTCTCTTCCAGCAAGGCAGTCACATCCGATTGCTTTTCGCAGTCAAGGACGATCAGGTCAAAGCGTTCCTGCGCCAGCCTGACCGCAGCACGCACCGCGTCCGGACACAGCTCCACCTGAATTCCCAGTTCTTCCAGCACGCGTTGCAATACTTGCACCGCGGCCTTGTCGGCGCAGACCAATAGCGAAGTGAGAGTCATACCTGTATGCAATCCTAGAGTCACGCCCGTTCCTACCACAAGTTACCTTTGTCACTAAACCCCGGCAGGCGCGCTTCAGATTTCCCATAACTCCACTGTCATCAATCTGGTGACCTCAGTCACCACGGTCATTACAAAAGACCAATAGTCTTTCGTTGCACTGTCGTGCTTTGACGCTGCCCTTCCCCCTCCCTACGATGAAGATTGACCGGCACTGCACTATGTGGTGCTGGCCATGCTGTCGGCGACAGTACGGCCGGAATTCTTGCTATCGGATGTTCCTGAAAGTAAACGGTCGGCTTCGCCAGATGGACCTCCTCCACCAAGGACTTATGGCATCGCGCAAACAAAACGGCTTCTCTCTGATGGAACTATCGCTCGCCCTTGGCATTTCCATGATCCTGGCCGCGATAACCATTTTCTCTCTGCAGCCAGCGCTCAGGCAGCAACACGTCGCCGATGCCTATAACGACACGCTGATGGCCTTGCGCAAAGCTCGCGACGCCGCCGCCGCAGACATGCGCATTTACGTCGTCACCTTCACCGCCAGCGTCCCCAACGTAAACGGCGGCACGATCACCGTAACGCAGGATATTCCCAATCCCCCAACTCTGTTCACCGTCACCCTGCCCCCGGATGTCACCTTTCACGTTGAACCCGGCGTGCCTACATCCAATACCGTGGCTCCGACCACGCCCGATAGTTTTGGCACCGCGGGCGCCGGACCCTTTGATTTTGACCAGCCCCCCAGCGGCGCTGGCGGCAGCAATGTGATCTATTTCTATCCCGATGGCTCCGCGCAGGATGCCGGCCCCAACGGCGGCGCTGTCAACAACGGCGTGGTCTACCTGGGCATGCCGGGCAATCTGAATACCTGCCGCGCCATCAGCTTATGGGGATACACCGGCCGCATCCGGGGATGGACGCTGATCCAGGTTGCAGGCGTTTGGCAGTGGAGGCAAATGTGAAGACCAACGGCTTTGCGCCCGCACGGCGGCAGGATCAATCCGGCTTCTCCCTCATTGAGGTCGCGATCTCCATGTTGATTCTCACCATCGGTCTGCTTGCGGTTTTGGCCACCATCGGCATCACCATGGCCGCCAACGAGACCTCGCAGGAAGATCTGATTGCCCGGCAACTAGCGTCTGAGGCGATGGAGAGCATCTTCAACGCGCGCAACACTTCGCAATTGGGTTTCGCATCGATCGCCAACACCACCGCCGTTCCTCCCGGCATTTTTCTCGCCGCCCCCGCTGTTCCGAAATGCGCCGGGCCCGATGGCATTCTCGACACGGCTGACGACGTATCTTGCCTCACTGCGGCCGGCGCGGTCTGCCCCAACGGAGGCGTCGAGTGCCTCAGCGAGCCGGGACCTGACGGCATCGTCGGTACCGCCGACGATGTGATCGTGTCCCTGAACAACTTCACCCGTACCATTACCATCGCGCCGCTGCTGGATAGCTCCGGCAATACGATCCCGACGCTGACTTCCGTCACCATTACGATTCAATACACCGTCCCCAACATCGGCCATATCAGAACTTATGTGCTTAACGAATACATTTCGTCGTACCACTAGAAAGGGATTCATGCGGCGCGCACACAATTCGAGTCGCGGATTTACTCTGCTGGAACTCATGATCTCCGCAGCGATCGGAGCGGTCCTCATGGTGGTTGCCACCCAGTTGTTCAGCCGCGGCGTCACGGCGGCGTGGGTGACTTCGCAGCGGGCGGAAATGCAGCAGGACTTTCGCGCCGCCGGCAACATTATGCAGCGCGACATCAGCATGGCCGGCGCTGGCGCTCTGGGCCAGCAAGGGTTGTCTACCGCCGCGGTGGGCTTGCCCGTTTCCGCCACCCTGCCGGTTTACCCCTGCAACGGCCTCACCACTTGCAACTACATCAATGGCGCTCCGGTGGCTTATCCCTCTTCCGCGGGCGCGCCTTTTGTATATTCCATTATTCCCGGCCCCAACTTGGGCATCACCATCAACGCCGCTCAGGGCCCCACCGACATCATTACCGTCATCTATGCCGATGCCAATCTCGCTCTGAACTGCTATGTCGGAACCATGAACGCCGCCGGCACGGTCGTTACCTTCCAGTTGCCCATCCAGCTGCCTGGAACCTGCGTGCTGCCCTCCGGCGCCGCAGCCCCCGCGTCTCTGATCTACAGCAATCCCGGCAATCCCACCGGCCTGCAAGTCGGCGACCTCATCATGTTTGGTTCCAACGCCGTCGGTGTCGTCACCAACACCGTAACCACCTGTGCCCCAACCCCCGCTGCTACCTATTCGGCGTGCTATACGGTCGATTTCGCCGCCACCGACCCCGGCCACATCAACCAGCCCAGCGCAGCCACTGGAAGCCTCAAACAATTTGCCAGCACCACCACTCCCTCCGCAGTGCGCCTGCTGGCCATTACTTATTATCTGGACATTTCCCCCACCGATGGGGTCACCCCGCGCTTGATGCGTATCCAGAACGGCCGGCCCCCTGCTCCTGTGGCCGAAAACATCGTCTACCTCAAATTCAGCTATGACGTCTACAACAACGGAGTCATCACCACCAATCAGTCTACCCTCCCCGCCGGGACCAATCCCGGCATGATCACAAAAGTCAACATCGTTCACATGAGCATCCGCAGTCAGCAGAATACCCACAACGGCTATCAGGGTCTCGATCTTCAAACCTCGATCGCCGCTCGCAACCTGACTTCGCAGCAGGAGTATCCGATTTCGGGCTCGTCTTATTGAGAACGGTGCCGGCGTAAGGGAAGAAGGAACTGGTTTAGGAACTGAGGAGAAACAACGATGCGTAGCGCTAAATTTAACTCACGAGGATTCACGCTGATCGCGTCCCTCTTGTTGATGTTGCTGTTGTCGGGACTCGCGGTCTCTCTGCTCATGATGGTGAACTCCGAGCAGAAGGTCGGCGAGCAGGATCTCAGCAACAATTACACCTATCGCGCCACCGAAGGCGCCATGGAGAAGATGACTTCCGACCTGGCCAACACCTTCAAGAGCATCCAGTCGCCCACGTCCGCGCAAATCTGCAACGTAAGCACAACTCCGCCGACCTGGGATCCGACGGTCACTTACGCGACCTACAACGTATCTCCGGTGAACCCCGGAGTGGCGAACCCCTGCACCGCACCGCTTCCTCCTCCGGTCTGGGGCCCAATCCAGTCTGGCCCGGATGCCGGCTTGTACGCTCAGATTATTCCGGTCACGCTCAACGCCTCCGCCCTAAGGTTGGGAAACTCTGAAACCGTCAGCATGACGCGCACGGCTGAAGTCGCCTTGATTCCAGTATTTCAGTTCGGCGTCTTTTGCGACGGCGATTGCTTCTTCGGCCGCAGCCCGAACCTCGGCTTCGCCGGACGCGTGCACACCAACGGAGATCTCTACCTCGGCGTCGCCGACGGTTACAACCTGGTCTTTGGAGACAAAATCGCAGCCTTCGGCAACGTCATCCGTCAACAGATGGATAACGGAGTCGCCTCCGCCGGCAATAACAACGGCGGCACCGTCATGATTCCAACCACGAGCAATGGCTGCTCGGTGCAAATGGCGAACGTGGCGAATGCCAACCCGAGCGCGACTTGCGTCGATATCTCCACCACTGCTCTGGGCGCAACCAACGGCAGCGTCTCTGGCGGCCACGGTTCCGCGCAGGTTGGCGCATGGTATAACGTCTCTCTCGGTACACCGTATCAGGGCTACATCATCGACGGTAACGGAACGCCGCCCGGCACCACCAACGGTCCCAACGGTACCGGCGCCAGCGACCTGACACTTCCGTTTGTGAATGGCACCACGCATCCCTTCGAGATCATCCGCCGTCCCCCTCCCGGCGAGTCGACGACTTCCTTGCTCGGTGGATCTCGCCTGGCCAACGAAGCTCAGATTCGCATTCTTCTCAGTGATCAGGAAGCCGATCTTCATCTTCCCGGCTGGAACGGAGACGTTACCCAGGACGTGCAATTAGCCAGCGCGGTTCCCCCCTCCGAATTCGCCAACGTCGCCGGCCCCTTCGCCACCACGGGCGGCGCGCAGAGTGGAATCATCGTAAACGGAAACACGTACTACTTCGGCGAAGCGGCCTGCGGCGGGGGCTCGATCGGCAACCCATGCACCAATGGCGACAACAATTTCATTTGGCCGCAATGGGTACCTGGAGGCGCCACTCTCACGCACAACGCAACCAAAGCGGAGTGGCCGATCGTCAACGGCTGGCTCCTGGTTGAAGTTCTGAATGCCAACTCTGGTCTATGGGTCGGCGTCACCAAGGAGTGGTTGCAACTGGGCTTTGCCCGCGGACTACAAGTGCCCACCGCTCCCGGCAGCGCTGCCGCCCAAACCACCAACTCGATTGGCGCCACAGGAAGCAACTTCATCACCGATCATAAGAACGCAATTCTATATTTCCAGATGAGTGCGGATCGAGGCGGCAACGGCACCATCACCGCGGCCGATGCCATCACCTTCAACTCTCTTTACACCGGAGCCGCGGTCACCACCGCGCCCCTCGTAAACTCGGGCGCGAACTCACAATACAACTGGTATCCCATCAACCTTTACGACGCGCGCGAGGGCGAAAACAACGATAACTCCGCCATTGGCGGTACCGCCAACGGCACCGTCAACGGCGTCATGAACGCCGTCGAACTCGACGTAGGCAACCTCAGGCGCTGGCTCCTGGGCCAGACCGGTACCACCGGAAGCTCCGTAAACTATTCCACCCAGAACGGGTACGTCCTGTATTTCTCCGATCGCCGGGGCATGCAGTATGACCCCAACCTCGCGCACAATCCGAGCAACATCCTGCTCGGCGCATACGGATTTGAGGACGTGGTTAACTACGCCGGCGGATCGCCCTTCATGCCCAATGGCACCCTCGAACCCGTCAACTACAACGGCGTCTCTCCTGAAGACGTCGAAATGTGGAATGACGGGACGGTCACCAAATACGGCGTCAAAACCGTGGGCGATGCCTTTGGCTCGCAGACCGCAACCGATACCGACGTCACCAACCCGCCGAACCCATTCGCGCACCGCATCAACACCTTTACCTACGGTCGCGCCAACCGGGTTACCGGAGCCCGTCACGTGCTGAAGCTGGTGGATGGTTCGCTTGGCAATGTCCCCACCATGCCGCCGGGCAACGCAACCAACAATTGCGTCCAGAACACGGCCAACCCAACCGGTTGCGGCGGTTTTACTGTCGCCTCGGAAAACCCGGTTTACATCCAGGGCAACTACAACTCAAACTGCCCGTCTGCGGTTGTTGCGACTCCCAGCCCATGCACTCCGGGCAACACGAACTATGACACTGCGTGGACTGGCGGCGCCGAACCGATTCACTCGGCCGCTTCCATCATCGCCGACGCAGTTACCATGCTCTCCAACAACTGGCAGGATGCCGGCATCGGCGCCGCGTACCTCGCCTCGAACAATCAAACCAACGGCAGTCTCGAGAACCCCACCAATCCTGGTGGCCAGGGTGTTCCGGCTCAGACCCCCAACCGCATTGCGGTCACTTCTTATTACCGCGTGGCGGTTGCTGCCGGAAAGACCATCGCCTTCACCAACACCGCTCAGAACCCCGAGTTTGCCTTCGGTATGGACGGTGGTATTCACAACTTCCTCCGCTTCCTCGAAGATTGGGGCGGCGTTGCGTCTGCAAATAGTCTGCAGTCGCTCTATTACAAGGGATCGCTGGTCAGCCTTTACTGGAACACTTACGCCACCGGCACCTTCAAGTGCTGCAACCTCGTCTACAATCCTCCGGACCGGCAATATACCTTCGATCCGTTGTTCTCCTTACCGTCAAACCTGCCGCCCGGTACGCCCATGTTCCGCAACGTGGACAACCTGAGCTACCGCCAGAACCAGGTCGCCCGCATCAACTAACCCAAGACGCAGAAACAAGACGAAGGCCCCGATCTACGGATCGGGGCCTTCGCTTTTGGACAGTCGTACCTTACGATGTCACTCCGAACCGGGCGGCAACGCGGAATGCAAAAATAGCCTTGTCATTCCGAACCGGGCGGAACGCCCGGTGAGGAATCTGTTGCTTTACAGCCCCCCTGGACTGATCGTTTTGTACTATTCCGCCACTGCGTGCCTTCCCGTACTATCACGGACGAAAGTTCCGAGCAGCGGCCATCGACTCATGAGCGCATCCACGCCCTTAACCCAGCAACTCCAGAATCGACCCGCCGATCGCGGAACGCCTGGTTGGACCTGGATCGCATTCTCCCTCTGCGCCATCGTTACCATCGCCTGGTTCTTCATCCCCGCCTTCATCATCCGTCCCTTCACGCACCAGTCAGCACGCGGCCTCCTCGTTGCCATGACTCTTCGTCATCTCGCCCCAGCCGGCACGCTGCTCGCCGGTCTGGCCTGCTTTGCCTTCGCCTTCGTGCTGTGGCGAACCATTGGCTGGTGGCACAGATCCCTGCTCGCGCTCATTCTGCTGATCGTTACGTTTTCAGCCGTCATGGCCCGGCTGAATTATTTCGAATGGATGTTTCACCCGATTGCCAGTGCGCAATTCGTCGCGCAATCTGACAGCAAACTCGACCCCAAAGAAATGATTCTGGCCGTCCGCCTCGGCGACGACGCCCGCGCCTACCCCATCAACCAAATGGCCTACCACCACATCCTCAACGATGTAGTCGCAGGCGTGCCCATCGCCGTCACCTATTGAACGCTCTGTCACACCGGTCTGGTGTGGACGCGAACCGTGAACGGCAGAGCGCTGCATTTTTATCTCGCCGGCATTAACAATCAGAACTTCCTTATGCGCGACAAAGAAACCGGCACCTGGTGGCAACAGATCACCGGCAAAGCCATCTACGGCCCGCTGCGAGGCGCAGCGCTCGAACTGGTCCTCAGCGACGAACTCACGTTTGGCCAGTGGAGAACTGAATCCCCCTCCGGCCAGGTGCTGGCGCCCGTTGCGAAATACACAAAAGAATACGACCCCAACTGGGAGCCCGACGTAGCCAAGCTGCCCGTAGTCATCAGCTTTCCCGGAACCGAACTGAAGTCGCGCGATGTAGTCATCGGACTTACGGTTGCCAGTGCCGCCCGCGCCTATCCCTGGGAAACCTTCGCCAAACAGTCTCCGATAGTCGATCGCGTCAACGGCACGCTGTTGCTGCTGGTGCTAGGCCCCGACGGCAAATCCTTCCGCGTCTTCCTCAGCCGCATCGATGGGCAAGACGCGGAATTCTTTTTGAAAGCTGATACCCCTGAGAATAAGGATTGGGCTCTGATCGACGCCACCACCGCCAGCCAGTGGAACTTCCAGGGCTGCGCCACCTCCGGCCCCGCGCAAGGCAAATGCCTCGCCCGCCTCCCCGCGCTGAAAGATTATTGGTTCGACTGGCGCAACTACCACCCTGACACCACGATCTACAAACACTAAGGCGCTCGATCCTGATACACATAAACCGACCGCCCATCCGTCGCCCACGTAACCATAGATCCTCCGGCAACCAGCCCATGACGTGTATCTTCAGGCTATAGCCAAGGCATTACACCGGGGGCAACGCCTCCTCCGCAAGTCCTTTCTTTTCAGCGCGGGTATGCGTAAGTTGTTGAGGACACGTACCACGCGTTCGCAACCGTCCCCTCAATCGCCGGGTCGAGCCGCTCCCAGAATGCCCCGCAAACGCACAGAATCGCTCTCAGATCGCATCCGGGCGACCGGAACGACCCAAGGGCCGTCCGCGCGACGAACGTCGCTTAAATCGCTTCTAATGCGAAATTCCTTGTAAGTTGTTGAAAAAGTCCGTAAGTCATTGATAATATCTGCTAGCTATTGAAAACATTGGGTCGACGTTTTCGACATGGATATTTTTCGCGGCCGATGCAGGCGTTGGGTGTTGGGTGTTAGGTCTTGGGCCTTAGACCTAACGCGTAACGACAGTCCTATTCAGAGCACCTTCGCCAGGATTGATCTACACTGACAGCGATCTCGCTTGTCGGTTTCCCGGCTTCGAATAAAACGCATTGCCGAGCGCGCCGGGAACCGGGAACTGCAACTGGAGGATTATCGGTGCCCGAAATTCACGCCATCTTCTGGGACGTTGGAGGAGTTCTCCTCACCAACGCCTGGGACCACACACAGCGCATCGCTGCGCTTGAACACTTTCGTCTCGACGAAGAAGAGTTTCACTCGCGGCACGAAATGGTGGTTTCGTCGTTTGAGCGCGGCAAGATCACACTCGACGAGTATCTCGACCGCACCGTGTTTTACCGGAACCGGCCTTTCACCCGTGACGAGTTTCGCGATTACATGTTCTCGCTGTCGCAGCCTATGCCGGAGGTTCTCGCCTTGGCGCGCGCCCTTGCCGATTCCGGCAAGTACTTCATGGGCACCATTAACAACGAGTCGCGCGAGTTGAACCTGCATCGCATCGAAAAGTTTGGCTTGCGGCTGATCTTTCGCCTGTTCGTCAGTTCCTGTTTCGTAGGACTGCGCAAGCCAGAGAGCGGAATCTATCGCCTGGCGATCGAGACCACGCAAATCAACCCCGAAGAATGCTGCTTCATCGACGACCGCGCGCTGAACCTGGAATGCGCCGCCAAGCTCGGCATGAGAACGATCCAGATGCAAACGCTGGAACAATTGCGGGAAGATTTAGGAAAGTTGGGAGTAAGGCAGTGATCAGTGGTCAGTGATCAGTGGCCAGTAACCAGCGTTGGGTCTTACTGGACACTGACCACTGACCACTGGACACTAGCTCCGACGCGTCTTCGTGGCAAGAACCTGCTTCGGAATATCCGACTCCGCGCCGGAAAGCGTCAGATCGCTCGACCAGCACTCTGAAACCAGCTTCCAGTCTCCGCTCGACTGCTTGGCGAAGACCCAGAGGTATTTGCCGCGCTCCTCGCGGCGCTTGCCCGCCGTTCCTGGAACCAGCGCGCTGTAGCGACCGACCTCGTGTGCCACGTCCCCAACAACTTCCACACGCAACGGATCGAGTGCCACTTCTCCCAGCCCCGCTTCCAGCGAAGCGTGGAAGAACTCGCGCACCGCCATCGCCCCGCGAATCGGAGCCAAGTTCGAGCGCAGCACCAGCGCGTCCGGAGCATAAAGGTCGATCAGTTCGTCGAGTTGCCGGGTGTTGCAGGCCAAAACCCATTCCTGTGTCAGGCGCCGCACCGCCGCCTCGCTGCGGCTCATCGGCTCGCCCTTGGCAGCGGCCGCGACTCTCATGCGGTCCGCTTCCCGCGCGCTCTCGGGAGCATTGGGCCGCGGCGCCGATGCGCTCGCGGAGTCGGCGCTTCCACTTTGGAAGTAGTGATGATGGTAGTGATGGTGATAGTGATGTGTTCCCGCAGGAGCGCCCGCAGGCGGATGCACTTCATGGGTGGCTTCCGGCGCTGGTGGCGGAGTTTGGGGCGCAGGCTCTTCGTGGAGATTGGCCGCAGCCAAGTCTGGATCGGATGTTGCATGTGTGGGCGACTGCGGTGCTTCCGTGCCAAGCGCAATCCCGCAAGCTCCGCAGAACTTGTTGCCTGCGCGATTGCGATGTCCGCAGACGCGGCAGGCAGTGTGAACACCGGCGCTGCTTTCGAATGCTGCATCTTCTGCAACGGTTTCAGAATCCGCTTCCATCGTAAGGCGCTGCATGGCTTGCAAGGCCGCGGCGATTGCCTCCTGATTCGGTTTGGGCCGGCGCATCTCCGGATAGAGACGCTGATAGATTTCGCCCAGTGCGGGATTGTGCGGGCCGATACTCGGCACGCCTTCGGAATCCGGCGCCGCTATCGACTCGGAAGGCTTGCCGGGTTTCTTGTCTCGATTTGTATCTCTATCCACGATTCAGACCGCGCTACTGCGGTCATTCTAGCGCAAGCAGGTTGGGCAAGGCAGGTTACCGCCGGGGCGGAGAGTCAACGCCGAGAAAACTCGATCTTCCCTTCCGCTTCGGTGGGCACTCCATTGCAGGTTGCGGGACGATACCTCCACGTGCGCACTGTGCGCAGGACGTTGCGGTCGCCTACCGGCCCGGCACTCTGCAGAATCAGAGGACTGTGCACGCGGCCGTCAGATCCGATGATGAAGCTTACCTTCACCTTCAACCCCACTCCAGACGGTACAAGCAACGGGTCGGGCGTGGTCAGAGCCTCGGGTGGCTGCGTATCTTCGCAGCGCGAGCGCGCGCTGACGTGCGGGATGTCGCTGAACTCGGCGGCGCGAGTAGGAGTCTTCCAGACCTGATGTTCGCGCTCGAGCAAAGCAGCTTCGCGCGGATGCGTGGGCGCAACCTGCACCGAGGCGGCGCTGGCGGCGGAAAGCGCGAGGATCGAAGCTGCGAGAATCAATAGACAGGGCCAGAGGCGAAGCATGGGTGAACTTTCCAAGTCGAGCGGGAAGCGGCTGCATGTATAACCTTGTTTCATCGGCAACTGTGGGGCCAGCTTGATGCGGCGATAAGTATATTGTTATCAGTCGATTCACGAAAGCCCCGTGAACGCCCTCGTCCGCAATGTGAAGGCGATTGCATATTTCATGCTGCCTGATTTCGCTCTCAAGCACTCCCCACAAAACCCCGCAGGTTCGGCTTCGCGTTCATGACGATTCCGTTAATTCCCTTGCGGAGCAACGGGTTTGGCGGCTTTTCCGCTTGACAGCATCCCGCTGGTGGAACACAATTTTCGCCACTCGCCGTTCAGGCCTCGGCTACGCGAGTGTCCCAGCAAACGGACACAGCAAACGGCAAGACTCGCGAACAATCCCAAAATCTTCGAATGGAGGTTCCTATGTCTCGACGTCGCGCCGGACTCAGCGTTGTTCCAGGGTTTCTGCTGCTGTTACTTCACTCCACCGCATTCGGCAGTTCCTACAAAGCGGCGGGCAACTACGCCGTCGGCGAACGCCCCGTCGCCATCGCGGCTGGGGATTTCACGGGCGAAGGAAGAATCGATCTAGCGGTAGCGAACGCCGGCAGGACTGTCAGCGTGCTTATGGGTACCGGCGACGGAACGTTTAGCAAAGCGGCCGAGTATGACATCGGCGTTGTCCCAGGCAGGCTGATTGTGGGCGATTTCAATGGAGATGGCAGAGCGGATATTATCGTGGCAGATGACAGCGGCATAAAGTTCAGCGTGCTGCTGGGCAGCGGAAACGGCAACTTCGAGGCCCATATCGAAATGGGAGCCGGACAGGTGCCGGCGGAATTAGCCAGCCGCTTGCAGCCGCAAACGGCTTATCGCAGCGGAACCCAAACTGCTTCCGTGGTTTCTGCCGACTTCAACGGCGATGGCCAGATGGATCAGGCCGTCGCGATGTCGGGCAGAAACATGGTGAGCGTGCTGCTCAACGTTAGCGCGGAGCGCGGCGAGGAAAGCGCAGGCAGCGTCAATCTGATCAAGAACGGGGGGTTCGAAACCGGCTCCCTGCTGCCTTGGTACCAGGGCCGGGACGGCTGCTCCGGGACCTGCAAGAATTGGGCAGTGTTGCGCACCGACCCTAAGCAGGGGCACTTCGACGCGGGCGATCAGGGCAACATCGAGTTGAGGCAGGACTTTGCCGCCACTCCGACCAGTTCCATTGCAGGCGTGACTTTTTATTTACGGCACCCGGCGGGA
>Ga0181525_10003009_pt1 | contig 13513 bp, 22 predicted proteins | sample PEATcosm2014_Bin_48_FD_121100 | JGI IMG/M metagenome (GOLD analysis project Ga0181525, IMG submission 121100) | Peatland microbial communities from MTU Mesocosm Facility, Houghton, MI, USA - PEATcosm2014_Bin06_10_metaG | ecosystem: Environmental > Terrestrial > Soil > Wetlands > Peat | place...
ACCGTCCAATACGCCGGTACCCAGCCTTGCTGGCCGATGAACTGGAGTATCGTTGCGCCCGCAGCGCCAGTAGCCGAGGCTGTTCCGAGAGCTGTAAATGCTGGAGTCAGCGGATTGACGTTCAGGTAGCCGCGAACGGCGTTACCCATCTCAATCCACTGCGACGGAATTCGGTAAATCTCTCCGCCGGACGGGAATTCCTTCCGATGGGTGTGATTGCCGAACTCGCCATCCGGTCCTGGTGCGCCTATCAGACCTTTCGGATCGTCTCCGAAGTCGAGGTAGCTGGATGAGCAGATCGCCATACGTATCACACGGCGGATCGGCTTGAAAGGCACTTCGAGGAAGATGTGCTGGTTGTAAAGATTCGGGTCGAACGGCAGACGGTGACGGCGGGCAGTCAGGTTCACTGACGTCTTCGCGTCAATCTCGAACCGCGCGATACCGCGTCGGATGAAATCTTCCAAGTCCTTCTCAGTCAGCTTCTCTTTCGTGAGAGGTGATGCCAGCGGAATCCCGAACAGGAATCGGCGTTGCATCTGAGCACCGTCGATGACCGGTTCAAGGCTGTCGTACAGACCGGCGCCTGCGTATGCCCTTTCCGGGAACACGGCGCCTGTCGGCTTCTTAGAATGTTTGAAGTCGATCGGACCTTGAGGTTCGTTTCGGCGCTGATGCTCCGGGAACGTAGGGCCAGGTTCATTCCTGGCAACTTCGCCCTGCGCGTTGATGTGAGTCCCGTCGTTGTGCGGAAAATCTGGCTTCTTGTGATGGTTCATTTACACTCCAATTATGCGTAGAATCGACTTGAGCCGGTACTCGACCCAATTAAACGTCCTTCGAGAAGCAGCGTCTCGCGCGTACCGCCGTCGTACAGCTCCACTCGCATGTTACCCATGATGATGTCGTTCTGTGTGAGTTGAACCATCCAAACCGATCGGTCGTCGTTCGGGAATGCCATCGTCGCGGCCCGGCGCACGACATTCGCGCAATCAAGGCTGTCGAACGTGACTGTACATTGAGCGGACATTGACGGAATCCACCGCTGATATTTATGGCAATTGCCGGACAGCTCCGACGTCAAACGAAAATACAAAGTTTGAGCGTTTCCGTTGACGTGTTCGAACTGCTCTACTTCATAGAAGTTATTGACATCATTGACGTTTTCCAAGAGCTTAACTATTTTCTTCATATACGTAATCCTCCGGACGGATTTGTACACTGAAGATTAGGCTCTTGGACGTTATCTCTTCTTACGTCTTTTCGCGGACTTAGACGCTTCGTGCAGCGCTCTGGCGGCATCGAAGGCCATCTGTTGTCCAATGAACATGGTCGGAGGGTGATGTTGCGGGCGCGGTATGCCCACGTGATCGATTAGACCCCAGCGCTTGGCGGCGCCGACCTTGAGAGTCCAGTCGACGTTCTTTTTCTTGTGGATCTCTTCTTCGAACTCTTCGAGGGGACGACCGCAGTCAGTAGCCAGGTTCCGGAACATGGTCTTGTTCAGTTCGGCGGTCACCTTGGCGTATTCCACGATGTCGTCAGCTTTGCCGGGCGCGATGCCGGACACCTGGTGAATCAGGATCTGGGCGTCCGGCGCTGCGAAGCGGTAATCCTTCGTACCGGCGGCGAGCAGCGAGGCTCCGCAGGACATTGCCATTCCGACCGCTATGGTCGCGACCGGCTTGTGCGAGGACTTGATCATGTCGCGCATGGCGAGGAGCGCATGCACGTCGCCGCCGTAACTGTTGATGAACACTGGAATGATCTGCACTTCTTCGTCCTGTTCAAGCTGCATGAACTTGTCGTAAAATCGGATGACAGCTTCGGAGTCAAAGTCAGTGACCCAAACCACCTTCGTTTCGCTCATACCGGCCAGGAGACCTAGCATGCCGAGATCGGGCGGGCCGGACACCTTCTTTTTATTCATCTCGTCCTTCTTCCACGCTGATGCGTTTCGATTCATCGTTGATCGCCTTGGCAGACACAACTAGCTTCTCGACGGCGCCGGAAGTGACTTCTGTCGGGTGACCTTCCGTGATAACCGGTGTGATGTAGGGCGGCGTGTCCGATCCGAGGAACAAGGATTCCGCGTATCCGATACCGGACAGGAAGCATTTCCAAGCTGGGCCTTCCACGATAACAAAGCTGCCGACCAGTTGACCTTCGGCGGTTTCAATCGGGAAGACTTCGTTAGCCGGAGACCAGCGTCCTTCGAACGCGACCATGAAACGATAGATGCGGGAATTCTCAACTTTGACTTTGACCATCGTCTTTCCTTTTGGGATTGCCCTTTTTGTCGAGGTTGTATTTCTTCATCACGTACTCGGCTCCGTCTTCGCAGGCATACCAAGCTGCACACGCCGCGCCGGTCAAGAACAGAATGTCTATCGGGACGGGAATCTGCGCGTTGACCGTACCCAGGATAAGAATCAAATTAATGCCGACGAACCCACCGTTTAGATACGTGCCAGCCTTGAATAACTTGAACTTTTCCGTAGGCGTCAATCGCTCTCCTCGTCTCCGAGTACCTTGTCAGCGAGACCGAGATTAACAGAGTCACGCGCTGTCAAGAATGTGTCATGATCCAGCATCTTCCGAAGTTTTGCAAGAGAAAAATCCGGAACTTTCACCTTAATTCGATCGAGGTACATGTTCTCCATCCAGGTGTTGATTTTCTTGCCTTCCTCGGCGATCTTCTCGGCAGTCTTAGCATGCCCGCAGAATGACCAGGTGCCGTAGTGGATCATCTGGCGAGAGGTGGGCGCCATTACGCGATCGTCCGCTGCTTGTAAAATGATCGATCCCATAGACATGGCATGTCCGAGCACTTTCACGGTGACGTGCGACTTGCACGCTTTTATGGCATCGTAGATCGCAAAGCCGTGGTACTCGTCTCCGCCGATGTTGTTCATGATGATCGTGATCGGGTCCTCGCTTAAAGATTCGAGGATGTGGATATTCTTGACGAATCGTTCGGCCATACCACCGTCGGTACCCGATTCGCCGTGCTCTTGCGAGTTTTCTTCGCTGCCCATGAAGATGGTGCGGTTTGGCAAATAGATACTGTAGTCGTGGAAACGGTCGATCTCATCTTTGACGAACTTCTTGCTCATAGTTGCCCCATTATAAATCAAAACGGGCTGGAAAGCCAGCCCGCCTAACTACTCGATTAAACTACTCTACCAGTCTTGGCCGGTGCCGGGTTGAGCATCTGCGCAACCGGTGCAGTCCAGCCCGGAGCTGCGGAGTGTACGCTTTGCAGCCACACTTTGCCCGCGATGCACTCGGTCGCGAGGTTCATCGCGCCGATGAGGCCTTGCGGATTGCCAGGGAACCGGGCGTGTTCGATCACGCCGCCTTTTTCCATCACGATAAAGGTCCGGTACATGCCGTTTTCGGCTTGGATCACTTGTACCAGGTCATGGTTCACGATCAACTTTCCTTCAACGAACTGGTTGTACTTTGCATGTTTCATACTGCACCTCCTGCAGACATTTTCACGGCTACGGACATCGCACGAGCATTCGTTGCTTTGTTCGTTCCGAACCAGAGGCTGTCCATGCGATCGTTCGCATTGTCTTTGACGTTGTAGGACAAGTACTGGGTGACTCCGTTATAGAGTGCCCACATCGAGCCGTTAACGCTCGGCATGCTGTTGCCGTAGCCAGACTCGAACAACTTGGTGATGTCTGCAGTGATCGCATCGAGGCGAGTCTGCTGACGAGAAGTGATCGTTTCCTCAGTGACCTGCGGGTAGAAGACGATCTGGACGTATTTCTTGAGATCAGCCGTCGACACGCCGCAACGTGCCATAGCTTTGAAGGCTTCGCCAGTCGACTCAAACTGAGCGTTGGCGACGTTGACCATCTCTTTGATTCTCTCAAGGCCAAGCTCAATGCCTTTGGTGTGGCGAACCCGGAGGAGAGCGGAATCAGTTGCGCCGATGGCAGCTGCCAAAGTGTTTGCACAGACGACCCGGATCGGTGCGAAACCGACCATTGCAGAGGCCACGCCGTCGTGACGGTTCGTGAGCAACAAATACTTGCGGACTTCATCGCCAGCGGCGACTTCGATCGGAGAACGGTTCAGCTGGGCGAGAACCCAGATTTTCTTGCCGTTGTCCAAAGACCCGGCAGTCTCAAGCGAGACTTCGCCCGACTGAACGAATTCTTCGAAAAATTCGAATGCCTTGGAATTCTGGAGGGGATGGTACTTCGAACCAACTTCGCCGAGGACGGTGTTGTCCGACGTGCGGATCACAGCCTGGCTGGCCAACTTGCGACCGTCCTTGAGGTAGGTCGGTTGCATTGCCACTTCCCAGTTGAGTCCGGCCAGCTTTATTCCTTCTTCGATGGTGGGAGCGTCCTGTATGATCTTGCCCAGGTTGTGCCAGGGAACTTGCTTGACCGAGAACATATTTTCGACTGCATGTGACATTTGATACTCCTTAAAAGTATTGTGTTGAACAATACCAGGATACCAAACACCTGGCGGGATAGCAATACGCTAAAATGAGATTCGCATATTACAAATCATGATATGCGATACGCCAGCTATTTCATAGAGTTAGGAACCTCTCATAGACTTTGAACATCGTATGAACGTCTCCTTTTGCGGTATGCCAGTCCGAATCTGGGACGGAAATACCCATGGCCTTTGCGAGATTTTTCAAACTGATACTGGCATTGCCGGGCAAAAGGCCTTTGTCTTTGAGGAAACCAGCCACAACCGCCGTGTCGCGGGTGTGGTAATCGGTGAACAACCGTAAAATCTTCTCTTTGAGCAGATGGTTGATCAGAAAGTCTTTGTCGAAAGGTTCGTTCTGCCCCATCCGGACCAGCTTGTTCCGACCATCTTCCGATTCTTCCTTCAAGAAGTAATAGACCTTCTCGGCTGCGGCATCGATCGTGATCGCTTCTTTGTCGTGCTTGACAAGATCGATCTTGTTGACGGACAGTGCGCCAGCTGTGACGCAGTACGCCTCGTCCTCGTTCGGCTTGATTTTCAAGTCCAGGTCGCGGATGACCCGGAACTTGCCGAATTCGAGAACCGCCGACGCCATGTAGAGCGTCAGCAGGCTGTGTTCGCGGGCGAACAGGCCGCCCGTTTCTGTGTCGTAACCGAGAAATTTGCTCATTCTTTATCCCGAATGTCTTTGCCGACTCCTTGGAACGGAACCTGGTCTTCAGGTGTCAGCTCCGAATACTCGACCGTCAACATCTTTCCTTCCCACAGCGAATGGTCTTCGAAACACTCTTTAAGGAAAGAGTATTCGCCTTCCAGTTTTGCTTTGAACACGTTTCCGTTTGCTGCTTTGCAGACGAACGAACCGACGTGGCCTTGCAGTTTACCGTTGCCCTCTTCGATGCCGATGATCTCAAACTCTTGGTCGCCTACGAACTTCTTGACCTTAAGCAGATCCTTCGATCGTTTGGTCGGGTGCTGGATGTATAGGCCATCCGCATTGCGGAGCATGAGGCCCTCGTATCCAGCCGAGCGGACTTCGTCGAACAGTTTCGTGACTGCGGCGTCGTCGTTGACCCAGCCCGTTTGCACGAGGCAGACGATCTGGAAATTGACTTGTGACATCAGAGAAGTGAGCTGGTCGTACCGGTCCACGAACTTACCGTCGTTGACCAAATCGTACACGTGGTATTGAACTTTCTCATATCGACCTTTCGGAACCTTCGAGCGGACCAATCCGCTTAGTTCTTGGAGCGTCATTGCATCGGGCGTTTTCGGACCGGTATAATCCGGCGACGTCTGGCCGATTTCCTGATTGTATAGCTCGCCGTCCAAGATAGCGTCGGTGAAGTTCGCTTCCAGCTCAGCGATGATGTGAGGCATCGAGGTGATGGGCTTGCGCTTGCGGCTCCAAAGAGTTGCTTTGCCGCCGACTACGGTAGCAATGCAACGGTGCCCGTTCAGCTTCGGCTGAACGAAGCATGGCCACGCCACTTTCTTGGCATAATCGCGGTACTTCTCGGCCAGCATCGGCCACGTTCCGCCGCCGACGGTGCTATCGACCAACTCGGCGCGAGCGGCCTCTTCGGTGTCGACGTAACCCTTGTTCTTTTTCTGTTTTTCCCATTTACCTTGCGCTTGCTTGATGGCCTGCTCATAGGCGGTCGTGGCATTCTTCTTACCGAGGTTCTTACCTTCCGAAACGGTGTCGGAAGTGCGCTGCGGGTTCGGAGTACCAAGCTGGCCGTATATGGTTACTACAAGACCATATCCTGCGGGACTCTGCTGAGCGAATATGTCCCAGTATTGAATCGCGCCGGAGGACGCCTTCTTGAAGAGTCGCGGGAAGGTTTTCACCAGAGTTTGTCCGGCGGTCGGCAAATTGTCGAATGAGCCAGTGCTCGCAGAAGTCATGTTCATTTATTGATCCTTTCGTTTTCTGTTTTCAAGCCAACTTTTGTAATCAAAATCGATCTGGCCTTCCAAGGCCTTCATCTCTTCGGCGTTCTGCGGCACGTTGCGCGTGTACACCAACACAAATGCCACGCCGGACGCAAACATGCATTGGTAATCCTTGGTCTGACATGTACCATTCAAACCAAGATACGTTTTAAGCTGTAACGTGCCGGTCAGATGAACGCACAGCTGACCGTTGGTGCGTAGTTGTCCCGCTGCGAGGCGATCGTCGCGTAAGGCAGCGGAAGAGCATCCAGCGATGATTGCTTCAGCATCCGTCGTGTGGTGCATCGCGTCCAACAGAACTTGTTCCACTTGTGAAATGGTAGGCGTTGCAGACGGAGTCGGTGCCGAATACGCACCTCGATTGACTAGATCAAGCTGCATCGAAAAAATGAGTCCTAGTGCCACAACCACTAGGACGCCTCCGATCACATTATCAACGACTTTGGACATTCTGCCTCCGTAGAGGAAAGATACCAGCTTACTGTTGTCTGCGCAAGGGCAAAACGTTATCATCTTTCAAGATGCCCATCTGACGCAGCTGCTGGCGCTCGAACTGGGTGTGACGACCGATGTAATTGACCTTGCGATGCAATACGTCCAGAGCGCTATCGACTGCAACGCGATCGACATCCAAGCCGAGGATGCTGCGCAGAAGACTGCGTATTCGCGGGACCAAAGTCCTACGGTTCCGGTAGATGTAGATGGCCGTGGCGATTTCGATTGCGACATAACCCGCGATCACGATCACTGCGATTTGAAAAATTGTGTTCATAAGTTCCTCCATTTGAATCAGTATATCGAACTTATGGTCAGGTGTCAAAGATTCTCGGATAGTGACTTAAGATGAGACACAATCGTCTGATTGCGGAATCTTTTCAACGTTTCCTCGTCGTGCGAGAACGGCACGCATCCTTCAAAACGTCGGTAGGAGATGGCCAGATCGAACGTGTGTTCCAAAGCGAAGCGTCTCGCTTCGATGTCCGCTCGCATCCTGCCGCTGAACGTGTCTTTGACCCCGTACTCTCTCTTTGGGAGCCGCCTTGAAGCGCTTTCGATGCGAAACATCATTTCGAATGTGTTCATGACCGGCGCCTTTTCGTCTTGCCGGATCAGGTCTTCCATGATGAAGTCCATGTACGCGAGGTAGGCATTGGCCGTCTGGCTTTTCATTCTGTTGGAAGCGAAGATCGCGTACGGAGACATGCGATCGAGCATGTGTGCGGATAAACCTGTGTAATCTGACTCTATTCTCGGCTGCAAGGTAACTTGCATGTTAAGCACTGCGACTCCTCAAGCCTTTAAGTATCGAGTTCTCCGCCGCCTTTTCGAACACGTCGAAGAAAATCTCGTAGTCGGCTATCACGAAACACAGTATAGCAGACAGCTCTTCTTTGGTCAATTTGTCCGCCGCTGCCGCGAAAAGACCTTCGAATTCGCCTTCATCGCGGGTGCGGTTTTCGATCAGAGGTAACATGACGTCGGTCAATCGTTGAACGGCTTCTTCTTGCGTCATGATTTGCTCATCCTGTAGCGTTTGCCAGAGTAGATTTCATATAGGGAATCGTTGATGATATCGGAGTCGGTCAAGCCGAAGTTCTCTGAAAGGAATTTCTTCCATTTGTTCAGCATTTCGATCGATGTTTTAATCGGGGCATTGTGGATCTCTACCTCGATCAGGTCCATGCGGCGCTCGCCGTTGCATGATGCGCGGTACCACACGATGTCGACTATGTACTTGCCGTCTTTCACGAAGTAGATGTCGCAGTCCTTGTAGATCGGCAGGATCTTACTGAAGCCGAGTTCGACCATCATCTCGCGGACGAGCATAGGCGACGCGTCTGGCGGCAACTTGACGTTCACTTCTTTCCGGACGGTAGTCGACTGATTTGAGGTACGGGCTTTGACTGTCAGCTCGTTAGTTGACGCACCATGCCGGTGCCTGAGCACGAACGGGCCGTTGATATGGTAATAGTCGAAACCAGCGATCGAGACCAGCTTCCACTTCTTGCCGCGAAGGTGTGCTCTCAATGCCTTGTTGAAATCAGCGCGACGCACTCGCCGCGCGTTCCATTTGATTTCGATTTCCTTCCACTTAGCCATTCTACTCCTGCGGGCCGGTCTGCATATTCAGAAAAGCGTTGATGACTTCCACCGGCTGGTTCCGCAGCTCGCGGACGGTCCGGCGGAGGACGTTCATTGCAATCGGCATTTCCACGTCGAAGAGCTTCGGTACAGCCTTGCCGTCCTTACCTTTCTCGGTGATCAGATTGCCTTTATCGTCTTTCCGATAAAATTGGCGAGTCTTCCCTGACCCGACCATCGTCAACTCGTCCTTGACGCCCATCGCCAATAATTTGTTGGTGATCAGCTTTGAGACACGTTTCTTTTCTTTCTTTGAAATATAGCTCATTTGGCCTCCTGTACGACTCATTATACGTCAGAAACCGTTTTTGGCTACCATTTTATAGTTGACCATTTCAGTGGACTATCAGATAATGGACACTGGAGAGTGCCATGAGAAATATATTCGAGGACATGAGGCGGGCGTGGGATCGATGTCAATTCCCTGGCAAAGAGAAGTACGGTATAAACATCGAACTGCACGAAAACGGATGGGGTAAACACATCCTGACTTTGACCTGGCGGGTGCCAAACACCGACCCGGAAGGGTCGCGCCACGACTGGCGGGACCAGTTCGGCAATAAATTCCACAGCTTCACCGAGTTCGGCGAGCCGATATCGGTATACCACCGTGCGGCATTCGACTACGAAGACGTGTATCCTGTATGCCCGGAAGGATTCTTTGAGCGGTTGATCTGTCAGATCCACACCGAAATGCAGGTCCACGAAGCCCTCGAAACATTCACAGTCGACGGTCAGAGGAGATGGTACCCGCACGAGAAGGCGCCGATCGTCTGCCCGCGAACCGGGACATTCTACTCTGTACAATCGTGGCGCAACGTGCTGGCATGGGCCGGTGTCCAAGCCGCCATGGACCCTAAGCCGCCAGAGGTGCCGCGTTGGGCAAAGCGTATAGTTTTTCAGCGCAAGATGGCTCTAAAACGCCAACACTTGAAAAAGACGTTCGAAGACTTGAAGCGAGGCTTCTTTTTGCGAGAAACGAAATGGGAAAAGGCCCGCTTTACGGCAATTTGCCTTGGCAGCATGTACTTCATTGTCGCCGGTAAGCGCAGCTTGATACTGGACGATCTGGAAGATTGGTGTAAAACTAGGTACCTAATATACCTGGGCAAAGAAGCTGAGAAGGCGCGCAAGAAACAAGATCAAGAAAAATTGAAGGAGGCCGCATGATGCTCAATACTGCTATCGACGAGGCGTATCTAATCGTCGAGGAGATGATGCTGTACGGCATAAAATCCCACAAGATCGAAGTGACCCGCGAGAACAACGAACTTATCCGGCAGGTCCGGAAGATCGCGCCGGGGTTTTCCGGCTTCCGATGTTCATTCGTCGGTGTGGTCGGCGGTAAGCGGTGGTTCGTGATCCGCGACCACTCGTTCGACATCACCGTTCCGTCGAAAACCGGCGAACTGATTGTAGTGGACTTTAAGGCGCGTCGCGTCGTATCACGAAAAGCCGCTTAAAATGAAAAACCCGGCTTTTGGCCGGGTCTTTTCGAATTCTTTCTTTTACCTTGCTCTATTAGAACAAGTTGTCGACGATGACGTTCTTGCGAGGCTGGTAGCCTGCGAGAGTCAGGAAGCGGAAGTGCGCTTCCGGAACGCTCAAGTCCGCGATTGCGAGCTTCATACGTGAGTACGGAGCCAACTCGTGGAATCCCCAAGTGTCCTTCTGGACGAGGTAACCGGTCACGAAGCCCGGCGACTTGTTGCCGAGATCGGTGAAGGTCACGCTTGCGGAACCGTTCGCAGCGATGCGACCGATGTAGTAAGCGTTCGAGGCCGAAGTGCCGCGATACACGTTGTAGAGCGAAGCGCCTGCAACGCCTGCGATCACGAGAGCCACTTGCTGGCCAGCTGCGACCACAACAGATGCCGAGAACATCTCGACGCCTTCACCGCGTTCGTTCTCAGCCGTCACACCGTACACATACGTGCCAGCGGGGATGAGAGCGCCGGAGCCGGAGGGCGTGCCGACCGCAGTTGCGGGCGGGAGCGGGCTGCCGATCATTGCGCGAAGAGGCGAGGTTTTGCCGGACAAGAAGCGCGAGTCTTCGAGACCGACTGTTCCGTTCGAGACCCACTGTCTGCGAAGGTCAGCACCGGTAGCGTCTTGTGCGGAGCCTGCGAGCACGATCCGTTGGATCGAGTTCACGCCCGTACCGAGAGCGACCGAGGTGTTGTAACCGGACAGAATGACCGGGTCAACGAACATGGTTTCTGCTTTACCCATGTTCATGCGGCTGCGGAGAGCTGCGGATTCGATGATCGGCTGATCAAGCGAACCGTTCTGCGAGAGAACGACCGACTTGTTCGATCCGTAAGATGCGAACATCAGATCCTGCGTCGAAACGAGGATGTCTGACATGCGAACTTGCGAGTCGAGACCGAGCATGCTCGGAAGTTCCGGCATGAGGGCCGGGTTGCCGTCGAAAACGCCGTTGTTCGAGAAATCGGCTTTTCCTTTGAAAGAGTCGAACTCGATGTCCGCCGACAATTTGATTGCGGCGTTATCTGCCTCACGGTCTTCGGCTTTCTTGCCGTCGATGGTCTCAACCATGTTGGCCGCGATCGTTACGCGCTCAACACAAGAGTAGAAACACATCGGAACCGTAGCCCGGATATAGTCGCCGACGTTCAAGTCGCCAACCGCGCCTTCACGCTGCGCTGTTCCACCGAACCGTCCATAAGACAGCTGGCGGTTGAACTGCACAAGCAATGACTTGGCTTTCTTCACCGAGAAGAGCTTCTGAAGCTTGATGTGACTGTCGTCAAACGTCACATTGTGCATCACAGGCTCAAGGTTTTCGATCTGGAGTGCTGATCCTTGGACCAACTGCGACGGCGCTACGTTGTAGTTACCGGCCTCCAAGGTTTTCACGAGACTCTCAAGAGTCTTGACTAGATCGTCCATTATTATTTCCCTCCCTTAGAGTGGATAATTCGTTCAACTTCTTCTGCACCTTCACCTGAGATGAAGAGGCGGTTTATCAGGTCACGTTCCGACTTTTCGAGCTTGGCCGGAGAGAGCTTGCGGGCTTTCTCTTTGACTTGCTCGACCGTCATCGGGCCGGTTTGCTGCGAGTTATCGATTTCGGTCTTGTTCATGACCTGAATCTCGGTAATCGACTTGCGGGCCGGTTTTGCGAGGGCTTCGAAAGCCTTCACAACCATTTGATTGGCTTCTTCGGCTTGTGCCACGCGCTTTTCGAGAGCAGCGATCACATCTTTCTCCGACTTGCCCATCTCTTGCGGCGGACCTTGCGGTGCCGGTGCAGCAGGAGCGGGAGGAGCAGCAGACTCAGGAGCAGCAGGAGCGGCACCTTGATCTTGGCTGTAGGCAGCTTGGAGCTGCTGTCGGATGATCGAGTAATGTCTCTCAAGTTCGTCGGGCGGCATCGATCCGTAAATCTGAGCCAGCTCTTCGTCAGACAGGGGCTGGTCTTCACCAGGTTGTCCTTCGGCTGCAAGTTGTTGTTCTTGGCCTTCTGCGGGCGGCTGAGAGCCGTCCATCGGAGGTTGCGAACCGTCCGGAGGCGGCTGAGAGCCGTCTGCCGAACCATCTGCAGGAGGAGCGTCGCCGGAAGGCGGCGCGTCAGAAGAAGCCGGTGCAGCTGACTGATCCGGAGGCGCATTTTTATCGTCCTTCGGATCTGGATCAGCCGGATCTGCCTTCGCAAGAGCTTCGGCCTTGGCAATCGTTTCTTCAACGCTGTCAAGGATGCTCTGTACGTCTTGGTCAGTCCATTTTGGCTTATTCATGTTCCAATTCCCTTTCTTAGTTAGAGCCCTATTACGAACTCTGGTTAAGAGGATTGATTTCGTCGGACGGAATCGAGATCAACGGAGTCGCAGCTGCGAAAGTAGCATCGAAAGAGGCGATTGGAGCCGCCAAAATCGTAGCTTGCGTAGCTTGACTGATGAAAATCTTGAGTCCCATCTTTCCGAGAGCTTGATGCAATCGAGCTTTCAACGACTGACTGTCCGCGTCGGTCTGATCGCTGTCTTGCAGCAATTCGATGACGTGCGGGCTGTAAGCAGTCTGAGCAAGACCGAGGCCGTTCACGCGATATGCCGGACCGGGAACGCCGCCGATCATCGGATCGGTTGCGGACTGGGCGGGATCTTGCAGAACTTTGGTCTGGGCAACAGCCGTGTTGTAGGCCACGTTGATTGCCGGATAACCATTGGCGTCAAGCGCCTGCGTAATCGTAGCAGTCGGCATCAGCAACTGAAGTCGCTGCGTCAGTTCTCTGACTTTTGCCTGGGCGGTGAAAGCACTCATATCTTATCCTCCTATTAAGGATTGAACGTTCGTTCTACAGACCATACGATTAGGTACCAATAGTTGACCAAAATGGTTAACTTATTGATTTGGTTGACTAAAAAATTTTTAGAGAGAGTATTTGATGTAATCGACGCAGACGCCTTTAGGCGGTTCTGACAGTCCACAGATCACATATGACGGAGCTGCGACCGATTTTTCTATGGAAGCCTCGATCGTCTTGAGCCCTTTTTTCTTGGCCCACTGCATTGCGGCTTTCTTAATCTTCGGGTCGACTTCTTCGCCGAAGTCCATTCGGATCGCGCCGTTTTCGAAAGCAGATACCATGCATTCGTTCTTTTTCAACTCTTTGATGGCCGACATGTGCTCGAAAGCTGCCTGGATCGTTTTGTTGACCATCGACGGTTTTGCTTGCTGCATTGGCAAATGTCGATATTGCTTCAACCACTTGTAAAAACGATACCTTAGCTTTGGCGGGAGAGCCTTTTCCAGCGGCGACATGGCCAGTTCTTGGGTCACTTCGGCTGAAAAGGAATCGATATCTATATTCATAGACTGAAAGGTTAGGCTTTTTTCTTCTTGGGCGCCGGAGGCTGCAGCTCAAGAACCCAGCACTTCGTGGACAGCTTGTTTTTCTTCAAATTGTTGAGCATGTCCT
>Ga0181525_10003010_pt1 | contig 13511 bp, 11 predicted proteins | sample PEATcosm2014_Bin_48_FD_121100 | JGI IMG/M metagenome (GOLD analysis project Ga0181525, IMG submission 121100) | Peatland microbial communities from MTU Mesocosm Facility, Houghton, MI, USA - PEATcosm2014_Bin06_10_metaG | ecosystem: Environmental > Terrestrial > Soil > Wetlands > Peat | place...
CACGTCAAAAAATTCAAGGAAGGCGACATCGCCGCCGTCGGCTGCATGGTGGATTCCTGCCGCACCTGCGAGAATTGCAAGGACGGCCTCGAACAATTCTGCCAGCAGGGCGCGACCTTCACCTACAACGCGCCGGACAAAATTTCCGGCGGCATGACCTACGGCGGTTATTCCGACAGCATCGTCGTGGACGAGGCGTTCACGTTGCGCGTGCCGAAGCATCTGGACCGCGCCGCCACCGCGCCGCTGCTCTGCGCGGGCATCACCACTTATTCGCCACTGCGCTTTCACAAGGTCGGCAAGGGCCAGAAAGTCGGCGTGGTCGGACTCGGCGGACTTGGCCACATGGGCGTGAAACTCGCGAAGGCTCTCGGCGCGCATATCGTGGTCTTCACCACCTCGCCGAACAAGGTCAAGGACGCCATCCGCCTTGGCGCGGATGAAGTGGTCAATTCCAAAATCGAGGATGAAATGAAAAAGCAGCTCAACAGCTTCCATTTCATCCTCGACACCGTGGCCGCGCAGCACGACATCAACGCCTACCTCGCCCTGTTGAGACGCGACGCCACGCTTACGCAGGTCGGTGTTCCCGCCGAGCCGCTGTCGGTTCACGTCAGCAGTTTGATTTTTGGCCGGAAGAATTTCTCCGGCTCGCTCATCGGCGGCATCCAGGAGACGCAGGAGATGCTGGATTTTTGCGGCGAGCACAACATCACCGCCGACATCGAACTGGTTCCCATACAGAAAATCAACGAAGCCTACGACCGTCTGGTGAAAAACGACGTGAAATACCGCTTCGTCATTGACATGGCGTCGTTGAAATAAGATTTGGCCTCAGGCCGATTTCTCTTTTGCTTCAGACGGCGGTTTGACACAACTGCCAGAATCGCATTTGCGTCCGAACATGCGGCCGATTCTGATCCGATTGGGCGCGAACCATTCATAACCCCTGTCGGTCAGCCAGCGCAAAACCGGCCAGCCCGTCGGCGCGAGCAGCCAGCCAAGGCCGACGGCGCGGTAGGCTTCGCGGAAAACCTCCATCTTCTTCACCATACGCCCGTCGGGAAAAACACCGTGGATGACGCCCATCAATTCTTCGCGGGTCGTGCCGTAAATCTGGGGATCAAAGCCCGGCGCGGTGATGTCTTCAAACGCCAGCCGCCCGTAACGGTTCAGCTTGTTGAGAAAGCGCACCTCGCGCAGGCACAGCGGACATTCGCCATCGTAAAGAAGTTTGAAACGCCATTCGCTCATTCAGCCATCAACTTACACTGCGGATTCTGCTCCGCAACATGCGTTTTGTTTTGGCAAACGGTGCGTTCACAGATTAACTGTGTCCATGCAAGTCGTCCTTGATTACCTGAAACAGAACCAGCCGCGCTTCGTCGCCGAACTTTGCGATTACCTCCGATTTGCCAGCGTGTCCGCGCAGCCTCAGCATAAAAAGGATCTTCGCGCCTGCGCCGAATGGCTCGCGGACCATTGCCGCAAAATCGGACTCGACGCGAAAATCTGCCCGACCGCCGGCCATCCCATCGTGGTGGCCAAGACGCCGAAGCGCAATGGTGGCCGGGGCGGCACGCCCCGCTTCATGATTTACGGCCATTACGACGTGCAGCCGCCCGAGCCGCTCGAACTGTGGAAATCGCCGCCGTTCGAACCGCGCATCGTCGGACGCTCCATTTTTGCGCGCGGCAGCACGGACAACAAAGGCCAGAATTTCGCGCACCTGAAATCCGTGGAAGCTTATTTGAAAACCGGAACTCCCCTACCCTGCGACCTGACTTTCGTGATTGAAGGCGAAGAAGAAGTCGGCAGCGAAAATCTTTCTGTCTTTTTGAAAAAAAATCGTGCCGAACTGGAATGCGACGCCGTCGTCGTCTCGGACACCGGAATGCCCAGCTCGAAACATCCCGCGCTGACTTACGCGCTGCGCGGCATCATCGCGTTTGAAATCAAGCTGCACGGGCCGTCACGCGATTTGCACTCTGGCGTTTTCGGAGGCGCGGTGGAAAATCCCGCAATGGCTTTGAGCCGGTTGCTCGCAAAACTTCGCGACGCGGATGGAAGAATCGCAATCCCGCATTTTTACGATGATGTCGTGCCGCTTTCAAAATTGGAACGCGAAGAGTCGGCGAAATTTCCGCTCAAGGATTCGGAGCTTCAAAAACTTTTGGGCGTTCCAAATTTATTCGGCGAGCGCGGCTTCACGCCGATGGAACAGCGCAGCGCACGCCCGACGTTTGAAATCAACGGCCTGACGAGCGGCTATCAGGGCAACGGCAACAAGACCATCGTGCCCGCGTGGGCCAGCGCGAAAATCACCTGCCGCCTTGTGCCAGACCAAAATCCGGCGCGCATTCGCAAGCTCGTCTGCGATCACCTCAAGAAGATTTGTCCGCCGACCGTGCGCCTGGAGATCGAAGCCGGGCACGGCGCGGAAGCGTATCTGGTTTCGCCGACGAGCGCGCAGGCGCGGGCGGCGTTGTGCGCGCTGGAAAAATCATTCGGCTGCAAACCGATTTTGATGCGCGAAGGCGGCTCGATTCCGATTGTCAACGAGTTCAAAAAAATCCTCGGCGCGGATTCGCTGCTGCTGGGTCTGGGCCTGCCGGACGACAACGCCCATTCGCCCAACGAAAAATTCAATCTCGACTGCTTCGCGAAAGGCCAGACCATGAGCGCGCATTTGTGGCAGGAGTTGAGCCGGGCTTGAAATAATTCAACGCCGGTTTTTTACATCTGGCTGAATCCAATTCATTTCAGCGCCCTTTTCACCGTTTCCAGCATTTCCTCGTGGAGAAACGGCTTGGCCAGCGTGGAATGCGCGCCAAGCCGGCGCGCCATTTGCAGGACCGTCTCCGGTTCCAGCCGGCCCGGCTTGGCGGTGGCGATGAAGTGCGCCGGGCCGGGCTGCCGCCGCAATTCGGCGAGCGTCTCCAGCCCGCATTTGTCCGACAGCATCATTTCAATGATGACCAGTTGGAAAAAATTATCGCGATGCAAACGGACGGCGTCGGTGCCGTTGGCGGCATGATTTACGTCGTAGCCTTCTTCGGTCAGCATGAATCCGAGCATCATCCGCAGGTCGGTTTCGTCGTCAACAAGAAGAATGCGCGGGCGGGGCGGGCGGTTCAAATGCGTCATGCGACAGCCTGCTCTTTGGCTTTCGCATTGTTCGTTCCACCGATTTCACGCGCCAGCGTCCGGTTTGTGATTTCCTGCGCCAGCATCATGCGCAGCGCCATGAGATTTTCCTTGGCGATGAGGCCGATGGCGCCGACCTCGCGCGAGAGCTGGCGGTAATGCGGCTGGTTGTCGCTTGTCACGATCATCACGCGCGCCGCCGGAAATATCTTGCGAAGAGACTTGGTGGCTTCAAATCCGTTGAGGCCGGGCATGTTCACGTCCATCGTGACCCAACTGGGCTTGAACTCGCTCGCCTGCGCCACGGCTTCCTCGCCGCTGGAGCATTCTAAATACGTCATGCCGGGAAAATCCAGGAACTTGCGGATCATTGCCCGCGTGTGCGCATGGTCATCTACAATCATCAATCTCATCCCGCCAAATGTTCACCATAAATGCGCGGCGCGAAATTGTTGCCGCCACATATTTTGAAGTAGGTAGCCACCGCTATTTTTCTAGGTGGAAATACCTATGGGCTGCGATGTCTCCGACGTTGAAAGCCTGTCTGAAAAATTCACTGGGATCGAATCATCCTCGTCGTCATCCTCATCCTCATCCTCATCCTCAAAAACCTGCCAAAACTGACGATGAGGATGAGCATGAGGATGAGGAAGAAAAGTCAGATCCGGTATTTCAGACACGCTCCTAAATGGACGAGCGGTTTTCGAGGGCAAACTGAAGCAGGCTGTGGCTGCCGGTCAGTTCCAGCTTGGCGCAGATGTTGGCGCGGTGCGCCTCGACGGTGCGCGGGCTGATGAACAGCTCCGCGCCGATTTCGCGGCTGGTTTTTTTCTCGGCGATGAGCTTGAGGATGCGCCGCTCGGCCTTGGTCAGGTCGTCCAAGCCGGGCTTTGCCGCCGCGAGCGATTCGGCGCGGTTGCGGCGGCGGACGAGATAGCCCGAAATGGTGGAGCTTAAATAATGCCCGCCCTCCGCGACGGCGGCGATGGCCTTGAGGATTTCCTCGATGGCGTTTTCCTTGAGCACAAAACCCATCGCGCCGATGTCGAGCGCGCGGTTGCAGGTCTCCTCGTCCTTGTGCATGGTGAGCATGATGACGCGGGTGGGCGCGCGTCGGGCTTGCAGCTTGCGCGCGATTTCGAGGCCGGAAATGCCCGGCAGGTTCACGTCGAGCACGGCCACGTCCGGCTTTTTTCCCTCGATGAGCTTCAATGCATCCTCGCCGTCGCCGGTCTCGCCGACAAGTTCAAAGCGCTCATCTTCGGCGATGACCTGCCGCAATCCGCTGCGAAACAGCGGATGGTCGTCAACAATCAGGACTGTGATGCGATTTGCCATGAGTGAAAATTTTCTGTTTGCCAAAGCTCCTCCATCAACTCCGCACTATTTTTAACCGTGTTCAGCGGAAATGGGAATTGTTATTTCGATGCGCGTGCCGTTGCCGGGCTGGGAGTCCAGTTTCAATTTTCCGCCGAGCATCCGCACGCGCTCGGCGATGTTTTTCAAACCGAGTCCCTTGCCGCTGCCATTCCTTCCGGCCTTGAATCCGCAGCCGTCGTCGTCAATGCGCAACTGCACTTCATGCACGTCGCGTTCGAGGGTGATGCGCGCGGTTTTGGCGTGCGAATGCTTTAGGATGTTGTTCAGGCTCTCCTGCACGATGCGATAAATGTTCGTTGCCGCTTCGCGCGGGAAGAGGTCGTCGGCGGAATCGAATTTGCCGGAGATGTCAATCGCGCTGGATTCGTCGGCGTTTTCAATCAGCGCCCGGAGCGCACGGGTCAGTCCGAGCAGGTCAAGCTGGTGCGGATGCAGGTCGCGGGCAATCTGGCGGACCTCGGCGATGGCCTGCGACGCGATGTTGCTGATGCCTTGCAACTCCTCGTGCACTTCTTCGGGCAGCTTCGCCCCGGCCATCTGGAGCTGCGCGCGGTTTTTGATGAGCAGCAGGTTCTGGCTGAGGCCGTCGTGCAGCTCGCGCGCGATGCGCATCCGCTCGGCCTCCTGCGACGCGATGAGCTGGAACGTGTAGTCCGCGCGCGCCTGCGCCTCGCGCGCAATGGATTCGTCGCGTTCGGCTTCGGTGCGTTTCCGGTCGGTGACATCGTGGATCACCGAGACGATGCACGGATGGGTGCCAAGCTCGATGCATTCCGCGCTGACGTGGACAAGAATTTTCCTGCGGCCCCGCCCGTAGGTGGTCAGCTCCATGTCGCGGACTGACCCGGTGTCGCGCAAGGCTTGCACAAAGGGCGACCGCGCTTCCGTGTCTTCAAATATACCCATCTCCGTGGCGGAACGTCCGATCAATTCCTCGCGCGTGTAATTGAAGAGCCGGCAATACCCCTCGTTGACCTCCATGAAGCGGCCGGATTCCAGTTCAGTGATGCAGATGCCGTCCGGGCTGGCCTGGAACGCCTTGGAAAATTTTTCCTCGGACTCGCGCAGAGCCTGCTCGACCTGCTTGCGATCGGTGATGTCCATGACCAGGCCGACAAAATAATCCGGCGAGCCGTCGGGATGGCGGACGCAGCGGACGGAAAGCGTGACAAAAACTTCCCGACCATCCTTGCGGAGGTAGCGCTTGTCCATTGTGTAGGAATCAATTTCCCCTGCAAGCACGCGGTTGAACTGCGACAAGTCGGCGATGACATCGTCCGGGTGGGTGAGTTGCGTCCAAGTCATCTTTTGCAATTCCTCACGCGAGTAGCCGAGTAACCGGCAGAACTGGTCGTTGACGGCCATGATGCCTTTTTCCAGCGAAGAGATGGCGCAGCCGATCATGGCGAGCTCGAAGTAGCTGCGGAAGCGCTGTTCGCTGTCCCGCAATGCCTCCTCCGCGTGCTTGCGCTCGGTAACGTCGCGCAGCGCGGTCATTCGAACCGTCCGGTTTCCCACATGCACCATCTTTGCCTGCGCCTCGGCAAAAAATATGCTTCCGTCTTTGCGCACCAATTGATGTCCGTAAATCGTTTCCCGTCCGGTGCGGATCGCCTCCGCCACCAGCCCGCGTGATTCCGGCGCAACCATCTCGATGATCTGCCTCCCGATCATTTCGGCGCGCTCATAGCCGAACATCTTCAAGCCCTGGTCGTTTGCGTCCAGAATCCGCCCGTTCTCGCTGATGAAAATCCCTTCAAACGCCGCCGCCGAAAGATTTTTGAACCGCTCCTCGCTCTCGCGTAATTCGGCCAAAGTCCGTTCGCGCTCGCCGACGACGATAGCCGGAATCAACGCCATCAAGCTCGCCATCGCCATCGCCATTTGCATGACGAAGACATATTCGCCCGACGAAATCTGAGACGGCGTGAGGCCAAAGAAAAATTGCGCGGTGAAGAACGCCAGCAACAGCGAAAGAAAAAGGCTTACCGCCGCCGCCCCGCGCACGCCGAAGCGCAATCCCGCCCAGAGCAGAAGCGGAATCAGCACGGATTTGTTCGGCGACATCACCCCCTTGTCCGAGGCCAGCAAATACCACGCAAACGAGATCAATCCCAGAAACAGCAGGGCCGCCTCCGCGATTTTATTTGGCTGGTCAAAATAATTGCGCGTCCTGTTTGATTTTGAAGACCACGTCAGGAGAAACGGCGTCAGCACCAAGACCGCCATCGCGTTGCTGCCCCACCAGGTCTTCCACGAGTGCTCAAACGACTGGCTCAAATCAAAATGGACCAGCGTCGCCGCCCCGATGCACGCACCCAGCATCGGGCTAAATATCGCGGCGAAAAAAACCAAGCCGAAAAACTCCTTGAGTGTCGCAAGAGTTGGCCGCTCCGCCACGAATTTTCGCACCAGCCACGCGCCGGTCACCGCCTGGACCGTGTTCGCGCAGTAAAAGAAAAGAATGACTTCAAACTTCGTCCCATACAAAAGGTCATAGGCGACATTCGCGGGCAGCACCGCCAGCGCCAGCCACGGCCAGTCGCGGGTTGGATTCGACAGCAGCACGGCCAGAAACAAACCGGCTGGAAGCCAGAAGGTGACAAAAGGGCTGTTGCGCGCGGACAAAAAACTGCTGGCCCCGGCGCAAAAAAAGTAAGCCACGCCGAACAAAGCAGCCTTCCGCCACGCCAAAAACGATTTCTGTCTGGGGTCATCCAAAGCCATCCCGCTTCATTGAACAAGGCGCACCGGCGGCAGACAATCTTTTTTCAATGCCCCGCGCGCGCCTGATTAATGGTTCTACAACATTGAAAATAAAAAAGTTCTCGACATTATTAGCGGGCAAATATCATTCAATTCTTTTCTGGAGGCGTTTGCGGTGCGGAGTGACATTGGAAATTAGCCGGGGACAAAAGTCGCTGCGACACTTCACCTTTCTACGTTGGTCAGAAGCGGGGTTTTTAATTCCCCGCTGTCTGAGTATCCGATAGCCTGATGTCAAATGAAACGCCAGCTTCGATTCGCGCCCGCAATTTTGGTTCGTCATTTTATTTTCGCGCTGCTTGCCTCCTCATTGTCCGGCCATTGCGCGGACGTTGCCGCCCTGCCCGCGCAATTCGCCGGCACCAGCCCGTTGCAATGGTCGGCGCGCATGGCGGATTCGGAAATGGCACGGCTTGGCAACAGGCTCGTGTGGGAACCTGACGGCAAAGCAAAATGGGATTATGCGGCGGGATTGTTCACGCTCTCGCTGCTGAAGTTGAACGACGCGCAGCCGGACGCGCGTTATGTCCCGTTTGTCACGAACGCCATTGGCTCGTTCATTTCGGCGGACGGGACGATCCAGACTTACAAGCCGGAGGAGTTTCAGCTTGATTCGCTCAATACCGGCAAAACGGCGCTCGCGCTATTTCAAATCACAAAGGACGTGCGCTACGAAAAGGCCGCCGCCCTTTTGCGCGTGCAGCTCGACACCCAGCCGCGCACGTCCGACGGCGGATTCTGGCACAAGCAGCGCTACACAAATCAAATGTGGCTCGACGGTGTTTATATGGCCGAGCCTTTTTACGCGGAATACACAAAGCTTTTCGGCGACGCGACGAATTTCGACGACGTGGCGGCGCAATTTCATTTGATTGACGATCACTTGTTCGATCTGAAGAGCGGATTGTATTATCACGGCTGGGACGCGGCAAAAATCCAGCCGTGGGCAAATCCCGTCACCGGCGCGTCGTCCAATTTCTGGGGCCGCGCCGACGGCTGGTATGCGATGGCGCTGGTGGACACGCTCCAACTCCTTCCGACAGATCACCCATCGCGCTTCGGCCTTCTCGAGCAGATCAAAAAGTTCTCCGACGGAATCGTGAAGTGGCAGGACGCCGGCAGCGGCCTGTGGTGGCAGGTGATGGATCAGGGCAACCGCAAGGGAAATTATCTTGAAGCGACGGCTTCCGCGATGTTCGTCTATGCGCTGGCCAAAGGCGTGAATGACGGAGAGCTTTCGCGCGATTACGTTCCCGCGATTCTCAAAGGCTACACCGGCCTCATCACAAAACTCATCAAGGTTGGCGATGGAAAAGTTTCGCTCACGCAATGCTGTTCCGTCGCCGGGCTTGGTTCTGCAAGCGCAAACAGCCGTATGCGCGACGGCTCGTTTGATTATTACGTCAGCGAACCGGTTGTCGAAAACGATTTGAAAGGCGTCGGGCCGTTCATCCTCGCCGGTATTGAAGTCCAGAAAATTCTTGATTCGCAAAATTAAAATTCAAATCCATGAGAAAGATAATTCCATTTGCCGCTTTATTCCCGCTCTTGCTCACGCATCCGCTTTGCGCGGCGGAAACTTCGCCTGTTCAAGCCGGATGGTCCCAGGTGCCGCAAATTCTTGCGCGCATCCATGCGCCGGAATTTCCAGCGCGCAATTTTGTCATCACCGATTTCGGCGCGGTCGCCGACGGCAGGACGGATTGCACAATGGCAATTTCGAATGCCATTTCAGCCTGCACGGAAAAAGGCGGCGGCCACGTCGTCGTTCCTGCCGGGGAATTTTTGACCGGCGCGGTTCATTTGAAAAGCAACGTGGATTTGCATTTGGAAACCAATGCCGTTTTGAAATTCAGCACCGACCCAAATGCTTATCTGCCCGTCGTGTTCACGCGGTTTGAAGGCACGGAGCTTTACAACTTCTCGCCGTTCATTTACGCGCTCGGCCAGAAAAATGTCGCGGTCACGGGTGACGGCACGCTCGACGGACAGGCGGACGATTCCAACTGGCTTGCATGGAAAAACAGTCCGTCGCGCAAAAAGCTCGTGCAACTGGCAACCGGCAATGTGCCGGTTGAACAACGGCAGTTTGGCCTCGCGGAAAAATTGCGCCCGGACTTCATCGAGTTCAACCGGTGCGAAAATGTTTTGATCAAGGGCGTCCACATCCGCCGCTCGCCGATGTGGGAAATCCATCCCCTGCTCTGCACCAATGTCACCGTGCACGGCGTGGATATTTTTTCGCACGGTGTCAACAACGACGGCTGCGACCCCGAAAGCTGCCGCGACGTGCTCATCGAAAATTGCCTGTTCGACACCGGTGACGATTGCATCGCGATAAAATCCGGACGCAACACCGACGGCCGCCGCGTCAACGTGCCGGCGGAAAACATCATCATCCGCGACTGCACCTTTCGCGCCGGGCACGGCGGCGTGACGATTGGCAGCGAGATTTCCGGCAGTTGCAGCAACGTGTTCGTGGAGAATTGCGGGATGAGCAGCTCAAATCTGGTTTGCGTGCTGCGCTTGAAATCAAACGCAGTCCGCGGCGGCGTGCTGCAAAACATTTTCATGCGGAACGTGAACGTCGGCCTCGTGAGGGATTCCGTTTTGCAGATTGATTTTCTTTACGAGGAAGGCGCGAAGGGAGGTTTCAAGCCGGTCGCACGAAACGTCGTCATGGAAAACATCACCGTCGCGCAGACGCCGCGCGTGCTGGACGTGCGCGGATTTTCCGCCGCCGAAATCAGCGGCGTGCGGATTTACAATTCCACCTTCAAACAAATCGCGAAGGCAGATTTAGTCCAGGATGCCGACGTGAAACTTGTGAACTGCGTCCTCGAGCCGGAGAAATGACGCGAATATTCCGCCGGCCATCCATCCGGCAACAACCGTTGCTGTCCTCCCAAACGGACTTTTTTGATGAGGAGCAACCGTTGCTCCCCTATAAAAAACTCCTTTTTGACCCGCAGCAACCGTTGCTGTCCTCTTCCCGGCTCCATTTTGGTGAGGAGCAGGCGTTGCTCCCCTCTTCCAAGCTCCATTTTGAGGAGCAGCAAGCGTTGCTCCCCTGTAAAAAGCTCCTTTTTAATGAGGAGCAACCGTTGCTGTGCTCGTTCAGGCTCCATTTTGGGGAGGCGCAACCGTTGCTGCCCTCCTAAAAATTCCCTTTTGACCCGCAGCAACCGTTGCTGCAAGACTCCAAGCTCCTTAAACTAGGGCAGCAACGCCTGCTCGGACTTTTTTGGGAGTCAGAAAATGCCCTGCAACGCTTGTTACAAGTTCAAAACCAGCCATTTATGGGATATTTCCCGTCGGGCGTGGTTTTCCGGCTCCGTAATGTAGGAGCCGACGTGAGGAGGCTCATTTCAAATGCGGAATGCGGAAAGAAAATATTGAGCCTCGTCACCTCGTCTCCTACAAATCAAGGGCGGACGACGAAGCCGCGTCCGGCGCGCCAGAGCGGTTCGCTTTCCGGCAACGCGCAAACGTCGCGTAGGCGTCTGGCCGTGACGCACAAGGCATGGGCGAAATATCGATGCCAATGCCACGCGCGGATTTTAACCACGGATGGACACGGATGGACACGGATTTTTAAGCCCGTTACCCATTACCCGTAGCGTAGCTGTATACCCCCTGCCATTGGCTGTAGCTCACCAGGTTCGTGTCCATGTAAAACGCTGACACATAGACGTTCGTGGGAATTGCATCGCTCTCCCCATCTAGGGTGTCACCAATTGTGAACGAACCAGCGGGAATGAAAGCCATGCCGTCTGATGTGGTGGTCGAAACCAATATCAAGCGAAAAAACCTCGCTGCCAAGGTATTGGTAACGGTCACGGCGGTCTGCGAACCATAAGTTGCCGGGACGGCATCGGTGGCAAAAACCCAGTTGGTGGAAGCCAAATTGGTGCTGCTTTGCAAAACGTAGTCTGTAGCGGTTGCTGGCCAGTAAAGCAGAGATTGATTATTCGTCGGCACAATGCCCAATGCCGGTTGCGCCTGAACAGAGTGAACGACGGTCTGCAATGCCAGCACGACAAACAGCGAGCGAAGATTTGTTTTCATAAATTCAGGTTATTCGGCTTCCTATTTTGCCTTTTTACGCCTCGGCCAATGGGAATGCAAATCAAAACGCCATCATTTGTTCACACCAGCTTCTTGCAATATGCTCGTCGAGGATTTCCTGCACGGTCAGGGCGACGATGACTTTGTGGCTGCGCTTGAAGAATGATTCGATCTCCTGCAACGCATCTGACGAATAATCGAACGACACGAAGAAACCCTTCTCGCAATCCTCGCGCATCATCATGGCTTCAAAGGCGTCAATGTCCGGGCGACCGGCCTTGTCTTTTTGTTTTACCTGGTTGGGATACCAGCGTTCTTTCAGGCCGAGTTCGCCGGGCTGCTGCTTGCGGGGCGCGGCGCTGGACGAGACGGGGAAGATGCGGCCATCCACGCCCATGTCGCCGACCTGCACCTTGTTCGGGATGCCGCCGAGGGCGATGACGGCCCAGTTCTCAAATTCAAACGGCGGGATGATGCGCAGCTTCTCCACCGTCCACGGCAGGTCGCGGACGACGAAGCCGCGTCCGGCGCGCCAGAGCGGTTCGCTTTCCGGCAACGCGCAAACGTCGCGCAGGCGTTTGGCCATGACGCGGCAGGGCTTGGTGTTCTCGTGGCGGTCTTCAAAGGCGCGCTTCTCCTTGGTCTCGCCCCAGAAGTCCGTGCCGGACTGGCCACCGTCGTAGTTGCGGTTGGAGTTGAAGGGCGGGTCAATGTAAATCAAATCCACGCAGGCATCGGGCAGCTTGGCGAGCTGTTCCAGGTTGTCGCCGCAGTAAACGACGCGGGTGTCGAGGAGGGAAGATGGACGACCCTCACTCTTGATCCCTCTCCCATCCGATGGGCGAGGGAGATTTTTGTTTTCGGCAACTTTGCGTCTTGGCGTCTTGATGGTTAATTCCGCGCCTGATTTCTTTGCCATGCGGCGAGTGTGCGCCGGAAAACGGATGGAGACAAATAAATTTGCGAACAGCGATTTTCGACACCTCACCTGCCTCACCCCCAGTCCCTCTCCAATCCGATTAGAGAGGGTGGCGTCGGACTCTCCCCGTTCGAGGCGGAGAGGAAAGCTGGCAGCGTCAATTCGACACCGGAAAATTGTCCGCAAAATCTGTTGGACGAAATCTGCCAGCAGTGGCACGCTTGCGCCACTTCGGGCATGTCCTCGGGAAAATCACAGTCCCTCCGGCGCAGCATCCGCGGGCCGGTCAGCCTCGCGTTGGCTGGCATCATCCGCGAACTGCGCCAACAGCGGCATTGGACGCTGGGCAAATTGGCAGAGAAATCCGGCCTGTCCCGTCACGGCCTGTTTTTCGTGGAAAACCGCAACGGCTCGCTGCTGACGGATACGGTGGAGCGCGTCGGCAAGGCGCTGGGCATGAAATACAGCCGGCTGGTGATTCTCGCCGAGGCGCGCGCGGCAACCTGGCCGCCGAAATGCGCGGATTGCAACTACAGTTGCATTGAATCCGGACGGTTGAAGGATTTAGATTCCAACCGTGGCTGCACCCGTCCGGCGCGTTGAACTTGCGCCGTGCCGGAAGGCACCCGCAACTCAACGAAAGAAAAATATTATGCTAATTCCACGTTCATTCGATCCATTGGTGCAACTGCTTGAGAACGCCGCCGACGGCGCGAACAAATATGGCGTGGCCATCGGCCTGAAACAAAACATTGAGGCTGACATCCGCACGGATTTGACGGCGCTCGTCGGCGTGCCCGCCGGTCCCGGCGGTGTGCCGCCCGCAGTGCCGGGGTTGAAGACGTTGTGGAACACGGCCAAGTCGAACAAGACGGCCATGACCGCCGCGCTGGGCACGGCCGAGGGCAACGGTCGCGCGCTGGCGACGACGTGCATCGCGTCGCTCAAGCCGGTGCTTGGCTCGCAGTGGAACAGCGCGTGGAATGCCGCCGGGTTTGTGTCCGGTTCGCTGGCGGTGCCTGCGCATCCGCAGTCGTTGCTGCTGTTGTTGAGCGCCTATTATGTGGCCAACCCGTCGCGCGAGGTAAAGAATGTCAACGGGATTGACTGCACGGCAGTCGCGTGCAAGGCGTCATCGGATACGATCGTGGCGGCTCAAAAGGCGAGCAACCAGAGCAACACGGACGCGGGAACGGCGCAGTCGAATTTGCAGGATGGAATTGACGCGGGC
>Ga0181525_10003011_pt1 | contig 13511 bp, 10 predicted proteins | sample PEATcosm2014_Bin_48_FD_121100 | JGI IMG/M metagenome (GOLD analysis project Ga0181525, IMG submission 121100) | Peatland microbial communities from MTU Mesocosm Facility, Houghton, MI, USA - PEATcosm2014_Bin06_10_metaG | ecosystem: Environmental > Terrestrial > Soil > Wetlands > Peat | place...
ACGTCCTCGGCGCGTTCCGCGCACTGCGCTCCCGCGTCCGCACCGAGCTCGGGGGTCCGGACCGCATCGCCGCGGTCCGGGCCCGCGGCCGCCGCACGGTGCGCGAGCGGATCGACGACCTGCTCGACCCGGGCACCTTCGACGAGCTCGGCACCTTCGCCTGGCCCGACGGCCGGGAAAGCGAATGGCTGCCCGGTGACGGGAAGATCGGCGGCCACGGCAGGATCGACGGCCGGCCGGTGACCGTCGTCGGGGACGACGGTACCGTGCTGCGCGCGTCCAGCTCGGTGATCGGCCAGGCCAAGGTGGACCGGCTGTACGATCAGGCCCTGCGGGCGGGGAACCCGCTGGTATTCCTGGGCGAGTGCGGCGGCGGCCGGATCCCCGATATCCTCGGCGCGGTCGGCTTCACCCGGATGCCGGGGTACCTGGAGATCGCTCAGCGGGGTCGGCGCATCCCGGTGGCGGTCGCGATCCTGGGCGACTCGTTCGGCGGGTCGACCCTGCTCGCGGGCCTGGCCGACTTCACGGTGCAGCTGCGCGACACCTGCCTGGCGGTCACCTCGCCGCGCGTCATCGAGGTAGCGACCGGCCAGCAGGTCACCGCGGACGAGCTCGGCGGCGCCGACGTCCACGCCAAGCGCACCGGGCTGATCGATGCCGTCGCCGACGATGAGGCGTCGGCGCTGGCCATGCTCCGCCGGTTCCTGTCGTACCTGCCCTCGAGCAGCGAGAGCCTGCCTCCACGGGCGCCCGCGCCCGATGTCGGCCCGGACGACGGCGTGCTCGCGGTCGTTCCCCGCAACCGCCGCCGCGGCTACGACATGCGCTCCCTCGTCCGGCGGGTCTGCGACCCGGGCACGGTCTTCGAGCTCAAGGCCGCCTTCGGCGCCAGCCTGCTGACCGCGCTGGCCCGGATCGGCGGCCACCCGGTCGGCATCATCGCCAGCCAGCCGATTCACATGGTGGGCGCGCTGACCCCCGACTCATGCGACAAGGCGGCCCGGCTCATCTGCCTGTGCGACGCGTTCGGGCTGCCGGTGGTGATGCTGCAGGACACCCCTGGATTCCTGGTCGGCGTCCGGCCCGAGCATGAGCGGATGGTGGCCAAGGCGATGCTCTTCCAGCAGGCGTACGCGCTGGCCACGGTGCCGAAGATCACCGTGCTGCTGCGCAAGGGATTCGGCCTCGGCTACTACATCATGGGAGGCAACGACAGCAGCGTTGACCTGCTCTACGCGTGGGCGGGCGCCGAGATCGGGTTCATGGACCCCCAGGTGGGGGCCAATGTGATCTACGCGGCCGAGCTGGCGGCGCTGCCGCCACCGGAGCGGGCCGCCCGGCGACAGGAGCTGGCGGCCGAGATGGCGGCCGAGACCGATGTGGCTGGCCCGGCCGCCCACATGAAGATCGACGAGATCATCGACCCGGTCGATACCCGGCCCGTGCTGGCGCGCGCCCTGGACCGGTTCGCGCACCGAGCCCCGGCCGCGCTCGCGGACCGTCCGCTCGCCTGGTGGCCGACGGCATGGTGAGCTGGCTGCGGTACGACACCGACCTGCTGGTCGCCGACCTGGCCCGGCGCCATGCCCGGCGCTGGCCCGACCGCGACCGCGAAGCCGTGGTGACCGGCGCGGCCAGGCTGACCTGGCGGCAGCTGGACGCGCGGGTGACCCGGTTGACCGATGCGCTTGCCCGCCGCGGCGTGCGGCGCGGCCACCGGGTCGCTATCTACCTGCGCAACGGGACCGAGTACTTCGAGATCGTGCTCGCCCTGGCCGCGATCGGCGCCCCGGTCGTTCCGGTCAGCTACCGGAGCACGGCCGCCGAGCTGGCCGCCGCGCTCGACGCGAGTGGCGTCAGGCTGCTGCTGGCGGGCGATGACCCGGAGACGGGCGAGCGGACCGAGGCGGCCGCCCGGCTGCGGAGCAGCCGGACCGACGTGGTGCGGCTCGGCCCCGAGTACGAGGAACTGGTCGCCAGCGGCAGCGACAGCGAGACGGTGCCCCGGCCGGGCGAGGACGAGCCGGTCTGGTTCGCCCTCACCGGCGGGACCACCGGCGCCCCCAAGCTCGTCAGGGTGCCGCACCGCGTCCTGGTGCAGATGTGGCTGTTCATGGCGGTCGAGCTGGGGATCGGCCGCGATGACGTGATGCTGCTGCCCGGGCCGCTCTATCACGGCCTCGGGTTCGGGTTCGCGCTCCAGCAGCTCTACGTGGGCGGCCGGGTCGTGGTCATGCCGTCCTTCGATCCCGTCGCGGCGCTCCGGCTGATCGAGGACGAATCGGTCACCGTGCTGCCAGCGGTGCCGACGATGCTCAACATGATGCTGGTGGCCCCGGAGCTGGCCACCGCCCGCACCGGGTCGCTGCGCCTCATCCTCAGCTCGGGCTCATCCCTGCTCACGCCGACCAAGGAACGGCTGCTGACCGCGTTTCCGCACGCCCGGCTGTTCGAGAGCTACGGGGCGACAGAAGCCGGGTTCTTCACCGTGCTGCGCCCAGAAGACCAGTTCCGCAAGGTGCGGTCATGCGGCATCCCGTTCTTCGGCAGCGACGTCCGGGTGCTCGGCGCGGCCGGCGGCGACGCCGCCCCTGGTGAAGTCGGCCTGGTCTATAAGCGGGGGCTGATACAAGGCGGCGGCTACGCCGAGGACGAGCAGGCGACGGCGGCGATGTTCCGCGATGGCTGGTGCACCGCCGGCGACCTCGGCTACCTGGACGACGAGGGCTACCTGTTCCTGGTCGACCGGGCCCGCGACATGATCGTCACCGGCGGCGTCAATGTCTTCCCGGCCGAGATAGAAGAGGTCATCGCGGGCGTCCCCGGCGTCCACGAGGTCGCCGTGATCGGAGTTCCCGACGAGACGTGGGGCGAAAGCATCAAGGCCTTCGTCGTTCGCGGGCCCGGCGCCCAGGTAACCGCGGACCAGGTCATCCGCGCCTGCGCCGTGCGCCTGGCGTCATTCAAGAAGCCGCGGCTGGTCGAGTTCGTTTCCGAACTGCCCAAGAGCCCGGCTGGGAAGGTGCTCAAGCGCGAGCTCCGCCACGACGGCTGGCAGCAGCGGCTGGCGGCCGCGACGTCAGCGGAGGCGGGGCAGTGAACGAAACCGAACGCTCAACGAGGGGAGTCTCGTGTCCAGACGGGATCTAACCGGAAAGGCAGCCCTGGTCACCGGGGCCGCCCGGTCCGGCAGCATCGGCCGCGCGACTGCACTGCGACTGGCCGAGGAAGGCGCCGACATCGCCTGCCTGGATGTGGCCCGTCCGCCCGAGCACGCGCCGGGGCACGGCATGGGCTCGCAGAGCGAGCTAGATGACCTAGTCGCCGAGATCCGCGCGGGCGGCCGCCGGGCAGTCGGCATCACGGCCGACGTGACCGACTGGACCGGGATGCACGCTGCCGTGGACCGGGTCGTCGCCGAGCTGGGCCGGCTCGATATCTGCTGCGCCATGGCCGGCGGGGTGGGGTTCGGTAACGGCATCGCCCCGCTGATCCGGCTGACTGAGCCCGAGTGGGACTGGGTGATCGACGTGAACCTGAAGGGAACGTGGATCACCGCCAGCGCGGCGGCCAAGGCGATGGTCGCGGCCGGGCAAGGCGGCCGGATCGTGACGGTGGCGTCCGCGGCCGGGCTGACCGGCGCCAACGGCACCAGCGGGATGGGCGCCTACGCGGCCGCCAAGGCCGGGCTGATCGTGCTGACCCAGAACCTCGCGGTGGAGCTCGGCCGCTACGGGATCACGGTGAACGCGGTCAGCCCGGGGGTGGTGCGGACGCAGGCCTCCCAGCCGGTCCGCGAGCACCTGGACAGCCGCGGCCGCCTCGACGACTGGATCAAGACGATCGCGTTGCGGCGGATGGCCGAGCCGTCCGAGATCGCCGCGGTGGTGGCGTTCCTGTGCAGCGACGACGCCGGCTACGTGACCGGCGACGCGGTCAACCTGACCGGAGGGCAGGCGTTCGGATGACCGGGCATGACAGCGTGCGCGGCCCGGTCAGGGCGGTCGGGCTGGCCGGCAGCCTGCGGACCGGGTCCTACAACCGGCTGCTGCTCGACAACGCGATCCGGCTGGCACCGCCCTCGCTTGACATCACGCCGTTCGATCGCATCGGTGAGATCCCGGCGTTCAACGAGGACGTGGCCGCCGACGGCGATCCGTCGGCCGTCGCGGCGCTGCGGTCGGCCATCCGCGGCAGCCAGGCGCTGGTCATCGCCACCCCCGAATACAACTACGGGGTCCCCGGCGTGCTCAAGAACGCGCTGGACTGGGTGTCGGTGCCACCGGGGAGGTCGGGCCTGGAAGGCCGGGTGGTGGCCATGATGGGCGCCTCGCCCAGCATCCTCGGCACCGCCCGCGCCCAGACGCAGCTGCGCCAGCTCTTCGTTTTCACCCAGTCCCATGTCGTCACCCATCCCGAGGTCTTCGTCACCAAGGCGCACCAGCGTTTCGACGAGGCCGGGGAGCTGACCGACCCGGGCGCGACCAAGCTCATCGGGCGGCTGCTGGCCAACCTGGTCGAGCTCTGCCAGCAGCTGTCCGGTAGGCGGCCGTGACCGGCGCCCGGGCCGGCCGCAACGTCAAGAGGAGGACGGCATGAACCTTGCCGGGGCGATCAGGTACTGGGCGGCGCGCGACCCGGACCGGATGGCATTCGCGATGGGGGACCGGGAGCTGACCTGGCGCCAGCTCGACCAGCGGACCTCGCGGCTGGCCCGCGGCCTGCAAGCCGCTGGAGTCGGCACCGGGGATCGGGTGGCCGCGCTGACACCGAACTGCATCGAGTTCTGCGAGACCGTGATCGCCTGCCTCAAGCTCGGGGCGATCTTCGTGCCACTCAACTACCGGCTCGCGCCACCGGAGCTGACCGACATCCTGCGGCGCTCGGGGGCCAGCCTGCTGGTCGCCGAGCGGGAGCTGCTTGACCGCCTGCTCGCGTTCGACTCCGACGTTCCGGCCAGGATCACCAGCGTTCCCTTGGCCGGCCCGCGGGGGAGCGAGCTTGACTTCGAGGGGCTGATCGACGCGAGTGACCCATCCGACCCGGACGCCGCGTTCCCGCCCGACCACCCCGCCTTCATCTGCTACACCTCCGGCACCACGGGCCTGCCCAAGGGCGCGGTCCTGAGCCACCGCAACGTGCTCGCCACCGCGTTCGAGCGCGCCGTCTGCGACGGCTGGACCAGCATTGATATCGGCTTCATCCCGTACGCGATCGCCTTCACCGGCGGCCTCGTCTCCATGTGGATGCCGCTGTACGTGACGGGCGCCGGCACGGTGCTCGAGCCGTCCTTCGATCCCGAGACCGCGCTGCGGATCATCGCCGAGCGGCGCGTCACCGCATTCATCGCGGTTGGCTCGGTGCTTGAGGCAATGACCGCCGCACCCGGGTTCGCCGACGCCGACCTGTCCAGCCTGACCACCGCGGCGACCGGCGGCCAGGTCATCTCCCGCGAGCTGATCAGGAGATTCGCCCGCAAGGGTATCAACCTCGCCAACCAGTACGGGCTCACTGAGGGCGGCGGGCTCAACATCATCCTCCCGGCGCGGGAAGCGATGTCAAAGATCGGGTCGTCCGGGCTGCCCACGCCGCAGTGCCAGGCCCGGGTGGCCAGGCCGGACGGGTCCGAATGCGAAGCCGGCGAAGTCGGTGAGCTGCTGCTGCGGGGCCCGCAGGTCATGGAGCGGTACTGGGAGGACCCGGTAGCCACGGCCGAGACCATCGTCGACGGCTGGCTGCATACCGGCGACCTGGTGCACCGCGACGAGGACGGCTACCTTTACGTCGTCGACCGCAAGAAGGACATGCTGATCTCGGGCGGCCTCAACGTCTACCCGGCCGAGATCGAGCGCGTCCTCGCCGAACTGCCCGGCCTGGTGGAGTACGCCGTCATCGGGGTACCGGATACCCGCTGGGGCGAGGTGCCCGCCGCCATCGTTCGTGCGGAACCCGGCTTCACTCCCAGCGACCTGACCGAGTTCTGCCAGGGCCGGCTGGCTCGCTACAAGATTCCCCGGCACGTGATCCTGCGCGAGGAGCCGTTGCCGCGCGGCATGTCCAACAAAGTGCTCAAGGGCGAGTTGCGCGCCCAGTACGCGCGGCCGTTCAGTGACCGGGAGGCCGCCTCATGAGCCCGCAGACGCTGACCGTCGCCGACCCCGAGCCGGGCCTGCGGGTCATCACGCTTTCCCGGCCGCGGGTACTCAACGCCCTGTCGCTGACGCTGGTTAAAGAGCTCACCGCCGAGCTAGACGCGCTGCTGCACGATCACGCGGTCCGCTGCGTCATCCTGACCGGGGCGGGCCGGGCGTTCTGCGCCGGGGCCGACCTCAGCCCGGAGGGCTTCCCCGACGAGCCGCCAGGGGTGAGCGCCGAGCGTCACTGGACCGGCATTCAGCGCTGGTACAGCGACCTGGTGGTGGCGCTGCGCCGTATCCCGCAGGTCGTCATCGCGGCGGTCAACGGCCCGGCCGTGGGCGGCGGGCTGTCCCTGTCGCTGGCGTCCGACATCCGGCTGTGCGATACCGGCGCGTACTTCCAGGCCGCCCAGATCAACATCGGCCAGTCGGTGTCGGAGATGGGGGCCAGCTACCTGCTGCCGCGCGTTGTCGGCGGCCGCGCGGCCGAGATCCTGCTCACCGGCCGGCGGGTGCCGTCGGCCGAGGCCGAGCGCATCGGCCTGGTAAGCGCGGTATCGGAAGCCGGCGCGGTCCTCCCGGACGCGATGGCGCTGGCCGGGCAGCTGCTGGCCAAGGCGCCGCTGGCCTTGCGGTTGTCCAAAGAGGCGCTGAACGCCTCGCTGTCGGCGGCGAGCCTGGAGACGGCACTCACCATGGAAGACCGGACCCAGACGCTGTGCGTGCTCAGCGCGGACCTGCGGGAGGCAGCGCTCGCCTTCCGGGAGAAACGCCCGCCCCGATTCAGTGGGTGATTGCGTTCATCGGTCAAGATTGCGTACAATCCAGAAATCTAGGGCCCAGAGGAGACCACGACGTGACGCACAAGGTGGATCCTGGCATCCGCTCCCTCGCTGGCGTTGCCTTGGCCGTGCACGATCTCGGCGCGGCTACCGACGACTTTCAGCGGCTGGGCCTGGTACTCAGCGAGCGATCGAAAAGGCCTGAGTGGGGCCTCGATACGGCGACCTTCGGGTTCGCTAACGGCAGTTACCTGGAACTGGTCGCGCCGGTCGACCCGGCCAACCCGGTCGGCGGAACCGTGCGCGCATACTTGGACCGGCACGGGGAGGGCGTCTATATCGCCAGCTTCGAGGTCGCCGATGTGTATGCAACTGAGCAGGTGCTACGGGAGGCCGGCGTCCCGCTAGCCGGCCCGGCACAGTCCGCTCCAGAATCGGCCGGCCTGGCCGCTGACATGCTCTGGGTAAAGCCGCGAGCCACCGGAAGCGGCTTCACCCAGTTCCTCAGTTTCCGCGGCGGTGAGCGGAGCTACCCGGTCTGCACCCCTGACATGCGCTTGTTCACTCACGTCTACGCGGTACGCGACATGCCGGCGCTGAACCGGGTGTTCGGCGCGCTCGGACACCAGCCCTGGGCGCAGTACTGCACCACTCGCTGGGGCCTCGACACCACCGTCTTCCGCTTCGCGGACCACAGCAACGCCGAGATCGTCTCCCCCCTGGACGAATCCCGCGAGGTCGCCGGGGTGGTCGCGACCGCCATGCGGGACCGCGGCCAGGGACACTACATGACGGTCTTCGAGGTCCCTGACGTCGACGCGCTGGCCGCCAGGCTGCAAGCGGACGGAGTCCGAACCCTGGGCGCCCCCGCGCCCGCGCCGGCCGAGTCGCCCTGGGGCGCGTGTCAGCAGCTGTGGATTCACCCTGGTACCACGCACGGTGCCTTCGTGGAGTTCCTCACCCTGCCGCCGGCGCCGGCCGGCGCGGGACAAGACTAGCCGTGCTGCGCTTCGACGGCCGGGCCGCGATCGTGACCGGCGGGGGCCGCGGACTTGGCCGCGCGTACGCCCGGCTGCTGGCTGACCGAGGAGCGCAGGTCGTCGTCAACGACCTGGGGACCGACCTGTTCGGTGACCACCCGGACAGCGCGACGGCGGAGGCGGTGGCGGCCGAGATCACCGCGGCCGGCGGCCGCGCGGTGGCGAACGTGAACTCGGTCGCGACCACTGAAGGCGCGAACGCTATCGTCGAGACCGCACTGCGGGCGTTCGGGCGGGTCGACATCGTCATCAACAACGCCGGCACCACCGGCAAGTCGCCTTTCCCTGAGCTAACCGGAGAACGGCTGGCCGCCACCCTAGCCTCGCACCTGCTCGGGTCGGTGGCCGTCTGCCAGGCCGCCTGGGGCCCGATGCGGCGGCAGCGGTACGGACGGATCGTCAACACGACCTCGGCCGTCGGCTTCTTCGGCATGGACCATGCCACCGCCTACGCGGCAGCCAAGATGGGCGTCTTCGGGGTGACCCGCTGCCTGGCCCTGGAAGGCGAGCCGCTCGGCATCCGGGTCAACGGGCTGGCCCCGGTCGCGGAGACGCGGATGGCCCGCGGCGTCTACGGTGCGCTCGGGCCCCGGCTCGACCCGGACCTGGTCGCCGCCGCGGCGGCGCTCCTCGCGCACGAGGACTGCCCGTTCACCGGGCGTGTGCTAACGGCCGGAGGCGGCCGGGTGGGCGAGATCTTCATCGGCGCGACCCAGGGGTACTTCGACCCGCGGCTGACGCCCGAGGCCGTTCGTGATCACCTCGGCGAGGTGCTCGACCCGACGGACTTCGCCGTACCCGAGGACGCCATGGCCGAAGTCGAGCTGACGGCGGCCCGTTACGGCGTCACGGTGGACGGCCGGAGGGAGTAGGCAGCATGGCTCTCGCACTGCAGTTCGCCATACTCGGGCTGGCCAGCGGCGGCCTGTACGCCTTGATGGGGCTCGGCCTCATCATCGTGCACCGGGCATCAGGGGCGATCAACTTCGCCAACGGCGCCATCGCCGTCACCGCCGGGTACGCGCTCGTCTACCTCGAGTCCGTGCACGTTCCGATCGCGCTGGCGGTCATCGCGTCGGTGCTGACCGGGCTTGTCCTCGGCATCGCGATCCAGGCCCTGGTCATGCGCCCGCTGCGGGCGGCCAGCCCGCTGACCAAGGCCATCGCGACCCTCGGGGTGCTGGTGGTGCTGCAATCGGTGTGTCAGCTGAAGTTCGGATCGCAGCCCGCCCTGGTACCCGGGTTCCTGCCGCAGGCCGGCTTCAAGTTCCTTGGCGCGCACCTGACGGCCGACTACGTGATCATCCTGGGCATCGCACTGCTCCTGTCGGCCGGCCTGTGGTGGGTTTACCGCTATACCCGGTTTGGGCTGGCGACGTCGGCGGTAGCCGAGAACGAGGAAGCGGTCGGCGCCCTCGGCTGGTCCGGGTCGCTGATCGCGCGGGGCAACTGGGCGCTCGCGGGCACGCTGGCCGCGCTGGCCGGCGTGCTGCTCGCGCCGGTCCTCGGAGTCAGCCTGCCCGAGATGACCGACGCGCTGCTGCTGCCCGGGCTGGCCGCCGCGCTGTTCGGCAGGCTGACGTCATTCCCCGGGGCCACGGCCGGAGCTCTGCTGATCGGCATAGCCCAGTCGGAGCTGACGCTCTACGGCAACAAGCCGCTCATCCGCTCCTTCCCCGACATCTCCGACGCGGTTCCGTTCCTGGTGATCATCGTGATCCTGGTGCTGCGCGGCCGCACGATGCCCGCCAGGGACTTCGTCGAGGCGCACCTGCCGAGCCTGGGCTCGGGCCGCATCCAGCTGCGGGTGGCCGTCCCGGCGGTGGTCATCGCCGTGCTCCTCATCCAGGTCATCCTGCCGGTCAACTGGGTGATCCCGGTGACCACCTGCCTCATCGCCGGCATCTTGCTGCAGTCGCTAGTCGTCCTGGTCGGCTACGCCGGCCAGCTGTCGCTGGCTCAGCTGTCCATCGGCGGCCTCGGCGCGCTGGCCACCGCCCGCCTTACCACGTCGCTGGGCTGGCCGCTGCCGGCCGCGATCGTCGTCGGCGTCATCGCGGCGATCCCGATCGGGCTCATCGTCGGGCTGCCAGCCGTCCGGACGAGAGGCGCGGCGCTGGCAGTGGTGACCCTTGGCCTGGCGACCGCCCTCAACGACCTGGTGTTCAGCACGACCAGCGTCACCGGCGGCTACGCCGGGATCAACGTCGGCCTCCCGCACCTGTTCGGCCTGAACGTCGCCGAGACCCCCTACCCGCGCCGTTACTCGCTCTTGGCGTTCCTGCTGTTCGCGGTCATCGCCGTAGTGGTCTGCAACCTGCGCGCGTCCGGGCTTGGCCGCCGGCTGATCGCGGTGCGCAGCAACGAGCGGGCCGCCGCGTCGCTCGGCGTCAGCACGGTCGGGGCCAAGCTCTTCGCGTTCGTCCTGTCATCGATGATCGCCACCGTGGGAAGCATCCTCGTCGCCTTCCGCTACCCGAACGCGGTCTTCGACAACTTCGATCCCTTCCAGTCGGTGAACTACGTGGTCGAGGCGGTCATCGGCGGCGTCGGCTACGTGATGGGCGCGGCCGCGGGCACCGCGATCGAGCCCGGCGGCATCGGGAACAAGGTGGTCAGCAGCATCGGGCTCGGCAGCTGGCTCACCTTCATCGGCGGCGTGCTGCTGCTGCTCACGGTGATCGCCAACCCGGACGGCATGGTCGGCAGCACGCTGGCCCAGCTGGCCCCGCTGCGCCGCCGGCTGAGCGGCGGCCGTCGGCCCGTGGCCATGACGGTCGCCGAGGCGGACCTCACCCGGCTCCGCCGGCCGGAGCCGACGCAGCTGACCGTCAGCGACCTGACCGTGCGGTTCGGCGCGGTCACCGCGGTCGATCACGTTGACCTGGAACTGCGCAGCGGCGAGGTGCTCGGGATCATCGGGCCCAACGGCGCGGGCAAGACCACGCTGATTGACGCCATCACCGGGTACGTGGCCTCGGCCGGCACCATCTCACTGAACGGCCAGCAGATCCAGGGCCTGCCGCCGCACCGCCGCAGCCGCCTGGGCATCATCCGCTCGTTCCAGTCCCTCGAGCTCTTTGAAGACCTCACCGTCGCCGAGAACCTGCTGGTCGCCTCGGAGGACAACCGGTCACTGCGGGGCATGGGCGGCCTCTTCTGGCGACGGCGCCCGCAGTTGCGCGCGGCGGCGGCCGCCGCCGTCCGCGAATTCGAGCTCACCGAGTTCCTGCCGCGTCCGCCGGCGGATCTCAGCTACGGGCAGCGGCGCCTGCTGGCCATCTCGCGGGCGGTGGCCTGCCACCCGCACATCCTCATGCTCGACGAGCCCGCGGCCGGCCTCAGCGACCATGACCGGCAGTCCCTGAAGGTCATGCTCCGGCGGCTGTCGGAGAGCTGGGGCATCTCGGTGCTGCTGATCGAGCACGACGTAGATCTGGTGATGTCGGTGTCAGACCGGGTAATCGCGCTCAACTTCGGATCCGTCACCGCGGCCGGCCCGCCGGCCGAGGTGCGCAGCCACCCGGAGGTGATCCGGTCTTACCTAGGGACCGACGACGCGCCGGGGGAAACGGTACCTTCCCCGGCGCCGGCCGCGGCGAGCGAGCAGGAGTCAATGCCATGACCGAGCCGGCCCTGCGGGCGGTCGGAGTGTCGGCCGGGTATCACGGCGTGGCCGCCGTGACCGGCCTCGACCTCGAGGTACGGGCGGGCGAGGTCGTCGCCTTGCTTGGCGCCAACGGCGCGGGCAAGACCACGACGCTGCGCGCTCTGGCGGGGCAGATCAAGCTGCTTGACGGGACGGTGCGGTTCGACGGCGCCGTCCAGTCCGGGCCGCTCTTCCAGCGCGTCCGTGGCGGGCTCGGCCTGCTGACCGAGTCACGGTGCGTCTTCATGGGCCTGACCTGCCGCGATAACCTGCGCCTTGGCCGGGGATCGGTTGACGAGGCGCTGGGGTACTTCCCGGAGCTTGCCCCGCGCCTTGACGTGCGGGCTGGCCTGGTCTCCGGCGGCGAGCAGCAGATGCTCGCGCTGGCTCGGATCCTGGCCGCCCGGCCGCGGATCCTGCTGGCGGACGAGCTATCCCTCGGGCTCGCCCCGCTGATCGTCCAGCGCCTGCTGGCGGCGCTGGCGGAGGCGGCCAGCCAGGGTGCCGCCGTGCTGATCGTGGAGCAGCAGGCCAGGCTGGCCCTGCGGACCGCCGACCGGGCGTACATCCTGCGCCGCGGCCGCCTGGCGCTCGCCGGAACCTCCGCTGAGCTGCGCGCCCAGGAGGCGACGGTCACCACCTTGTACCTTTGACCGCCGGCGCGCCGCCGGCGGTCAGCTGCCCCAGCTGGCCGGCGTGTCAGATGCCCCAGCTGGTCGGGGCGTCGGTCAGGTCAAGCTCCCGCTCAGGCACATCACGGAAGATCGCCGCCTCAAGCGAGTCTGTTCCCTCATTGATGTGAAAGACCAGTGCGTCCCGCCCCATCAGGATGTGCTCGGTCATGAGCCGCCCGGCCCGGTCCGCCTCGCCCGCCGCGACGGCATCCCGGATGAGACGGTGGAAGAGATTGGATCGCCTGCGCATTTCCGGCGTGAAGACACGCATGGCCTGGAATACCAGCGGCATATCGACCAAGCGGGCCAGCAGATGGCTCAGCCGGGGATTGTCGGCCACGCGCAGCAGGCCGTTGTGAAATCTGTAGTTGGCCGCGTCAACCCGTCGTACTATCTCAAGGTCAGGAATGCCTTTGGCATCCAGGCCAGCATCGAATTCGGCAATCGCCTCGTCCAGCTCGGCCAGGTCCTCCGCGGTGACCCGGGCCGCGGCCCGCTCGGCCGCGAGTGCCTCGAGCCGGGACCGGAGCTCGTACATGTCCAGGATCTCGCTCTTGGCGATGGGCCTGACCATCGCGCCGCGGTTGCGTTCGATAATGACAAGGCCTTCAGCATCGAGCCGACGCAGGCTCTCGCGCACCGGAGTCCTGGAAAGGTCGAACTCCTCGCTGATGCGCTGCTCGATCAGGCGCTGACCGGGCTGGTACCGGCCCTCTACGATCGCCTGCCGAATCTTGCGATAGGCGAGCTCGGAGCTGCCCACCGCGGTCACATCGGCCGTTCGCTTTGCCGTCATGTCGTTATGTTACTGGTCGGCGGGCCAGCGGTTTGCGAGTGAACCGCAGGGCCGGCGGGCGGCGGGCGCCAGACGCTTATAGCGTGGTCCAAGACAGCCATATCCCGGCGATCCCTTCGGTTACGGAGACGTCTGCCGTTTTGATTTCCCGGGCGCTGCCCGCCCGCTCGCCGCAATTCACTTGCCCGCACCGGCCTCGTCGCCCGGCCACTGCGCCGCGGCGCCGTTCGCAACCAGGCCGCTGATCTCCGCCGCGGTGAAACCGCGCTCGGCCAGCACTTCCCTGGTGTGCGCGCCAGCCTTGGCCGGCGACCGGCGGACGGCCCCCGGCGTGCGCGAGAATCGCGGCGCCGGGGCCGGCTGCACGATACCGTCCACGGTGACGTATGAGTCACGGGCAAGATTGTGCGGGTGCCCGGGCGCCTCGGTC
>Ga0181525_10003012_pt1 | contig 13510 bp, 8 predicted proteins | sample PEATcosm2014_Bin_48_FD_121100 | JGI IMG/M metagenome (GOLD analysis project Ga0181525, IMG submission 121100) | Peatland microbial communities from MTU Mesocosm Facility, Houghton, MI, USA - PEATcosm2014_Bin06_10_metaG | ecosystem: Environmental > Terrestrial > Soil > Wetlands > Peat | place...
GCAATCAGAGTTCGACTTCGGATTCGCAAGGACAATATTCAATCCCCGTCACTAGCAGCCAGTTGTTCCTCAGCATCAGCCAGCCGGGCAACTCCGGCAACGGTACTCCGGCGATGGTGACCGTCGAACGGCAGGTGGCGGTGCAGTCGGGAGTTGGGACAGTTCCGGTGGATGCGCGCATGACGGCACTCGCGGCGCCAACTACGATCACTGCCAGCGGCGGAACCGTTGGCACGGGCGCGATCACGCTGACCGTGCCGCCCGGCGGAGCAACCACTTCGTATAACCTGACGCCGCTTTCGCAACAGGGCCTGCCCGGGCTTCTGCCTCTGGGATGGTCTCCAGTCGCGGCTTTTGACCTGCAAACGAATATTTCTACCTCGGCGTCGTTGAGCGCAAACTTCACCGGCTTGCCGACCGGAACTCTGTATCTCGTCTCCTACAGTTACAACGTGCATGCCTGGAGCATGGTGACTCCGAATCTCACGGCTTCCAGCGGTTCGCTGACCGTGCCCCTGCCCTCGACCGGCGATTACGCGCTGGTGGTAACAGATGCAGGCAATGCCAGCATTCAGATACCGGCCGCGGGTCAGCCGCTGACTGGCGTGGCGATGGTGACCCTCCCAACGAGCGCGACCAGCACCGGTTCTCTGAGTCCGGGCAACATCGCGCCCACCGGCGGAACTTCCACGGCGTCGCTGGCCGTGCAATCGAGCACGCCGCTGCCCTCAGGCACCGTGATCCAATCCCAGGTGATTGAGACTTACACGCTGACCTCGGGCCAATTGATATCGGACGAGCCTCGCTACGAAGATATTTTGCTCTATCAGAGTCCAGCTCCGCCCAGCGGCTCGACTGTGGGCGCGTCTTTCCCTGTGACGCCCTCGCAAACTTTCCAGGTCTCGCAACTTACTTCGGGCGACGTGCATTTGAATATTCTCTCCGGCCGCGAATCGGTTCGCGGTCAAACCGGTGGAAGCGATCCAGTCGCAGTGCAGTCCGGCGATGCGACGCTGACGATTGCGGCAGGCTCGCTGCCGCAGGACACCGCCATCGCGGTCACGCCCGAGTCCGTGGACACCTTCCTGCCCTCGACCACCACGCTCGTGCCTCTTTCGGAATACAACGTCAACCTCTCAGACCAGGTCTTGAGCAACGCAGCCCAGCTTTCGGTTGCAACCGCCGGCGCCACGCCCGGCGCGAACGTTGTAGTCGTCGAAGAGCAGCGCGTCGGAGGCGTGCCCTACCTGGTTGTCGTCGCCATGGCGCAGGTCACGGCAACGAACATCGTTTCGCTGAACACGCCGGGCCTGCCGGGAATTACTCAGGGAGGCGATTACGTTTTCTATGAGCTGAACGTACCCACGGGCTTTGTCAGCGGAACCGTTTCGACGGGCTCCGGGCCGGTGGCCGCGATGATTCAAACCGACGGCCTGCCCTTCGTCGCCTTCTCGAACTCGAACGGCAACTATATGATCGCGGCGGCCGCGGGAACGGTGAACCTCACCGCTTCCATTGCCAACACTGCGCTCGCCGGAACCGCGAGTGTTCAAGTCACCGCGGGTCAAACCGCAACCGCCAACATAACCGTGGCCGGCCAGGTCGAAGCCGCAACCATTACACCCGCGAATGGAGCGCTCGGCGTGCCGCTCACGGCTGAGATCGATGTCACCGCCGCCGAGGGATTCAATCAATCTACCGTCACTTCATCGAGCGTTGTGCTCACCGCCGCCGGAAGCAGCACTCCCGTGGCGTTGCGATTCGTCTTCTCCGGCGGCGGAAACACACTCGCGGTCTTCCCGCAGTCCGCGTTGCAGCCTTCAACGCAGTACACCTTCCAGGCTTCCGGCCTGGCCAACGCTCTCGGAGGCTTGATCTCAGTTCCAACAATTTCTTTCACCACGGTCGCGAATACTCCGCCTACCTACAACACCAACGCGCTCGTCTTCGCCATGCCGGATTCAAACGGTAACGTGGCCATCAGCGCCCCCGCCGGATCTTTCCCGGCCGGCTCGACCATCCTGATCGTGGACCAGACCAACGGCGTGGTTTACTCGCTAACGGTTCTGAACGACGGCTCCGTCACCGGTTCGATGCCAGCCACAATTAACGACATCATGCAGGTAACACTCACGGATCCTTCGGGTAACGTGACCAACTTCACCGTCGGACAGTTCGCCGCCGCCGACGGCAGTGTGGCGGTCAACGCCGGTGGTGGCACGGTCACCGGTCCCGGTGGAGTATCGATGATTATTCCGCCCGGCGCGCTCACTCAGGGGACGGTCTTCCAGATCCAGTCCCTGGATGCGACGGCCTTCCCGGCCCTGCCGAGTTGGGGCACGGCCACCTTTGGCGGCGGCATTCAAATTAATGCGCCTTCCATGCCAACCTTCAATAAGGAAGTGAAGCTGGCATTCCCGGTTCCTGCGAACGCTCCGCCGGGCGCCTTCTACTACGTATTCCGTGAGGACACGGACCAGAACAACAATCCATACTTCGAGACCATCGACCAGGCCTTCGTGCAGGGAACGGGGGCCAATGCCCAGGTGGTCACAGCTTCTCCGCCGTTCTGTGGCTACACGAACAGCACGGCCAACTTCCAAAATACCGCTACTGCCGGTTTCAGTCCGATAGGGACTGCGATCACGAAGACCTTCTTCATGTGGGACTACGACCCCAATCAACCGGGGACGGCGTCGACAGGCTTGATCGTGGGCACCATTTTGCAAACGATTCAAAATAACGGCCAAACCACGTATGTGCCCTTCACTGGCACAGCCCAGTTAAAGTTGGCCAATTCCTCAAGCGTTGCGGTTTGGACCCCACCCCCGGCCTGTGCCGGCACGTTTACCATTTTTGATTTTCAACTGGGTGGAGGAGCGCGCACTGTCAGCGCTCAGATTGGCACACAAAACTTCCAGGAGACTGCCTACGAGGTAAACGGCATCCAGGTTAACGACGCTGACTACGACGTAACCGCCGGCCTGGAGCTCCTATATCAAAACATCGGACGGGTCACCTTCACGGTGCCCCCGGCGACCCCACCGCCGCCGCCACCGCAGATCAATATTGGGATCTTCAACGCGAACACTGGCGCGGTTGTCACCGGCATCGTGGAGGCGGGAACTCCTCTCACCATGACGTTCTCGTCGAACCTTACGCTGCAGAGTGTCTCTATCAACGGCTCGGAATGCGACGGCATCGCGTGTCCGACCCTCATGGGAGCCGCGCCGCCGGCAAATCCAGTGGCTGGCATGAACTACTACCAGCTCAGCGGGCCCTACACGCCTGGCAACCCCGGGGTAACCAGTATCAGCGCGACCGGACTCAATCCCTTGGATCCAACGGCCACTCCGGTCACCGTCACTCAGGGCTTCCTCGTGGTGCAAGCGGGAGGCGGTAACACCACTTTGACCAATAGTGCGCCCATCATCATCAATTCGACGCCGCTTAACAACGCCACAGGTGTTTCAACACTCATCTTCCCCGAAATTACCTTCAGCGAACCCGTAACCAACGTGGCGAATAACGTCTCCCTTGCGGGCAGTGAGGGAGATACGCCGACGCTGAACTTGATTGGGATCAAGACCGACGGAACCGTCGCGAACCCGGTCATGCCAAATGACTCGATCACGTCGATTACGATTCAACCAACTTCTGGGTTGGAGTTCGACGATACCTATACTCTTACCCTGTCTCCCGCTATTGTAGACGCCGATGGGAGATCGCTTGCTCCTCCCAATAACATCGTCTTTTATACTTTCGAGCCCTTTGAACTGGGCAGCGCGGCCAGCACGGTCTCGGTTCTAACTCGGCCGGTGGTCATCGGCAACTATGCCTATGTGGGCGCGTTAGTTGGTGGAAGCAGCGTCCTGAGCGGCCCAGACGTAATAAACATTACCGATCCGGCGAATCCCCAGGATCTGGGAATTGCCACATCATTTGTCGGGCGAGTGACCGATGCTGCCGGCCAGGCGAATTCCCCGGTTGCAGGCGGTAACGGCGGGGGATTGCTGGCACTCTCTGCCAGCTTCGCCGAGGACGACTTTATTCCGTCCAACATCTGGCTGTATGCCATTTATGGATCGAACCCGACTCAATTGACTAGAGTGGGAGCAGTGAGCGCCACTTCAAGTGCAACCCAGGCAGGAGTCGCTCTCCGCTTGTCGATGTTGGATCAATACCTGTACGCCAGTACCTTCCTCCAGGGCCTTCAGGTGATCGATCTGAATCAGGCGCTCGCCGAGTATGCGGCGACACCCGCTTCGCAGTTTGGCCAGGCTGTTTCCACCGAAGGTGACGGCTTTGCCATGGACACAATCGTGAATACGATTCCGTTGCCGATTAATACGCAGGGCGGCACCGCGACCGAGTTCGACCTGAAGGCAGCGTATTTCGCCACTGCTCGCAATGGCGCCGCGGCGGCCACGCAGCCCTTGATCGTTGCGACAGGAGCCTTGCCGCTGGTAGTGGCGGACCCCTTCGCGGGCTCGAACGGCGTTCTGTACCCGCCCTTCACGTCAACAACGCCAGGGTCTCCTCTTAGCCAGGTCCCACTGCAAATGACCAGCGGTTCGGCCGTCTACTCGCTTACCAACGGCGTAGCCGTGGATGTCGGCACAATCCCTGTCACCGTGAACGGAACTACAACGAACAAACAGTATGCGGTGGTGGTTGGCACAGGGACGGCCAACGGGTCCGCTGGGTCGTTGCTCATGGTGGTGGACATCAGCCAGCCCTATGTGCCGGGTTCGCAGGGTCCGTACACCCCGGGAACTCCATACCTGCCGCAGCCCGTCGGCTTCTTCCAGCTCAGTTCCGGACCAACCGATGTGATTCTCGACGGTACCATGGCTCTGGTGGGCACGGGATCGAATGTCCTGATCGTGGATCTGACTAATCCCGCGCAGCCAGCCGACGGCGGTATAATTGCCGGCTCTTTCGGCAGTCGCCTGGCTCTGGATAGCAATGGAGAGCTCATTGCCGCAGGAAATATCCCGAGCACATCAGTCCAGATTGCCACCCTCGGCTCAGCCTGCGCCGGTTACCGGTCTCAGATCAAGAATGGCGCTCCGATAGCCAACGTTACTTATCCGCTCCAGAATCTGGATTGGACGATCGGCAACGGTTCATTCTCCGACGCCGCTCAACCCGAAGGCTTCGTACTTAGTAATATTGCTTTAGGCGGCCGCTACATGGCAGATCAGATGTCATTGCCTTATCTCGTTGTTCAGAGAACGGCGAACGGGCCCACAACTCCTGCCTACATGGAGTGCCAACTCTATAACGGCGGCGATGGCAGCGCCGGGGCCTGCACCAATTCGCCCACGTCGCGCAGCCAGCTGCTGCAATTCCAACTTGTCAACTCCAACCCCAATTACTTTGCCCTTCAGGCCCAGTACCTCGTGGACAGGCTGGACGGAGATCCGGACGTGACTCCCCAGGCGCCGGATAGCTGTATCGTAGTTACACAAGACTACGAATTCTGGAAGGAAGGCTATGACGCTTGCGAAGCGTCGGATGTGCTTTCTTGTGCGCGCTTCAAACCCAAGGCAAGCTACAGCTACTACACAGACTCAGGCCCCACGATCAACACGGTAAACACAGCTCAGCAATTCCTGTTCAATCCGAACCCGGGCTATGCGACACCAGTGCTCGCTCCACAGGTGCCCGCTCCTCCACCGGCTTCCAGTGTTTCCATGCTGATGTACGACTGCGAACATAGTGCGTCTGCGTATGCTCTGCTGCCGGTCCCGATCCAGACTCTCCTCACTACGTCAAATCCGGGAGCGATACTGGATACCAGCGTCGCGTGCCAAATTCCCGGGATCACCGCGAACTACGGCACTAATCCGTTAACTACAGAAACTGCTGTTCGGGTAATCCAAAACGGCCTGACTGCTTCGGCAACTAATCTGATCCCAACCAAAAGTACTGGCCCTCTACCTTTCATTCGAGCCGACAATCTACACTTGAGAAATACGGAGAACGATGCACCAATCCAAGAGCCCCAGACGAATGGGAATCCGGGATGTCCCGAATGCGTCCACATTCACTGGCGTTGGGCACAGCTCCTCGAACGCAATGACCTGGTGGGGGCCGCGGTGGTGAGTCCTCGTTTCAATAACAACGGCGGTTACGCAATTGTCCCCGCGAATTCGAATCAGGATGTGGACATCGCAATCGACGAACTGAACCCCGCTGAGACCGGACTCGACCCCAGCGGCCAGCTCTGGGCGGGTGGCGCTCAGATGATCAACCAGGGCGAACCACTTGCATTCTGGTATTCAGGTACGGGTCACTCCTCGAACGAAAGCTTCTTCGTGCATGGAGGCTTCTTCTCGTCTCTGCGCGTGACCATCGGAAATCCGACGCTTTTCAGCATTCCATTACCGTTGCCCATACCTGTGGCACCTCAGGAGCTTGCCTGCATACTGCCGGGCAGCACATGTCCTCCTGTCAGCTCCGCAATAACCAATAACACGGGTCATACTCTCCAATGGGTGGCGACGCTCACGGATCTGAACGGCAACGTAATCGCAAACGGTGCGGCGCCGAACCCGAATACGGGTACTCTCACCGGTTCCTCCGGCGCTGCGACCGTCAGTTTGCCGCAAGGGTCGGGCCAACCGTTCCTGCAGACGCTCATCCTCAACGTTCAGGTTACCGATATGACGACACAATGGAGCACGCAACGGCAAGCTTATGTGACCGAGGTTGTCACAAGCATAGCGCCGTAGATCGAGCCCCGTGGAGCGCCGGGCAAGCGACGTACGCCGTGTCTCTCGTCCGATCGGTTTCCGAGTAAAATCGCGTGGGAACAGACCTGCCAATTGAGTCTCCAAACCGCAAGGCATTCCGCTACCTCGGAATCGCGCTGGCGACCTCGGTCGTCATCGCTTTTCCAATGGAGCAAGTCGCTCACAGTTTTTTTTCTCCGGGTTATTATTGGCAGCTCCATTCGTGTAACGCCGCCAGGATAGGGCTTGACCTTGGCAACATTCTCCAGGCGATTTTGACTCCGCTTTTTGTTTTTCTCCTACCAGGACCGGGATCCGTTTTGCAGAGGAAGGTTGTACGGTCATCTTTGCGGGGTCCTTCGCGCGCGTATGGAGCTCTATTCATCGCCGTGGGCTGGTTGTGCGGCGGCGCGATCCCAGTCGCATGGTGGCATGAGCTTCGAGCCTACGCAGGAGTTCACGGCCTGTGCGCGGATCTGTTTGATCTAGGCCGTCCAGTTGACCCATCTCATGTGGATTTCGTATCCGATTGCTCCCGTTACTACGTCTCGGTGAGTGTTTTTGCCGCACTCTGGATTGGCATCGCCGCCGGTGGTCTCCGTCTGCAATCCGCGCGGGGTGCCCAAGGCGATTCTTCTGACCCCGAATTACGTCAATTCCAGAGTTTCTTTTGGGTCTATCTGCTTGGTTGGGCGGTTCAATATCGTCTAAGCCAGTGGTTTTCATTCGTGTGGCTCCGCACCAACCAGGAATGGCCGCTCTTTGCCCGCTTGAATTTTGTTTTTCTTACCGCGAGCTCCCTTTGGGCATTGGCCTTTGTCCGTTTCCTCTGGAAGCGAAGACCGTCGTCGCGGCGAGGGGCAGCCATTTTGGCATTTGGCGTAACCTTCGTTATCTACATGCTCACCGCCCTGACCTTCTTCTGGCTGCTGACGTACGCAGGCCAGGTGTTTGCGCCTGTCGTGACGCTCAATATATTCGGTTTAGGATGGGCCTTCGCAGTCGGTATCTGGTTGGCCGCGCCGGCACAACCGCTGGCGGCGGCTGAGGGCAAGGTCGCATCCCGCGAAGGAGGGTCGGCAGTTTTCTCCTTGCGCACGCTCGAGATCGTCGCTGCCGTCGCCGGCGCTTTGCTGAGCGTCGCAGCCGCGGTCATAATGCTCCTCTGGCTGTTCTTGGTCTATAAAGGCCCTTATCGGTAGGGTTTTGCGGAAGGCGCTCCCAGACGGTAGCTGGAGCGAGAGAGTACTCCACGCCTTCGAAGCTTCCGGTCAGACTCCCCTTGGCGTCATCTTCGACTCTGCGGGCAATCTGTACGGCTCAACGTGGGCAGGCGATGGTAACGGAGGGATAGTATTCGAAATCACGCGGTTGCTGCTTTCCCGGGCTGGGACATCGCTATCGATGATCGAGTGCACGAAGCTAGTAAAAAGCCGCCCCCGGGAGGCGGCCTTTCGTTGCGGCGAAGTCTTGTTGAGCAGCTCCCGGAAAGAGCCGCAGGTTTGTTATGATGCTGCGAGGGCAGCTCGGGGCGTGGAGCTGTTTCCGTGCATCGCTGAGACGGTCTGAGGAAATCATTTGCCGAGCCAGCAGCAGCTCAAATGGTCGCAACTTCGCGTAGGCCTCACGGTGATTATTGCCAGCCTGGTGCTTGCGCTCTTGTTATTCCTCATGTCCGGAACCACCGGACTTTTTTCCAAGCGAATCATGCTGGTCTCCTATTTCGACAATGCGGAGGGGTTGCGCGTGGGCGCGCCGGTGCGGTTGAACGGCGTGGACATTGGCAATGTCATGAAGATTCTCATTGTTCCGGACAAAGACAAGCAGCTCACTCCCGTCGAAGTGATCATGAAGGTAAGCACGAAGTACAGCTTCAACCTGCGCCGCGATACCCTCGCTTCCCTCGAGACTGCCGGCGTGCTCGGTGAAACCTTCATGGATATGGACAGCTCCCAGGCCATCGGCCCGCCAGCGCAGAATGGCGACACGCTGCCCACCAGCGTGCATCCCGATTTCAACGAAGTGGTGCGCTCCAGCCAGAGCACGCTGCAAAACATGGACGCTCTGCTGAAACGCGCCGACCGCATCCTGGCCTTCGCGGAGAGCGGCAAGGGCTCACTCGGCAAGTTGATTTACGATCCAACCCTGTATGACCGCTTCTCGCAGACGGTTGCCGAGCTCAAGACGGTGGTCGATGAGATTGCCAAGGGACAAGGCAGCCTGGGGCAGTTGATCAACAGCAATGATGCTTATCAAAAGTTCGTCGCGACCCTGGATAAGATGAATGCCGTGGCCGACGACCTGCAACAAGGCAAAGGCACGGCCGGGAAATTCCTGAAAGATCCAACGCTTTACAACAACGCGAACGACACTATCGCCAACCTGAAGAAGGTGAGCGAGAACCTGAGTTCGGGCAAAGGCACGGCAGGAAGGCTGCTCAATGACGAGGAGCTGGCGAAGAAGATCGATACCACGATGACCAAGCTATCGGAGCTGACCACAGAACTCGAGGCGGGACAGGGAACGGCGGGGAAGCTGCTGAAGGACGAGTCACTTTATAACAACGCGGACAAGATGCTGGTCGAGACACGGGACCTGCTGAAAGCGTTTCGCGAGAATCCCAAGAAATATCTGAGCATCAAGCTGCACATCTTCTAGCAGGATTTCGATCGTGGGTCTTGGGCGAAACTTTAGTCGCTAAGAGCCTCATATTTCTGCTTCCCCTTCCAGGTAGAAGACGCAACCGCCTTCCAGTTCGACGCGATCACCGGCGACGCGGCAGACGATTTCACCTCCGCGGGGCGAAGCCTGGAAGGCGCGAAATGCAGTCTTGCCCAGCCGCTTGGCCCAGTAGGGCGCGAGCATGCAGTGCGCGGCGCCGGTCGCGGGATCTTCGGGAACGCCCTTTGCCGGGGCGAAGTAGCGACTGATGAAGTCGTAGATTCCATCCGCTGGCGCAGTCACGATAACACCGGGCCGGTCCATGCGGGCGAGCGCCGCCATGTCAGGAGACAGGTCGCGCAAGACCTGCGCGCTCTCCAGTTGAGCCAGGTAGTTGAAGGCGTTGACAGAGACTTCGACGGGCATGACGCCCAGCGCTTCCGCCAGGCCGCGCGGCGCCGTAATCGGCTCGGACGGCCGCGCGGGAAAGTTCATGACATAACCTGCGTCCGCGCGCTTCACGGTCAAGGCACCGCTCGCGGAGTGAAAAACCACACTGCTGCGGCCGGGCTCCAGCCGCTCCATGACCACAGCTGCGCTGGCCAGCGTGGCGTGGCCGCAGAGCGGTACTTCGATGGCGGGCGTGAACCAGCGGATACGATAATCGTCACCCTCGGGCGCCAGGAAGGCTGTCTCAGCGAGGTTGTTCTCTGCCGCGATGGCTTGCAGCACCGGGTCAGAAGGAAAGTTCGACATCGGCATCACTGCCGCGGGATTTCCCGAAGCGGCGGGTGGTGAAGGCATCGAGTTGAAAGATCGGCGTCCGCATCGCTTCAGTGTTCTCCAATTCCGAAAACCGCCCCGAGCAGTAGAATCGTCAACACTCCCAGGGAAATCGCGCCGTACTTCCAATCTTTTTCGCGCAGGAAGAGAACGCCCGCCACTGCGACGCGGACTACGGGCGTGGCCAGCATCAGCAGAACGCCAGCCCGTTCGATGTCATCCGGTATGGGGCTATGAACGAAAAGTCCGATCAGCAATCCGGCCAGCATGATGAAGAAGCAACTGAAGGCGCCCACGCGCAACACCCATGCGACTACGCGATCGAAACCTGGTTCGCGGACCTGGCTCATGCCGGACTGCCTCCGGCAAAAAGATGCACAATCAGACGGCCGGCGAGATAGAGCATGATCGCGACCAGCAGATAGAGCACGTATTTTGTTTTCACGCGCGGCCCCAGGCGCGCACCCAGCAGGGAACCCAGAAACACTCCCACGGCCAGCGGAGCGGCAATGTTTACCAGAATGTCGCCGCGGCGGTAGTAGACGATGGCGCTGGCGGCGGCGGTGACTCCAATCATAAAATTCGAGGTGGCCGTCGCCACCATGAGCGGAACATTCATGAAGATATACATCACGGGAACCTTGATGGGACCGCCGCCGATACCGAGCAGGCCGGAGAGTCCGCCGGCAAACAAGGACATGCCCAAGCCGAGCGGATAGTGCCGCGGCTCATAAGGCGGAATCACAGTCACGCCGTTGTTCCCCGTGGGAGGCGCTTCCTGATTCACTTTGCCGCGGCGCAAAAGAATGTTGAGCGAACTGTACAGCAGGAAACCGGCAAACAGTCCCTCGAGAACGTTGCGATTGAAGTAGCCCACCAGATACGCGGTGACGGCAGCGCCAAAAGCCGTGGCCAGTTCGAGCGTCATCCCAAGGCGGATATCGGTAGTGTGACGTTGAAGATGGACCGAGGAACTCGCCGCCGAAGTTGTGATCACAGCAACCAAGCTGGTGCCGATGGCCTGGCGGATGGGGATTCCAAAATGCAGCGCCAGGATGGGCGTAAGCAGAACGCCCCCACCAATGCCGGTCAGCGCTCCCAGCAAGCCTGCGAAGAAGCCCAGCATTACCAGAAGAGCGCTAAGCATTGCGGCGTCTAAGAGACCACGCGGGTGGATGTGGATTCGGCCTGCTCATGCGCGTGATAGCTCGATCGCACCATGGGACCAGACTCGACGTGGCGGAAGCCGAAGCGCAGCGCTTCGTTGCGCAGATCACGGAATTCTTCGGGCGTGTAGAAGCGGGCGATGGGCAGGTGGTCGCGCGAGGGGCGAAGATATTGACCCACAGTAAGAATGTCGACGCCGCAGCCGCCAAGATCGCGAAACACTTCGATCAGCTCTTCCGTCGATTCGCCCAGGCCCACCATCACTCCACTTTTCGTCACCATGCCGGAAGAGAATTTCTTGGCGTTCTCGAGCAGAGTGAGAGTGCGTTCGTAGCGCGCGCCGGAGCGCACCGCGCGATAAAGACGCGGCACGGTTTCGGTGTTGTGGTTGAGAACGTCGGGCTGTGCGTCGAGCACAATTTTCAACGGCCCTTCCAAGCCTTGAAAATCCGGAATCAGTACTTCGATGCGGCAATCGGAAATCAGCTCACGAATCTCCCGGATGGTCTCGGCAAAAACCCTGGCGCCGCCGACGTTGTCATCATCGCGATTCACGCTGGTCACGACGGCGTGTTTCAGCCCGAGCGTGGCCACGGCCTCGGCAACGCGGCGCGGTTCATCCCAATCGATGGGCTCGGGACGGCCTTTGGGCACGGCGCAAAATCCGCAGCGGCGGGTGCAGATATCGCCCAGCAGCATGAAGGTCGCGGTCTTGTGATTCCAGCACTCGCCGATGTTCGGGCATTGGGCCGATTCACAGACGGTGTGCAACTCCAGCCCGCGCGCTAGTTTCTTGAGCTCGTGAAAGTTTTCGCCGACCGGCGCTTTCGCTCGCAGCCACTCCGGCTTGGGCATTCGCAGCGGCGGAGAAAGCTCGATCTGGATCAGTTGAGGAGATCCGGCCATCCACCTGATTCTACCAGTTCGCCTGGCTTCAGACGGACCGGTGTGCCGCTGCAGCGGCGGCGCGCCGAACTAAATCCGGGGCCTTGATTCGCCCGCAGAATTGTTCAAAATTCGCACGTGGCTCTTGCCAGCGAAGCTCGTCAACGGTGTCAAAAACCGGGACGTCAAGTCGCAGAGTAGCAAGTGTGCGAAACAGGAGTGCATCTTCCCATCCCGCAAACAGCGACTCGGAAAGCGGGCGAGCCCTGCGAATCGAGGGATGCCATTGTCGCCAGTCCTTGGGAATGTCTTCCAGATGTGGATATTGTGAAAATGTAAGAGCCGCGGCCTTCTGCCCCCATCCCGGCAAGCCGGGAAAGCCATCGGCGCTGTCGCCGACCACGGCGAGGTAGTCGGGAATCGATGCGGGCTTTACGCCAAATTTAGCCACGACTCCGGCTTCGTCGCGCACTAGGTCATGCCTGCGGTCCAACTGCACCACGCGCGTGCTCACAACGCTCTGGCCGAGATCTTTGTCAGGAGTGCAAATAAGGATCTGCTTCACGCGGTCATCGAGTGCGGCTTTGGCCGCGGCGGAGGCGAGCGCGTCATCCGCTTCAAAGTAGACCATCGCCCACACCACAACCCCCATGGCTTCCAGACCCTCTTCAAGAATCGGGAACTGGGAGAGCAGCTCCGGAGCAACTCCTTCACTCGTCTTGTATCCGGAGTACAGCTCGTTGCGAAACGATTCCACAACGTGATCCGTTGCCACTCCAATATGAGTTGCGCCGCGTTCGAACATCGACAGGACCGAGCCCAACACTCCGCGCACCGCCCCGATCTCCTGACCGGCCGCATCCGCCGCGCTGGGCACGGCAAAAAAATGCCGGAACAATTCGTAGGTCCCGTCGATCAGGTGAACATCCACTCTCGCTCAATCCTCCCGCGATATTTTGCTAGCCCACTTCGACGAGGCCGTAGCTATGCTGCCAGCGCGTGCGCAGCGCCACCAGCGCCCGGCTGATTTCCACCTGCGTGATTTCGGAATTTGGTCCGGCCATCACCACTGCGGCTTCGCGCTTGGCCAGTTCGAGCAACTGCCGGTCGCGAATCAGGCTGGCCACGCGGAAGCTCGGCATCCCCGCCTGCCGCGTGCCGAAAAATTCTCCCGGCCCGCGCAACTCCAGATCCAGTTCCGCGATTTGGAATCCGTCATTGGTGCGCACCATGGCGTCGAGGCGGCGCTCGCCTTCTTCCGTGACTTTGCCGCC
>Ga0181525_10003014_pt1 | contig 13505 bp, 13 predicted proteins | sample PEATcosm2014_Bin_48_FD_121100 | JGI IMG/M metagenome (GOLD analysis project Ga0181525, IMG submission 121100) | Peatland microbial communities from MTU Mesocosm Facility, Houghton, MI, USA - PEATcosm2014_Bin06_10_metaG | ecosystem: Environmental > Terrestrial > Soil > Wetlands > Peat | place...
AAGTTCCGCGTGGCTCAAGTGGCCCGCGGCAGTGATTACCATGTTCTGCGGCGAGTACCGTTCCTGAAACCAAGAGCAGAGCGTGGCGCGCGAAAATGCTCCCACGGTTTCAGGAGTGCCGAGAATGGGCTTTCCGAGCGCGTGGGGATACCAGAAATTCTGGGTGAAGAGCTCGTGCACCAGGTCTTCGGGATTGTCCTGGGTCATGCGGATTTCTTCGAGGATTACCAATTTTTCGCGCTCGATCTCGTCTTCCGCGAATTTCGGCTCCAGGACCATGTCCGCAATGACGTCAAACACTTTTGCAAGATGTTCGTCGAGCACTTTGGCGTTGAAGCAGACCATTTCTTTGGAGGTGAAGGCATCCAGCATGCCGCCCACGCTATCCACCTCGCGAGCGATATCCTCCGCGGAACGCCGATTGGTGCCCTTGAAAACCATGTGCTCGATAAAATGGGAGATGCCGTTGAGTTCAGCCGGCTCACGGCGCGAGCCTGCGCGCAGCCAGATTCCCACGGAAACGGAATGAACGTGTTCCATGGGCTCGGTGATGACGACGAGGCCGTTGGGCAACACTTCCTTCTGGATTTTTTGCGGTGTGTCAACCTGCATGGCATTGGGCATGTATTTATCTATTCTGGCATGGCGCGGGCAAGAATGTCATGGGAGCAGCGCGAATGTTTCTAGACTCTCTGCGCGAGATACGGGCGGCAAAGCTCTTACATCAACTTCTCGTCCGGATCAAGCTTGCCGTATTCACTGGAATAGTGCAGCGGGACGTCGGCATAGACTCCCTTATCGATGGAATAAACTTCGCAAGAAGAATACGGATAGGAATAGATGTGCACGCTGGTTGAGGGCTGGCCGAATTCCGGAAGATTCAGCACTTGATGCACGGGCTCTTCGGGCTGCACCACTGCGGGATGTTCGGGATCCATATCGTACGCATCGGAAGGAACGAGCTTGCAGGTGGAATGAGAGGCGTCGCGGGTATCGACTCGGAAATTCTGCACGCGCAGACGGCCGATGGGCGTCACCATCCAGCAATTCTGGTCGCGGTGATTGTGGATGCGGCTGACCTGGCCGACGTTCCAGCAGATGGCCATGACTTCGAAAAGCTTGCATTTGTAAATCAAGTTTCGGGTGTAGTGGCTCTTGGCGTAAAAAAGATAGGGGGAAAGCGTTTCCGGCTGAATGGATTTCTGAGCGGTGAAATCAAAGACTCGCCGAATGGAAAACTCCGCTTCGGGGATAGCGCAAAGCTGCTTTACCCATTCGTCGATTGGAAGCGATTCCATCGGCAACTCTCCCCGCGCGAGCATCGTAAGCCAAGAAAACGGCGTTATTAGGGCATTATAGCAATGCGTTGAGTGAAGGGCATCAGAAAAACGGCGCTGAACGGCGTGCTATCATGGTTTCAGAATGGTTCCGCAAGCGGCAAAGAACGCTGTGAATCTGCTGGGAAAATCGCCGGATGAGCTGCGCGATTTTTTGCTGAAGATGGGCGAGCCCGCATACCGCGGCGCGCAAATCTATCACGCGCTTTATGCCGAACGCCGACCGGAATTTGCCGCGATGACGAATCTTCCGCTCGCTTTGCGCGACCGGCTCGCGCAGGAGGCTGTGATTGAGTTGCCCAGGACACTGCGTACGTATCGCTCGGATGATGGAACGGTGCGATATGTTCTTGCGCTGGAGACAACTGGCGCTGGGAGCCGAAACACGAAGGCCGCGACAATTGAAACCGTGTTCATGCCGGAAGAAAATCGCCAGACGATTTGTATTTCGACGCAGGCAGGATGCGCGGTGGATTGCCACTTCTGCTTGACAGCCACTCTCGGATTAATCCGTAACCTGACCGCCGGCGAAATGGTCGGACAGGTTTTGGTTTCGCTGGAAGACAACCGCGCGGCGTTGAAACCGCAGACAAATGTGGTCCTGATGGGCCAGGGCGAGCCGCTGCTGAACTACGAAGCGGTGATTGCCGCGCTGCGAATTTTACTCGACCCGAACGGCATGGCCATCTCGGCGAAGCACACCACACTTTCGACCAGCGGGATTATTCCTGGGATTGAGAAGCTGGGACTTGAAAAGGTGCGGCCGAAACTGGCGATTTCGCTGAACGCGTCGTCGAACGAGCAGCGCGACAAAATCATGCCTATCAATCAAAAGTATCCGATTGAAAAGCTGATCGAAGCTTGCGAGCGGTATCCGCTGCGGCCGTGGGAACATTTGACGTTTGAGTACGTGCTGCTCGGAGGGTTCAACGATTCGCCGCAAGACGCGCGGCGCGTTGCAAGACTTCTGGCGAATCTGCGCGCCAAAGTGAATCTGATTCCGTGGAATCCGGGGGAATTGCCGTTTGAAAAGCCGGACCCGTCGCGGATCGAAGAGTTCCGAAGAATCCTTGCGGATAAGGATGTGCGGGCTTTCGTGCGTTATTCGCGGGGTCAGGATGTGATGGCGGCGTGCGGGCAACTGGCGCTGCTGGAGTCCGCGGGAAGGTCGGGGAGTTCGACCCTTTCGCAAATTTCGCCGACGAATATCTGAGCGCGACGGTTGAACTATCGAATACCGATGGCGGCCATCATGCGGCCGGTGACGCGCTCGCGGCGAAAACTAAAGAAAAGGTCCGTGCGGCAAGCGGTGCAGAATCCCGAAGAGACAATATTTTCGGCGGGCACGCCCGCAGCGCTCAAAATCGAGCGATTGGCTGCGATCAGATCCAGGTGAACGCGCGGCGCAGGGCGTTGGTGGCCGGGCGGACGCATAGTGAGCCACGGGAGCCAGTTCGGATCGTTATCGCCGCGGGCGAGGGAATCGAAAGGGCCTTGAAACCATTCCGGCGCATTCGGAAATTTTGCCGCGTACTCCGCAGCGACTTCGGGTCCGACTTCGAAACAACACTGGCCTATACCGGGGCCCAGCGCCGCAAGCACGTCCTCCGGGCGCGTTCCAAATTCCATCTGCATGCGTCCGAGAGCTTTTTCGGCGATGCGCTGTAGGGTGCCGCGCCAGCCTGCGTGTACAGCCGCAATCGCATGACGCTTTTTGTCAGCGAGGAGAATCGGAACGCAATCAGCTACCTGCACTGTCAACAGGAGCCCGGGCACGTTTGTAATCAAGGCATCCGCTTTAGCAGTTTCCGCCGACGGTTCAGCGTCCGCGGAATTCGCGACGTGAACGATATCCGAATGAATTTGGCGCACGGCTATTTGGCGCATGGCACTCGCTTTCAAAGCCGCAAAGAAATTCTGGCGATTCTTGAGAACGTGCTCGCGAGTGTCCCACTCGGCGAAGCCAAGATTCAAAACCTTTTCAGTTCCGTTACGCCCGTCCTGATGGGTTTCCAATTCGCTCGCGCCGCCAGGCCGCGTGCTGAATCCGTGAACGAGCCAATCGAGTCGCGCGAATTGCGGGGCTTCCAGGATTCGCAAGCCGGCTGCTCGCCGCTGACGCCATTGAGAACTTTTCGGCGAGCGCTTGCGCGGCAAAGCTTTTCTTTTTGTAGCTACGGGATTCACTCCGCTTGCCTCGGGTGCGCGTGATGCTCCAGCGCTAAATCAATTATAGGTATAATTGCGAATTCGTGCAGGCTCGCACGTAATCACGTTTCGTTGTAGCTGTCCGCCACGCGACGAAGGGACAAATTGATAGTCGGGCTGGGATTGGATATCGCGGAAATTGACAGGATCGAGGCGGCCATCGCGCGGCACGGCGCGCCCTTTCTCGAGCGATTGTACACTCCCAGCGAAGTGGCCTATTGCGAAAGCTACCGAAATAAATTTGAGCGCTACGCGGGACGCTTCGCGGCAAAGGAAGCAACGATGAAGGCTTTGGGGACGGGCTGGCGACGGGGCGTTCGGTGGCGCGATATTGAAGTTATACGAGAGCCCAGCGGGAAGCCATCGCTGAGTCTGAAAGGCGTGGCGAAACGGATCGCCGAGGATTTGGGCGTAAGAAACATTTCTCTCACCATTACACACAGCGGGAATCTGGCGCTTGCGGAAGTTATTCTTGAAAGCTAACAGCGTCGAGCACTGCGACTGAAGTTTCATCAGAAGACAGGCATGCTTCGTGCCATTGATTAGCAGGCAGGCGGCCGGGAATTCGAACTTTTAGATAATTCGCAGTCATCGCTGGAGTCCAGGTGTCGTCTCCGCCGACAAGTGTGAGCGCTCTCACAGTGCGACCCGCTTGTGAAGCGCGAAATTCAGAAGATTTTCTCTGCGCCAGGGCGCGCAACGTGCGAGCACGTTCGCGAATGACGATGCCGGAGACGGCCCCTGCGAGATGCGCACCCTCCGTGCCAGGCCGGGCGGAAAATGAAAACACATGCAGGTACGTGAACGGTAGCCGCTCGATCAATTCGAAAGTCATCTGAAAATCCTCCGCCGTCTCTCCCCGGAAACCCACGATCACGTCGGCACCAATCGCGGCGCCCGGTAAGAGTTGGCGGATGCGTTTGATGCGCTCGGCATAATGGGCGGCACGATACCAGCGGTGCATGGCGCGAAGAATGCGGTCGGAGCCGGATTGCAGCGGCACGTGAAAATGAGTCGCCAGGCGATCCGAAGAAGCCACGAGCGAGATGAGCTCCTCGGTGACGTCCTGCGGCTCGATGGAGCTGAGCCGAAGCTGTTCGAGAGAAGTTTCTTCCAGAATGCGATGAACGATGTCGGATAGGCCCGCGCGCGGCGAGAGATCGCGGCCGTACGCACCAAGATTGATGCCGCTGAGAACAATTTCTCGCGAGCCTGAAGCGACAAGCTTTTGAACTTCGGCGATCACGGTATCCAGCGGCAAGCTCCGGCTGCGGCCACGGACAAAAGGAATCACGCAATAGGCGCAGCGGTTGTTGCAGCCATCCTGAATTTTCAAGACCGGCCGCGTGCGATCGCCTTGGGCCACCGTCACGGGCGCGACCTGCACGGAAGACTGGGCAAAGATGTCCCCGGTTAAAATCTTGGCGGGGCCGCGCGCAAGCGACATTTGGTCTGCGGCGAGACTTGAAGCCGGAACGAAGTCCCTTTCGGTTGTCTGCGGCGAGAAAGACATTCCTGTTCTCGTTTGTCCGATTAATTCATTGGCGACTTTGGGAATTTCGGTCTGATGCGAGTTTCCGATGACGCAGGAGACACCGTCGAATGCGGCGATTTCCTCCGGAGCTCGCTGCGCGTAACAACCGGTAACGATGATGCGAGCAGCGGGATTCGCGCGATGAATTTTTCGCACCGCGTCGCGTGTTTGCGAGTCCGCCGCAGCCGTCACGGTACAAGTGTTCAGCACGACGAGATCGGCGGAGGAGTGGTCGCCAACGAGTTTCAGCCCGCTTGCGAGCAAGCCGTGCCGAAGGGCTGCGGCGTCGGCCTCGGTTGCGCGACAGCCAAAGTTTTCAATGCTAAAGGTCGCCACGGGGTTACAAGTATCTCCACAGGGAAAGCGCGGACACGGAATTATAGCAGCGATCCGTACTTGTATTGAACTCAAGCTGGAATACTAGAAGTGAAGGAAGGTTAGTAAACGTGCAGGAGGAATGGAGCTAGGCCCCTACGCCGCGACGCTGATAGCAGAGAAGGATCAGGTCTGCGCGGCGGCGCACACCAAATTTGGCGAGCAAATTGGAGACGTGAAATTTCACGGTACGCTCGGAAATGTGCAAACGATCGCCAACTTCCTTGTTGGCAAGATTTTCGAGCAATGCGCTGAGGACCTCTTGTTCCCGGCGGCTTAGCTCGGTGGGCGAATTTCCCCGCAGGCGACGCCCTTGCGTGGAATTCAGAATTGAATCCACAAAGCGTGAAAGCACGGTACGCGGTACCCAAAATCCGCCGGAGGCGACCAGCGGCAGCGCGCGGGGAAGCTGTTCGCGGGCTTCTTCATAATTCAAAATCCCTTTCACGCCCATGCGAAGTAGAGTGTGGCTTTCGGCTTCCTTAAGATTGTCTCCGACGACGAGTAGTCGCGCTGTAGCGTTGTGATCCAGGATGTTTGCGAGAAGCGCGCCTGTTGCTTGACGCGCGGCGTGAGCATCCACGACGTACACAGCAGCGCGAGGAACCTCGAGATTGCGAAGGTCCGGCGCCAACATAGATTCCAATTGCCGGGACACGATCTGATAGCCGGAATCCGCGAGGACGCGGCGGAACTCGTCGAGTACCATCGGATGCGGAGACAGAAGACAAACCTTCAGATTGGATTTCGCGGTAGCTTTTGCCATCGTGGTTAGGCTAACGGAATTGGCCGACAGGGGCAAGATAGACAGCGTCGACGATTTCATAACAGGTACGGGGTAATCAATAAGGCGCAGGGCTGCGTTTGGGGCAGTTTGAGGCAAATCCGGCCCCGGGTGACAGTTATTCGTCACCGGGCCGGATGAAATTGAGGAAACTAAACTAAACTGCGTTTCAATGGAGAATTGCCCATCTTGTGCCGGGTGAAAAATCCGACTCCGAGTAGCCCGGTGGCAAGCATCAATAGCATGCCAGGTTCAGGAGCCGCCACGACGAGTGTTTGGACGTGAGGACCGGCCGCGATCCAGTTACTGTGTGATTGCAACGTACTTTGTGAGGACAGCCGAGCCGCGTCGTTATAATTCCCGGCAGAATATCCATCACTATTGAACGAGCTAACGAAGGCCCCGCCATCATTGACGCCGCTCGTGCTTGGAAACGTCCCGAAAGCTGAACCGTCAGCGTGTGCCACCGGTGCGCACAAAAGCAGCGCGAACAATAAAAGCCAACCAGATATGTTTTTCATTGTGTAACTAGCTCCCTGAGTATTTCGATCTCTTAGAATCACGATGCCGTAAGTGCACGCTGACTGCCGAAGCGACCGGCTCGTAACCCGTTGAGAGACAGCTAGAAATTGGCGATGTTCCGATTCGGTGCAGGCTATCGTTCTACGCTAAACGGAAATGATCTGGATATAACCGGCAATGGGAAAAAGCTCAATCGCGTGGGTTTTTGCAGGGAAAGTGAAGCAGTGAAGCAACCAGCGAATTTGAGAGGAAAGGCTTTTGTACGTGAATTAAGAGAAACTTCTAGTCAAGATGAGAGGATTTATCGATCGTCGTCGTGTCCGCATCTTCGGAGTCGGCAACCTTGCGTAACGGGCGCTTGGCAGGGAGACCGGCTTGGCGGACTTTGTAAAGTAGCGCGCGATAACTGATTTTCAAGATCTCCGCGGCCTTGCGGCGGTTCCACTGATTTGCTTGCAAGACTTTGAGGATTACGTCGTGTTCCATGCGGCGTGTTACCTGCTGGGCGATGCGTTTCAGGGGAATCTTGCCGTCTTCATTTAATTCGAAGGCGAAACTCAGAGGCTTTTTTTCCTGGTGCTGGTGGCGATCGGCATGGAAAGCTTCTTCTGAGCCGAGGATTACATATCGCGCCATACAGTTTTCCAATTCTCGAATATTGCCCGGCCACTCCCGTTCCTGCAAAAGGCGGAGAACTTCCTGGGAGACTGGGCCTGCTTCGCGCTTAAAGCGACGATTGAATTGCTCGCGCAAATATTCGACCAGATAGGGGATATCCTCGCGGCGATCTCGCAGCGGGGGGAGCGTGATGCTGATTACGTTGATGCGGTAGAAAAGGTCGGCGCGAAAACCGCCGTTTGCGATTTCTTTGGCGAGCACGCGGTTGGTGGCGCAGATTACGCGCGCGTCCATGCGCCTTTCTTCATGATCGCCGATGCGGGTGAAGTGGCCGTCCTGGAGCACATGCAATAATTTGGCCTGGAGGCTGGCGTCCAGCTCGGCAATTTCATCCAGGAAGAGAGTGCCGCCGTGAGCTGTTTCCATGCGCCCGGGCTTGGAGGAATCCGCGCCGGTGAAGGCGCCTTTCTGAAATCCAAACAGCTCACTTTCGAGAAGGGTTCCCGGGATCGCAGGACAATTGACTTTCACGAATGGGCCGTCGCGCCACGGAGAACGGTCATGAATGAGTCGCGCGAGGACTTCCTTGCCCGTTCCGCTCTCGCCAAGAACGAGGATGGGAACATTCAAGCCGGCTGCGCGATCAATTCTTTGCCTGACCGCCTGCATCGTTTCCGATGGCCCGAAGTACACGTGTTCGGGAGGAAGCTCGACCGGGTGAGTTTGAAGTAAAGCTCTCGCTTCCGCAGTAGATGCCATGAACGTCCAGGTCTTTCGGTTAAAGCTGGATGAATAATCTGCCCTGTATCTACTTTGCACACGGAACGCCAAACGTGACCTGAGCGGGGGGCTCCAGCGCCATGACGATGGAGCGCTCGTGAGTATTCAATCCACTTGTTTTCAGTGTGTTGCCCCAGAGATTGGACAGGTCAAGATCGACAAAAGAGGGAGCGCTATAGTACTTGGCCCGGCCGAAAATTAGAAAAGCCTGGGCACTTTCGGGAACACGGTTTCTCAATTCCATCACTGGAACCGTGATGGAGCTTCAGTTTGGAAAGAGAAAGAGTGCGGCCATGCCACCGGACCGCCAGCGAAGGGGATTCTTATAGTACTGGGACGTATGGAATGCGGGGGCAAAGCGCGGCGGGCGGAAAGTTAGTGTGATGGACTAAGGCGCGAATCAGCGCTGAGGAAAGATTAGAGCTTCCAGCATATCGGCACGCGCTTTTTGGTCCGAAGCAAATAACTGAAGCAGATCGGTTACGGAAATCATTCCGCGATAGCCCTTTTCATTGTCCAGGACCACTAAGTGATAGATACCATGCTGCTCCATCAATCGCAAGCAGTCTTCCAGAGAAGTATCCGGAGTGGCGCTCACCAAATTCCGCGTCATAATTTCAGACACGTGCATCCAGGCCGGACACTTATTTTCAGCGGCCACTTTATCCGAAACGTCGCTTTGCGATATCACGCCTAGAAGAACGCCCTGTTTATCGCAGACTCCAACAGCCCGAACCTGGCGCTCGCGTAAATAGCGAGCGGCCTCGTGAACCGTGGTTTCCTCGGTTACACAATACACTTCGCGACGAGCAGCGATCAGGTCCGCTACCTTCATGGGCGCTCCTCGAACACTGAATTCCGCGCAGAGCAGTGCGGAGGCGACTTCGCCGAGCCTACTCCCGCGCCGGGCATAATTGCAACACGCAAGATAAAATTCCTTCTGCTGGTCTTCGATGCGATCTATGAAGCCCTGACTCTGTGAGAGCTGGAAAGGACATGACGATTGGGTGCAGAAGAAATGCTTCGTGTCGCAGAGGAGAAGAAGCTCTGCGCATGATACCGACTTGGTCGCGCCGAGAACGAGTACCCAAAACCGCGACTGAGCGTGCAAATCGCTAGGCTACAAAGTGCCCAGGCTAATTCGGAGGTGTTTCGCCGCGAATGATATCGTAACGCTCGATCACTGCAGCGACTCCTATGGATTCACGCTGATCGTCATTTTGCTTGTCAACGCGAACCACTCGCCCGTGGGCTCGAACAAAGACCTCGGTACCGCGAGTGATCTCAGCCGGCAGGGTGAGCGTAAAGTCAACTTCAGTGCCGGGAGCAAGATCTTTTGCCATTATGAAGTAAACGCCGCGCGTTGAAATGTCCCGGGTTTGGCCATCATGCGCTCCGGGCTCTCGGTTAATGGGAAGCCGGACGCTAACAGGCAGCGAAAGGTCGTACCGGCGTGCCGTGCGACGTTCCGTCATGCGCGCTCCACCAAGATTGGTTTAATGTTCACAGCATCCCCCGTCGGTAAGAGTAGCAATCCCTCTTCCAAAGTACACCAAGTGTTCTTTCTCGAATGTGCGCTATCGACAGCTGCGGTTTTTATTCCGGCATCTCAGCCAAAAAATGGCGTCCGGAACAAATCCTTTGAAAACAGCAACTACCGTTTCCCGAAATCCCGGCTGGGGGCGGAATCTCGGCAAGGGTGCGCCACTGGAACTGGCGAAAGCCTCTGTCGGAGCGGAATACTAGACCAAGGAGCCTGAAGGAGGATAGTGCTATTTCTTTGAATGTGCCCTACATATGCAACACTTTGCCGTAATAGGACTAGCCCCACTTTTAAGACCTAGCCTTAGTTTAATTCCATTTTAGGAGCAAGATGCGCGATGATTTCGCGAATCGCAGTCGATAAAGAAATCACTAACTCTCGTAGTCGCGCGAAGGCTGAATATCGCGAGCCAGCTTCGAATTGCTTAAGAACTGCGAATGACCGGAGCGTTTTCCTTGGCTTCGGCTTCTTTCGCAGCGGCTTCTCTGGCGGCTTTGGCGGCAGCTGAGCGCGCGCCGCGTCCAGAATCCAGATTGAATTGGCGCATTTTGTAGAGCAAGGCTTTGTAACTGATGCCAAGCATTTTCGCGGCATCCTTGCGGCACCAGTTGGTTTTCTCCAGAGCGTCGGCGATGGCTTCCATTTCTGCTTCGTCTTTCAAACCCCGCACGAGCGCTTTGAGGCCCATCTCTTTCGGAACAGGAGCAGCTTCGCGCGGAATCAAGCGCTGCTGCTGACCGGTCATTTCAAGCAATTCGCGAAAACTTCCTTCGTCATCTTCGAGAATCACGTAGCGTTTGACAAAGTTTTCGAGTTCGCGCAGATTGCCAGGCCAGGGATAACGCAGGGCGGCTTCGATCAAATGCTTCGAAGGATCCGGAGCGGCTTTCTGATATTTCTCGCTGTATTTCACCAGGAAGTGGCGGAACAGCAGCGGAATTTCCGCGGTGCGTTCGCGCAGCGGCGGAATGTGAATGGAAAGAACGTTCAAGCGGTAATAGAGGTCTTCACGGAAACGGCCGGAGCGCATCGCTTCCTTCACATCCATATTGGTGGCCGCCAGAACGCGAACATCCACATTCACAACAGCCCGCGCGCCCAGACGCGAATACTGGCCGTCTTGCAGAACGTGGAGGAGCTTGGCTTGCAGATGGGGGCTCATTTCGGCAATTTCATCGAGAAAAATCGTGCCTTTGTTCGCGAGCTCGAATTTTCCGGGCTTGGAACGCACGGCACCGGTGAAGGCGCCTTGCTCGTAACCGAAAAGCTCCGATTCAAGCAATTCGCCGGGAAGCGCGGCGCAATTGACCTTCACAAACGCCTGGACGCGGCGAGTGGAGCGGAGGTGAATCATGCGCGCAACCACTTCCTTGCCTACCCCGCTTTCCCCACTGATAAACACGGGGACGTCAACGGGAGCGATCTGCAGAATCTGCTGGCGGATCTTCAGCATTTGCGGGCTGGCGGCGAGGAAAGAAAGATCCTCGGTCAGCGCTTCGCAATATTCCCGCAAGGCCTTATTTTCGGAGCGTAACTGTTGCTTCTGGCGGCATTTCAGAAAAGCGGCATCGAGCTCCGGCTTCTCAAACGGCTTGGTAAGGTAATCGAGCGCGCCGATTCGAATGGCTTCCACCACCGTGGTCACTTCATTTGAGCAGGAAAGCATGATCACGTTGAGCGTGCGATCCACCTGCATCAGTTGCCGCAACGTTTCGAGCCCGTCGATTTCAGGCATCAACACGTCGAGGATTATGAAGTGCGGCCGCAGGCCCGCCCCAACTTTCTCGAGCGCCTCTTTGCCGCCCGGCACTGTTTCCACATCGTAGCCGTCCACTTCGAGCAGGGTCTGAAGATATTTGCGAATGCTCGGTTCGTCGTCCACTACTAGGATTTTCTCTTTTTCAGCCATCGGTCGCATATTCCTGGGAACGAAACTAGTCCGCTCCTATAAATCACTTTCAAAATCACTCGACATTGATTGGAAGAAGGAAGGAGAACGAACTCCCGCTTCCGAGCACGCTATCAACCCACACTTTTCCGCGATGGGCTTGAATCAGGCGTTTTGTAATCGCCAGTCCCAATCCCATGCCGGAAGAAGATGGATCGACGCGCACGAATTCTTCAAAAATTTCCTGATGAAATTCGGCGGCGATTCCACCGCCTGTATCCGTAACCGAAACTAAAACACTGTTGGCGCGCATGCCTGCGTCGCGGCGGCGGTCGGTGGAAGGGGAGGCTTCCGAAACGCGGCGCTCCCAAAAATGCGGCTCCGCGATCAACGTGACGCTGCCTCCCGGAGGCGTGTGCTTTAAAGCATTGTCGAGCAAATTGGCGACACACTGCTGCACCTTCTGGTAATCGAACTTGAAAGACGGCAAGTCCGGATGAACTTTTACGTCCAGATGTATCTTGGCGCGCTGGAAAGCGTCCTGCCAGCGGCAGGTTAAATCGTTGATGCAATCGCGCAGATCGTTCGCGCGCAGCTGCAACATGAGCTTTCCACTCTCCAGCGCGGAATAATTCAGGAACATGGAAACGAGCCTGACCAGGCGATCGCAGCTTTCTTTCGATTCCTGCAGCATTTCGCGCTGGCGCTCGGTGAGTTTGCCAAGCGATCCCGAAAGCAGAAGATCGTAATAGCCTTTCATAACAGCCAGAGGAGTTTTCAGCTCGTGCGCGGCGGACGCCAGAAAAACTGTTTTCTGCCGATTCACTTCCTGAAGGCGCAGGTAAGCGGCCAGCAAATTTCGGTAGGTGATCTCCCGCTCCTGCATTAATTCTTGAACCGTTTGCCGCATCTCCGCTTCGTTCGCCAGCGCTTGCGAAGGAATTGGCTCCACGTAGGCGACCAGCCAATCCGGCTCCGGCAACCAACGAACCCGCGCGCGGCTTTGGCCGGCGGCTGATTCAATCTGCACATTTACTTCCTGTTCACCGGCCTCGAGTTGGTCAACCACGTTTTTTCGGTCAGCGTGCAAAATGTCGCTGAAGAGATTTAGTTCCAGCTTCGAGGTAGTTTTTTCGGAGTTCAGCCGATCTTGCGCGTGAAGGTTCGTGAACAGGATTCGTCCAGCGCGGTCTGCGACTACAAGGGGACGGTCAAAGGCGTCCAATAGACTAGCAACCAGATGAAAGACCTGCTGTCCGGTTGCCTGCTGATCGGTTGTAAGGCTGTTGGTCAATTCCCCTCCCGGGGACGCAGCTCAAAGACACCACTCTTGAGCTTTGGCTGCGACCGAAGGGGACGCTCAAGAAGATTCATGCTCGCAAAGGGCGAAAAGGGAGTCAATGGTAAATGCGTTCTACTTTGCACAAAGTTGGAAAAGGAATGGAGTGTTTTTGCCCAAGTGATTGCCGATCGAGAGAAAACCCGAAAAGCATATCACTTGTAAATAGCTGATTCACAATCCCTTACAGGAAATGATGTCTCAAGTCGAGACTTGCACTCGAATTGCGTACTAGTGTGAGTACTAAAACTGGGGTACTAATGAGCGCGACGGAAAATGTTCTTCATCACAGGCTAAACATGTCACCTCTTGACGAAGAGCGCAGGCGATTCCAACGGATCCATCTACAGGTGCCAATGTTCATTCGGGGTAAGGACGCGCATTCTGAGCAATTCCTTGAGCTTGCCAAGACCTTAGATGTCAGTGGCTTAGGAGCTTTTCTTACCTCTCCGCGCTCCCTTTCTGTGGACGAAATTATCACCCTTACGATCCCCGCCCCGTCCATCACCTCGACCGGCTTGATTCCAGCGGGGATGCCGCCGATTCAAGCGCGCGTTAAAAGGCTACAACAGGCAGG
>Ga0181525_10003016_pt1 | contig 13488 bp, 11 predicted proteins | sample PEATcosm2014_Bin_48_FD_121100 | JGI IMG/M metagenome (GOLD analysis project Ga0181525, IMG submission 121100) | Peatland microbial communities from MTU Mesocosm Facility, Houghton, MI, USA - PEATcosm2014_Bin06_10_metaG | ecosystem: Environmental > Terrestrial > Soil > Wetlands > Peat | place...
AAATATCCACGATCACGTGGACCCTCCGCTCAGGCGCCGTCGCGAGCCAGCATCAGCTCGGCGATGGCGAGGTCTTGCGGGTAGGTGATCTTGATGTTGCGCTCGCTGCCGGGGACGACGTGGACCTTGACGTCCGGGAGATAGCGGAGCACCACGCCGCAGTCGTCGGTGGGGAAGAAGTCCGGGTCGGCAGCGGCGAGCTCGTGCGCCCGGGTGATCACCGACAGGCGGAAGCACTGCGGGGTCTGGCAGCGCTGCAGCGTTTCGCGGCGCGGCATCGAGTGCATCACGCCGTTGTCGGTGACCACGATCGTGTCCGAGGTGGGCACCGCGACCCCGATCGCCTCGTGCACCTGCAGCGAGGCCACGCAGTCCGCGATGATCCGCTGGTCGACGAGCGGGCGGGCGGCATCGTGCAGGAGCACTCCGCAGTTGTCCCCGCCGCGGCCGGATCGCGAGGCGCCGGATCGCGAGGCGCCGGCGGCGATCGCGGCGAGGGCGATCCGGGTGGAGTCCGGACGGCCCACGCCGCCCTGGATGACGGCGCTGACCTTGCGATATCCAGCCTCGGCGAGTATGTCCTTGACCTCTTCGATGTAGCCGGCGGCCATCACGACGAGGATCTCGTCGACGCCTGGCGCCTGCTCGAAGGCGGCCACGCAATGCTCGATCAGCGTCCGTCCGCCCAGCTTGAGCAACTGCTTGGGCACCTGGGCGCCGATCCGCTGGCCCACGCCGCCGCCGAGCACCACCGCGACCATCCGGATGGTCCCCATGGAGCGGGACTTTAGCCGACACCACCTCTATCGGCTTAGCTGGGAGTGGCCGGCTACAGTGTGTAATGCTTAGGCGCGAGTCGCGGCGGCTTTGCCGCTGGGAGGGCAGGCATGACCGTAGCGCTGGTGCTCGCGGCCGAGGCGGATGCCGGGCTACGCGTGCAGCTAGCGGCGCTCGGGGTACGCCAGGTTGACGCGGCCGAACGAGCCGGGCCAGGCCTGCTGACCGTCGCGGCTACCGCGCGGGCCGTTGCCGAACGGGTGCTCATCTGCGGCGGCGATCGCGCCGTGCCCGAGGAGGCCCTGGCCAGGTTGCTCGGGGCGGCCGAGACCGTGGCCTTTACCGGGGAAAACCGAGCCGGTCGGCAGGATGCCGCGGGCACCCCGTCCGCGGGCGGCGCGCTTGTCGTGCACCCGCGGGATCTCGACGCGCTGGCCGGGGCGGCGGAATCGGTCGCGGCCAGCCCGCCGCCCGACCCACTTGGCGCGCCGCCTGACACGCTCGGCGCGCTGCTCGGCGAGCTCGCCCGCCGTGGGGTCGCGGTCCGGATGCTCGACGCCGGGGCCGACGGCGAGGGCGCCGTCGCTCGGCTGCTCGTCGACCCCGCCGCACGGGACGTTGCCAGCTGGGCGGCCGGGCGCAGGCTCGCGCCAGGCGCGCTCTACGGGATCTCGCTGGGCCTGGGGCTGGTCGCCGCGGTCTGGTTTTCCGAGCTCTCGGTCCGAGCCGAGGCCGCCGCCATCGTCGCGCTCGCCGCCTCGTTCGTGGCCGGCCGCTCGGGCGCCATGCTGGCTGCCAACCGTCGCAACGGCCGGGTCAAGCCCATGGTGGACTGGCTAGGTGCCGCCACGGCGATGCTGACGGAGTTCGCGGTCTACGCGGGGCTGGCCGCAAGCACCGGCCTCGGCCACCCGCCCGGTGCGGTGAGCCCCCGGGTCGCGGCCGGTCTCGGCGGGGTATTCGGCGGCACCCTTGCGCACACCGCCGCGGCCAGCTGGGGCGGCGCCGGGTCGGGCGGCGTGTGGCGGCTGGCTATCGCCGCTATGGTCCTGCTGGGCCTGCGCCGGATGACGGCGCTGTGCTACGACTGGGCGCCGCGGCCTTCCGGGCGGCTGTTCCCGCGATCGGCCAAGCGCATCGGCGAGCAGGTGGTGACCCTCCCGGTCGGCGAAAGGCTGCTGTTGATCGCGGTGACCGCCGTATTCTTCGGGCCGCGGGTGACGTTCCTGGCGCTGCTCGCCTGGGGGGCGCTGGCGACCGGGTACGTGCTCGCCGGACAGCTTGCCAGGTCCAAGGGCCTGTCCGGGCAGCGTCGGCCGGGACAGTATCTGTCCGGGCAGTATCTGCGGGACCGGGGCGGCGGGCTGGCCGGATACCGCGGCGACGGGGTGCTGTCCCGCTGGTTCGGCGGTCCGGCCCAGGGCAGGCTGCCGCCGCTGCCGCCGGTTCTCGTGGGCCTGTTCGTTACCTGCGTGCTCGTCGCGCTCGGGCTGGGCAACCTGCCGGGCATCTTGCTGCTTGCCCCGGTCGTGATGATGATGCTGGCGACGCTTGGCGCCCGGCATCCGCACGACGGGTCGGCCGACTGGCTGGTGCCGCCGCTGCTGCAGACCGGCGAGTACGTGTTCCTGGTCGCGCTCGGCTTCGCCACCCGGGTTCCGGCCGCGCTGATCTTCGCACTGCTTGCCGCCGTGATCCTGCGCCACCACGACCTGGCCTACCGGGCCAGGTGCGGGATGGGCATCCCGGCCGACCTGCGCGGCCTGGGCTGGGAGGGGCGGATGCTGCTGGCCGCGCTGGCCGCGATCGCGGGCCTGGCGACGCTCGCGTACGTCGCGATTTCAGGCTATCTTTGGTTGCTCTTCGGCTGGGATTTCCTCAGTGGATGGCTGAAGGCAACGGACGGAGACTCCTTTGATCGGGATGGTCCTCGCCGCGGGAGCGGGAAGGCGGCTGCGGCCTGACACCAACTCGCTGCCCAAGGCGCTGCTGCCGGTCGACGGCCAGGTGACCATCCTCGACATCGCGCTGCGTAACCTGGCCGCGGTGGGCCTGCGAGATGTCGTCGTGGTGGTCGGCTACGCGGCGGACGCGATCCGCGACCAGGTCGCCCGGATGGAGCGCGAGCACGGGGTGCGGCTCACGCTGATCGACAACCCCCGCGCGGAGGACTGGAACAACGCGTACTCGCTGTGGCTGGCCCGGGCCCACTTCGCGGCGGGCGTGCTGCTGGTGAACGGGGATACGGTGCATCCGGTCGGGGTGGAGAAGACGCTGCTCGCCGCCGCGCATCCTCCGGCGTCCGGGCGCAGGCCCGACCTCATCCTCGCGGTCGACGCGATCAAGCGGCTGGCCGAGGAGGAGATGAAGGTAGTCATCGACGCCGAAGGCATGATCACCCGGATCACCAAGATGATGGATCCGGGGGCTGCCTACGGCGAGTACATCGGCGCGACGTTCATCGACCCGGCCGCCGCGGAACCGCTGGCGGCGGCGCTCGAGGACACCTGGCGCCGCGATCCCTCGCTGTACTACGAGGACGGCTTCCAGGAACTGGCCGATCGCGGCGGCGCGATCGCGGTCGCGCCGATCGGCCAGGTCGACTGGGTCGAGGTCGACAATCACGACGACCTCCGCCGTGCCAGGGAGATAGCCGTCCACTGCTGAGCGCCGAGCGCCGAGCGCTGAGCGCCGAGCGCCGAGCGCCGAGCGCCGAGCGCTGAGTGCCGAGCGCCGAGCCCGCGCCGGTGCGACACATCGCCGTTGGTAACCCGGTAGTCTCCCGGATAGCTGTTGTTTGCCGAGGCGTAATGGGCGTTCGCCCGCGCGCCCTACGTGCCGGAAGGATGAAACCCCCCGATGCCGCTGCTGGCCCGGATGCTCGCCGCTCCGCTCGTCGTGGACGTGCGCGGCGGCGCCATCGCGGACCTGGGCGCGCTGCTGGCCGACCGCCGGATCGCGCTGGAGGGCCGGGTTGCGGTGGCCGTCGGCCCGGGCCAGGGTGAGAGCGTGCTCGCCGAGCTGGACATCGATGCGGCCGAGGCTTTCCGGGTGGCCGACGGGACCGTCGAGGGCGCGATCGCGCTCGGCAAGCGGCTGCGCGCCGATGCGTACGAGGCGGTCGCCGGCATCGGTGGCGGCAGGACCATCGACGTGACCAAGTTCGCCGCGCACATGGCCGGGATCCCGATGGTCGCGGTGGCCACGAACCTGGCCCACGACGGCATCGCCTCGCCGACCAGCTCGCTTGAGCACGAGTCGGGTAAGGGGTCCTATGGGGTAGTCCCGCCGGTCGCGGTGGTAGTGGACCTGGACCGGGTGCGTTCCGGCCCGCCCCGAATGGTCAGGGCCGGGATCGGCGACGTGGTGAACAACCTGTCCGCGATCGCGGACTGGGAGCTTGCCGCGGCCGATCGCGGCGAGCCCGTCGACGGGCTCGCCGTCGCGCTGGCGCGCACCGCGGCGCAGGCCGTGCTGCATCAGCCCGGCACGATCGAGGAGGACGAGTTCCTGACCGTGCTCGCCGAGTCGCTCGTGATGTCCGGCATGGCCATGTCGGTCGCGGGCTCGAGCCGGCCGAGCAGCGGCGGCGACCACGAGATCCTGCACGCCATCGACCAGCTGTTCCCCGGCGCGGGGACGCACGGTGAACTGGCCGGGGTGGGCGCGCTGTTCTGCACGTACCTGCGCGGAGATTACCGGCTGTTCCGGCTCATGTCCGGCTGCCTGGCCCGCCACGACCTGCCGCGCAGCCCGTCCGACCTCGGTCTGTCCAACGCGGAGTTCACCAAGGCGGTGCTGCACGCGCCGGCCACCAGGCCGGGCCGCTACACCATCCTGGAGCGGCTCGACCTGGACGAATGCGCGATCACGCGGCAGGTGGAGGACTTCACCAGCGCCGTCGGAGAAACCTGATGTCCAGGCCGTCGCTCGCCGAGGTACGCGCCACCGGGCAGCCGCCGCAGGTGCTGGCCAGGCTCAACGACGAGCACTGGGCGGGCAGGCTCTACATGCGGCGGCTGTCGCCGTACGCCACCGTGATGTTCGCCAGGCTCGGCTGGTCCCCGAACGCGGTCACGGTCGCGTTCATGGTCTGCGGGATCGCGGCCGGGGTGCTGACCGCGGTGCCCGGGCTCGCCGCCGCGATCGGGGTGTTCCTGCTCATCCAGCTCTACCTGCTGTTCGACTGCTCCGACGGGGAGCTGGCCAGGTTCACCGGGCGGAAGTCGGCGACCGGGGTCTACCTGGACCGGATGGGGCATTACCTGTCCGAGGCGGTGCTGCTGGCCGGCCTCGGCGTCCGGGCGCAGGGACACTTCACGCTGGCCGGGGGCTACGTCACCGTCGGGCTCGCGGCGGCGGTCTGCGTCACGCTGATCAAGGCGGAGACCGACGGCGTCACGGTGGCGCGCGCCACGTCCGGCCTGGGCGGCCAGCACGACGACGCGGCGCTCGCGCCTCGCTCGCAGGGCCTGGCGCTGGCCAGGCGGCTGGCCGCGGCGCTGCGGCTGCACCGCATCGTCCAGGCACCCGAGCTGTCCGCCCTCATCCTCATCGCGGCGATCGCCGACGCGGCCGCGGGCGGCCTGGACGCCACCCGGGTGCTCGATGTGGCGGCACTGGCGGTGGCCGCGCTCATGACGGTCGCGCACCTGGTGGCCGTCCTCGCATCGAGGCGGCTGAGGTAAAGATGAACCTGTCCTGCGTCATCCTCACCATGGGGGACCGCCCGGCCGAGGTCAACCGGGCCATCGACAGCGTGCTGGCGCAGCGCGGCGCGCCGGTCGAGCTTGTCGTGGTGGCCAACGGCGCGGACGCGCCCGACCTGCCCGCCGACGTGAAGGTCGTCAGGCTGCCGGAGAACGTCGGGGTCGCGGCCGGCCGCAACGCCGGGGTGCAGGCCTGCGGCGGCGACGTGGTGCTGTTCCTCGACGACGACGGCTGGTACCCCGACCACGGGCTCGCCGCTTACCTGGCGGGCCGGTTCGAGGCCGAGCCCGAGCTTGCCGTGCTGTCCATGCGAGTCGTCGATCCCGAGGGCGGTCCTGGTGCCCGCTGGCACGTGCCGCGGCTGCGGGCGGGAGATCCCGGGCGCTCGTCCGTGGTGACGACGTTCCTCGGCGGCGCGTGTGCCATCAGGCGTTCGGCCTACCTGGAGGCGGGCGGCTACCCGGGGATGTTCTTCTACGGGCACGAGGAGACCGACCTGGCGTGGCGGCTGATGGACCGCGGCTACCGGCTGGAGTACGACGCCGCCGCCCGGATGTGCCACCACACGCTGCCGAACGCCCGGCATGCCACCTTCCGCCGCCGGGACGGGCGGAACCGGGTGCTGCTGGCCAGGCGTAACCTGCCGTGGCCGCTCGCGGCGGTGTACCTGGCCGACTGGATGGCGCTGACGATGGCCCGCGAGCGCTCGCCCGCCAACCTGCGTCCCTGGTTCGCCGGGTTCGCCGACGGCTGGCGCGCGGAGACCGGCGGGCGCCGGGCGATCTCGCTGCGCACCGCCTGGCGGATGACCCTCGCGGGCCGCCCCCCGGTGATCTGACCGCGGGCGCCCACGGAGGCCGCCCACGGGCCGAAGCGGCCTGGCGGTGGCCGCCACGCTGGTCGCGTCGCGCGGACTGCGGGGCCTGGCCAGCGACAGGTTCGGCTGGTCGCTGCTGCCGGTCGGCTACCGGGTCCGCGAGCATCGGTAAAGGTTTAGCCGCCGCGCAGGGCGTAAGATATATCGGGTGCAGCGTCGCGTAACTCGCGTGCTCGCGTCCGCGACGGGGGTCGGGGGCGTAGAGAACGGCGGCAACCCCGCCGGGTGGCAATCTATCACCACCATGCCCCGCATCTGGCTGGTTGGCGGACTTGTCGTCTGCGCCCTGTACGCCGGCGGAGTCCACCTGTTCAGCACGGACGACCTGCACAAACTGTGGGGCCTTTCCGGCGCCTGCGCCTACGCGCTGGCCGCCTTGGTGGTGCTGGCCTGGAAGTCGCGCAGCACCACGGGCATCGACGTGGCACTCGGCATCCTGCTGTGCGGGGCGATCCTTGTCCCGCTGATCTGGATGGTGCTGACCGGCCACGGGGAGCCCGAGGTCGGCGTCGTGGCGAACTCCGCCAAGACGCTCATCAAGCACGGCACCCCGTACAAGAGCAGCAAGGTGCTCGCCACCACCACCGACCCGAACCAGTACAACCCCTACCTGCCGCTGATGGCCGCGTTCGGCATCCCGCAGGCGCTGTTCGGCCACAGCCTGCTGACCGATCCCCGGGTCTGGTTCGGCATCGTGTTCATCGTCGTGTTCGCCTTCGCGCTGAAGGTCGGCGGGGCGAAGGACGGCATCCGGTGGGCGCTGCTGCTGACCGCGTCGCCGATCATCGCGTTCGAGCTGTGCGTCGGCGGCACCGACGTGCCCATGGTCGCGTTCTTGTGCCTCGGCTTCGCCCTGCTCTGGCGGGACGGCGCAAGAAGCGCACTGGCCGCCGGGCTGGCCCTCGGCGTCGCCTCATCGATGAAGGCGACCGCCTGGCCGGCCCTGGTGGTGGCGTTCGCGCTGCTGTACGTGCGGGATGGCAAGCGCACGGCCTGGCGGTTCACCGCCGTCGCGCTGGCCGTGGTGGCCGTCATCGTGGGCCCGTTCGCGATCTTGCGACCCGGCTCCCTGATCAAGAACACCGTGTTGTTCCCGCTTGGCCTGGCGAGCGTGAAGTCGCAGGCGGACAGCCCGCTGCTCGGTCACGTGCTCGCGCAGACCGGCCCGGTCGGGCACACGATCGTGGTCATCTTGCTCATCGGCTCCGGGCTCGCGATCGCCGCGTCCCTGGTCATCCGCCCGCCCAGGGACGTGCCCGCGGCCACCATGCGGCTCGTCATCGGGCTTTCGGCCATGTTCATCCTGGCGCCCTCGACCCGGTTCGGCTACTTCATCTACCCGGCCGCGATGGTGTTGTGGCTGCTTGCGTGCATGGCCGGGCGCAAGCCCGCCCAGCAGCCCGACGAGGAGCCGCCCGCTCCCGGACCCCCGCCCGGGGTAGTGGCGACAACCGGCTAGCGGGTCGCGGCGGCAACCGGACGGCTGTGGCGGCCCTAAAGTAGGGTCCGTGCGTCTTGGCCCGCGTGCCTCCGAGACCGCAGAGGTTACCGAAACAGCTGACGCGGCGGCCTCCGCCGCGCATGTCGGCGTGCGCGCGTCGGGCTGGCTGCTGCGCGCCGTCACGGTGATACCCGCGATGCTCGCCGCGGCCTGGCTGCTGCCCGGCTTTCCGCTGCTGCTGACCGGCAGGTTCACCGCCCTGCCGATGGTGCTGATGTTCGCGCCGCTGGCGGTCGGGCTGTGCTACTTCGCAGTGCGCCAGCTACCCGCCAGCTGGCCGGGCTTCCGTGCCCAGCCCAAAGCTCCGGTGCCGTGGTGGGCCACCGCCGGGACGGTGGCGGTGGCGGTGATCTTCGCGGCCTGGCAGATCGCCTATCACACCGAGCAGATCATCTACCTCCGCGACCCGTCCACCTACCTGCAGGTCGGGTACTGGATCGCGCACCACGGCTCGCTGCCGATCCCGCAGTCGGTGGCCGCGTTCGGCGGCCCGCACGCCGGGCTCTCGTTCGCCAGCGTGAATTACTATCCGCGCGGCAGCGGCATCGTGCCGCAGTTCATGAGCGGGATGCCCATCGTGCTCGCCGCGTCGGTGTGGCTGGGCGGCGTCCCGGCCGCACTGGTCGCCACGCCACTGATCGGCGGCTGCGCGATCCTCTCCTTCGGCGGCCTGGTGGGCAGGCTGGCCGGAGCGAACTGGGCCCCCGCGGCCGCCGCCGTGCTGGCGCTGACCCTGCCCGAGCAGTACACCAGCCGCAGCACGTTCAGCGAGCCGCTGGCGCAGGTGCTGCTGTTCGGCGGCCTGTGCCTGCTGGTCGACTCGATGGTGGTCCGCCGCGGGCAGCCCCCCGCGACCGGCGACGAGGCCGCGACCGGCGACGAGGCCGCGACTGGCGACGAGGCCGCGGGGCGCGACTGGCCTGGCCAGGACATGGTGCTGGCCGGCCTGGCCGGGCTGGCGCTGGGCCTGACGATCCTGGTCCGCGTCGACGGCCTGAGCGACATCCTGCCTGCCGTCCCGTTCCTCGGCCTGCTGGTCGCCGCCCGCCGCAGGCAGGCCGCCCCGTTCGGCGTCGGCCTCGTCATCGGGGTGGGCTACGGGCTGGCTGACGGCTACCTGCTGTCCCGGCCCTACCTGGACCTCGAGGCGCCGTCGCTGCGCCCGCTGGCGCTGATTACCGTCGCGGTCGTGGTGCTCACCGTTGCCTGCGTGGCCGTGACCGCCAACCGCTTCGCGCGCGAGCGGCTGAACGCCCTGCGGACGGCATGGGTGATCCGCTGGCTGCCCGCGGCGGCCGCCGCGGCGACCGTGCTCATCTTCATCGCCTTCGTCATCCGCCCGCTGGTCCAGACGGTGGCGGGCGAGACGGACCCGACCTCGATCGCCTACGTGGCCGAGCTGCAAAAGCTGGCGGGCCTGCCCGTGGACGGCAAGCAGCAGTACTACCAGGACAGCCTGTACTGGGTGTTCTGGTACATCGGCCTGCCCACGGTCCTGCTCGGCACGTTCGGCCTGGCGCTGCTGTCGAGAAGAAGCCTCCGAGCGCTGCTCACCTGGCAGGACCGAACGGCCGAGGCCAGGGTCTGGGCGCTGCCGCTGGCGATCGCCGGCTGGGTGATCGTCTCCGTGCTCTACCGACCCGCGGTCTCCCCCGATCAGCCCTGGGCCAGCAGGCGCCTGGTCCCGTTCGTGCTGCCCGGCCTGATCCTCGGCGCGATCTGGGCGTCCGCCTGGCTCAAGCAAAAGGCCGCCCAACTCGGCCGCAGCAAAACCGTCTCCGCCACCGTAGCCTGCTGCGCGGCCGCCGCACTGATCATCCCCACCGCCTTGACCACCCTCGACATCGGCTTCACCTCCGGCCCCGACCGTCACCTCAGCGCGCACGGCATGGCCTTCAAGCGCATCGGCACCGGCGAACTCACGGCCGTCGACAACCTCTGCGCCGCGATCGGGCCGAACGCCTCCGTGGTAATCCTCGACTCCCTGACCGCGGACCGCTTCGCCCAGCTAGTCAGGGGCATGTGCGGCCAGCCGACGGCGGTCATCGACCAGCCGACCAGCGCCGACGTCCGCGCGGTGGTGTCCGGCATCGAGGGCGTCGGCAGGCGCCCGGTGCTGCTCGCCGAGTACCAGCAGACGCTCGCCGCCTACGGCGGCGGGCCGAGAGAGGTGGTCAACCTGCTGACCACCCAGGAGGCACACAATCTGACCACGCCACCCACCCGGACCTGGGGAATCCACTACACCGTGTGGATGTCCGAGCCGACGACGGCCGCGCCGCGCCGCGCGGCCTAGTATCCTCGCCCGTCGTGAGCGTTTTTTCCGCCAGCGAGGGCGAGGCCGGGGCGCGGGCACTGCCGCACGCCTCCATCGTGCTGCCCTGCTTCAACGAGGAGGCTCACGTGCTGCTCGAGGTCGAGCGGATCTGCCAGGCCATGGACAAGAGCGGCATCGGCTACGAACTGCTGGCCATCGACGACGGCTCGACCGACCACACGCTGGCCAGGCTGCGCCGTGCCGAACCGGACTTCCCGCACCTGCGGGTCATCGCCTTCCCCCGCAACGGCGGCGCCGGCACCGCGCGCCGGATCGGCACCCAGCAGGCCAAGGGCCAGATCGTGGTCTGGACCGACGCCGACCTGACCTACCCCAACGAGCGCATCCCCGAATTCATCGGCATCCTCGACGCGGACCCCCTCATCGACCAGGTGGTAGGCGCGCGCACCAGCGAGGAGGGCAGCCTCAAGATCGCGCGCGTGCCGGCCAAGTGGTTCGTCCGCAAGCTGGCCGAACGCCTGACCAACGCGCAGATCCCCGACCTGAACTCGGGCCTGCGCGCGTTCCGCCGCGCGGTCGCGCTGCCGTACCTGCGGCTGCTGCCCCCCGGTTTCTCCTGCGTCACCACGATCACCCTGGCGTTCCTGTCCAACGAGCACGAGGTCCGCTACGTCCCGATCGAGTACGCCAAGCGGGCCGGCCGGTCGAAGTTCCACTTCTTCTCCGACGCCTACCGGTACGTGCTGCAGGTGCTCCGGATGGTGATGTACTTCAACCCGCTCAAGGTGCTGATGCCCCCGGCCCTGTTCCTGCTCGGCCTCGGCGTCGCCAAGGGCATCTACGACCTGGTGGTGCACCCGCTGCACTTCGCCAACGACACGATCCTGATCTTCGTGACCGGCCTGATCATCGCCTCGCTCGCGCTGCTGGCCGACCTCATCGTCCGTTCGCGCCCCGAGTGATGAGTAGCGCTCCATGAGGATCGCGCTGGTCGGCCCGGCGCACCCGTACAAGGGCGGCGGCGCCCGGCACACCACCGAACTCGCCCACCGGCTCACCGCCGCGGGCCACGACGTGATCATCGAGTCCTGGCGCGCCCAGTACCCGGCCAGACTCTACCCAGGTCAGCAGACCCTCGACGTCCCGGAGGGCGACCCGTACCCGCGCACCTACCGCAGGCTGGCCTGGTACCGTCCGGACGGCTGGCTGGCCGCCGGCCGCCGTCTCCGCTCCGCCGACCTGGTCGTCTTCGCCCTGCTGACCCCCGTCCAGGCACCTGCCTACCTGGCCGTCCTCGCCGCCCTCGGCCGCAGTGCCCACCACCGGGCCCGCACCGCCGTGATCTGCCACAACGTCCTCCCGCACGAGCGCCGCCCCGGCGACGTCCCGCTGACCAGGGCACTGCTGTCCGCCGCCGACCTGGCCGTCGTCCACTCCGCCGCCCAAGCCGCCCAGGCCCGCGCCCTAGCCCCCGCCCCCCAAATCGCCGTAGCCCAGATGCCCCCGCACCTCCCCGCCGTAGCCGCCCTCCCCGCCGGTCCCCGCGAAATTCATTGGCCCGAACGAGCCGTGGTTCCTCCTCCGGGTCCGCCGCAGCCCCCGGTGGCAGACGTGGGCGTTCCGCCGTGCCGCCTGTTGTTCTTCGGCATCGTCCGGCCCTATAAGGGCCTCGACGTACTGCTGCAGGCCTTGGCCCAGGTCCCGGCGCACGTCACGCTGACCGTCGCCGGGGAGTTCTGGGGCGGCACCGAAGACACCGGGAAGCTGATCGCAGCCCTGGGCCTGGCCGGCCGGGTGACCCTGCGCCCCGGCTACGTCCCCGCCGGCGACATCCCCGCCCTGTTCGGCGCGGCCGACGCCCTCGTCCTGCCCTACCGCGAGGCAACCGCCTCGCAGAACGCCCTGCTCGCCTTCGCCCACGGCGTCCCGGTGATCACCACTACCGCCGGCACCCTCGCCGACCAGGTACGCAACAACGTAGACGCCCTGACCTGCGCCCCCGGCGACCCGGACGACCTAGCCCGCGCCCTGACCGCGTTCAGCGACCCGCAAACCGCCCGCCGCCTCCGCGCCGCGGTAACCCCCACCGACCCCGACCCAGCCTGGGCAGCGTACCTGGAAGCCCTGCTCGCCCCGAGGGCGGCCCAATGACCTGGGATTACGGAACGCTGGCGAGCGAGGTGTACGAACTCGACAAACCCATCGGGCACTCGTTCGGCGACGTGGAGTACTACACCCGGCAGCTCGTGGACGTCACCGGGCGGATCCTCGAGCCGGCCTGCGGCACGGGGCGGATCCTCATCCCGCTGCTCGGGGCCGGCCTCAGCGTAGAAGGACTGGACAGCTCGCCTGAGATGCTGGCCGTCTGCCGTCAGCACTGCCGCGACCGCGGCCTGGATCCGGTCTTGCGCCAAGCCGACATGACCACCTTCACCCAGCCGGGCACCTATCACGCAATCATGATGCCGACCGGATCCATCACCCTGCTCGATGGCCGCAAGGAAACGCTTCCGGCACTACGGGCATTCCGCGAATCCCTGGTGCCAGGCGGCCGCCTGATCGTCGATATCCCGCCGCCAATCCTGGTAACCGAGCCGGAGCCGATGCGTTACTGGCGCCGCGATCCGTACCTGTGGACGTTGCAGACGATGCATATCGACTACGATCCGGCTGCCAACCAGACGACCCGCTTCCTGCGCTACGAGAAGTGGACCTCAGGCAGCCTGATCGCGACCGAACTGCAGCTCTTCCGCCTGCAGCACTGGAGCATCCACGAATTCACCAATTTGCTTGCAGAAGCAGGCTTCACCGATATCAAGGTGACATCCGACTACCAAGACCAGGCTCCTAATCCCGGTAGCGAAACCTGGACCTTCCACGCCACCCGGTCCTTACCTCACGCTTCTACCCCCCGGCCCGGCCACTCACCCGCAAAAGATCGGGGAAATTCCGGGCTTCGGGGAGGATCCGGTGCGTCATAATCCCTTTTTTTCTCCCCGAAGCCCGGATCCTCCCGCAAATCACGCCCTAACTCCGAAGAATTGCGAATGGAGACGCCGGCGGCGGCGGGACGACGTCCGCGAGCGGTCTGGCGGTCAGGATCTGGGAGTATTCGGGCTTACCGGAGGATTGAGTGCGTCATGGCCGCCCAATTCTTCCCGCAGGCCCGGATCCTCCCGCGGAATCCGGCGCTCGGGGCGGGCACGGCCGATGAGGAGGCCGACGCTGGCCCAGAGCAGGTCGCCCACGGTCATGACGACGCGTGAGGCCAGGGCGACTACCAGGGCGGAGCCGGTGGGCATGACCGGGGCGAGGACGGCGACCAGGGCGACCTCGCGAGGTCCG
>Ga0181525_10003018_pt1 | contig 13486 bp, 10 predicted proteins | sample PEATcosm2014_Bin_48_FD_121100 | JGI IMG/M metagenome (GOLD analysis project Ga0181525, IMG submission 121100) | Peatland microbial communities from MTU Mesocosm Facility, Houghton, MI, USA - PEATcosm2014_Bin06_10_metaG | ecosystem: Environmental > Terrestrial > Soil > Wetlands > Peat | place...
CACTTCTTGATCTCATTGACGGCTTCCTCTGCCTGGGACGTTTTGCCTGCATCGTCGACGACCACCGCGAAACCATCTGCCGCGAGCCGTTTTGCCACGGCGCGATCGATTCCGCGGGATGCTCCAATGATGACCGCTGTTTTTGCCCCGCTCTTCTCCTTTTGCTTTCGAACCTGTCGCAACCATTCCTCTTACTGAAGATGCGACGCAGCCTCCTCGATCAGCGCCGCGACCTCTTTGGGTCTGGAGACATAAACCGCATGACTTGCGCCCGCAACCTCGACGATGTGGCTCTTGGCGCGCGCCGCGTACCACCGTTCGAGGTCGGGGTTGATGGTGCGGTCTGCGCCTGCTACCAACATCCAGCTTGGCTTGTTTCTCCAGGCGGCGGTGGTGATCACCGCTTTGAAATTGTCAGCTTCGTTGAGCACCTGGGATCGTGCCATGAAGGCGGCTTGCTCTGCGGGAAGATCGGCAGCAAAGTACTCCTGAAACTGTGCAGGGTCAAGATAAGTGAAGCCGTCCGTCGTCTTCTTTATCGCGCCCGACTTGCTGAGGTCACTGGGGAATCGCTTTCCGTCGTCAGACTCATTCTCTCCCGCATCTGGCATGTGCGCTGCGACATACACCAATCCGGCGACGATTGGTTCCGTTCCCGCTTCGGTAGCTACGGCCCCGCCATAGCTATGAGCAACCAGAATGCACGGTGCATCTTGCTGAGCGATAGCGCGCTTCACGGCGGCGACATCCTCTTGGAAAGAAGTTTCGGGCTCCTGCACAATGGTCGCCTTGTAGCCGTCTTTGATGAGAATGTCGTAAACCCCTTTCCAGCCGGAGCCATCTGCCCAGGCACCGTGAACGAGTACCACGTTCTTCACCGGCTTGTTCTGCCCCTGTGCTATAGGCATTCCGGTTATCGCTGCAAGCACTGCTAGCGCAAAACCGACCTTGAAAATGCTGAGAGACATACGAAACTCCTTTTGGAATTGGAGCGCTCGCACCCAGCCCTTTCGATGGCCTGGAGCATGAATCGGATGAGGATCTTTTGACCACCCCAAATGCAATGGTTCTTGCCCCACATTTTTCTAGAGTGGGCGGAAATGTTCCTTGACCGGGCCGGCGGTGTGGAACGACCCTTTGTTGGCTGCGGCCGCAGCGATCCCGCCAAATACCCGGAACGTGCCCATCGCACAGGAGTGCTTTTGGGGGCGCAAGACGGAACCAACCCAGTACACCCCCGTCAGCACCCTACCGGAGCCGCGAAAAAAGCTTGAATTCGCTGGTTAAGGCTGAGAGTGCGAATTCCAGGAAATTCAAACCGCACCGCTCACGCGTAGGCGAAACACGTGACACGGTGTGAGCAACAATGATATAAGCATAAGGTGTCTAGACAACCGGGTTTCAGACTATCCCTTTTCTTTCTTCTCTGGATCGTTCTCGCCACGCCTTGCTACGCACTTGCCTACGGAGACCCTAGCGGCGGGTTCCTGTTCCAGGCTCTTGCACCTCTCGCGGCGGTGCTTTGGGGTGCGTGGATGATTTTTGCCGGCAGCATCCTTAAGGGCTTCCGCAAGGCTGTCGATCGAATGCGCGGCGCGACAGACAAAGTGGTCGACACCCAGCAGAACGGCGAATGACGGAATTGACGTGATTCGCCCTGGTGGCCTGGTACCTAGTAGGGTTGCCAGGTTGAGCGTCCATCGGGATCTGTTGGGGGACGCTAAAGCTGAAACTTGACGTTCCGGGCCTTCGGTCCCAGCCATCCCGGCCACTGAATCTCGACTCTGTTAATGATCATTCCAGGTCGATATGGGAGTTTGGCCAGGCATATCCCTTCTGCTCGATGATGGCGCCCCACGCTCTGTCGACCTGATCTTTCTGCTTTCGCGAGAGCCGGAAACGATTTCGTGCGTGGCCGGATGCCTTATGCAGATAAGTTTTTAAGAGCGCCTCCACTCTGGCGAAATCCCCGAGGCCCAGCTCCATGTAGAGACGGGAAACCTGTCCGCTGGGGTCCCTCACTAGATCTTCATAGCGAACTTTCGCCACAGAACCGGGTCCAGCGTGGTCAACACCCTCGGAGATTGCCTTTTCGTGCAGGACATAAGCTGCGAGAACGAATCGTTCCAATTGATCCGCCGAGCAATGCTCCAAGCCGTAGGAGTCGGTGAGCGTTTGCCATAGTTTCAAATTGGATGCGAATACTTCGTATGGATTGCGTTCTATGATCAGGAAGCGTGCATCCGGGAACTTGCGCTGCAGCATCCGCATCCGGTAGCCGTGGGTCGGCGACTTCAGGACCATGGTCTTGCCCTGTTGCAGCGTCAGGACTTTGAGGAAGTAATCGAATGTGGTACACCACCGTTGCTGATCGTCGATCGGGCGCGCCTCGAAATCAAAGAGCGGGCCGACATCGGCCATCAGGGAAGGAACCAGCAGCGCTTCATAAGCGGACGGAGCACCCAGCGCGAGCAGGGCGAATTCATCTTCCTGGGGGGACGACCACGAGTAGCGCAGATCATCCATTGGACGGCGGACCTGCCGCTCCTCGCGCGTACGAACCCAGCGCTCGGAAAGAAGAAAATGGGCTGGATTCAAGCAGGCGTAGGTACTGGGAAAACCGAAGCGCAAATCGCAGCACAACAGTTCATGCAAGAGCGTAGTGCCAGAACGCCAGAATCCGAGCACAAAAATCGGTGCTGCGGGCACGACCGTAGCCAGCGCATCCGCAAAACTTCTCTTCTGCATTCGATGCAGGAACGACTGAGTTGTGCCGGTAAGCCAGTAAAGGGCGCGCGTTCGACGACTGATCCGAGCGCGGCCGGGGTCTATCTTCGAAGCCAGGGATCGCCATGCGTCGCGCAGTAGGCGCAAACGCTTTACTCCCGAAGCTTGACCCGCCGTTATCATCTTCCGACGGATCGCCGGTTGACTTCCTCGAGCTTTTCTAGCAAGACGTTCCGCATGCGCTGGGCGGCTTCAGGCTCGGACTGGACTAGATTGTTTTCCTCACCCTTATCTGTTTTGTAACGGTAGAGCTGCTCCTTGCCGGACTCAAGGTAGCGCACGAACTTGAAATTACCATCCATCACCGCAACCGTGCCCTTGGTGACCGCATCGAAGGTGCTATTCGGTTCCAGGTTCATGCTGAAGATGTAGCGATCAGCCAGAGTTCTTGATTCGAGTGCAGGGTTGAGAGACGCTCCGTCTACCCAACTCGGGACTGGAGCTCCAACCAGGTCGAGTAGCGTGGGAAGCAGGTCGGCCTGCTGAGCGAGATCCTCGATACGCACGCCCTGTTTTTGCCCTGGGAGATGGATCAGCAACGGAATGTGGATCAGGCCCTGGTACAGATCAGGACCTCCGTGCGCCAGCCGGTTATGGTCGAACATCTCCCCGTGGTCGGCTGTGACGATCACAATCGATCGATCAAGCCGGCCGGTCCGATCCAACCGATCCAGAAACTCGCCAACGCACTGGTCAGCATAGAGCATCATTTCGTCGTAGGAAGCGCGCAAATCCTGCAAGGAGACGCCGGGACGCATCCGCTTGATATCAGGCACGACAAAGTTGTCGTAATTCCGCACTCCTTCCGACACGAAGCGATGTCGATATGCAGGGGGCACCCAATACGGGTCATGCGGCGGCATAACGTGTGACCAAAGAAAAACCGGCTGCGATCCGTCGTGTCGTTCGAGCAAGCGAGTCGCCCTTTCAAACACGTCTTCGGCCGGTAATGGATAGCGGTCGCGCCAGAGTAAGTGATCCACAGACGCACACAGTGCGTTCACGCCTCGAATCAAGGAAAATGTGAGAGTGTATTGGGAGTTCACACCGAGTAAGTTGGTCTCGCGAAGCCGAAAGCCGGTGAAGCCCTTAGGGGAAGCATATTGCACCGCATCGTAGCTTTCCAGGGTTCTGTGACGAAAGGGAGTAGCGAGGAAGTTCGAGGAGATCATCGCGGTGTAATACCCTCGTTGCTTGAGGAGAGCAGCGAGGTTCTGGTACTGGTCTTGGTCACGCAGAAAATCACCGCCGTGAAAAACGCGATGCGACCAGGGAAGCTTCCCGGTCTCAATCGACACAGTCGCCGAAGTGGTGAAGTTAGAATTTGCGAAGTAGTGTTCGAAACTAAAACTGCGTTGAGCAAGCTTCTCCAGGTTGGGCGTTGTTGGTCGGCCATAGCCAAACAGTGATGTGTCTTCTGCTCTGAGGGTATCGATGGTTATGAGGTAGATATCCGGGGAACTCAAAACACCGGTCGCAACCCCGGGACGTTCGTAGTCGTGAAATAACCGCAATCCATGCACCCACAGAGCAACCACGGCCACAACGGCAATCGCAAAGTGGACCCGGGCGATCGGGACCAGGCGGGTTCGACAGAATTCCCCGAGAACTGGCCAGCTAATGTAGAAGATCACGGCGATGCAAACAAAACTGAGCCCGAAAGCGGTCGAGACCTGGATGTTCGTTCCCGCGTGCCACCGGGGAAGGATCTCGAGCTTAACATCCTGGAACAGGTCAAGAATCAAATACGCAAGGGGCACGGCGATCCACAAACTCCAGCACAAGTGGACTCGAGATCGCTTGCTCCGCAAAAAGATCCGGGCAGGCTGGGCCACCAACAAGACCAACAGCCACCAGCAACCGGCGATTGCCAGCAAGAGCAGCAAGGCCACTCCGGCCTCCAGCCCAATTTCGCGCGTGGTCAAATAGAGCCGTAAAGAATCGATTTGCTGTAATAGTTCTATTTCCAGGCTCAAGCAGAAGAGCGCGACGATGCTCAGAAAGGCGAGCCCCGGCCGCAAGGCCGCGTCTTCCGAAGTTGGGATGAGAACCCTGAGACCCTCGGTGGGCGAGGCACGATGTTCGTTTTTTAGTTTCGCGATCAAGATCGTAAACCACCGGGCAATCCCGCCGCCCGCAGGGGACAAAAGTGCGATTCCTGCGGATGCGTTACGGCAACACAACAGGAAAAATGTACGGATGAGTCTCGGTGCAGAGACGGAAACTTGTGAGTTTAACTGAACAGCCGGCCAATGTGGAAATTGCCCCGATTCGGATTCCAATCTATTGCAGTGCAGGAAAAAGGATCTGCCACTTTGCAGCCCATCAGATCAAGCTTCAGTCTACACCATCGACTTGATCCCACCGCCGGCGACTCAAACACGGATTCTATGATCATCACCGACAAAGATCATCACCGACAAAATCTGAGCAATCAAATCCGCCGACCAAAGGCACGGCAGTTTGGCCTTACACCATATCATATATCGATGGATGTACTAGATATGGAATCTTGCCACGTAATCTTGCCACGGAACCTTGGGTGCAGTCCTCCCGGATCGCCACCGGAGCATGAAGCAGAAATCGGGTCGACACCGTCGAGCCGAATGCAACCGAAGGCGCTGATCAATCCCGCCACTGACGCAAACGTCGACTCCTACGCCACTCTTCCCTCGAGGGTTTTCATAAGATCCAGAATCATGTGAACGACCGCATCATCGCCGATCGCAGTATTGATCATGGTGTGGTAAATCGGACGGTCGGGCCATTCGACGTGGAAATACTTTTGGATGAAATCGATGCGTTCCCGATCAACCGTGTCCACGAGGTTTTCGGCTTCCTTCGCGCTCTTGCCTCGATCCAACAGGCGCCGCACCTTATCTTCCCTGGGAGCGTAGAGAAACACGCGCAGCGTGTCTTGCCGCTTCCTGAGAAACTGCTGCGAGCCCCTTCCGACGATGACCGAGTTTCCGGTTTTCGCCGCATGCTGAACGACCTGTTCCGTGAACTTCAAAATGCATTCGCTGTCGACCAGTTTCAGCTTGTGGGCATTGATGCTGCCTTCATAACTTCCGCGCAAGAACGACTTGAAGAGCCTGTAGTAGAGGGGATCAGTTCGTTCCTCCCGAACCTCGACGACTGACTTCGGACAGTCGGCAAGCCGCGCGATCTCCTCTGTCAGCAACTGATCCCAAAGCTTCCAGCCCAGATGCTTGGCCAGCAGTTGAGCGATTTCGCCGCCGCCGCTCCCGTACTCGCGTTCAATGGTGATGATTTTAATCATGCTCAAAGATACCCCGGCGAAGCTTTCAAGCGTGTACCGCCAGAACCGGGCACGGGCCTAGCTGAATCACGCGATAGGTTGTGGAACCAAATACCGCCCGATCCAATGCTCCGCGGCCGCTCACTCCCATGGTCACCATGTCGATTCGCGCTTCCTCGGCGAATTGAATGATTTGCTGATACGGTTTTCCGATTCGAACCGTCGTCCTGGTCCTCAGCGTCTTGCGTTCCGCCAGTGGAATCAATTTGTCGAGTTGCTCCGTGGCTGCGGCTATGGCTTCTTTCGTCTCGGCCGGACCCGAAACCTCCTCCAAGACATGCAGCAGCGTAAGCTCGGCGTCGTACTCCCCCGTCGCCGAGATGGCATAGGTCAAAGCCCGCGCTGAATTCTCGGAAAAATCGGTACAAAACAGAATTCTGTTCAAACGGTGGTTCAAACGGTGGATGGAGCGCCCTTCGGCAGCGGCCGTAGACTCCTGCGGCGGCTTGGATATGATAAGCACCGGACAGGGAGCGGTGCGCATCACCCGGTCGGTCACCGACCCGAGCACCAGACGGTCGAACCCGCGCCGGCCGTGCGTTCCCATGACGATCAGGTCCGCCTTCCGCGCTTGCGCCAACGATAGAATACAGTCTGCGGCTGCTCCCTGGTGCACGACGAGCTCGGGCTGAATTTCATCGCGAGCCTGTTTCTTCACGAATTCCTGCAACTGCTCCTTGCCACCCTCGACAAGCGCACGACAGAACTCCTTGTAGTCTCCCGCAGAAGCAGCATAGTCGGCGTAAGGATATCGCCAGAGCTCCACGATGTGCTGCGCCACCAACTTCGCTCGATAATGCTCGGCCAGCGATAACGCATGATGATGCGCCGCGATCGAGAACTGCGAGAAGTCGACGGGACAAAGGATGAGTTTGATTTCGAGCATGCCTACACATCTCTGACTCTTGTTATCGTTGCGTTCCCCTCAGATCGGATGATTACTCCACCACTCTTACTCCACCACTCTTACTCCACTACTCCACCACTCGTACTCCACCACCGGGATCATTTCTCTTCAAGACAAAAGCCAGACAGAACATGATGGCCGCTCCGACCGAAAGCACCATAAAAGTGTCAATATAGGCCAGGCTGGCGGCCTGTGCTTGCAGGGATTGGTAAATCCTGGCGTAAGCCGTGATCAGCGCCTCGTGCTTACCCACACCAGACGTAGCCAGCTGGCGCGCCAAACCGTTCGCCGCATTCGCAAAATTGGGGTTGTCGACTCTGACATTCTGCACCAGCCTCCCCTGATGGAATTGCGAGCGCCGCGCAATTAGGGTCGTGACCAGGGACGTGCCCACGCTGCTTCCCATGTTGCGCATGAAATTGACGATGCCGGCGACCGCGTTGTTTTTCTCCGGCGCAATTCCCACGTAAGCCACGAGCGTGATGGGCACGAACAGAAATCCCAAGCCAATCACTTGCGTGATGCGCAGCCAGGTGGCAGCGCTGAAGCTGATCTGCAAGTCAATGCGCTTGGTGGAGTAGAACATGGCGATGGAGAGTGCCAGCCAGCCGAAGGCAATCAGGTAACGGGCCTGGATCTTGGTCGTTAGCTGGCCCATGATGGGCATCTCAAACAGCAATACCAGCCCTCCCGCTGAAAGAGCAAGCCCCGCGAGTTGAGAGGTATATCCGACGAGCGTCTGAAGAAACTGCGGCATCAGGACCAGGCTGCTGAACAGCAGGATGCCCAGGGTGAACATCATCAAGCTCGAACTCGCGAAGTTAAAGCTCTTGAACATGCGGACATCGATGATGGGCGCCTTTTGATACCACTCCCAAATCACCAGAGAGATCAGGCATACGGTCGCGACGACGATTAAGGTCGTGATGAACCGCGACCCGAACCAGTCATCTTCCTGGCCTTTGTCGAGCAGCACCTGTAACGCCCCGATGCCCAGCGTCAGCAGAGCGATGCCGATGTAGTCCAGCTTGACCCCGGCAGCCTTGAGCTTGCTCAAATAGGGAGGATCTTCGACAAAGCGCCGCACCAGAAACCATGTGGCCACGCCGACCGGAAGGTTGATGAAAAAAATCCACCGCCAGGAATAGTTGAAGGTGATCCAACCGCCCAGAGTGGGCCCGATGGTGGGCGCCATAATGGCCGTAATGCCATACAAGGCAAACGCCAGGCCTCGCTGCTGTGGCGGAAATGTGTCAGCCAAAATGGCCTGGGCCATCGGCTGCAGGCCGCCGCCGCCCGCGCCTTGCAGCACACGGAAAAAAAGAAGATAGCCGAGACTCGGCGCGATGCCGCAGAGCAGGGAACTTACAGTAAAGACAGACAAGCAGGCCATGAAGAAGCGCTTTCTTCCCAGTGCACCCGCCAGCCAGCCGCTGATCGGCAGGATGATGGCGTTCGAGACCAAGTAAGATGTCAACACCCACGTACTTTGGTCATTGCTCGCGCCCAGATTTCCGGCCATATACGGCAGCGCCACGTTGGCGATGCTGGTGTCCAGAACCTCCATGAAGGCGGCCAGCGCCACGACAACCGCGATCAGCCACGGGTTGTACTTGGGCCGCCAAACTTCCTGGTCGAGGGTGAGAGCAGCGGAACTCATTTTGCAGAACTCATTTTGCGGAAATCATCGAGCGAAATTAAGCCGCAAAACTCATTGCAGGTACACGTCTGGCACCACGTTCATGCCTGGTCGAAGCCGTCGATCCTTGTTTTCACCGGGCTCAAGAACGATCTTCACCGGAATCCTCTGCACAATTTTCACGTAGTTGCCGGTGGCATTCTCTGGCGGAAGCAAGCTGAATAGCGGTCCGGTTGCTCCCGCAATGCTGTCCACGTGACCTTTCAAGGTCCGGCCGCTCGAATCCACGTGGATTTCGGCTCTCTGTCCAACTTGCATGTGCTTCAGCTGGGTCTCTTTAAAATTGGCGGTGACCCAGACTTCATCCAGAGGCACCACGGTCAGCAGTTGCTGTCCGTCTTGCACGTTCATCCCGACGACCACCGTCTTGTTCACTTCACCGCTTGCGGGAGCGACGATTTTTGTGTATCCCAGATTCAGTTGGGCCTGCTCAAGCAGCGCGCGCTTTTGCTCGACATCCGCAATCAAAGCTTGCACCCGCTCTCGGGTCGAGGATACCTGCTGCGGCCCGGTTTCCGCATATTGGTGGTTGGCGTCGGCCTGGGCCAATCGGCTCCCGGCCTGATGGACGAACTGCTCCGCCGCGGACTCGCTGGCGCGAGCCGCCGACACAGTCGCGCTGCTGGATTTGGCGGTGGCCAACGCTTGGTCGTAGATTTGTTGCGACACCTCGCGCTTGTCCACCAGCAACTTGTAGCGGTGGAGATCGTCTTGCGCTCTGACATCGTTCGCCTCGGCGGCTTCCAGTTGGGCATGGGCGGCGCTGAGTTGCTTCTCCGCCGCGGCAACCCCGGCGTTGGCGTCGTCGATGCCGGAGGCAGTGAATCTCAGTTGGCTTGAACTATTTACAGAAGTAATCGGAACGGTGATATTCAGGGATCGGGCGGTCGCTTCGGCATTGGCCAGATTGGCCTGGGCCTGCGCGACCGCAACCTCGTAATCTTTCGGGTCGATCTCGACCAGCACCGTGCCTTTCTCCACCCACTGGTTGTCGTCCACGTTGACCCGGATCACATAACCAGAAACCCGTGCACTGACGGGATAGAGATGAACATCGGCCTGGGCGTCGTCAGTCGATTCGTAGCTGCCCAGGTAGCGCCAAATGAACACGCCTGCGACCAGCAGCACCACGATCGCCACCAGAATCAAGATGTTTCGGTTTCGTTTGGAAGCGCGGTGCACCGGCGGAGTACGGTCCCTGTCCGTCAAGGACGAAGGATCGACCGAAGACTCCCTGCCGGTCTCAGGCGCTGATCGGGGTAAGTTTTCTTCCGCCATATTCACTTTCCTTTGAAGAATTCCTTGACGCCCTGCTCCTCGATGCCCAGAGCGCGAACCAGTGAAATTTTCGCGTAATTATAGTTGTAGAGGCTCGAGATGTATTGTTCGTGCGCACTCGCGACGGACTCTTCGGACTGCACCACTTCCACGGTATCGGTGACCCCGGCGCTGAAACGATCGCGCGACTGAGTCAGCGTTTCTTCCGCCAGGTCGATGCTGCTCCGCGCCACATTCACCTGATCCGCCGAAGACTGCAGGTTCAGCAGCGCGGAGCGCACGTCGGAGTCAATCTGCGCCCGCAAATTCTCCAGACGTTCCCGGCTCTGTTCGAGTCTCGCATCGGCCTGTAAGATGTCAGCGTGAACGCTGCCGCCCTGGAAGATCGGAATGGACAAGGTTCCGCGCACGTCGGCTACCGTCGTTGCCGCGGAAGGATGCGACCCCGCCAAGCCATAGTCCGCGTTAAAGGAGAGCGATGGGAGATAGCCCGCCAGCGCTGCTTTGCGGGCGAATTCCGCAGCGCGTACGTCAGTCATGGCCGCCTGGTAATCGGAGCGCGACCCGTATGCCCGGCCCAGCGCCTGATCCACGGTCATGGCCTCGATCGCCTCGTAAGGCGACCGGTCGCGGAAATCAAATTCCTGGCCGGGAGCAAGGCCGATCACGCGCGCCACCGTCAGCTTCTGGATGGCGAAGTTGTTCTTCGCCTGGATCAACTGTTGCTGCCGGGTCTGGAGTTCAACCTTGGTGCGCAGGCCGTCGATGTCCGGCGAAGTGCCGGCGTTGATCTGGTCCGCTGCCTGATCGTAGAGCGCCTGCGCCGTCTTCACCTGCGCTTCTGCGGTTTCGATGCGGGCTTCATCGGCGATGGCCTGTAAATAAACATAGCCCACGGCCAGCACCACCAGATCCCGGGCGTCCTTGAACGTATAAGCGGCGGATTTCAGACTCTGGCTGGCGGCGCGAGTGGCATTGATTGACTTCCAATCGAACAAGCTTTGGCTAACATTGGCGCGCGCATCGAAATAGGAAAAAGGGCCCACGGAATGCGGGAGTTTAACTCCACCAAAACTGGTGAGGCCGAGTTCGGTGAGGTTAATCTTGGAGGCATCCCCATAAGGCGCTGCGGTCACGTGAGGTAGGAGGGCGCTCAATTGCTCCCAGCGCTGTCCGCGGGCCGAGGTGACATCCGTGCGCGAAAGCAACAATCCGAGATTTTGTTTCAATCCCCGGTTGATCGCGTCCTCTAACGAGAGCGACAGAACGCCAGGAACGGGCTTGGCCGGCACGCTGGCCGCGAAAGGGCTCACTCCGCCCGTGCCGGGGATGGCTTGGCCTGGATTGCCCGAGCCAGGTGTTGTCTCGGTTTGCGCAAAGGATATGGCCGCTAGGCAAATCAAGACTCCAGGGAGCGGGAAAACGCGGCGGCGCTCGTGAATTCTCAAGGGAGACTCCTTAAGCCTCGAATTGTTGCGGCAGGAGGGGCCGCGAGGCAATATCCTAAGTCTGGCGGCCTGTTTCTAGCAATCGAAATTCAGAATCGATTCCTAGCCTCCCGCATCCCGCAGCTTGAGCCTTTCCTGTCGGGGTCGCATCGCTTTCCCGGCTGATTCATCTAAGCAACCATGGGCAACGAGTTGGCGGTTTCGGTACTGGATCTTGTGGGCATGCGTGCCCGTGAGTCCGCGGGCAGCGCCATTGCCCGATCGGTGAACCTGGCCGAGCAGGTGGAGCAGTGGGGATACAAGCGCTATTGGCTGGCGGAACATCACTCCATTCCCGGACTGGCTTGCTCAGCCACGCCCGTGCTGATAGGGCATGTGGCGGCAGCGACCAAGACGATTCGAGTGGGCAGTGGTGGAGTGATGCTACCAAACCACGCACCGCTGGTGGTGGCGGAACAGTTCGGGACGCTCGAAGCTTTGTATCCAGGTCGAATTGATTTAGGACTGGGACGGGCTCCGGGCGGCGACATTGAAACGATGCGGGCGCTGCGAAGAGATTTGCGGCAGCACGGCGAGGATTTTCCCGAACTCCTCGCCGAATTGCAGACCTACCTGGGTCCGGAGCGGCCCGGTCAAGCGGTGAAAGCGATTCCCGGACAGGGGAGTAATGTCCCGATCACGTTGCTGGGGTCGAGCGGCTTTAGCGCGCAACTGGCGGGAATGCAGGGGCTCCCGTTCGCCTTCGCGGCGCACTTTGCTCCCGAGCATTTATACGCCGCGGCTGAGCTATACCGCGAAGAATTCCGCCCAAGCGCAGTACTGCGGAAGCCGTATTTCATGGTAGCGGTGCAGGTGATTGCGGCGGAGACCGATGCGGCGGCCCGACGGTTGTTCACCACGCCACAGCAGCGGTTTCTGCGACTGCTTCGAAACCAGCCGGTCGAACTGTTGCCTCCAGTCGATTCCATGAAGCTGCTATGGCAGGACTATGAGCGTGCGGCCGTGGAGAGCAAACTGCGCGCGGCGATTGTGGGTTCGGATGCGACGGTGAAGGCAGGGCTGCAGAAGTTGGCCGAAGATACCGCCGCCGACGAGGTGATCGTTGTAACCGATACCTACGAGCACGCGGACAGGATCGAATCGTATCGCCGAGTCGCTGGCGTCGCCGCGATGATTGAGGTGAAGCCGGCCGCAGTCGCGAAAGCGTGAAGCCCAGGTGAACGCCGGGTTGTTCTGCAATGCCGCCTCACTGCCGGGTCCTCTACGTAAAACTTGGTTTCGGCGGCGCGCACACTGACTCAAACCAGCGACTGATGTATACCTCGGCGTGAGCTTCACCGCAGTAATGCCGGGCTCCGCTGGCGTTGGCGGTTTCAGCATTCCATCGATGCACGGTCAGCTCGGAATCTCCACATCGAATCACAAACCAGTGCACGGGATTCCTGGTCACAAGTCCACAGACTTCACATCTGAATTCCTGCAGTGTTGTCATGCGCTCAGTTCCGTATACCCGTGGTGGATCGTTCTCACTTCGCGATTGAGGGTTGTCGTAGATTTGGCGTCAGAATCGTCAATTCGCCGACTTGTTCCCGCTTGACGGTACCACTCAGGTGGGCGGCGTGATCCTTCATCCAAAGCTCGGGAATGATTTCGGCGACCAGTTGTCCGTGACAGAAAAGGCGCACCACCGAGCTTTCGGAAACCACAATACCCACCGCCTTTGTAACCGCACTCATGTTGGCGGCGGCGATGTGACGGCTGCCCAGTCCCAACGGCACCTCCACTTGTGCAGCCACAGCATCGAGGTAGCGGCACGCGGAAAGCACGATTCCTTCACGACTCACCACGAACCCGCCGTCCAGTTGCGCCAATTCCTTGATGGTTCCGCGGAGATTGAGATTGGTGACCCGTCGCGAGGCCTCAGGATGCCCCAACAACGGATCCAAAATCAAGGCTCGGGAGCGAGCCATGACAGCATCCTCGTCTCCCAGCGTGAACAGCGTGCCAACCCGCCTTCCCTCTCGACCCTCGCGAGCAATTTCGAC
>Ga0181525_10003019_pt1 | contig 13479 bp, 13 predicted proteins | sample PEATcosm2014_Bin_48_FD_121100 | JGI IMG/M metagenome (GOLD analysis project Ga0181525, IMG submission 121100) | Peatland microbial communities from MTU Mesocosm Facility, Houghton, MI, USA - PEATcosm2014_Bin06_10_metaG | ecosystem: Environmental > Terrestrial > Soil > Wetlands > Peat | place...
ACTTCGAGCGTTACGCTATGACCGTCGCCGCCTTCGTCCGCCTCGCCATGATCCGCATCATGCTCAGGCGCCTTGCTGCAAACGCCTCATCATGAATCCAAACTTCCCGGATGGGCTCTGAGAAAAATAGTTTTAAAATAATGCCGATGGAGGAAACGGTCTTGGCGTGGCTCATCGGCGAGTCGTCGTTTCTCGGCGTCCATTTTCAAAACTGGATGCCGCTTGTCGGGCTTTTCGTTGTGCTCGCAGTCATCCAGGCCCGCCGGAGCCGATAAGACGGTCAGTCAGTCCATCATGCCGCAAATCCTCATCCGCTGTCCGCAATTCGGCCGGTCGGTGCCGACGGGCCTGGTCACGGAAAAGATCAAGTTCGAGTCGCTGTCGGGAATTCAATTCGCGCTGTTGTGTCCGGCGTGCGGACGCATCCACCGCTGGAAGCGGCAAAACGCCTGGATCGAAGGCGAGGCCGCGTCCGTGGCGAAGTAGCCGGACGGCCGCCGAGAGCGGTTTTAGAACAGCCCGATCATCCAGTTCAGGAATGCGTCGAACGCTGCGGGAAAGGTCAAAAAATACATCATGCCGCCGAGCGGCACGAGGATCAAAAGCGCGTCCCGCGCATAGGCAATGTACTGTGCCATCAGCGGAAAATACGCAGTCCGGGCGTGGGCGTTCGAGGCTTAGGCACGCAAGCGGGCCGCAACCGCCACCTGCAGCCGTGGCCGCCCGCAACGGAAAACTTTTCTATGTAAGTTGCGCTGCGGTGAACCATTTCACCGCTCGCCCCGTATAATCCTGCACGTTTCGTTCATCGGCCGATCATCGGCGCTATAGTAAGCGTGGTTCGGGGCTGAGTCTGTTTTGCCATTCACCTACCACCAAGGAGGAAGGTCTGATGCGAAAGCTCAAATTGACGCTCGCGGCCACCCTATTCGTGCTCGGTTCGGCAGGCTTGGCCAGCGCTCAAACCCAAGGCGCCGGCAGCCTGAACGCGCTGCGCAACGCCACTCCCATCGTCAAGGAAGCCGCCTGTCGCGGCTGGGGCGCGCATTGCCCGCCGGGACGGCATTGGGTCTGCAACGGCTACGGCCGCTGCTGGTGCGCTCCCTGCTGGTAAGCGGCTGGCGCAGAGTTGCAACGAGGCCGCGCCATCCGCGGCCTCGTTTTTTTACGCCCGCTTTCGCGGGAATCAGGGGACTGCCGGCTAATCCAGTTCCACCACCGCGCCTTCGCGCATGGTGACGCGGCGGTCCATTTGCGCGGCGATGTCGAGATTGTGGGTGGCGACGATCGTGGCCAGCCCCGAAGCGCGCACCAGCTGATTGAGCGTCGCGAACACCCGCTGCGAGGTGCGCAAATCGAGATTGCCGGTCGGCTCGTCGGCGAGAAGGATGCGTGGCGCGTTGGCGACCGCGCGCGCGATCGCCACCCGCTGCTGCTCGCCGCCGGACAATTCGGCCGGCCGATGCATGAGCCGCTCCTTCAAGCCGAGATAGGTCAATAATTCGCCGGCGCGGGAACGCGCCTTGGCGCGCGACAGCCCACAGATCATCTGCGGCAGCATCACATTCTCCAGCGCCGTGAATTCCGGCAGCAGATGGTGGAACTGATAGACGAAGCCGATAACGGTGCGCCGCATGCGGGTGCGCGCCAAGTCGGTCAGGTGCGAGGTGGCGACGCCGTCGATATAGACCTCGCCGGCGTCGGCGTGTTCGAGGAGGCCGGCGATATGCAGAAGCGTCGATTTGCCGGCGCCCGACGGCGCCACCAGCGCCACCGACTGGCCCGGCCACACCGCAAGCTCGGCGCTTTTGAGGATCTCGAGGTTGGAATCGCCCTGCCGGAAGCGGCGGCTGATCTCGTGCAGAAACACGATCGGATGGTCTGCCTCGGCTGGCGACGGCACGGGCTCCAAGGCGGGCTCCGAAGCATCCATGAGCGTCGTTTTCTCATCCATCTCGCGGCATCACTCGTAGCGCAGCGCCTCGACCGGATCGAGCCGCGCAGCCCGCCAGGACGGATATAACGTCGCCAACAGCGACAAGCCGAGCGCCATAACCACGACGGCGGTGGTTTCGCCGGCATTCATGTCGGCCGGCAGCCGCGAGAGGAAATAGAGTTCCGGCGAGAACAATTCGGTGTTGGTCAGCCACGACAAGAAGTGCCGGATCGACTCGATGTTGAGGCAGATGACGGTGCCCAAGAGAAATCCTACCAGCGTGCCGACGACGCCGATCGACGCGCCGGTGATGAGAAAGATGCGCATGATTGCGCCCTGCGTCGCGCCCATGGTGCGCAGGATGGCGACGTCGGCGCCCTTGTCCTTCACAAGCATGATCAGGCCGGAGACGATGTTAAGCGCCGCCACCAGCACGATCAGAGTGAGGATCAGGAACATCACATTGCGCTCCACCTGCAGCGCATTGAAGAAGGTGGCGTTGCGCTGGCGCCAATCGATCATGTAGATCGGCCGCGCCGCGGCTTCGGTTATGAGCTTGCGATAGGTATCCACCCGATCGGGATCGTCGGTGTAGATCTCGATCGCGGTGACGTCGCCGGAACGGTTGAAATAGGCCTGCGCTTCGGTGAGCGGCATAAAGACGAAGGCGGCATCGTATTCCGACATGCCGATCTCGAAGATCGCGGCGATCTTGTAGGACTTGATGCGTGGCGTGGTGCCCATGGGCGTCACCGCGCCGCGCGGCGCGACCAGCGTGAGCGCGTCCCCGCTGCGCAGCGACAGCTGCTCGGCGAGACGGCTGCCGATAACAACCCCCTGCTCTTCGTCAAAGCCGTCGAGCGTGCCTTGTCGGATGTTTTTGGCGATCGAGGTGAGTTTCGCCAGATCGCCGCCGCGGATGCCGCGGACTAGGACGCCCGAGGCGTTGAACGGCGACGAAGCGAGCGCCTGGCCTTCGACGATCGGCGCCGCCAGCCGCACGCCCGGGACTTTGCCGACGCGCTCGGCGACGCCCTGCCAATCGTTGAGCGGCGATTCCAGCGGCTGGATCAGTAGATGGCCGTTGAGCCCCAATATCTTCGACAGCAATTCCTGGCGGAAACCGTTCATCACCGCCATGACGATGATCAGCGTCGCCACCCCGAGCATGATGCCGAGGAAGGAGAAGCCGGCGATGACGGAAATAAAGCCTTCCTTGCGCCGCGCCCGCAGATAGCGCAGCGACAGCATCCACTCAAAAGGCGCGAAGGGATGAGTGCCGCTCGGCTCTCGCATTAACATGGGTCCCCGCAAGAACCCCGAGTTTCACATGATTCTGGCTTATTCAAGCCTCGAAACCTGGGGTTATGCCGGCCGCGCACAGCTTTAGGCGGTTCCGGCCGCCGTCCCCAGGCTGCCGAGCCGGGTGAGCGCGTCCGCCGCCGTCATCAGTTCCCGCGAACCGTCGAAACGGTTCTTCACCTCGACCTTGCCTTCGGCCAACCCGCGCGGGCCGATCAGGATCTGCCAGGGGATGCCGATCAGGTCGGCGGTAGCGAATTTCGCCCCCGGCCGTTCGTCGAGATCGTCGTAGAGCACATCGATCCCCTTCCCCGTCAGCGCCGCATAGAGCCGCTCGCAGGCGGCGTCGGTATCGCTGGCACCCTGCTTGAGATTGAGGATGGCGACGGAGAACGGCGCCACCGGCAGCGGCCAGCGGATGCCGGCGTCGTCATGGAACACCTCGATTAAGGCGGCTACCAATCGCGTCGGCCCGATGCCGTAGGAACCCATATGCACCGGCCGTTCGATGCCGTCGGGCCCGGTGACCACGGCCCGCATCGGTTCGGAATACTTGGTGCCGAAATAGAACACCTGGCCGACCTCGATGCCGCGGGCGGAGATTTGCCTGTCCGCCGGTAGTTTGGCGAAGGCCCCCGGATCGTGGCGGTCCGAGGTGGCCGCGTAGAGCGACGTCCACTTGTCGACGATCGTCCGCAGGTCGGCGACGTTGTCGAAATCCACCTCCGCGTCCGGAACCGCAAAATCGAGATAATCGCGGTGGCAATACACCTCGCTCTCGCCGGTATCGGCGAGCACGATGAATTCGTGCGACAGGTCGCCGCCAATCGGGCCGCTCTCAGCGATCATCGGGATCGACTTCAAGCCCATGCGCGCGAAGGTGCGTAGATACGCGACGAACATGCGGTTGTAAGCGTGCCTGGCTCCGTCGAAGTCGAGGTCGAAGGAATAGGCGTCCTTCATCAGGAATTCGCGCCCGCGCATCAGCCCAAAGCGCGGCCGCACCTCGTCGCGGAACTTCCATTGCAGATGATAGAGATTGAGCGGCAACTGTTTGTATGAGCGCACGTAGCTGCGAAAAATCTCGGTGATCATTTCCTCGTTGGTCGGCCCGTAGAGCATCTCGCGCTCGTGCCGGTCGGTGATGCGCAGCATCTCCTTGCCGTAGGCGTCATAGCGGCCGCTTTCGCGCCACAGCTCGGCGGACTGAATGGTCGGCATTAACAGCTCGATGGCGCCGGAACGGTTCTGCTCCTCGCGAACAATGCGGCAGACCTTGTCGAGCACCCGCAAGCCAAGCGGCAGGAATGCATAAATACCGGCCGCCTCCTGGCGGATCATGCCGGCGCGCAACATCAGCCGGTGAGACACGATCTCGGCCTCTTTCGGGGTCTCGCGCAGGATGGGCAAGAAGTAGCGGGAAAGGCGCATGAATCGGGTCGCCTAGGGCTTGTTTTTCGGCCCGGCAGGTATCCGGGAACAACCGCCCAAACACAAGGGGTACGGAAAGCTTGACCCCAAGCGGAACGCTCTGCCGCGATCGACGTTCGGATTAAATTTTTTTGTCACGAACCGACGGTAAGATGATGACATTGGACCAAAGATCGAGTACGTAGCTGTGCGCATCCGGGCATTTCGTACTTGGTGTCCGGGAGGCGGTCCAAGTCTTGGGAGGATGGTCCAACGGCGCGGGTTCAACGCTGCCGCCACGCTGACAAGCTAAGATAGGCGAAGCGGGGTTGAGGATCAGATTTAGGATCTCCTAGCAGGGCTTTGGCCCTGCTATTTTTTTTGGGGGGGCTTTTGCCCACTCCCTCAGTGCATCCCAAACAGGCTCGCCAAGCCCTGCAGCGTCACCCAGTGGTTGACATAGACCACGTAGCAGCCTGCGAAGATCACCGTCGATACAACCGTCGTCCACAGCAGCCGCCGGCCTAACCGCGGCAGCACCGGGGCGCCCGGGTCGGTGCCCGGCGGCATCTCGCCGTCATGCTCATGCTGGCTTTTGATGCCGAAAGGCAGGACGGCAAACAGCACCACCCACCAGATCAGGAAGTAGACCGCGAGCGCGGTGGTGACCGGCATGTTGTGCCTTTAGCGGAGCCTGATCTTTTCCGGATCATGCTCTAGCGCTGTTCCAACTCGACCAGCGTGCCGGAAAAATCCTTCGGATGGAGGAAGAGGACGGGCTTGCCGTGTGCGCCGATCTTGGGCTCGCCGTCGCCCAGGACCCGCGCGCCGCTTGCTTTAAGCGTATCGCGAGCGGCGCGGATATCGTCCACTTCGTAGCAGACGTGGTGCATGCCGCCGTGCGGATTGCGCTTAAGGAATTTGGCGATCGGCGAGCTTTCGCCGAGCGGCTCAAGCAGCTCGATCTTGGTATTCGGCAACGTAATGAAGACCGTGGTCACGCCGTGATCCGGCTGCGCGACGGCAGCAGACACATTCGCACCGAGCACATCGCGGTAAACCGCTGTGGCTTTACCGATGTCGCGCACCGCGATCGCGACGTGATTGAGTTTGCCGATCATCGTCTGCCTCCTGCCGCACGGCCAAAGGGCAATCTAGCCGGTTGCCGAACGTTGTCTAACATTTGGATCAGCGGCCGAACTTCGCCTTCAATTGGTCGCGGATCGGCGCCAGCACGCTTTTCTTTTCGGTTTCGGTGCCGGCGAGAATATCGGCGACGATGTCTTTCGGCGAGCGTCCGCCCCAGCCGGCGTCGCGGAAATAGATGTTCGCGGCCTTGCCGACCACGTACGTGCTCCACGCCGCGGCGAGCCCCTGCGGCAAGGCGGTAATGATGGTCGACGTGCCGAGCGTGACGGTGCGCAGGAGATCGGCGGCAAGATGCAGGCCGTATTCGGCCGCCGCCATCAGCCCCCAGGCGCGCAGGATTTCGAGCACCATGCCCTGCGCGTTCTTGAGCGAAAAGTCGGTGCCGTAGATGGCGCCGATCCGCTGCACCATCAGTGCGTCGCTGGCGATCCCGGCCAGCACGTCGAACACCGGCACCGGATTGGCGCCGACCACGATCGCCTTGCCGGACATGAAATAATAGATCAGCCGCGTGACTTCCTTGCCGCGGACCTGCTGCTTGAGCGCCTTGATCTGCTCGCTCACATCGGTCGCAAACAGGCTGGCGTTGAGCGCGATGATCGCCTTGCCCTCGCGGTCGAGCACTTCAAGCATGCGCGCTTCGAGCGCCTCGATCCGCGGTTTCGGCTGGTAGCGCACGACTTCGACGGCGCCGTCAGCTTTATGGATTTCGCGCTCGATTTCGCGCGGCGCGGCGGCGGCGAAGACGATATCCGGCGCGCCGAGCCAATGGCCGACCTTGCGCAGGATCGGTTCAGAAATCTCCTTGATCTGCTCCGGCCCGTACAGATCGGCCTTGTTGATCACCAGAATGATCGGCTTGTGCAGATCCCACAATTGCTTGAGCGCATCGAGCTCGACCCGGTTCAAGTCGCCGTCGGCGACGAACAACACGAGGTCTGTGTAACGCACCGTCTCCTCGGCGAGCTTGCCGCGCAATTCACCGGCCGCCTCGTTGATGCCGGGCGTGTCGACCAGAACGAGCTTGGTGTTCTTGAACCCAGCTTTGGCGACTTTGGCGGTCGAACCGTGCTCGGCAGAAACGGCGAAGATGTTTTCGCCGGCAAGCGCATTCAATAGCGCACTCTTGCCGCAGCCGACTTCGCCGAACGCCGCGATCTCGACCCGGCCGTTTTCGAGCTTGGCGGTGAATTCCGCGATGTCGCTCATCTCCTTCTCGATGCTGGCCCGCTCCGCCGGACGCAGCCGCGAGTCGGCGGAAAGACGCCGCAGAGCTTCGATGGTATCGGGCAATATCGCCTGGTCCTGCATGCCGCTCGCCGTGGCTCGCTTTTCAAGAGGCTCGTTCGAAACGTAACGTCCGCCCGTCACGCGGCGGCACGATGCGCGAGATTAAGCTTGTCAAAGCGGCGATGTCGGTCGACGGCGCCCGCATTTCGACCCGCACCGCGCCGCGCGCGTCTTCGATTTCGCGCTCGACCGGCATTGGCGCGCCGGCGACGGCGAGCACGTTGGCGACGGCAAAGCCACGCGGCATTTTTGCGCGGATCGAAGCAATGATGGCGTCGCGGTCGGCGGCAGTGAACCGGTCGGTTTTGTTGAGCACCAAATAAACCGGCTTGCGCGCGGCGATAAAGCGCTTAAGCGCCGCAACTTCCGGCGCGCGCAAATCCTGGTCGACGACGAACAGCACCGCGTCGCTCGCTTTGGCGTTCGCCACCAGCCCCATGACATGCCGCTCGTCGCCGTCGCTCGCGCCGGCGTCGATGAGGCGCACGACATCGCTTGCCTCGAGCGACGGCGCCGCCGAGCGGGCCAGGGCCGAGATCAGCACGGTCTTGCCGGTATAGGCCGGACCGGTGACAGTCAGCGTCGAGCGCGCGAGCGGCCTTGCAGGCGGCGGCGGCGCTGCGGGTGCTAAGGGAGCCGCAGCCGGCTGTACGATCAGCCGGTCGGGGCGCTCGCGCGCGGCGTGCTTGAGCTCCGCATCCCAGCGCCCGGAGAGCTCCTTGGCGCGCTGGCCGACGATGTCGGCCGGCAGCGGCTGCGCTTGCGCTTCGCTCCGCGGCGGCGCGAGCTGCGGCGCCACCGCATTTCGGCGCAGCCGCAGCCATGCCACGAGACCAACGACCGCGAAGAAGAACAGCAACACCGCGGCATAGCCTGCGGCGATGTAAGGGTTCTTGAGCGAGTCAAAGGTGACCGCGATGTTCGATATCAGCCACACGCCGACGAACAACGCCGCGGCCGCGAGCGCGCAGATCGCCAGCCGGAGGGCCAGTTCGGGCTTTGCGGCAAACAATAAGAGCGGGGCGAACCAGCGAAACATCGCGTATGGCCGATCGGTGATTTCGCTAAAGATATGAAGCGTTTGGGCGGCGGACAATGCGGCGGGCGAATTCCCGTTAAACGCCAAGCACGTGGACGAGGCAGATCGGCTTTTTGTTCCAGCGGTCCGCGATCGCGCCGCGCACGGCGCGGCGGATCGCTTCGGCCACCTCGTCAGGGTCGCGGCGGCGCGGTTTTGGCAGCGTCTCGAAGGCTTCCTCGACCGCCTCGCGCACGATGTCGGCCATGGCGGCGCCGCCGGCATCGGTTTCGGGAATGCCGATCAGCTCAATTTCCGGATCGGCCACAAGCGCACCCTTGTCGCTTAGCGCCAGCGCCACCGAGACAATGCCGGCGAAACTCAAGCGGCGGCGCGCGGCGACAGTCGGCGCTTGCGCATCGATCAAGAGCGCACCGTCCTTAAGCATGCGGCCGGAGGATATCTCGTCGACGATTTGTGCCGGCCCTGGCGCGAGCCGCACCAGATCGCCATTGCGACAGACAACGACCTGCGGGACGCCGGCCTGGCGCGCGAGCTTGGCGTGCTCGGCAAGATGCAGCGCTTCGCCATGCGCCGGGATCAGGATCTTCGGTTTCACCCAGCCGATCATGTCGAGGAGCTCGGCGCGTCGCGGGTGGCCGGACACATGCACCAGATGATCGCGGTCGGTGATCACCTCGACGCCTTGCGTCACCAAGCCGTTGATGACGCGCGCGACCGCGTTTTCGTTGCCGGGAATGGTGCGGGCGGAAAAGATCACCCGGTCGCCGTGGTTGAGCGTGACTTCGGGATGCTCGTCGCGGGCGATCCGCGACAGCGCCGCGCGCGGCTCGCCTTGGCTGCCGGTGCATAGCGCCAAGACCTTATCCGGCGGCAAATAGCCATAGCTGTCCATGCCGCGAAAATCCTGCACGCCATCGAGATAGCCGGTCTCGCGCGCCACCTGCGCCACCCGCTCCATGGCGCGGCCGACGAGGACGACCTCACGCTCGGCTGAGCGCGCAGCGTCGGCGACCGCGCGGATGCGGCCGACATGCGAGGCAAACGTCGTCACCGCAACGCGCGCCGGCGCGGTACGGATGAGCTCGGCGAGCGTTTTTGCGACCTCTGCCTCCGAGGGCGAGCGGCCGTCGCGCACGGCATTGGTTGAGTCGCCGACCAGCGCCAAAACGCCCTGCGCGCCGAGCGCGGAGAGTCTTGCCGCATCGGTTGGGGCGCCGACGAGAGGGGTCAAATCGATTTTCCAATCGCCGGTATGGACCACGGTGCCGAGCGGCGTTGTGATCGCCAGCGCGTTCGACTCCGGGATAGAGTGGGCGACATTGACGAACTCGACGGTGAACGGCGAGAGCGTCACCTGCCCGCCGAGCGGCACGACGTTGACCGGGATCTGCGGGGCGCCCGGCTCGGACAGTCGGCGCGCTTCAAATAAGGCCGCGGCGAACGGCGTGGCGTAGAGCGGCACTTTCAGGCGCGGCCACAGATCGAGAAGCGCACCCATATGGTCTTCGTGGGCATGGGTAAGCACGAGACCGACAAGGTTGCGCCGTTGTTCGATCAAATAGCTGATGTCCGGCAGGATCAGGTCGACGCCGGGCAAATGCTCTTCGGCGGCAAACGACACGCCGCAATCGACGATCAGCCATTGCCGCCGTCGCTCGTCGCCGTAGCCGTAGATTGCGAGATTCATCCCGATCTCGCCGATGCCGCCGAGCGCCGCGAACACAAGCTCAGGCGCGGCCATCAGTCGGCATGTCCTGTAACCGGCGCCGCCTGCGGCAGTGCAAAGACTTCACCGGCCGCGATCGCCTGCAGCGATCCGTCGGCGAGGCGCAGCTGCAGGCGGCCGTGCGGGTCGAGCCCTTCGCCACGCCCGACGATCTCGCTGCCAGGAAGCCGCACCAGCATATCGCCGCCGATGCCAGCAGCGCGGGCCACCCAGTCGGCGCGGATGTCGGCAAAGCCCGACCCGCGCCGCCATTGCGCCAGCCGTCGCAGCATGGTCGCCGACAAACTCCCGAGTAGATCTGCGGCCGCGACATTTGCGCCGGCGGCATTCAGATCGGTCGCCGGATAAGGGGTTCTGCTCGGATGATGTCGGCAGTTCACCCCGATGCCGATGGCGACAACGAGCGAATCCCCCACCCGCTCGCCTTCGATCAGGATGCCGGCAAGTTTTGCGCCGCCGCAGAGAATGTCGTTCGGCCATTTGAGCGCAAGCGACGCGGCGAGCGCCGGCGCAAGCTCGGCGACGGCGTCATAGACGGCGAGCGCGGCGACGAAGGATAATTCCGGCGCCCGCTCCGCCGGCGCTGGATCGGTAAGGAGAAGCGTGGCGTAAAGATTGCCAGCCGGCGATATCCAGACATTGCCGCGCCGGCCGCGCCCCGCGGTCTGCCGCTCGGCGACGATCCACAGCGGCCCGCGCTCGCCTTGGCGCGCTAGGCTCAACGCTTCCGCATTGGTCGAAGGCAAGCTCGCATGCGCCGCGAGGCGATAACCCGCCGCCAGCGCCGCGGAACAAAGCTGCATCAGAACAGCGACAGGGCGGCCGCGCTCGCCACGCCGACCAGCGGTCCCGGGTAGACGAAGAAGAGAATGTTGAACAGCGCGCAAACCCCGAGCACCACTTTCAGCTCAACCGGCATGCTGTAAAACCCTTCGGCCGGCTCATCGAAATACATGGTCTTGACGATGCTCAGATAATAATAGGTACCGACCACACTCGCCAGCACGCCGATCACGGCAAGAACGTAAAGCCCGGCCTTGATGGCGGCGAGGAACACATAAAATTTGGCGAAGAAGCCGGCGAGCGGCGGGATGCCCGCCATCGAAAACAACAGCATCGCCATCAGGAACGCCATCCCCGGATGGGTGCGGGCGAGCCCCGCCAACTGATCGATCGATTCCACCATGCCGCCGTCGCGCCGCATCGACAGGATCACCGCGAAGACGCCAAGCGTCATGGTGACGTAGATCGTCATATAGATCAGGACGCCCTGAACGCCTTCGCTAGTACCGGCGGCAAGCCCGATCAGCGCAAAACCCACATGGCCGATCGACGAATAGGCCATCAGGCGCTTGATGTTGCGCTGGCCGATAGCCGCGAACGAGCCGAGCAGCATCGACGCGATGGAAACGAAGGCGACGATTTCCTGCCATTGGGTGGTGATGCCGGGGAACGCCATGACCGAGGCGCGCACGAACATGGCGATGCCGGCGACTTTCGGCGCGGCGGCAAAGAACGCCGTCACCGGCGTCGGCGCGCCCTCATAGACGTCCGGCGTCCACATGTGGAACGGCACGGCGGAGACCTTGAAGCAGAAGCCGGCGAACAGAAACACCAGCCCGAAGATCAGCCCGGTGCCGCCTTCGGCGGCCGAATGGGCGATGCCGATAAAACTCACCGTGCCGGTGAAGCCATAAACCAGCGACGCGCCGTAGAGCAGCATTCCCGACGACAGCGCGCCGAGCACGAAATATTTCAAGCCGGCTTCGGTCGAGCGCAGCGAGTTGCGGTGGCTCGCGGCGACCACATAGAGCGGCAGGCTCATCAGTTCGAGGCCGAGATAAAGCGCGATAAGGTCCGCTGCCGAGATCAGCATCATCATGCCAAGCGTCGAAAGCAGGATCAGCACCGAATATTCGAACCGCTCCTGCTTTTCGCGGCGGTCGTAGTCGATCGACATCAAGATGGCGGCGGCGGAGCCGGCCAGCGCCAGGATTTTGAGAAAGCGCGCGAAGTCATCGACGATGAAGCTGCCGCCAAGCGTTACGAGCTTGCCGGGCGGCAACAAAATCACCGCAACGCCGGCGATCACCAACAGCGCAATTGACAGCGCATCGATCAAAACCACCGGCCGCTCGCCCCGATAGACGCCGAGCATCAACAGCGCCATGGCGCCGAGACCGAGAATGATCTCGGGCAACAGCGGGGTGAGGAACAGCAAGGACAATGGCGCCATTTTGCTACCTCGCGACCGCCGCTTGCTGGACGCTACTGACCGCGTGCTGGAAGTTATCGATCAGCTGCGTCACCGACACCGCCGACATATCGAGCACCGGCTTCGGGTAGACGCCGAACAAAAGCGTAAGCGCGACTAGCGGCGCCAGGATCGCCATTTCGCGCCAGCCGATGTCGCGGATGTTGAACAGGCTCGGCTTTTGGAGTTTGCCGAAGATCGCGCGGCGATAGAGCCAGAGCGCGTAAGCCGCCGACAGGATCGTGCCGATCGTCGCCAGCGTCGCCACCCAATTGTTGACGCGGAAGGTGCCGAGCAGGGTGAGGAACTCGCCGACGAAGCCGGACGTGCCCGGCAGGCCGACATTGGCGAGCGTGAACACCATAAACGCGAAGGCATAGAGCGGCATGCGATAGACGAGCCCGCCATAGGCGGCGATTTCGCGGGTATGCATGCGGTCGTAGATCACACCGACGCACAGAAACAGCGCGGCGGAGACAATGCCGTGCGAGATCATCTGGAAGATACCGCCGGCGACGCCCTGCGTCGTCATGGCGAAAAGCCCCATGGTGACAAAGCCCATGTGCGCCACCGACGAATAGGCGATGAGCTTTTTCACGTCCTCCTGCACCAGCGCGACCAGCGAGGTGTAGATGATGGCGACGACCGAGAGCGCGTAAATCAGAGGTGCGAGATCGAGCGAGGCTTGCGGAAACATCGGCAGCGAGAAACGCAGGAAGCCATAGCCGCCCATCTTCAATAGGATCGCGGCGAGAATGACCGAGCCTGCGGTCGGCGCCTCGACATGCGCATCCGGCAGCCAGGTGTGCACCGGCCACATCGGCATCTTGACCGCGAACGAGGCCAAGAAGGCGAACCACGCCCAGGTCTGCAGGTTTCGCGGGAAGGCGTGGTGCAGCAGGGTGGGAATATCGGTGGTGCCGGCCTGCCAGTACATCGCCATGATGGCGAGCAGCATCAGCACCGAGCCCAGCAGCGTATAGAGAAAGAACTTGAAGCTTGCATAGACCCGGCGCGGGCCGCCCCACACACCGATGATCAAGAACATCGGGATCAGGCCGCCCTCGAAGAATACGTAGAACAGCACCAGATCGAGGGCGCAGAACGTGCCGACCATCAGCGTCTCAAGGACCAGGAACGCGATCATGTAAGAGCGCACCCGGGTCTGGATCGAGGTCCAGCTTGCCAGGATCGAAATCGGCATCAGCGCGGTGGTGAGAATGACAAAGGGCAGCGAAATGCCGTCGACCCCCATCGAATAGTTGATGGCGCCGCTAAGCCAGGGGCGCTTTTCCAGGAACTGGAAGTCGGCGGAGCTGGCATCGAAGCGCCAGACCAGGATCAGTGAAATCGCAAAGGTGATCAGCGTG
>Ga0181525_10003020_pt1 | contig 13478 bp, 13 predicted proteins | sample PEATcosm2014_Bin_48_FD_121100 | JGI IMG/M metagenome (GOLD analysis project Ga0181525, IMG submission 121100) | Peatland microbial communities from MTU Mesocosm Facility, Houghton, MI, USA - PEATcosm2014_Bin06_10_metaG | ecosystem: Environmental > Terrestrial > Soil > Wetlands > Peat | place...
AAAATCACCATCTTCACCTCGCCCGAGATCTACGACCTCGGCGCGTGGACGGAGCAATTGATCGCCGAATCCACCGGCAAGCTCGGCAAGGGCATCACGCCCGTCGACCGCGAGACCATTGCCGCGCCCGAGGTCTACGGCAACGACCGCATCTTCGCCTACATCCGTTACGTCGGTACGGCCGATTCTTCTCAGGATGCTAAAGTGGCAGCGCTTGAGGCCGCCGGTCATCCGGTCGTCCACATCGAGATCGCTGACCTCTACGAGATCTTCGGCCAGTTCTTCACCTGGGAGGTCGCGACCGCAGTGGCCGGCTCGGTGATGGGCATCAACCCCTTCAACCAGCCCGATGTAGAGTCTGCCAAAATCGAGACCCGCGCCCTCACCGCCGCCTATGAGCAGACCGGCCAGCTCCCAACACGGACTCCAATTCTCGTGGAAGAGGCAAACGGCCAGGAGTTCAAGCTCTACGCTACCGAAGCATACGCGTCAACCCTCAAAAAGACCGCGCCCAGCGAAACGCTCGCCGGGCTGCTCAAGGCCCATCTCGACCAGATTCACCCCGGCGACTACTTTGCCGCGCTGGCCTACTTGCCCATGTTCCCCGAGTACGAGGCGGCGATCCAGGGCCTCCGCAATAAGGTGCGCGACGCCAAACATGTTGCCACCTGCCTCGGTTTCGGCCCGCGCTTCCTCCACTCCACCGGCCAGGATTACAAAGGCGGCCCCAACACCGGCGTCTTTTTGCAGATCACCGCCGATCACTCCGTCGATGTGGAGATCCCTGGTCAGAAACTGACCTTTGGCATTGTGATCGACGCCCAGGCCGCCGGAGATCTTGCCGTGCTCGAATCGCGCGGACGGCGTGCGTTACGGGTTCACATGAGTGGCGAACTGGCCGCAGGGCTTGAGACGCTGGCCCTGGCCGTGACAGCAGCGCTCCGATAAGGCGGCGCTGAACCAAGCGCCGTCTGGAAACGGCACGACTTCAGTCGTGCCGTTTGTGTCCCACAATTGATGTCGGCTTTTCAAGCTGCGGAAAAAGGCAATCCGGAGGGAGGCGGGGGTTTCAACCCCCGCAACAAGCCAACAAAATCATTGCCGGCTTTAGCCGCGGAGGAACGTCCTCCGCCACTTTCGCATCAAATCAGGCTTGATTGCGCGGTCCGGTTAACTCTGAAGGATGTTCCTGGGCTTCTCCCCGGCCGCGCCAGCCGGCCGCTCAGAAGTGACGCACAACCAGCCAAACGCCAGCCACCACGATGAGCACCAGCCCGAGTGCGCCGATCCAGCGCAGCCCAAACTCCCCTGCGTAGCGGTCTTGCGGACGATTCTTCCCCGCATTTGTCACAAAGTCCAGCCAGTCGCGGTCGTCGTCGAGCATTTGTCCGGAGGCCATATAAGCCTTGAGAAACCGCTCCGTCCAGTCGTGCTGATTCAGGCCCACAGCCCCGGCGTAGCCGCGCACGATTCCCTTGTTGAGGATGCCGCCGGGAAGCACGCGAAACCTGTCCTGCTCCAGCGCCACCAGGTGGCGGCCGCTGATCTTGGTGACGGCCGTGATCTCTTCGAGCGCAATGCCGCGGGCGAGCCGCTCCATGCGCAGGTCTTCTCCAAAGCTACTCATCGCAAACCAGAAAACTGCTCAACCTTCGAGGGATTTCCACCCTCACCATAAACCCGCTAGGTGCTTAGGTCAAAGGGTTTATTGTTATTTTCCGTTCAATTCGGGAAGGTGCGAAGTTGTAGACCAAAACGACCCAGCTCCGCTATCCCCTGGCTAATTTCCCGTTACGTTTGCTCCGAACTTCGAGAGCGGCTTTTTTGCCAGCATCAGTGGGTCGTTTTACAATCTCCGATTTGCCGGTGATACAATAACAACTCTACAACCGAGGGAAGTCGTGAACTACTCCCCCCGCACGTCCTACTCTGTAAATTTCAGGTTGGCAGGTCGCGTCCGCAATGCAGGGGCTTGAGGCGCTAGAGTCGTAACGGGAACATCCTTTCCAACGGCTTCAAGGCTCACGTCGTTCATCCAGACCTCGCCTGTACCAGAAAGAAGAATTCCGAAGGAAACACCTGTGGCATCTTCCGGAACGTCGAGAACCACCTCAATTTGTTTCCACGGCTGCGTTCCTTGAATGGCGCGATTCTGCATGTTGTCGAATGCAACCACGGTCTTATCCTTGTCAACTCTCATCCACAAACCGGCAGATCCTTCAATTTCCTGGGACTTGACCCACGCACGCAAACGTACCCGCTTGCCAAGGTAATCGGAAGCGCTGATCTGCTGCATAAGAGTGCCGAATCCACCCGTCACCGGCACGATTGATTTGAGATATGCGCTCGGCTGCCCGTTCTGAATCTCGGATTTGTCTACGCTCGTTTGGTAGCTTGTCGGCATGCTGCCCGCCAGGAACCAACCGGTTGGAGCGTTGCTGGCTTGAGTTGGTGACTGCGCGTTGACAGGTTTCAAGCCAAGGTTTGCACACAACAGGCAGGTCCCGAGTAACATGCAGGAGCCGAGTGCCAGTGATGTGAAGGCGCGGAGGCGGGAGTGCTCCGATCCGTTATCGAGCAAGTTCATGATTCGCTTCTCCAAGACTTCTCCCTCGAAGATTCCAAGGGCACAACCAGGTTGGGGGACAACGGCAGCAGAGAGCATCTTCTCAGTGAGGCGAAGAAGGCTGCGTGCGTACACTTTGCGGCCCGACATCGCATCGGCTGCCAAGTCGTCGCAGGCCAGTTCTCGCGTCTCTTGTATTCTGCGTCGTATCCAGTGGAATGCAGGATGGTAGTAAATCAACACGCTGAACAACTCAAGGAAGATATTGCACACGAAATCTCTCCGGCAGACATGAGCCAACTCATGCAAAAACACCGCAGCCATATCGCTCGCCCGCTCGTCGTGCAATTTCGTAGGTAGAAGCACGATGGGACTCCGCCAAGTGACAGTCGCCGGACCACCGAGCGCGCTTGAAGACATCAACTTGATCCGAGCGATCCCAAACAGGGTCAGGCACGAGTCCCACGTTTCCTTCATTTCGCTTGTCAGGCGCATTTCCTCCGCTGAATGCAATAGGATCTGCGTCTTTCTGAGACCCCACGCTAATCGCGACAAAGCGAACAGCACCGAAGCCAGATAGAGGATCAAGGCCCCGCCAGAAATCAAACTGGGAAGGTCGGTGACACTCGGCTGCTTGCGAGCAGAGGTGGTGAGTTGTCCGCCAAAGAAGGCGAGCTTCGGACTCTTTTTCAGGACTAGTGTCTGTGGGGCGGCAGACAGTTGGCTATGAATCAGCCCTGAGCCAGACATGGGCCGTGACATATGCAGAAATGACCAAGCAGGCACTGTCAGCGCAAAGAGCAGAGAGCATAGCCAAACCCGGTAGAGCACTTTTCCCGGCATTCTCCCGAGGAGTCTGACCATGATTTCAGTGGCCAAAACCAGCAGCGGAAGTTGCCATAGTGCATTGATCGCATATGCCACGACGAGCCTACTTGTGATCTCCATCCAACTCTCCTTCCGCACTTGCTACCATCTTTGCCAGTTTGGATAATTTGGCTGAATCGATCTGTTTGGTTCGCAGCATGTTCATGACGAGCCCTTCCACAGAACCATCGAACATGCGACTCAATAGATCGTGAACGGCACTTCCCAGGGCGACGTCCCGACTATGTATTGGCCGGTATTCATATGCCCTACCGACGAGCGACCGTGCGACATGCCCCTTGCGCTGCAGGACGTTGAGCATTGTTTGAACTGTCGTATATGCGAGTTCACCATCGAGACGATGCTGCACCTCTTGAACGGGCAGCGGCCCGGAAGCCCATAAGACCTGCATGATCCTTAGTTCCAGAGGTGTCAATTGTTTGTTTGGTTTGCGCTCCTGCGCCATCGCCATCTCCTAATACCTTAGGACCATACGCCGAAACCGTGCTCGTTGTCAACTAAAACGTTAGGACTTGAATGAAAGGTGACTGCTTTCCTTTTTTAGCGGTTCTGAGAGGTTGGTCCTGGTTTGTCGCCAATCCGGACAGTACTTACGACACTGTCCCCTCGCCGGAATCGGCGAATCGTAGACTGCGGGCACAGGGACTCTTGAAATCGACCCGCCAAACCGCGAAGGACCAAAACACCTCCTCTCCCCTCAACTGTTACCCTGAATAGAAGGATTTCTTCGCGCCATTCGGAGCCATCGCCGGGAATGAACAAGCTCATCTTTGCCAATCTGCTGCACCGCCCACTGCGTTCCGTCATCAGCGTCCTTGCCGTGGCCATCGAAGTGATCATGATGCTAACCATCATCGCCATCATGATGGGGCAGTTGACCGGGCAGAAGAGGATGAACAACGGCATCGGCGCCGATTTGATTGTGCGCGCCAGCAACGCCATGATCTTCAACGGGATCAACGGCGCGGTCATTCCGGTAAAGCTGGAAGGGATTCTACAGGCGCTGCCGCATGTCGCCGTGGCCACTCCGGTGAATCAGAAGCTTTCCATGATCGATGGTTTGGAGGTTCTGTGGGGAATTGAATACCCCACCTACAGCCAGCTGAGTCCGTTCGTTTTTGTGTCGGGAGGTCCGCCGCAGAAGCCGGACGATGTGATCGTAGACGATGTTTACGCCAGTACCGGCAAAGGACATCGTGTCGGCGAGACGATTCTCGTCGAAAAGCACCCCTTTCAAATCTCAGGCATCTTCGAGCACGGCAAGGGCGGGCGCAAGCTGATCTCGATCGCCGCCATGGGCGACATTACGGGAACGCCGGAGAAAGCCTCGGCCTTTTATCTGAAGGCCGACCAGCCGGAGAATATCGCTCTGATCACACAGGAGATTCACGCCGTGCACGGCCTGGAGGACTACCAGGTGATGACGATGGAAGAGTGGTACTCGTTGATGACGCCCGATCACATTCCCGGCCTGAACGTCGCATTGCGCGTGGTCATCGGCATCGCCGTCATTATCGGCTTCATGGTGATCTTCCAGTCGATGTACACTTCGGTGCTGGAACGGACCCGCGAGATCGGCATTCTGAAATCGATGGGCGCCTCCAACCTGACCATCGTCAACGTGGTGCTGCGTGAAACTGCGCTGCTCTCACTGGGCGGCGTCGTGGTGGGTGTTGCGGTCTCCCTTGCCATCAAATCCGCACTGGCGCACTGGCTTCCCACGCTCTATCTGGATATGAATTTGTCCTGGATCGTGAAGGGCGCGTTGATTGCGTTTGTGGGCTCTGTCTTGGGCGCGTTCTACCCGGCCTGGATGGCCGCCCGCAAGGACCCCATCGACGCCCTGGCCTACGAATAAAATCTCTCTGCCTTAAAGTGCTGGACGTCCCCAGTAAACCGTGGACTGGTATTCGATGGTCACTCGTCCGTCGTGGGCAAAGCGGCTGAAGAGTTCGCCGAGTGCTGCAATCATCGGATCGTGGTTCGGGTGGCCGGGCAGGGGAGCATAGGAGGCGGAAAGCATCCCGCCGGTCAGCTCCACGAGATCGAGATGCCTCTGGTGGCCGAAGCTGGCGGTGCGAAAGCCGCTCTCGCCAAAGAAAGGTGTCACCAGCGCGGCCAGATCGCGGCGCTCGCTGCCCCAGTGCTCCTTGTAATCGGTGCCGAATTGCTCAAGCAGTTCCTCATAAGCGGCAAGAAAGGCCGAGCCGTCGGTCAGCCGCTTGTTCCACATCAGCACAACCAGACCCTGCGGCTTGAGAATGCGCAGAAACTCGGGCCGGCAGGCATTCGCATCGAACCAATGGAATGCCTGGCCCGAGACCGCGAAATCGGCAAAGGCGTCGGGCAGCGTGGTGGCCTCGGCTGTCCCGGCCCCGACCAGAAAGCCGGGATAGCTTTCGCGGAGCGCCTCGGCCTCGGCGCGCATCTCGGCATTCGGCTCGACCGCCCAGACGCGATTGCCATGGCGCAAAAACAGCTCCGACGAGAGCCCCGTGCCGGCGCCGATGTCGGCCACCGTGGCCTCTTCGGACCATCCCGCTTCAGCGCGCAGCAGGTCGATGATTTTGTCGGGGTATCCGGGCCGATAGCGAGCATAAACTCCCGCGCGGCCGCTGAAACGGCTGGTGGAATCGAGTGTGGTATTCATCGGTATCCACTATAACTTTTGCCCATCAATAGAGTGTCAACGGGTGAGCGGTCAAACGCGATTGCCGATCCTGATTGCCCAGATGCCAGTCTCGCCCCCCGCAGCCCTTCAAGGGCGAAAAGAAGAGACCGCCGCTTGCAGATAATTACCGTTTCCAAGCGCAGGATAGAAACAGCCGGAAGAACGCGACCAGGTCTGTCAGAGATGTGCCTGGCTTATGCCCCCTGAAAAACGCCACCCCCCTACCCCCACAAAGGCCTCTTCAGGAGTGGTTGTCTGCTGCTAACTCGCATGGAATAAACAGCTTGTTATTTTTGCTAGTTGACTGATCGGTCATCAAAGACTGCGGATTTCGTTTCTTTTTGGCCTGAAACGCCGCATTTTCGGGCCTCTTCAGCCCAAAAATCAGCTTAAAAGAACCCAACTCCCGCGCTTTTCTCCGGTGCGGATATACCGGAGTCAAATACCTCACCGCAGGCGGCTAGTACACTGGTAGCGTTCGATCGGAATTTCCCATGAAGAAACTCGTCTTCAGCCTTTACGCCGTTGTCACCGTTGCCCTGATGGTATGGGGCTTCTACCAGGCGATCTACGTCGCCCCCGATGATGCCCAGCAGGGCTATGTGTTTCGCATCATTTACTATCATGTGCCCTCGGCTTCCGTCGCGTTCCTATTCTTCGCAATCAGCCTCCTCGGCTCCATCGGCTATCTAGCTTGCCGCCGCAGCCATCTTGAATGGGCGCAGGTCGCCGATGCCTGGGCGTTGTCCGGCGCCGAGGTCGGTGTCGTCTTCTGCACCGTGGTGCTGACAACTGGACCGTTGTGGGGCCGGCGCGCCTGGGGCATCTGGTGGACCTGGGACGCCCGCCTCACGACCACCCTCGTTCTCTGGCTGATTTACGTCAGCTACCTGCTGCTGCGCCGGTTTGCTGCCGGACCGCAGGTGCAGACCCTGGCCGCTGTCCTGGGCATCTTCGGCGCTCTTGACGTTCCCATCGTCTACATGTCCAACCGCTGGTGGCGAACGCAGCATCCGGCGCCGGTCTTTGGCGGCAGCGAAGGATCCGGAATGGCGCCATCCATGGCCCATGTACTTCTCTGGAACATGCTCGCATGGCTTTGCTGGGGTCTATTGATTCTTGCGCTTCGTTACTCCGTGGAACGCAAACACCAGCAGATCGCAGCGGCAGAAGCCCTGGAAGCGCTCGAAGCGAATGGTTGAATCGCCGGCAAGCACGGCCCAGACGAGAATGAAAAAGAGGAAAAGAATGGATCAAGCAGCAGTTCTCGATCACCAATTTGTCGTTGCCGCGTACTGCGTAACCTGGGCCCTTCAGCTCGGTTATCTCGCCTGGCTCGGCTTGAAATGGCGCGCGCAGAAGCGGATTGCCGCTCCCCAGGCCCGCACTCCGCGTTAAAGCTCTCTCGGCCCTGGCGGCTGTGCTCATGTGGTGCGTAGCGTGCTTTCGTTGCAAGATCGCTGCTTAATTCACTGAATTGCACCCTAAAGTCGATACAATGGCCGGCTTAAACTTTTTAAAGTCAATAAGTTGATAGCGGATCACGCAGGATCGCCGCGCTATAGCCGGTCAAGGCTGGCGGTCGTTTTCTTAGTCTGCTGGTGATTGAGGGCGGCGAGCGATTATTAAAGAAGATTCATCTTGTATTTAAAATCTTCCACATCTTGCCGATAGAGTATTTGGCACCGAACGTGCTAAGAGAACCGCGGGGGTAGTTGCTGGATGGTACCGGCTCTTACAGAAGGCACATGGAGGCTTTGGGTCTGGGTGTGACTTCCCCTGTCCGGGAAACCGGGAGAACGGAAGCGCCATGCCTGCCAACTTCGGAGAGATCGCCAACTACCACAGTCGCTTAGCCGTCCAGCACATGGCGCTTGCCGAGGCCGCGCGCGACGCCGGAGACCTCAACGCAGCAGAGTATAACCGCCAGCTTGCCGCCCGCTACATCGAGGCCGCCGAGGAGCAGAAGATGGTGATGAGTCAGGCTCCGTACCGGGGAACCGTCCTTCAAGCTCCGCGTCCCTGGACCCAAAAGCCGCCTCAGAGACTCAAGCCCGTGCGCAAGCTTGCCGACAAGCCGGCAGCAAAGGCCGTTCCCAAGCGCGCTTCCTTGGCAGTCGCCTGCTTTTCGGCCCTTCGCCGCGGTGCGGGCTCCGTCGCCACTGCCCTCCAGCAGTCCCTCTCCCACGTCAATGCCTCTCTTCAACATCTGTCGTTGCAAGATGCCCCGCCCGCTCCGCAGCTGCGCGGCTGATTTTTCGGCCGCCCCCCTCAGGCAGCTCAAACGCTACTGATCTGCGCTGTTTGTCAAACATACGAGAAAACCCGAAGTCCGCGTCTAATTCCATGAGAAATTCATAATCTTTTCCGGCAAACTCTGGAATAATAAATGCATCACAAAGAGCGAAACATAGCCAATCTTCTCTGACCGTGCGGTGTGCCAGAGCGGCGAGTTTTCCTGTCTCCGGTCCTCGCCGAACAAAGAGTTGAGTACCCAAACAGAGAACCCTTGCCGCCCAGCGGCAAGAGAGGAGAGAGTCTTGCCCACCAACTTCGGCGACATCGCCCATCATCACAGAAGGATTGCCGCCCGGTATCGTCAACTTGCCCTGATCGCGCGCAGTTGCGGCCGAATATGGGAGGCCGATTATCTCGAGCAACTGGCAGCGCGCTACTTCCAGGCTGCCCAGGAACAGAAGGCCGCAATGCGCCACGAACCGGGCGCCCTGGTTGAGAACCGGAAGCTACGCCCCTGGACCCTCATCCCGGAGCCCGGTCAACCGGCCTCGACCGGATGGGCGGCCATCCGACGGCTTCCCGGCCGGCTTGCCGGGAGCATCCGCCGTTTCATCTCGCGGCGCAGCGTGCCCATCCAAGGGGTGTCGTTGAATTAGAAACGGTATTCCCGCCAGCCGTCAGGGCAGTCTGAAGGCTTTCACGGCGATCGCATTCGGAGCGCGGCCGGCGGAGAGAAACTCAAACAGCGAGCGCGAGGCGGTGCGCACCACTGCGATGTCGTCCGAACTGGAGTCCACAACGAAGAGCAGGAGTCCGGAGCTTGAAGACGCCAGTGCGACAGGACCGTCGCCGACCCGCACCGAGCCCGCCCGCTTTCCGTCGTTGATTGCGTAGACGGTAACGTACTGGGAGTGGGAGTTGGCCACATAAAGCAGCGCATTGTCGGCCGAGACGAGACCGCGGACCGGATAGTCTCCAATCATGTACGCGCCGCCGACATCGTCTGTGCTGGTCACCACCTCGGAGATCGAGTTCGACAGCGAATTCAGAACGAAGAGCTCGCCGCCGTCAGGCTTCAGCGCCAGCTGCATCGGCGCCTGGCCTACATCAAGCAAGGCCTCAAGGCGGTCGGGCCGGGCGGTGACGGCCTCAGCATGACTGGCTTGGCTTGCGTTCGTTTCGCCTCGCGCCAGTGCGATGGCCATGATCTGATGGCCTCCCGAGCAGGCCACAAAAGCCTTGGAAGAATCGGGAAGGATGACGGCGTTGCTCGCGCCGGGGCAACCCTCGAAGACTTGGCGCACTCGGCGGGCGGCGGGGTCAATGAGGCTGACAGAGTTAGCCCCCCGATTGGCCACCACCAGCGTCTTGCTGTCCGGGGAGATGCGGGCGGTTACCGGCTCCTCGCCCGCTCCGATGGCCGCGATCTCGCGCCGCGTCTTCAGGTCCACCACCGAAATCGCGTTCGAGCCGGAGTCGGCTACGTATGCCCGTTCGCCCGCGGGATCGATATCGATCGAGACGGGCCTTCGATGGACTGAGATCATCGTCACTACGGCGTTCGTTTCCGCGTCGATTACTGAAACCGAGCCGTCTTTACCTGCCGCTCCCTTGTTGACCACGTAGACTTCGTTGCGGGTTGGGTTGACAGCGACGGCGACGGGATTCTCTCCTACCGCGATCTCCCGCTCCAGGCGCACATCCACAACATCGACCACCGTGACGGTGTTGCTGCCGCCGTTGGTCACGTAAGCGTATTCGCGATAGTTGGGCGGGTACTGCGGAAAGTCGTGGGAGCGGCAGCCGTTGAGAGCCATGGCCAGCAGCGTGAAGCCTACCAGGCGAGCGATCGGGTCGTGCGACGAGTTCATGCGCTGAATCCAGTGTTCATAGCGGTTTGATCTCGACCTCACGCTCTGGCTATCCCGACGTGGATGCCCCTGGGCAACGAGCGGCCTACCACCGGGGCGATCTGTTCGAGCTCGTCCATCATGGCGGCGAACTGAGCCGGATAAATGGATTGAGGGCCGTCGGATAGAGCCTTTTCCGGGTGGTCGTGGACCTCGACCAGGATTCCATCTCCGCCCGAGGCGACCGCTGCGCGGGCCATCGGCAGCACGCTGTCCCGCTTGCCGGTGGCGTGGCTGGGGTCGACCAGGATCGGCAGGTGACTGAGGCGCTGGATGGCCGGGATAATGCTTAGATCAAGTGTGTTGCGGGCGTGGTCCGCAAAGGTGCGCACGCCGCGTTCGCACAAAATAACCTCATAATTGCCCTCACTCATCACGTACTCGGCGGCCATCAAAAACTCTTCCAGTGTGGCCGACAAGCCTCGCTTGATCAGCACCGGCTTGCGCAGTTTTCCGGCGCGCTTGAGCAAGGAGAAGTTCTGCATGTTGCGCGCGCCGATCTGCACCACGTCGGCCCATTCGGCCACCAGGTCGAGGCTCTCGTTGTCGATGGCCTCGGTGACGATGCGCAGCCCGAAACGCTCGCGGATCTCGGCCATGATGCGCAGCGCCTCAAGGCCGAGGCCTTGAAATGCGTAAGGCGATGTGCGCGGCTTGTAGGCTCCGCCGCGGAAGAACTGCGCTCCCGAGGCGGCCACTTGTTCGGCGATGGAAAAGGCCTGCTCCTTGCTTTCGATGGAACAGGGCCCGGCGACGATCGCCAATGCGTCTCCGCCGATTGCCGCGTCGGTTCCCGCGAAGCGGACGACGGTGTCCTCTTCCTTTACATCGCGGCTGGCAAGCTTATAAGCCTTAGAGACGCGGATGACTTCCGCCACGCCAGGCAGCTCTTCCAGATTGCCGCGGTCCACCTCGCCCTGGTTGCCGGTGATGCCGATGGCGGTGCGCTGGGCTCCGGGGAGCGGGTGGGGCCGGAAACCCAACTGCTCGATATGTTCGCAAACTGCACGAATCTCTTCCGGCGTTGCCTGCGCCTTCATGACGACTAACATGGTGGCCCCTCGATCCCTCAGTCTATCGTCTGGAACCGCGAAGGGCAATTGCCGGGTGGCGGAGATTCCGGCCGTGTGGCTTGGGTGGCCGCGGAACTTTTTCCCGATTGCCGGGTTCTCACCCATGACAGCTTCCGCGATTCTCCGTCTAAGCAGGGTGAAGCGGGGGCAGGACTTAAGGCGTAGGAGAGTGAAAAATGGAACGGCCAATATTCAAGAAACTTGTTCTTCAGGCCCTTGCGTGGGCCGGACTGGTTGCCTTTTGCGGCGTGATTGCGCTGGCCCAAGATACGTCTTCGGCCGCGTCCCCAGCCGCGGCTTCCGCGCAGGCCGCGGATTCGCGCTCGGACGGCCAGATCGAGATGGATGTAGTGCATGCCCTGGATGCCTCCAAGGCGCTGAAAAACGACCTGATCACCGCAGCCACGATTCAGAGCGAGGTTACCCTCTCCGGCACCGTATCGAGCGAGGCCTCCAGCGAACTGGCGGAGTCGATTGCCGCCCATGTGGCCGGCGTAACCAAGGTTAACAACAACCTGAAGGTGGGTAATCCCCAAGCCGCGGCCAGCGCCGCCGAACCACCGGCGGCTGGCAGCGAACCCGAGGACTCGATGGCGCCCATTCCACCTGCTGCGGATGGACCGCAGGCAGCTCCGGGACAGTCCCCATATCCGGGATCAGCTCAGGGCCAACCCCAGAACCAGCCTCAGAGCCAGTCCCAGGCCCAGCTTGCTCCGCCCGACCGGCCGCAATATGTGCCGGCCAATCCTCGCATCACGCGGACACGGCCCTCCCCGCCGGCTTATGAAGAGCCTAAGGGCCCGGTGACCATCGCTCAGGGAACGCTGCTCCAATTGCGGACGGACGAGCCGATCGGGAGTAAACGCGCAAAAGACGGAACTCCGGTTGAGTTCACGGTGATCCACGATGTGGCCGCTGATGGCGTGCTGGCGATTCCTCGAGGCGCAACGGTTCACGGAGTGGTCTCCGAAGTCAAGAAGGCCGGCGAATTCGCCGGAAAGCCCGAGTTGGCGCTCACGCTGACATCGCTTGATCTCGGCGGCCAGAGCTATCCGCTCCAGACCGACCAGTTCAAGGTGATGGGGCCCGGCAAGGGCGCGCAGACAGCCAACAATGTAGTCGGCGGCGCCTTGCTTGGCACGATGATCGGCTGCATCGCTGGTCGAGGAGTTGGATGCGCCATTGGCGCCGGTGCGGGGGCGGCCGCGGGAACTGCGGCTTCAGCGGCCACTCCGGGGCCGGGTGTCTGGATTCCCGCTGAGGCGCGCGTAGACTTCCACCTGGCCGCCCCGGTGACGGTCAGTCCGGTCAGCCGGCAAGAGGCGGCCCGGCTGGCGCAGGGACTTTACCAAGGCGGTCCCAGCCTATACCGGCGTCCCGCTTACCCCTATGCGCGGCCTTATGTGGTCGGATATCCCTACGGCTATCCGCCGGTTTATTACCGGCCGTACTACATGGTTGGCGGCTACTACTACTGGCGGTAAGAGCAGCTAAACGACAGAGAGGCAGCGGGCATCCCTGAAGCCGGGATGCCCGCTGTTGATTTGTGATCGTACTTGCCTTCCATCCGCTCGGCTATAATTGCAGTGAATCGCGCCAAGCCACAATTGCGCGACAATTGCGCATTCAGCAGAATCTCTGCCCTTGAGCCTCCGGGCTGCGGAAGGGCGGCTCCAGCAGGTCTGCGCGTAGAGAGTTGAAGGTCCGAGTCCACCCATGATCCGTTTCCTGCAAAGAGACAATCGCGTAACCAAGGCATTTTTCATTGTCGTCATCGCCGCCGCTTCGGTGGGCATGGTGGTGTACCTGATTCCCGGCCTGACCGGCATGGGAGCCTCAACCACCGATACCTATGCCGTGATCTACCCCCACTGGTACAGCCGCATCCTCTCATCCGGCATGACGGTGAGCCAGCAGCGAGTGAGCCAGGCTGCCCGTCAGCAGATACAGCGCAGCCGGTACCCTGACAACCCGATGATCGAGCGCATCATCGAGCAGCAGGTTGGCCAGCAACTGGTCCAACAGCAGATCCTGCTCTCTGAAGCTGAGAAGCTGGGCATTCATGCTACCGACGCAGATGTGGTCCAATTCCTGCACCAGGGCCAGTTTGGCGAATACATCTTCCCCAAAGG
>Ga0181525_10003021_pt1 | contig 13474 bp, 8 predicted proteins | sample PEATcosm2014_Bin_48_FD_121100 | JGI IMG/M metagenome (GOLD analysis project Ga0181525, IMG submission 121100) | Peatland microbial communities from MTU Mesocosm Facility, Houghton, MI, USA - PEATcosm2014_Bin06_10_metaG | ecosystem: Environmental > Terrestrial > Soil > Wetlands > Peat | place...
AAACAAAGCGCGCCAGCGCCTCTATACTCCTCAGTAGCTCAATGGCAGAGCATTCGGCTGTTAACCGAAGGGTTGTAGGTTCGAGTCCTACCTGAGGAGCCATTTATTTTCAACGACTTAGCTCCTCTACCAACTCCCCGATGAACCCCAAAATCACCCGAATGTGGGGACTTTTGTGGGGACCTTAGATCAAAACCCCGCTCATTTCTGATAGATAGCGAGCATTCCTGATTTGAATTTTGCGCGCTTTCGGCCCCGGCAGGGTTTTGAGCCTTTTTCGCCACGTTCTTCCGGCCGTGCCCGTTGCCCCAGTTCTGCAACTCCTGCGAAGGATTTTTCGTCGCAGTCTCGGCCTTCTTTGCTGCCTTGGCTTTGGCTTCCGGGGACGTTTTCTTCTTGACGATGGCCTCAAGCGCCGTGCGCTTGGCCTCCATGCGGATATGGCTGTAATGCTTCAGCATCTGTTTCGAGACATGCCCGGCAATATCCATGATGGTCTGATCGCCTGCGCCGCTCTCCGCCAGATCGGTGATAAGGGTGTGCCGGTTGTCGTGCCAGCGTCCTTTGACCTCGGCCTTGGTGCGCACGTTGTTCCACGCCGTCTTGAGCGTGGTCACCGGGCGCGTTGGATCAGACGGATTCGGCTTGCCGAAGGGGAAGACATACCACTCGGGCTGCGGCTTGCCAAACTTCTCCTTGTACCAGACAGCGTACTCGCGGAAGACCTCGAACAGGGTTGAGTTCAGCGGGATCGTCCGTCCTTCGCCGGCGTCGGTCTTGCTGCGTCCGACGGCTAGGTATTGCTTCTCGAAGTCGATCTGTCCCCAGGTGAGGTTTTTGATCTCAGCGTCGCGCATTCCGGCGTTGAGTGCCAAAACCAGCGCGGGATAGATATGCGGCGAGCGGGCCTTGCTGGCTTCTTCCAGCATGCGATCCTTTTCCGCCTGGCTGAAGGCTTTGCCGACCGTGCGGCGAACCTTCAGCTTGAGCATCTTCTTCCGGCGCAGCCTTAAGCGCAGCAGATCGCCCTGCTCATCGAGAATGCGCAGCAGGAAACCAACCTCCTCGTTGATGGTCTTGGGCGCCGTGCCCTCGTCGAGGCGCGCGTTCTGGTAGTCGATGACCGTGGTCTCAGTGAAATCGATCAGCATCTTGCCACCGAGGACGCGCTTCAGGTGCGCGACGGCATAGTCGGCGAAGGTGGCCGACTGGGGCAGGCGTAACTTGTAGCCATCGAGAAATATATCGGCGACTTCGCCGAAAAGGCGGACTCGTTCGTGGCGCGTGTCAGTGACGACGTTGTTGAAGCCTTCCTCCAACTCGCGTAGGCGCTTCTGCTCGGCCTTTTCGGCAATGGTCTTCTTTGTGGATTTTGAGGACTCGCGAACCCGCCGCCCTGCAAACCAGAACTCATACCACCAGAACTCACCGCGTCGGAAGACACTCATCGATCGCTCCAGCTATCCTGCTCATTTCCCTTCAGCAGGAGAAGATTCTACTGCGGCGCGGATGGTCCGCACGTCGAGAAACATCTTTTGCCGCTCGCTGCCGGTTTCGCCTTCCAGGGGAAGGAAGCCGTAGTGCGCATACCACGCGACTTTGTCGCGATAGGCATCGGTCACCACGCAGCGGCAACCGACCTCTTCGGCCACATGCAGCGTAATCTTGAGGGCCTCAGAGATCAACGCGTGGCCCAGGCCTTTGCCAGCGAAGCGTTTGTCCACTGCCAGCCGCGCGAGCAATATCAAAGGCAGATCATAGGGAGGCAGACCGCGTATATTTTTCTTGGGCAGGCGGTCGCGGGGCACGCTCGATGTGGCCAGTGTGAAGTAGCCCAGCACCGTGCGTGGCGCGGAGTCATCCACCGCGACGTAGGTCACGCCGATCGAGATCTTCCGCTGATTCGTCCAGGCATGGCGGTGCAGGTAGGCATTGAGCGGCTCGTCCCCGCAATCGAAAGTCGATACATCGTCGGATTCTTCAAGACGGCGAATCGTGACCGCCAAGTCAGTGCCTCATCGCCCGAATCAGGGCCTCGGTGGGTGCAGCCGCCTCGCCGGAGGCAAGTGCCGCCAAGCTTTCCAGTTCCGCGCTCGTCCACTGAATCTCGACGTGCGGCAGGGAGACCTCGGGTGCCACGCGCTCCAGAGACGGGAAGAGCAGGACTTTGCGCTCTCCGGTTGAACTCTCGCTGAAGATCCGGTTTCCGCGCTTGCGCTCCGAGACCGCCCAGCGGAAGAGGGCAAGAGCATCGGAGAGAAAGTCGGTATTGCTGGTCAGTTGCAAGTCCGCCTTGAGAACCCGCACCATACTGTCCTCCGACGGCGCGAGATCGGCTTGAAACTTCGCTTTGCGAGGCTTGGCGGGCGGAGCCGGAGCCGCCTTCTTCGACTTTTCCTTTGCTGCCGGGGACATGGGACGATCCCTCCTATGTAAAGAATACTCCGGATTTGTCGCAAAAGCGAGTATATCTCGATTCAGAGCACACCTCTTGTTCCAGTTCGGCCATTTGTTAGGGCGAACATGGCCAAGTTAGGCTGCAGCGTCCGGAGCAGAGCTTCTCTCCGACGTCTGGGCTGCCTTGGCAGACGTAGAACTCGCGGCGTGCTTGCGCGCCGATCTCGCAGGAAGCCTCGAAGCGAGCCCTCTGACAATCTGCTGCTTGGCTGGATCAGTAGCATCCCCGCCCTCTGGCTGGTTCTGCTCCCAGCTCACCAGCTCATCCTCTGCATAGCGCACCAGGGAGCCGAATTTGCGATACTTCGGCCCGCGATTCTCCAGACGCCATCGGCGCAAGGTGGCGAGACTGATTTGTGTGCGCTCTGCAACTTCGCTTTCAGTGAGGAATCGTGCATTCATGTCAGACTCGCCCCTTTCCTTGCTCACAAGTTCCCATGATCGATTTCCCTTTCTTTACCATGCTTCAGAAGATGCACCTTTGCCCCATAACCTTTTGGATACTGCCCATAACTTTTTGGGACTGGCACCGAATCCCCGGTCGGGAAAGGAGCATCGCGAAAAAATGGAACCAGAGTTCAAGTCGCCGCATCCGATAAAAACAAAATGGTGAGTTATCGGTTTTGCCGCGAGGTGGTCTTCTGCAAGGCAGTGGCAATCGCGATAGACTCACGACTTTTGGGGTAGTCAAGATGTGCTCAGGAATGGAACGTGTCAGCCCAGCTCAAAATTCGCGATCTCGAACTTGTTATGGCACTCCACGAGGAGGGCAACGTTACGGTCGCCGCGCGGCGATTCGGAATCAGTGAGCCAGCACTCAGCAAGCGCCTAAGAGCCATCGAACACCAAGTCCAAGTACAACTTTTCGACCGCAGCCACGAGGGAGCCACCATCACGGATGCCGGGCGTGCGTTTGTCGAACATGCGCAGCAAAGCCTGCAGGAATTTCATCGGGCCGTTCACGAAGCCCGCGAAACCAAACGTGGCACTTCGCACAAGCTCAGCATTGGGGCCTCCTCTTTCCTTTCACCCCACCTGATCGAACTTCTGCGGTCCGTGGAACTGCGGCTCTTCCGCGACCTCACCATTGAGATCGTCAGTGAGTATACGTGCGAACTTTTGTCTCAGCTCCAGCGTCACCGAATCGACCTTGCGCTGGTCACGTCACCGCCATCCAATGCGGCGATCACGACCGTACGCATCGCAACCAACCCGTTCATGCTCGTCCTGCGTGAAGATCACCCTCTGGCAGAAAAGGGATCGGCAAGACTCGTCGAAGTCGCAGAATATCCGTGGGCGCTCTTCAGTCGCAATGTGCATCCTCCGCTATATGATCTGATTCATCGGCGGTTGGAAGCCGAGCACAAGAGAGCAAGAATCGCTCATCGAATCAGTCATGCCGAGCAAGTTCCCGCTTTGCTGCACGACGATAGTCTTGTTGCGTGGATGACGCCGAACGGCGCAGAACGCATCGCACGCAATGGTCTTGTTCGGATACCTCTACTGGATTCCGAGATTAACCTGGAGATGCATCTGGCGTCACTCGCCAACAACAAATCTCGGCTTGTCAGCGAATATGTTCGAAGCTTCGTGAAACGGATCGAGGAGCCGCGGCTGCCTGTGCAATTGTCCTTCCCGATGAGTGAGAAAGCTTCCCATTCCACGAGGACTCTTGAATTCCTAGTACCATCGGGGCGTGTCCGCGTGATTTCTTCGCCATAATTGCCTACACCGAAGGTGGCAAAGAGCCCAATGGAGCTGCGAGCTATTTCCTCTCGCAGTCGATTCAGAGTTCGTATACCCTCCAAGGTATGCCCGAACATGGCCTCATCGACATCGAACCTGGGACGGCGCTCGACCCAGCCGGGATCGTGTTGGCATCGACAGCGTCAAAGATTCGTACCTTCCTTTACGAAATTGCGGAAAGAACCACTAATTACCGAAGCCTCCACAGCCTCACCCAGCAAGTCGAGCATCAGTATCATGGCCGTTTCCTTGTGGAACTGATCCAGAATGCACACGATGCACTATTTCCCGAGATCGGCGCCGACCAAGCCCGCATAGAGATCGTAATGGTCGACGACGAAGGGCCGCACGGTGCGCTGTATGTCGCCAACGACGGCGAGCCATTCTCCGAGTCCAATTTCGTCAGCCTGTCTCAGCTTGGCCAGAGCGATAAGGATCCGCAGAAATCCATCGGCAACAAAGGAATCGGCTTTCGCAGCGTGCTCGAGATTACGAACTCGCCAGAGGTATTCTCACGACTCGAAAAAAACAGCGCACTGTTTGACGGGTTTTGTTTCCATTTCTCACCCGATGTGCTCAGCGATCTGGCCGGACCTGTTCTGGAGTTGGCCGCAAGCGAGGTCTCCCCACTCTCCCCGTTTGGCAATCATTCCCTGGTGGACTGGGATGCTAAATTGTTGGCCAAGTTCAGGCAGTCGTCTGCACGCCAAGGTCAAAAGTGGCTAAAACGAGAACTTTCTTACCTGTCCCCGTATCTTCTTCCGGTGCCAAGCAGTACGGAAAGTGCCCACGCAAGGCTCCTGATGATGGAGCAAGCGGGCTTTGCCACTGTTGTCCGTCTACCGCTGAAGTCGGAGGAGGCACGGTCCCTGGTAAACGCAACTATTGCTCAACTGCCTTCCGATACCGTGTTGTTCCTGGATCGCGCGTGCTGCCTAACTCTCGATTGCGATGGACAGCGACGGCAACTGTCTCGCATGGCCACCCGTGACGACTCCTCCGAACTATCGCGTCAGGCTGTAACTATAACGAGTGGGGACGAAGCAAACGAGGAATCGTATCTGATTTGGGAGCGTGATTTAGAAGTCGCGAATGCCTCAGAGGAATTCCGCAGAGCAGTGGCAAGTTTACCTGGAAAGTGGCCAGAGCTGCGTACGGCTCGCATTTCCTTGGCTGTTCGGGTGGGAGAGACTCCAGCAGACGGTCTATTTAGCATCTTTCTCCCCACGCTGGTGCAGACGGGCTGCGCAGCGCATGTAAACGCACCATTCTTTGCGGACATGAGCAGGACTGACATCGACTTCGACAAGCAGGCCTACAACCGTGGATTGCTTGAAGAGATATGGAAACTGACGATTGACATCACTCGCAATGAGCTCGCCGAAGGAGAGAGATTCGCGGCTGGCTGCATAGTTGATATGCTTGGGCCGCATGGCGATAGCGGCGCCGCTCAGAGATGGCGCGCTGGAATCATTGCCCATCTGGGCAAAGAGGGAATCAACCTCGCGAATCAGAAATGGCTTCTGGCCGATGACGGCTGGTCAACTCCGTCGAAGGTGTGTCTCCTTCCGTTACTTCCGGAGGCGGTTGTCTTCACGGAGGCTTCGTTAAGATTCCACGCGACATTTTCAGTGCTAGATCCATCTCTTAACTCAAGAGCGCCGCAAGTGATCGCGTTGTGTGATATGGCCGGCTTTAGTGTTTCCCCTTCGAAGGATGCGATAGCACAAACGGCTGAGGCAATAGCACAGGCCCTGCACGCCGGAGGTGACGGTGACTGGAATGCGTTTTGGTCAGAAATACAAGTGCTGTTGGAAGGAGCGGCCGAGCCCCTTCGAGGGCGTCATGTGCTACTCGGGAACGATGGTGAACTGCACGCAGCGGGGGATGATTGTGCCGTGTTCTTCATCCCAAGGCAAGGTGCGGGCGAGGACGACGACGTCCTGAGTGAATCTGCAATTGTCGATATTCCCAAACACTTGCGGCCCCATGTCGCCTTCTTGCACAGCAGCATCACTCTGTATGATCCGCAAAATCTTCGCCAACAGACGCCAACGCGGAGGTTTCTTGAAAAGACGCTTGTCAGCAGATTTCGCGTTCAAGACATCTTCTCAGAGGTGCTGATCAAGCGAACACCCAAGTTGCCGGTTGGGCTCAAGGCTCCTGAATCGGAACTCTGCGCGGATATTCTGCAGTGGGGGTTAAAGCTTCTCTCCAACTTGGTCGGTCGTGGAAGGGGAGACAGAACTGTAAGGCTGCTTGAGAATCTTGCTCTCCCCTGCCGCGGAGGTTGGTTTGAGGCGAACGTCACTTCGTACGGGCCGGGATGGCCCTCTACTCTCGGCACGGTGCTTCAGAGATACCTCTCCGGCTCGAAATCCGTCGACAGCCGTGATGCGGCGAAGAGGCTCTTATTGCCGCCTCAAAACAGTCTATGGCGAGGTGCTGGTTCCCAGCACACTGGCCTGCTGGATGCCGCAGGTGTGATATCCGGCCTGCGCCTTACACGAGTGGTACCGAGTGACTGGAAGAGCACGTTCAGTGGTTGCTACGGAGCATTTGAGTTACCTCCCGTTCCGCCGCCGTATTTTCCGGAGCAGGTGTGGGCAGACTACCGGAAATGGGTGAGCGCTTCGGCTAAGCCGATTTATACCGGTTACTTTCAGTATCAAATGCAGGAGTTTTTCACGGTTCCTGGGATTTCCGAGTACTCCCGATTTGATGAAGCTACCAAGTCAGCTTTCATGGAATTGGTGCTCAACTGCATGGGCAAGTGGCCGCAAGGGTGGGACAAGTCCGAGCTCCGAAAAACATATGGAATGTCCGGTTCTGTAAATGTGCAGTCGCCTTTAAGGTATGCATTGCGCGTCATACCTTGGGTGTGCGTTCGAGTTCGAGACCAAGAGTCATGGCACGTCCCCTCGGAGCGCTGGCATGTTCCAGCAAATCTGATGAGAGCACACGAACGCCAGTACGAGCATTTGCATCCACTTCCAGCCGTGATCGCCAATATGCTGGACCAGAACCAAGCGCTGGCGTCGGCAATGGTTGGACTTGGCATGCCCCAATATGACCCCGAATCAAGATCCGCAAGCACGAGACTTCTGGACGCTCTCTGTGCAGCGGCCCGATCTTCCGAGGTACATGACGCCAACGTGTTCTTAGGCCAGGTGCGCCGTGCGTGGACATCTTTTGTCCCAGGGGTTACCCAGCGGTTTCCTCCGCAGCTCTTGATTAGCCGGGGCGGGAGAAACCTGCAGCCAGTTACGCCCTCAGCCGATCACCCGGTGTATTTGCCGGACTCAAGTCGCTCAACCCTTGCTGCTCTGGAGCAATTTGATATACCCGTCTTGGCGATCGAGCCATCCGACGCGAAGCGGCTCGCAGCGGATCTCGTCGCTGCTTATCGCGGCGGTGTGGTTCAGACATCGGCGCTGAGGCTCGAGCCCATTACTGACGGACACAGATGGGCAGAAGACACCGCGCTGAGTTTGCAAGAGTCTGAGCTGAAATGGGTTGTGCCTTTAGCTTTAACCGTAGCCGCCCATTATGGCGTCAACGCCCGTGGCATCAGCTCGGCAAAGTTTGCTGCACAGATTCAGGCGTTCCGTGAAGCGCGTGTTGTATGGTGTACGACCTTAACTGTAGCGCTCTTCTCCGATGAGGTGAAGGTTGCAGAGCCGCTTGCAGCCGCCATGTGGATGGCCGAAAACAAGACATTGCTGGCAACACGGGCAAGCGTGTGCGACGCTCGCCTTCTGAGTGAATCCATCGCGAGCATTCTTGAACGCGACGACCTCGAAGTTCCCTTGAAGCTTTTGCTCCGTGAGACTGGGTACCAGGTTTCCCATGAGAAAACAGTGTCCGCGCTTCAGGAACTGAGGCTCTCCGAGGCCCAGCTCATGGAGGTGCATGAACAGTGGTCTGGCAGCCTGCGGTACATCATCGAGCTGCTTTTGCCGCTCATTGCGCTTTTGCAGTCGCACAGGAAGGCGAACGGATTACTCGAGGTGCAAAGCGAAGATCAACTACTCCGCTTTTTGGCCTCGTGCCGGAACCCTTCATTGGACGGGGACGAACTGGTAAGACTCGCAAGAGAATGTCCTGATCCTTTCGACTTCGGCCTGCAGTGTCATAAGCTGTTCGGTGATACCGCGGCCTTGCATCTCTGGAATGATGCGACCGTTAAGCAGGGTGGTAAAGCGCTCCAGGACCGTGAAGCTTCATCCGAGTTCGATGCCTGGGCTTCACAGGTCAAACAACCGCTACGAGCATTACTCGCCTCGGCAATTTGCGTCGGGACGCACGACAGAACTTTCAGAGAACTCTTGGCCGAATTAGATGGGATCAAATGCCCAGACGACTTCGCCGGCAGATTATGGGAAGTGGAGCTTCGCGACGTACTGGCTGCGTATAGCCCATTTTTCCGTGGTGTTGGTGCTTCTGCGTCGGTTCTACATCTTCTGGAGGATTGCGATACTTCAGCGATCCTATCTGACCGACTCGCGGGAGAAGGAGTGGAGGTAGCGTGCGACCCGGTACAGCGAGCCCGAGACAATCGCGAACTGCTAAAACATGCTGTCGCGAAGATGCAGGAAATCGGCCTCGCTTGGGCAGTCGCCAACGATCAAGAGCATGCTGCCGCATGGGAGGGAGCGCCAGAAACATTCCTTGACGCGCTTGACTCGGCACTGGCCACGGACGCTTATCTCAGGTCTTGGAATCAAAATGATGTTTATCTTCTGCTTCGGGCGCTACCCCGCTCAATCGAAGCCCCGGATTTCTGGGCCGCGGTCGACCAATCGACGACACTCGCGGCTCTGCAGGGAAAGCTCGGCTTGACTGAGGACGCGGTTGCTGAAGCCGTCGGCAAACTGAGCGAGCTGAAAGAGGAGGTCCGTCGACGTAGCAAGCTGGTCAATGTGTGCGGGCGCGAATTCGATGGGTCAGAAGATAACTTGGGTGCCCTGTGGTCTCATATTTGCGACGGACTTCCTTTCGAAGCCGTTTCCGCGTTGTCCGCCGTGGACTTGTCAAAGCCCCTGAAGCTCGGCTCAGTGCCCTCGTTGCGAAGCGGACGTGGTAGCGGAGGCAAAAAAGGGTCAGTTCCACCACGGTTACCGAAGGCTACCGAGGTGCTGATTGGTTTAGCCGGTGAAATTCATGCATTCCGTCGTCTACAAGCGCAGTATGGATCGAACGTCGTGACATGCTCCTCGTGGATCTCATCGAGTAGCCTCACAGTGTTTCCGGAGAACAAACCCTTTGCAGACGATGGCGCAGGTTGCGACTTCAGATTTGCAGTCGCAAGTAGGACATTCTTCGTTGAGGTCAAGTCCAGCAGCGGGGAGGACGAGACATTCACTCTTGGCTCCTCAGAGATTAAGCTGGCAATGGAGCTTGCCCGGGCTAAGAGTCGGAAGCAAAGGGAGCGCTTCATCATTCTTCGCGTTCTGAACGCAACTTCTGCCATTCCGGTGTTCCAGGTCTTACCTAATCCGTATGACGAGCGCTTTCAAAGTCTCTTCGACATTTTCGAGGCGGGCGCGCGAGTTCGATACCGCGTGGGTGGAGGTATTCGAACAAATGGCACCAGATCATGAGGTGATTTTCCAATGACAAAGATCATGAAGAAAGTCATTGAATACTACGACGAAAACGGCATTTCGGCGCGCAATTTCCGGTGCTGCAAGTATCGCGAATGCAAGAGCGGATGTGCGGGATTTACGAGAGCTCGGGAGCCCTTTGTCGGAACGAAATACGACAGCAATGGTGCGCGTAAGCAGCCACGCATTCTTTTCGTTTCCCTCGATTCAGGCGCAGGGAGGAGATTAGCCCGTGACAGAACGGCGGAGCAGGCGCGGCGATGGGCAGAGCAGATGTGGGAGTTTGTTGGAAGGGATAGGAATAAGCACTGGTTTCAGACGCACAGGCTAGCGTGGACGTTTCTCAATGCATTCGAAATTGAACCTGCGGGCATCCGTGAGCGTATCAGTTCATACTTCGCTCATCCCAAAATTGCTTCTGACGCAACGATCTCATTGGAAATTCGCAAGCGCGTTACTCCGCATTTTGCACACACCAACAGCGCCAAATGCTCAGAGAACAATACGGGAAAAACGCAGGCACATTCCCGACTTTTCAAGAACTGCCGGCAATACATGGCGGGAGAGCTAGCGATTCTTGCGCCAGACATTATCGTGACGCAGGGGGGCCAGGCCAGAAATGCGGTGGGGCATGCACTGGATGAGGAATCTTTGGTCCGTCAAGTCGCTTCACGCGCAAGCTCGAAGGCTTACGCCTACAAGATATTGGAGATTGACGGAAGGCAGGTTCTTTGGTTCCACACGTACCATCCGAAGAACTATGGCAAATTTCATGCTCAGCGAAAGCAATGCTGGGAGCGCTGGGCGAAGATCTCTTTGCTCTGGTACCGGAGCTTAGGCGACGCATAACTAGGCGACCTTAACTATTATTCCAAAGAAAATGGCGAGATGCCGAAGCATCTCGCCGCTTGAAAATGATTGGGTTATGCAGCGGCTTTCGTCTTCGTCGCCGTCTTGCGGTTCTGCCGTTTCTCTTGCTGTGCCGCGATCTGTTGTGCTGCCATCTTTTCGATCTTGACCGTGTCGATGCGATAGCGCTTGGCCGTTTCCAGCAGTGGATCATTTGGGCCATTGCTGGTGCGCTGGTAGGCCGAATCGAGCAAACTGATTTCCAGCAGCATCCGGCAAAGTCCGGTTTCGTCGTAACTGGCGATGCGCTTGGCCATCAGCGATTCGAGCGATGCGTTGTTCTTTTCGGCTTCTACTTTGTGCCGCTTGGCCAAGGTCTGAACCTGCCCGTTGGACAGATGGGCAAGGACATACTGCGCCGCCTGTAGCAGGTCGGCCTTCTTGAGCGGCGCTGCCACCTTGGCCAGCACAGCGGCCAAGATGCGGTGCCGGATGGTGATGGCGAGTTTTTCCTGCTCGATACGCTTGCGCTCCTCGGCCCGTTCCCGCTCCTGTTTCTGCGGAGAGGGACGGTCGGCATGATGCACCCGGCAATTGGGATCGGAGCAGACTTTGACGATCTGGCCGCGCTTGCCGCCATCCATCACAATAGCCTCGCTCATCTTCTCGCACGGCTTCTGCGCGGGGGAGAGCTTGGCGGCGCTGCCGTTCGGCTTGGCCCGTTTGACCTCCAACTCCACATAGCGGTTGCGTCCGAGCGGCGCTCCCTCGCGGCTGCTCCAAGCAGACGATATCTGCACCAGCTTGGGCTTAGCCTCCAAGGTCTGCGTGACGTGAGCATCGAGCTTGGCGCGGAAGCAAACCGGATCGGTACAGGAGTCCTTGCGCACGTCGGAGAACAAAAGGGTGTTGAAGCCAGTGCGCTTGGAACAGTTGGTGCAGGCTCCCGCCTGTGGCACAAGCGACTCGTCCTGCTTGCTGAACGGCGCGGAGGCGAGTTCGAGCAGGATGTTCGACTCAATCCACGCTGCCAGCTCGCGCACCGGAATCAATACCTGCTGGTTTCCGTCGCTGGTCCACATGCTGCGGAAGGCAGCGGCAAAGGCTGCCTGTTGCTGCGCGGCGGGAAGCTTGGCAATCAGCAGCGCATGTCCCACGCCGATGCGGTCGGCAAGAAACGCCTCGGCAACGGACGGAACCAGCTCCGTAAGTTTGATGCGGCCATGCACATAGGCTTCGCTCTTTCCGGCGCGCGCGGCAATCGTTGCCAGCGTGTAGGCAGGATCGTTCAAGTCCAGCAGGGCGCGGAAGCCGAGCGCCTCTTCCAGCGGGTGAATGTCCTCGCGTTGCAGGTTTTCGACGACCTGTGCTTCGATGGCCTGGCCATCGGTCAGTGCGACCACGCGCACCGGGACGGAATCGAGCGCGGCGAGTTTGGCGGCACGCAACCGCCGCGCCCCGGCGACCACCTCGTATTTGCTTTCCTCCAACTCCCGCACCAGAAGCGGCGCGAGAATGCCTTGGCTCTGGAAGCTCTCTGCCAGCTCGCGCAAGTTGTCCTCATTGAAGCGGCGGCGCGGATTGGTTCCCGACTCCACCAGCACGCTGATGGGCAGGTTGCGGTATTCGTTTACGGCGGTGTGGTTTGCGGACATAGCGGTTTCTCCCTTCGGTTTGTGGTTGGGTTTTGGCATCACGACACACTTGGACTGCGAACTCATCTCGGCTTCTCCTCTCGCTGGTTGTTGGTTTACGGTTCTAGGCAGCGGCGCTGGTGGCCGGAGCATCCTCGGGGCTGAGTGCCCCGAGAATGACCGCAGCCGTCCGCTGCACGATCTCCAAGCTCTCGGCAAGCAACTTGGCATCGCCGTGGTAAAGCTGGATGTAGTCGGCAGAGGCGCTTCCGGTTTCAAGTCCGATGGCCTTGGAAACCACAAAGGCAACGGCCTCGGCTTCGGTCTCGCGCACCGTCTTCGAGATCAGGCTGCGGCGCTCGCTCTTGTGCAGAAGCTCGTGGGCGACTTCATGCACCAGCGTTGCGAACTGTTCCGCCTCGGTCATGTCGGGAAGAAGCTCGATGCTGCCGCCCTTGGATACGCCGCGCGCCGGAGCAATTTCTTTCGCGTAGCCGAACTTGATGCCGCGCCCGGTTACGAATTGAACCAACTGTGCCAGATGCTTTCCGGCCTCCCCGCTGAACTCGCGCAACGAGGGCAACTCTTTGCCCTCGGTCTGCGAGATATCCCACACATAGACCGGACGGAATCCCACCAGCGCGGGCCCTGCCGTGGTCTTGCTGTCGGACTCTTCGCGCGCCTCGCTCGTCTTCTGGCGGCGCTTTTTGGCGATCATGGGGGCAAAGATCATGATCCCTTTCTCGCCTTTCTTGACCTTGCGGCCCAACTGGTTCCAGGTGAAGATTCCGGCGACGTTTGAGGCTTCCGGCTTCTGGCTGGCTATCAGTAGGACATTGCCGAGCGAGTATTTGTGGAAGCGTGCCATGGTGGTGAGGTACTGGGTGAGAACCTCGGAGTGTCCGGCCTCCAGTTGTGCGATCAGGTGCTGCACGTTGGCGGCGATGATGGCCTGTGTGTTGGGCTTACCGTCGGCGCGAAGCGTAGCGACGGGGGAGGGAAGGCTGCTTGCGGGGTTGCTGTGGTTGTTGCTGCTGAATTCCATGTTTTTGTTCCCTTTCTGCCGTTTCCGGCTGTTTTTGTTCTTCACAGCCGCGACAGCGGACAAAAACAGACGGAACGGTGGAAAGGACGGAACGGAGGACTCCGGAGGGTGGCAGGGTGCGAGTGGGGGCGCGGTGA
>Ga0181525_10003022_pt1 | contig 13474 bp, 11 predicted proteins | sample PEATcosm2014_Bin_48_FD_121100 | JGI IMG/M metagenome (GOLD analysis project Ga0181525, IMG submission 121100) | Peatland microbial communities from MTU Mesocosm Facility, Houghton, MI, USA - PEATcosm2014_Bin06_10_metaG | ecosystem: Environmental > Terrestrial > Soil > Wetlands > Peat | place...
TGCAGACACCGACCCGAAAGACAAGGGCAACCGGAAAGTCAGGTATGAAGAAGCCTTGAGCACGGAAAACCGGCAACAGGATATGTTTTTACTGCTGGCCGAGGCGATGGCGGCGATGGCGTCAGACAAGAAGAAGGCTGAATTTTATCAGAAGCGACTGGAACGAGGAATGGAGTGGGACAAAAAAGAAAAGCGATGGAAATGGAAGGATGAAGATGAACACGGAAAATGAATTTAATGACCGGCTGATCCGCCTGCCCGAGCTGGAACGGATTTTCGGCGTGTGCAAGCGGACGGTAAGACGGAAGGCGGAGGCTGGCGAGTTGCCGCCGTTGGTGCGCAGCGGCGGCGTGGTGGGGATGCTGGAAAGCAAAGTTAAAGAATATTTTCGACGGTTGAGCGGACAAGGTGCAAATTAACGAAAGGAGAAATAAATATGATTGCTTACATTTATCGGCCAAAACGTCAGCGGAATGGCAAATTGATTTTTGCTCGGCTGTATCGCGCACGTATTCGTTTTCCAAACGAACACAAAACGAAAGACATTCCGCTCCATGTCACCGAGAAACGGTCGGCAGAGCAAAAACTCCAGCAGATGCTCACCGAATACAGTCAGGAATCGGTCGGTTTGATTGCGTCGAAGAAAATTCGCGAAGCCGCTGGCATACTGCTGGCAGATCATTTTGTATTTTACACGCGCGAACTCACCACTGCCGGCTGCGTGAGACGTTACGTTCAGGGCGTTGAAAATTATGTCGGCACATTGATAAAAGAATGCCAATGGGAATATTTCAAAGACATCAATGCCGAAGCGTTCCAAAACTGGCGGCAACGCCAGAAAAAATCGCCAAAAACTCTGAATGAGTATCTGGTCGCAATGCGGGCCTTTCTCAAATGGGCGCAACGCTTGGGTTACATCACACGAAATCCGCTCGAAAAAGTTGAATTGCTCCGCGTTCAAGGCCGCCAGAAGCGAGCACGCCGCGCATACGCTCCAGAAGAAATCCAAAGGCTGTTGGCGGTTGCCGGACGACGAGTGCCGATTTATTTACTGGCGGCGCTAACTGGTATCCGCAGAGGCGAAATCAAACAACTGCGTTGGGCGGATGTTGAATTGGATGGCATGGCTCCGAAAATCACCGTGTCCGCAGCCATTTCCAAAAATCACTATGAAGACGCCCTGCCCCTGCATCCTGACCTTGCAGCAGCATTGAAGAAAATAAAACCGGAGTCGTGCAAACCGGAACAGTTAATTTTCAAAGGAATGTTCCCCGGCTACAAACAATTTTACGCCGACCTGAAGGCCGCTGGAATTGATTGGGAAGATCAAGGCGACGGTCGTTTGGACTTTCACAGCTTTCGCGTCACTTATTGCACTCAACTGGCACCTGGAACACCGAGCGAGCGTGTGCGCATGGCGCTCATGCGGCATCGCGATCCAAAACAAACCGCCAAGACTTACACCGACGCGCGGATGCTGCCGTTGAAGGAGGCGATTGAAAAATTGGATTTCCACCATCCGGCGGTTTCATCAAGGGATGACACACAAAGAGACACACAAAATTCGGTCGCAGCGGGTCAAAATGGGACATCGGCTGTCACTTCACCGGTGCAGGTGCAACTTGAAGAATCTCCCGTATTCATACGGTCAAAGTCGCTGTTTGTCACTTTGTGTCCCGAAGGGGCAAAAGAGGGGAAATGGTCGGAGCGACAGGATTCGAACCTGCGACTTCGTGGACCCAAACCACGCGCTCTAGCCAGGCTGAGCTACGCTCCGATTCGCACATATCATCCCATGAATTTCTGCAGAAGCAATTCCAATCTTAATCTGTTTCGATTACGATTTGGAGAAAGATCAGGATTACGAAGTTGCTCGACGTCCGCTCGAGCCGTGTTAAATTGTTCCCGTCATGTCAACGGACTCTCCTGCTGCGCAAAAAAAAATCAATCTCCGCCGTCCCGATATCATGGAGGCGGTGTCGGCGCAGGTTTTGTCGCACTATCGCAGCGAGCTTGTCGAGCGCATCCGTGCCGGCGGCGGCGTTCTTTCTGCCGACGGCCTGACGGTGAAGCTCGCCAAGGAATTCGGCTTTTGCTACGGCGTCGAGCGCGCGATTGACCTCGCTTACGCCGCGCGAAAATATTTTTCCGATGTTTCGCCGCACACACCGATCTATCTGCTCGGCGAAATCATCCACAATCCCGAAGTCAACGACCAGATCCGCGCCATGGGCATCCAGATCATTTCGCCCAAGCCGACGGACGACGAAATCGAGCAGTTGCAGTCCGGCGATGCTGTCATCATTCCCGCTTTCGGGACCGAGGTCAGCACGCGCAAAAAGCTTGAGGCCAAGGGCTGCGTGCTCATTGACACGACCTGCGGCGACGTGATGAGCGTCTGGAAACGCGTCCGCCAATACTCGAAGGAGCACGTCACCAGCATCATCCACGGCAAAGCCAAGCACGAGGAAACCAAGGCGACAACCTCGCAGGCCCGCGCTTACGGCAGCGGCCATTATCTAGTGGTGTTCAACCTTGCCGAGACGGATTATGTGTGCAATTTCATTTTGCACGGCGGCAACAAGAACGAATTTCTGAAAAAATTTGAAGGCGCGTATTCCGCCGGCTTTGACCCTGAACTCCATTTGCAAGCCGTCGGCGTTGCGAATCAGACAACCATGCTTCGCGGTGAAACTGAGGAAGTCCAGCGCCGCTTCAAACAGGCGATGATCCAAAAATACGGCGAGGCCGCGATTGAAAAACATTTCCGATTCTTCGATACCATTTGCGGCGCGACACAGGACCGGCAGGACGCGCTTCAAAAACTTTTGGTCGAGCCGATGAACCTGCTCATCGTCATCGGCGGCTACAATTCCTCCAACACCTCGCACCTCGCGGAAATGGGCGAGGCCAAGCTGCCGACTTATTTCATCAAGAACGCGGCGAAGATGCAGTCCGACAAGCTCATCGTCCATTACGACCAGCACAAAAAGCAGGAAGTGGAAACGAGCGGCTGGCTGCCGTCCGGCAAAATCAACGTTGGCATCACCGCAGGCGCGAGCTGTCCAAACAATTTGATTGAAGACACCATACGCCGCCTGTTCGAGCTGCGCGGAATTTCCGTCCAGGAACTGCTCAAAAACTAAATTTCCATGCCGCGCACGCGACTAGAACTCGAGCAAATCGAACGCCAAATCCTCGTGCCCTACGCGCAGTTCAGCGGCGACACGCGCGGACGCGAGCACGCGGAAGCCCCTCCCGAATGGCGCACACATTACCAGCGTGACCGAGATCGCGTCATCCATTCGCGCGCGTTCCGCCGGCTTGAATACAAGACGCAGGTTTTTCTCAACGGCAGCGGCGACCATCTGCGCACGCGGCTCACGCACACGATTGAAGTTGCCGCCATCTCGCGCAACATCGCCAGCGCGCTGAAGCTGAACACCGACCTCGCCGAAACCATCGCCCTCGCGCACGACCTCGGCCATTCGCCGTTCGGCCACAAGGGCGAAACCGTCCTCGCCCACCTGATGAAAGGCTGTGGCGGATTTGAGCACAACCAGCACAGTCTCCGCATCGTCGAGCAGCTTGAGCAGAAATATCCCAGCTTTCCCGGCCTGAATCTTTCTTGGGAAGTCCGCGAAGGCCTCGCCAAGCATCACACCGCCTACGATCATCCCGGCCAGCGCCGCAGTTTCGCCGCGAAAAACTCCTCGCTCGAGGCGCAGATCGCCAACCTCGCCGACGAAATCACCTACTACAGCCACGACCTCGACGATGGCCTGGATTCCGAACTGTTGTCCGAAAAAAAACTCGCCGCCAACGTCCGCGTCTGGGCGCACGCCGCGAAGCTGGTTAAAAAACAATTCGGCAATCTGCCCGACGAAAGCCGCCGCTATTTCATCATCCGCACCATCATTGACATGCAGATTCACGACGTGGTCGAAAACAGCGAACGGCTCATCGCCAAAGCCGGCGTGAAATCCGCCGCCGACGTGCGCCTGAATTCCAGGCCGCTCATCGCCTACAGCCCCAAGCGCCGCGCGCTGAACAAGGAATTGCGCCGCTACCTCTACAAAAATCTTTATTACAACCCCGTCGTGCACCGGCCGAACCGGCGCGCGGTGAAAATGCTCGGCGAACTTTTCACATACTTTCTGGCGCACCCGAAGGAAATCGGCGAAAGCTCCCGCAAGCGCGTCACAAAAATCGGCCCGCATCGCGCCGTGTGCGATTACCTCGCCGGCATGACCGACCGCTACGTCATGCTTGAATACCAGCGCATCTTCGGCCTGCTGCCTAAAACCTTGTGAGCATCTCGTCCGAAGAAAATCCGGCAAGCAATTGCAAAACTGTCTTGGATTGATCCGGCAGAATCAAGTCCGGCGCGATTTCACTCAAAGGCTGAAGCACAAACCGCCGCAGGTGCGCGCGCGGATGCGGCAAAACCAATTCCGCCGAATTTCTCGTTTCATTTCCAAACGCGATCAGATCCAAATCCAGCGGACGCGGCTCGTTCAAGACCATTTTCGGTGCGCGGCCAGATTCCTTTTCCAGTCCGCGCAATTTTATCAGCAGCGATTCCGGCGTCTCATTTTGTTTTGGAATCAAACCGATAACTGCATTCACAAATTTGGGTGAATCCGGCGGACAATCCACCGGCGTCGTTTGCCACAGCGAGGATTTGAGAATCGGCTCGTCAGAAAAATTTTCCAGCCGCGCCATCGCGTCCAAAACAATCTTTCGCGAATCACCAAGGTTCGAGCCAAGCGCGACAAAAGCCAGTTCCTGAAATTCTGACTTCTGACTTCTGACTTCTGACTTCATTTCAACCCCAAAACATCCTGCATGTCGTAAAGGCCGGCCTTTTGCTTCACGACCCAGAGCGCCGCGCGCAACGCGCCGTTCGCGAACGTGTCGCGGCTCGACGCCTTGTGCGTGAGTTCCAGGCGCTCTCCATTGTTCGCAAAAATAACGGTGTGATCGCCGACCACGTCGCCGCCGCGGATGGAATGAATTCCAATTTCCGCCGCCGTGCGCTCGCCGACAATGCCGACGCGCCCGTGCCGCGCCACTTTTCCAAGCTGCTGCCTGCGCACCGCCGCCAGGATTTCCGCGAGCGATTTAGCCGTGCCGCTCGGCGTGTCTTTTTTCAGGCGATGGTGCATTTCGATAATTTCCAGGTCGAAATCCGTTCCGAGAATTTCAGCCGCCTTGCGCGTGAGCCAGAAAAGCGTGTTGACGCCGGTGGAAAAATTGGACGCCCAAACCATAGGGATTTGAGATTTGAGATTTGAGATTTGAGATCTCTCCTTTTCGGAATGGCCGGTTGTTCCAATCACAACCGCCTTTTTGTTTTTCGCGCACAGAGCGGCGATTGCTGCGGTCGCGTCGTGAGAGCTAAAATCAATCACCACATCTGTCCCGGTAATGACGGTTTTCAAATCGTCATCGCGATCAATCGTGGCGGCGATTTTCAAATCGCGAAAGTTTTTCGCGCATGAGACGAGCGCCTGTCCCATGCGGCCTTTCGCGCCGATGATGATAATTTTTGTCATAAGACTTTGACACGGATTTCACGGATTAACACCGATTCAAATTCCATCCGTGAAAATCCGTGCAATCCGTGTCTCTTCTTTTCACTCCAAGACGCCGCAGCGCTTCATCGTCGTGCGCAGCGCGTCCCAGTTCTTCGGGTTCATCGGCACGAGCGGCAGCCGGGATTCTTCCTCGATGATTTTCATCATCGCCAGCGCGGCCTTTACCGGCGTCGGGTTCGTCTCGATGAACAAATCCTTGAACAACGGATAAAATTTCTCGTGCAGCCGCAAAGCGGCGGCGGATTTCCCCGCTGCGAACAGTTTCACCATCTGCGAAACCTCTTTTGGAATCACATTGGACGCAACGCTGATGACGCCGTTTGCGCCGACCGCCATGAACGGCAGCGTCAATGAATCGTCGCCGGACATGATTTCAAATTTCGCGCCAAGCGCCGCGCGCAATTGCGAAACGCGGTCGCAGCTTCCGCCGGCTTCCTTGATGCCGACGATGCTTTTGCAATCCGTCGCAAGCCGTTTCACGGTTTCAATCCCGATTTCAATCCCGCAGCGGCCCGGAATGCTGTAAAGCACGATGGGCAGCTTTGTCGCGCGCGCGATGGCCTTGAAATGCTGATACAATCCTTCCTGCGTCGGCTTGTTGTAATATGGCGCGACTTGCAGTGAGCCGTCCGCGCCGGCTTTCTCTGCAGCTTGCGTCAGGGAAATCGCCTCGCTCGTGGCGTTGCCGCCCGTGCCGGCGAGCACTTTGATTTTGTCGGCGGCAAATTTCACGGAAAGCTCGATGACCCGGATATGTTCCTCGCAATTGACCGTGGGCGATTCTCCAGTCGTGCCGACCGGCACAATGCCATCCACGCCGCCTTTGATCTGAAATTTGATCAGGCGTTCGAGCGCGTCTTCGTCAATCTCGCCGCTTCTGAACGGCGTGACGATGGCGGTGTAAGTTCCGGTGAACATAAAACGCCATAGCATCGGAAAATAAAGGCGGTTTGGCGAGCAGGAAATTATTACCTGCTCTTGCCACGCGGCGGCGGGTCGCTTAATTTTTACGCGCTTGAGAAAGAACGGACGACCAGAAATCCCGCGCAAGACGATTTATCGCCTTTCGATTTATCTGCGCTGCCTCGCGCGTTTGCACGAGAACGGCATCAGCACCGTTTCCAGCGAGGCGCTCGCCAAGGCCGCCGGTGTCAAGCCGACGCAGCTCCGCAAAGACCTCGCGTATTTCGGGACATTCGGCACGCGCGGCCTCGGATACGATGTAACGGAACTTTTTCAAAAGATTTCCGAGGAACTCGGCACGTCGCGGCTGCAGCCGGTCATTCTCGTTGGCGTCGGGCATCTGGGGCTTGCGCTGTTGTTGTATCGCGGGTTTGAGAAGGAAGGATTTGAAATTACCGCCGCGTTCGACGCCGAGCCGTTGCGCCAGCGCGACGCGGAAATCAAGCAGCCAATCCATCGCATGGACGAACTGGCGGAACTGGTCAAAAGCCAGCATGTCAAAATGGCCATTCTCGCCGTCCCCGCAACAAGCGCGCAGGAAGTCGCGAACCAGCTCATCCAGGCTGGCATCACGGGCATTTTGAATTTCTCCCCGATTGTGCTTTCCGTGCCGGAAGAAGTGATCGTCAACAACGTCAACGTCGCCATCGAGCTGGAAAACTTGAGCTACTTCACGCAGGAATAGAAATCATTTTTTCGGCATTTCATTTTGCCGCCAGAACGAAAAAACTTCCTTCCACCAATCCGGCTGCTGCCCGGAAACATCGTTGTGATGCGCCCCGGCGACGACCTGCAATTCTTTTGGCCCGCCGTAGCCGTTGCACAAACGAATACCCGAAGCCGGGCCGATGATTTCATCCGCTCCAGCAATTACAAATTTCGCCGGGCCATGATAGCTCTTCAAACATTCCTCCGGGTTGAACCGGTCGAGCAGCAAGAAATAGGCGGGCAGAAACCACATCCGCCGCTGCGCCACCGACGCAAGATTGCGGTAAGGAACAAACAACGCCAGCCCTGCGACTTCCTGCGGATGATTTTTGGCCAGTTCGCACGCCACGCCCGCACCGATAGATTCGCTAACGACATATTTGGGCGAATTGGTCGAAAGCAGTTGAAAGGCTTCCTCAGCGGCGTCAATAAAACTTGTCTTGCTCGGCGAACCTTCACGCGCACCATAGCCGGGATATTCCAAAACATAAACGTCCACCGATTCCGCGTCATGAATCGGTTGCGCAAGATAGCTTCGGTCAATGGCGCAACCGGCGTTTCCATGGACAATCAAGACGCTGCCCGTCGAAATTCCATTCGCAGGAATTTTCCAGCCGATGATTTCCCCGCCATCGTTTTTCCACGGAACGAAGCCGTGTTCTGCACCTGCCTGCACAACGTCGTCGGCTAGAATTTTTCCAATCGGCCATGATAGACAGTTCACGTTTTGGAGGGCGGTGGCGTGGGCGGCTTCACCTTCACTTCGAGGTAAAGCTCACGCAGTTGCTTCGGCGAAACTTGGCTCGGCGAATCCGTCATCAAGTCTGTGCCTTTCGCGGTCTTGGGGAAAGCGATGACGTCGCGGATGCTCGGCGTGCCGCAGAGAATGGCGATGAGCCGGTCGAAGCCAAGCGCGATTCCGCCGTGCGGCGGTGCGCCGTATTTGAAGGCATCGAGCATGTAGCCGAAGCGGAGCTTCGTTTCTTCCGGCGGAATGGCGAGCAGTTCCTCGAAGATGGTTTTTTGCACGTCCGGCTGATGGATACGGATAGAGCCGCCACCGAGTTCCACGCCGTTTACGACCACGTCGTAATGCTGGCCGCGAACTTTCTTCGGGTCGGTCTTGAGCAGCGGAATGTCTTCCGTGACCGGCGCGGTGAACGGATGATGGCTGGAATACCAGCGGTTCTGTTCGCGATCAAATCCGAGCAGCGGAAACTCGATGACCCAGAGAAAATTAAACTGCTTCGGATCAATCACGAGCTTGCCCTGCGTCTTCAAAACGTCGGCGCAATAGAGACGAATCTTGCCGAGGATTTCGCAGGCGTTCAGCCATTGGTCGGCGGCGAATAAAATCAAGTCGCCTTCTTCAATTTTTAATTTCGTGGTGAGAGCGGCTTTTTCAGCGTCATTAAAAAACTTCACGATGGGCGATTTCCATTCGACGGTGGCACCGTCGGCCCCTTTTTCCACCTTGATGAAGGCGAGACCTTTCGCGCCAAAGCTCTTGGCGTATTCGGTCATCGTCTCGATCTGGCCCTGCGTCGCGCCGGCCAGGCCTTTGGCATTGAGCGCCTTCACGACGCCGCCGTTGGCGATGGTGCCGCTGAACACCTTGAACGTGCTTGCGCGAAAATCCTCCGTCATGTCCACCAGCTCCATCGCAAAGCGCGTGTCCGGCTTGTCAATGCCGTAGCGGTTCAGCGCTTCCTCAAAGCTGATGCGCTTGAACGGCGTCGGCACGTCAATGTTCAGCGCGGTTTTCCAGACCCGTTTCAGCAAGCCCTCGATCAAATTATAAATATCCTCGCGGTCAATGAAGCTCATCTCGATGTCCACCTGCGTGAACTCCGGCTGACGGTCGGCGCGCAAATCCTCGTCGCGATAGCAGCGGGCAAGCTGGAAATATTTCTCGACGCCGGCGACCATCAGGATTTGTTTGAACTGCTGGGGCGACTGCGGCAGCGCGTAAAACGTTCCCGGTTCGCGGCGGTTCGGCACGAGAAATTCCCGCGCGCCTTCGGGTGTGGATTTGAAGAGCGTCGGCGTCTCGACTTCGAGAAAGCCTTGTTCGTCCATGTAGCTGCGCGTGGCGATGGCGACTTTGCTGCGCACTTTCAGGTTGCGCGCCATTTCGGGTCGGCGCAGGTCGAGATAGCGATATTGCAGGCGCAATTCCTCATTCACCTTGTTGGCGATTTCGGGATCGTCCACCGGGAACGGCAGGACTTCTGCCATGTTCAAGACTTCGAGTCCGGTGACGCCGACCTCGACTTCGCCGGTGGCAATTTTCGCATTGTTGGTGCCGGCGGGACGCGCCCGCGCTTTGCCGGTGATGCTGACGACGCATTCGCTGCGGAGCGCGGCGGCCTGCGCGAAGAGTTCCGGCGTCAGATCGCTCGGATCGAACACCGTCTGCGTGCGGCCTTCGCGGTCGCGGATGTCAATGAAGATGAGGCCGCCGAGGTCGCGGCGGGAATGAACCCAGCCGGAGAGCGTGACGGTCTGCCCGATGTGCGCCGGGCGCAGTTCGTTGCAATGATGCGTGCGTTTCATGTCAAATTCGTAGCCGCCCTCGTGAGAGCGCGGAAATGCTTTTGAAAACCGCCGCCCGCGTTTTCACAAACGCGGCTACGGCAAAAAGTGAATGCGAAGTCTGGCGGAGAAACCGCCGGATTTCAAAGTAAAAGTAAGAGGCGATTGAAAGCTCAATCTTCCGGCAGCAAGATGCGCCCGTAGCCGCCCTCGTGAGAGCGCGGAAATGCTTTTGAAAATCCTGTCCGCGTTTTTACAAACGCGGCCACGGTTTCACGTTTTCCGGGCAATTTCGCTTTATAGAACAGGGCAAGAAATGTAATGCAAATCACAACGGATGGAGAGCGTCCCAGACTCGTCCATGCCATGCTCCTTCCCATTGCTTTATGGAACCGCTGGCGTCAGTTGTCCATTCATTCGACCAACCAAGCTTACCTCCACGCCTTTTGCCGTCCGGCGCGACGGCGGATTTGTCCGAACACCGCCGTTTCCAGCCAAAAAATTTGCTTTTTTCACCCGGAAACTGCGGGAGCATGGCGAAAAATCCGGATTTTTCACCTGGAGGCGGCGGGAGCATGCCAATTCGATTAACCAAAACGCCTAATTACGTCGTCGCCAGCCATTTTGTCCAATCAAATCACCCGGACGCTGGGATTATGCACATGACATAAGCGAATAGTTGCAAGGCATTGGTTGCAACCAGTTAGGAGATTATCGGCGGTTTCTGCGGCCTGTCTTGATGACTTTGGCCGTGACATCGATGAAGATATTTTTCGAGAGCTTTCACCTGAGAAGAAACTGGAAGAGAAGGTCGGCACTGGGAAAATGCCGGCAAAACTGAAAACAATTGATCTCCGAGGGGATGGACTCTGCGAAGCATATCGGCGTCTAATTGCTTATGAAATCATGAACGCTTTAGGGAGTCGTATCGTGGGTGGAACGCGCCGGCTCCGCTATAAACAACTTTTTAATTTCCGATATTCAGATGGGCAAGAAATGATGACGGTAGGAGGAATAATTTATGATCCTGCCGATTTGGCCCAATTGGAGAAATGCGATTTTCGGCATCTCTCATGTTACCGACCAGGGAGCAAATATCTGCGGATAAATGCGCCAAACCTAACTTTTCGGGAAATTCGCGAATTAAACAGGGTTCTTCCAGCAATGGATATAAATTCAATAAACGTTCCAATTCCCGAAGCAGACAAAATATCCTATCAGGAAATTTATCGATACTTCCCAATTTTTACAGAGGCAGAAGTTTAGATAAAAACCGAACATCGAGTTAATGGGCATAAATAGTGTTTGCTCTATTTAATTGGGAAGGGTGAACCCGCAATTAAGTATTATGCCGGATATTTTTACCAAAGCGAAACGGTCAGCCTTGATGTCCCGGATTCGATCGCGCGGCAACGCGGCCACGGAACTCCGATTCATCCAACTGTTAAAAGCCGCTGGCATCACCGGTTGGCGGCGGAATCAAAAAATCTTCGGCAAGCCGGACTTCGTTTTTAAAAAACTCAAACTCGCAGTGTTTGTGGACGGCTGTTTCTGGCACGGCTGTCCCAAGCACGGAACACAACCAAAAGGCAACCGGGCTTTCTGGAAAAAGAAATTCGCCCGCAACATCGCCCGCGACCGGCTGGTGAACCGGACTTTGCGGTCGGTCAACTGGCAGGTGCTGCGCATCTGGCAGCATGAGTTGACGCGCAAGAATGAAACCCGCCTGCTCCAACGGATTCACCGGGCAATGCGTCCGCCAATTGACACCGCCGCACCGCGTCTCTAGCCTTTGGCGATGTCGAAGCTTCCGTTTGAACTGATGCTGGCGCTGCGTTATCTGCGGCCCAAACGGACGTTTGTCTCCATCATCACGCTCATCTCCATCCTCGGCGTCGCGCTCGGCGTCGCGGTGCTCATCATCGTCATCAGCGTGATGAGCGGGTTCGACCACGATTTGCGCGAAAAAATCCTCGGCTTCAACTCACACCTGAAAGTGTTCGCGCTCGACAAGAACGGGCGGACCGAGGCGATGGAAAATTATGCGGACGTGATGCGGCTCGTGTCGTCGAATAAAAATGTCCGTGGCGTCGCGCCATTTGTCCTCGGCCAGGTGCTCGTCGAGACCGAGCCGGCGGACACAAACACCCAGGATGCGCTCACCGCCGCGCCGTATCTTCGCGGCGTGGACGTGAACGCGGAAAGTTCCGTGAGCGTGCTGCCAAAAAAAATCATCGCAGGCGCGTTTGATTTAAGCGGACAAAGCGTGGTCGTTGGCAAAGATTTTGCTGACAGCATGGATTTGTCCGTCGGCGACCGCATTTCAATTTATTCGCCGGCTGATTTGAAAAAAATGAAGGAGCAGCGCGGCAAGCCAAATGAGGAGGCCGTCTTGCCCGACGATTACACCGTCACCGGAATTTTCGACGTCGGCTATTATGAATACGACGCGAACATCATCGTCACGTCGCTTGAAAACGCGCAGGAGCTTTACAATCTGGACGACACTGTTCACGGCCTGATGGTGATGCTCAACGATCCGTATCAGGCGGACCAGGTGCGAAGTGAATTGCTCAAAACGCTCGGCCCCAATTTCAACATCACGACGTGGGCGGACGAAAATTCTGCCATTCTCGGCGCGCTGATCGTCGAGAAAAACGTCATGTTCTATCTGCTGTTCTTCATCGTGCTGGTCGCGGCGCTGTGCATCTTGAGCGCGCAGATTACCTTCGTCGTCCAGAAGACCCGCGAAATCGGGATGCTTAAGGCGCTGGGTGCGACGCGGCTGCAAATCTCCGGCATTTTTCTTTTCCAGAGCGCCATCATCGGCGTCATCGGCGTCGCGTCCGGTTTTGGTCTGGGAATGTTGGCGGTTACTTATCGAAATGAGTTTTTACATTTCATGCGCCGCGCGACCGGCTGGGAATTGTTTCCGGCGTCCATTTACGGCTTTGGCGAACTGCCTGCCGTCATCACGCCACGCGACATCGCCATCATTTGCGGCTGTTCGTTTGTCATCTGTATCCTTGGCGGCGTGCTGCCGGCGATCCGCGCCGGAAAATTGAAACCCGTGGAGGCGTTGCGTTATGAATGAATTATTTCTTTCCGCGCGCGCGCTTACGAAAACCTACGCGATGGGCCGACGCTCGCTCGAAGTTTTGCGTGGCGTGGATTTGGCCGTGGCGCGCGGAGAATTCCTCGCGCTGCGCGGCGCGTCCGGCGCGGGCAAAAGCACGCTGCTCCATTTGATCGGCGGGCTGGATTTGCCGGACGCCGGCGAAATTCTTTTCAAAAATCAAAACCTTGCGAAATTTTCCGAAAGTGAACTGACGCAGTTCCGAAGCCGTCGCGTCGGTTTTATTTTCCAGGCGTATCATCTGCTGCCCGAACTCACTGCGCTGGAAAATGTCTGCCTGCCCGCGCGCGTCGCGAGGATTTCCGCCGCGCAGACGGAACAGCGCGGGGTCGAACTGCTCACGCGTGTCGGCCTGAATGACCGCACGGATCACAAGCCGTCGGAGCTTTCCGGCGGTGAGCAGCAGCGCGTGGCCATCGCCCGCGCGCTCATCAACGAGCCGGAACTGCTGCTGGCCGACGAGCCGACCGGCAATCTGGATTCCAAGACCGGCGGCGAAATCATAGAACTGCTCAAAGCTCTTTGCGCCGAA